>Ga0307453_100046_pt1 | contig 10532 bp, 9 predicted proteins | sample Goafecreptomycin_20_FD_204472 | JGI IMG/M metagenome (GOLD analysis project Ga0307453, IMG submission 204472) | Metatranscriptome of enriched fungal communities from goat fecal pellet, Isla Vista, California, United States - Xylan, Gen2, Rep 3... ... | reverse complement strand
GTTAAAAGTGGTTTGACGTGGTTAAAAGTGGTGAGTTTTCCATATTTCCCACATAGTTTTCCACATTGAAAGGAGGCGGCGGCGTGTTTTTAGGTGAATTCAAATATTCCATCGACGTCAAAGGACGCATTTTCATACCCGCAAAGCTGCGCGAAGCGCTTGGCGAAAAGTTCGTGATAACGCGCGGTATCGACCGCTGCCTGTCGGTATATCCGTCATCGGAATGGGAAAAATACACGTCGAAGATAAACGACCTCCCTCCCGCTCAGGCGCGGCGCATACGCCGCTTTGTATATGCCGGAGCTTCGGAGGCTGAGCTTGACGCGCACGGGCGCACCGTAATACCTCAGAACCTGCGCGAGTACGCCGGCATCGACGGCGACGTTTACATCACGGGCGCAGGCTCGTACATCGAGATCTGGTCGGCAGAGGGCTGGGAGAGCGAAAAGCAGCTTGAAGGGTCCGATGAGATCGCGGCTATGATGGAAGAACTCGGGTGCTGATATGTTTTCACACACGTCGGTACTTCTTTACGAATCCGTCGACGCGCTGAATATTGTGCCCGACGGCATATACGTCGACTGTACGACGGGCGGCGGCGGCCACTCGCTTGAAATTGCGAGAAGGCTTGGAGGCGGTCGCCTTATCTGCATCGACCGCGACAGCGACGCGCTTGACGCGGCGCGAAAAAGGCTTTCCGATTTTTCGGACAAGGTGACGTTTGTAAAAGACAATTTTTCAAATATTTGCGCGATCCTTGACGAGCTTGGGATAGACAAGATCGACGGGGCGCTTGCTGACCTCGGCGTTTCTTCATACCAGCTTGACACCGCGGAGCGCGGCTTTTCGTACAAGCTCGACGCGCCGCTTGATATGCGTATGGACACAACATCGCCTGTTTCGGCATACGACGTTGTGAACAATTACAGCGAGGCGGAGCTTCGCCGCGTTATCTACGAGTACGGCGAGGACACGTTTGCCCCGAAGATCGCCGCGGGGATAGTCCGCGCGCGCGAGGAAAAGCCGATTAAGACGACGACGGAGCTTTCCGACATCATAAAGAGTGCGTATCCGCCAAAGCTGCGCGAGGTTGGTCATCATCCCGCGAAAAAGACGTTTCAGGCGATACGCATCGAGGTAAACGGAGAAATTGCGATAATCGAGCCGACGATAAAGAACATCGTTTCTCGCCTCGGCAGCGGCGGCAGGATCGCCGTGATAACGTTCCACTCGCTTGAAGACAGGGCGGTCAAGAACGCTTTTGCCGATCTGTCGCGCGGGTGCGTCTGCCCGCCGTCCTTCCCCGTTTGCGTTTGCGGGCGCGTGCCCGAAATAAAAGTGATCACAAAAAAACCCATCCTTCCGACAGAAGAAGAAATAAACAATAACCGCCGCTCGCACAGCGCAAAGCTGCGGGTCGCGGAGAAAGCAGGAGAAAAGTGACAGACGCGGTACAACACATCCTTGACATCGCCGACGGCGGAGTAAAGTATGAAACGACAAAGTTGCCCAAAATCAAAATAAAGCAGCAGTCCCCGATGCCGAGCCTGCTTATGCTCGGGATAGTCGCGGCGTGCGTGGTGCTTATTTTCTGCGTGCTTTCAGCGGTGCAGATACTGGGGATAAAGAACGACATAAACAAAATGCGAAAGGAAAAAGCAAGCCTTACGGAAGATATCGAGCGGCTCCAAGGTCTTACGCAGACGCGGTACGCAAATCTTGACGGCGGCCGCGGCCTCCATGGCGAAAAATGATAAACGTCATAAATTAAACGACACTTGAATACTATTTATATTGCCACGGGAGCAATAGGAGCTTTGCTCTTATCGCTCCCGAATTTTTTAAGGTGATTTGATGAAAAGAGGAAGCGATCAGAAACCCGCGACAATACTCGACAAGGCGGGGAGCAGGATATCGTCGCGGCAGGTCGCGATGTTTTTGGTGTGCGCCGTTTTGCTCGGCGCGCTCGCTTTGCGGCTGTTCTATCTTCAAGTGGTGAAGAATAAGTATTATGAAGATAAAGTCATCGAGCAGATGATATATCAGACGCCGATAACGGCGTCGCGCGGCGACATTACCGACCGCAACGGCCGCGTTCTCGCAACGACGTACAAAACGGAGCGCGTGTACTTCTCCCCCTCCGACATAAAGAACGACGAGGAGCGGGAGAGTGCGTGCCGATATCTTTCCGAAAAGCTCTCCCTCGACTATAACGCGCTTTACTCAAAGGCGAAAAAGACGACGCAAAAGGACGTTACCGTAAAGGCGAGCGTTGAGCCTGACGTCGCGCGCGACATTCGCGCTTACGCGCTTGAAAACGGACTTTCGCACTTTGTTCACACCGTTGAGCAAAGCTCGCGCGTTTACCCGTACTCGACAACGGCGGCGGCCGTGATCGGCTTTTGCGGAACGGACGGCGGGCTTTACGGGCTGGAATATCAGTACAACGACATTCTCTCAGGCAAGAGCGGTATGCTTATTTCCGCCGTCCGCCCCGACGGCGAGCAGATGCCGTACAGGTACGAAAGCTATATCGACGCCGAAAACGGCGCGAACATCGTTACAACGATAGACTATTACGTTCAGTCGGCGCTTGAAAAATATCTTGAACAGGCGGCGATAGAGGCGGGGTGCCAGGATCGCGCGTGCGCCGTGGCGATGGACCCGAAAACGGGCGAGATACTCGGCTTTGCGGTGTATCCGTCGTTTGATCTGAACGATCCCTACACCGTCGTGGATTACTATACCGACGCGCTGAATGAGATCGGCGCGCAGTACGGCGAGGATTCGGCGGAGTATATCGCGGCTTATCGCGCATATCAGCTTGAGCAGTGGAACAACAAGGCGCTGTCGGAAACGTATGAGCCCGGCTCGACGTCCAAGATTTTTACAACGTCAATGGCGCTTGAAGAAAACCTGTCAAACCCGTCGGAGCTTTTCACCTGCTCCGGCTCTTACACCGTCAGCGGATGGAACATACGCTGTCACAAAAAGGGCGGCCACGGGACGCTGACGTTTGCCGAGGGACTGCAAAATTCGTGCAATCCCGTTATGATGAAACTTTCGCAGCGCATCGGCGCCGAAACGTTTTACAAATATTTTGAAGGATTCGGCCTTACGAGCAAAACGGGAGTCGATCTTCCCGGCGAGGCCGATACGATAATCAAAGACAAGGACGACATAAAGGAGCTTGACCTTGCGGTCTACTCTTTCGGGCAGAGGTACAACGTGACGACGCTCTCGCAGCTGACATCCGTTTCCGCCGTTGCAAACAACGGTATGCTCGTCACCCCGCACCTTATCAAAAGCATCGTCGATGACGACGGGAACGTGCTTTACGAGTACAAAACGAAAAACGTAAGGCAAGTCATAAGCGAAGAAACGGCAAAAACGATAAGTCAGATACTTGCGGACGGCGTTTCGGGAAACGGCGGCGCCAAGAACGCGCGCGTTGAAGGTTACAGCGTCGCGGCAAAGACGGGCACGTCGGAAAAGGGGACGGTTGGCAACAAGCGCATCGTTTCAACAGTTGCTTTCGCTCCGAGCGACGACGCGAAGATATCGGTTATAATGATGATAGACGAGCCGACGCGCGGTCTTATTTACGGCAGTCAGCTTGTGGCGCCGTATATTTCGACGTTTTTGTCTGACGTTCTTCCGTATCTCGGTGTTGAGCCGTCCTTCCCCGAGGGCGACGCGCGGGCGCAGAATATTGAGGTGCAGAATTATCGCGGTCTGTCCGCCGACGCGGCGACGGCAAAGCTGAAAGAGATGGGGATAAAATACGAGCTTGTCGGCGGCGGGCAAAGCGTTATAGATCAGGTGCCTGTTTCGGGAGCCAAAATATCGAAAGACGGCGGCAAGATCATACTTTATACCGAAAAAATACCGCAAAGCGAATACGTTACGGTGCCCGACGTTATCGGAAAAAGCGCCGAGCAGGCAAATATTATGCTTACAGAGGCGGGACTTAACGTTGTGATCGCCGGGCGGCATGGTGAGGGGACGACAGTCGCACGCCAGTCCGTTCAAAATGGCGAGAGCGTGCCGCGCGGCACGCCTGTCGAGATCACGATGCTCTACCGCGAGGACGAGGACTGAAACAAAAACAAGGACGCGTAAAGAAAATTCATTTTTCGGAGGTTTTCTATGCGTCTATGCGACATAATAAGCGGGTGCGAGGCGGATATTGAAATTTATGGCATAACCGACGACTCGCGATGTGTAAAGACCGGGTTCGTTTTCTTTGCAAACGACAAAAAATTCATCGACCGCGCTTACCTTGCGGGCGCGTGCGCCGTTGTGTGTGAAAAAGGCGTTGAAGTTGCGAAAAATCTGCCGATACCCGTTTTTTTCGTTGAAAACGTCAAGATGGCATACGCCGTATCCTGCCAGAAGCTTTGCGGGATGCCGGGGGAGTCGATGCGCCTTGTCGCCGTAACCGGAACAAACGGCAAAACGTCGACGACGATGATACTGCGCCGCATATTCTCTTACGCGGGGCGCAAATGCGGCGTTATCGGAACGACTGGAAACTATATCGGCGACGAAAAGCTTGAAACGGACTACACAACGCCCCCGCCCGACAAGCTTGCAAAAATTCTTATGAAAATGAAGGACGCGGGGGTCGAGTACGTTTTCATCGAGGCGTCATCTCACGCGCTCGACCAGCACAGGCTCGGCGGGCTTGAATTTGACGCGGGGATATTCACAAATCTCTCGCGCGACCACATGGACTACCACAAAAGCGTCGACGAGTACGCGGCGGCAAAGGCGCGGCTGTTTGAGAAAAGCAGACGGAGCGTTATAAATCTCGACGACGCGTACGCAAAATACATGGGCTTTCACTCATCGGGCGAGGTCGTATATTTTTCAAAGCAAGACAAAAGCGCTGACTACACGGCGAAAAACATCGAGTGCAAAATCGGCAGAACGTCGTTTGATCTGTGCGGCGACGATCTTGTGCATATCAGCACGGCGCTGACGGGCGGATTTTACGTTTACAACGCTTCCCTTTCCGTAATCGCGGCGGCGCTGCTCGGTATAGATGAAAAAACGAGCGCCGCGGCTCTGCGCGATATGCCGATAATCGACGGGCGGATGGAAAGGGTGATTTTCGATAGCGTCGACGTTCTGATCGACTACGCGCACACGCCCGACGCGCTTGAAAACGCGCTGAAAACGCTGAAACCGCTGACGCGCGGGCGGCTTATCGTCGTGTTCGGATGCGGCGGCAACAGGGACGCGGGCAAGCGCGCCGAAATGGGAAAAATCGCCGCGCGCTATGCGGACCTTACAGTCATAACGTCGGATAATCCGCGAAATGAGGACCCGGAGGAAATAATCAGGCAGATCGAGTGCGGGGTTTCCTCTGGCGCGCTTTACGAAAAAGTTACTGATCGCGCCGAGGCGATAAGGTTTGCGCTCGGCACGGCAAAGGAGGGCGACGTTGTGCTTGTCGCCGGAAAAGGCCACGAAAACTACGTGATAGACGCCGCCGGAAAGCATCATTATTCCGACAAAGAGCAAATTCTTGAATACTTCAAAAGGAACGGGTAAAATGTATCATAGCATCGGTAAAGACGGACTGAATATTATGGAGATCGTTTCCGCCGTCGGCGGCGAGGCGCACAATATTCGTGATGATATACAAGTGTATAATATATGCACGGACACAAGAGCTGACGTAAAAGGCTCGCTTTTCGTCGCGCTCAAAGGCGAGAAATATGACGGCCACACCTACATTTCCGACGCTTTTGCAAAAGGAGCGGCGGCGTGCGTTTGCCAAAGACGCCCCGCCGATGACGTTCCGTTTATCAAGGTTGACAGCACGCTTGAAGCACTTGGCAAAATAGCGATGCTTTACAGAGGTAAATTTGATTTACCCGTCGTTGCCGTTACCGGCAGCGTCGGCAAGACGACGACAAAAGAGGCGATCTGCGCCGCCATATCGCCGCATTTTTCCGTTTGCAAGACGGAAAAGAACTTCAACAACGAGGTCGGCCTTCCGCAAACCGTTCTTTCGCTTACGTCGGATCACGGGGCGTCTGTGATCGAGATGGGTATGGTCGAGCGCGGCGAGATATCGAACCTTTCGCGCATCACGCGCCCGACGATCGCCGTTATAACGAACATCGGCACGTCGCACATCGGGCATCTCGGCTCGCGCGAGAACATTTTTTTGGCAAAATCGGAGATCACCGACGGGCTGTGCGAGGGCGGGACGCTTATAGTCAACGGCGACGACGATATGCTTCGGCGCGCCGCAAATCCGCGCGGCGACATTGTTTTTGTCGGGATAGAGAACGCCGGGTGCGACTTTTGCGCGAAAAACGTAAAGGAAACGCCCCACGGCGTATCGTTTGACGTAAAACACGGGAATACTACAATAAATGATATATTCTTCCCCTCGCTCGGCAGGCACAGCGTTTACGCGGCTTTGTTTGCGGTCGCGTGCGCGACGGTCCTCGGCGTCAGCGATGATGAAATGCGGCGCGGGCTTACGCTTTATCGTCCCGTTGAAATGCGCCAGAATATTGTGCAGTGCGGCGATTTTACAAAGATCGTCGATTGCTACAACGCGTCGCCCGAGTCGATGCGCGCGGGGATCGACGTGCTTTTGTCAGAGGCGAAAGGGCGCGGCGGGCGTTCAGTGGCAGTGCTTGGAAAGATGCACGAGCTGGGCGATTTTTCACCAATGCTTCATAAGCAAACCGGCGCCGACGCGGCGCGCGCCGACGTCGTTATGATCTTTGGGGACAGCGACGACGCGAAAAATCTTGCACAGGGCGCTATGAGTGCCGGGCGCGAGCCTGTAATGCTCGGAAACGATATAGAAAAGGCGGCGCAAATAATAAGGTCGAGCATTGTGCGCGGCGACGTGATTTTGATCAAAGCCAGCCGCGCCGAGCGGCTTGAACGACTTGCGGAGATGATAAAATGATACTTTACTTTGCTTTGACGATATTTACCGTTCTCTTTCTGACGGGGATACTGCTTAAAATTTTCATTCCGAAGCTGAAAAGTATGAAAATGGGGCAGCCGATAAATGAGATCGGCCCGCGGTGGCACAAGTCGAAAGAAGGCACGCCGACAATGGGCGGGTTGTTCTTCATTCTGCCGATAATTTTCGTTATGGCGCTTGTGTCGCTGATAATTCCCGATATGATAGACGCGCCAAAGCTTTGGATAACGCTTATTTGCTCGGCGCTCTTCGGCCTTATCGGGATAGTTGACGATCTGGCAAAGCTGAAAAAGCGCGAAAACGAGGGACTTCGCGCGTGGCAGAAGTTTCTTTTGCAGCTTGTTGTCGCGTCGGCATTCGTCGGCATTATGGCGGGCAAGGGATATCTTGACACCACCCTTTACATCCCGTTTTTCAAAAAGACAGTTGAGCTTGGCTTTTTCTACTATATCATCGCCGTTATACTGATATGCGGCATTGTCAACAGCGTCAACCTTACCGACGGCATCGACGGGCTTTCAGGCTCCGTTACGGCGGCGGTGTGCGTGTTCTTCATCGTGATGTCGGTGATATCGCAAAACGGCACGTCGGCGCTTATGTCGTGCGCGGTACTCGGCGGGTGTATCGGTTTTTTGATATACAATATCTACCCCGCGAAAGTCTTTATGGGCGACACAGGCTCGCTGTTTTTGGGCGGGGCTGTCGTCGGGATAGCGTTCCTTTACGGCTCGCCGCTGATAATACTGACGGCGGGGATAGTTTACGTTTTTGAAACGCTGTCGGTCATTTTGCAGGTTGCGTACTTCAAGCTCTCGCACGGCAAGCGCCTGTTCAAAATGGCGCCGTTCCACCATCATCTTGAAAAATGCGGTTACAGCGAAAACAGAATAGTCATAACGGCGCTCGCCGCAACGTGCGTTGCCGCCGCTATATCGGGAATATTCGGATAAAATTGGAGGCCACCGTGGACAACACTTCCGCAAAACAGCGCAAGAATACGTTTTGGAACGAACTTCTGCACCCGCAGAAGAGCGTTGTTTTCCGCACGCGCGGCGGCATGGACAAGGCGTTTCTTCTGATCGTTCTGGCGCTTGTGGCGTTCGGCTCGGTGATGATCTTCTCCGCCGGGTACGTTTATGCGGAAAAGCGATTCGGGGACAGCTTCTATTTTGTAAAGCGGCAGTTTATTTACGCTTTGATCGGCGTGCTTGTGATGATACTTTTGTCGAACATCGACTATAATATAATGAAGCGCTTTGCCCTGCCCGTATACGTTGTGGCGGCGGTTTTGCTTTTGCTTGTGCTTGTGCCGGGCGTCGGAGTTACGGCGAAGGGCGCGACGCGCTGGCTTGCCATAGGGCCAATATCTTTTCAGCCGTCGGAGGTCGCAAAGTTCGCCGTTGTGCTTATGATGGCGAGCTACATATCGTTCAATGAAAAACGGATGCACAAATTCACCTACGGCATCCTCATTCCCGCGATGCTGATCGGGGCGATATGCGTGCTGACAGTGCTTGAACATCACATGTCGGGGACGATAATCATATTCCTCATCGGCGCGTCGATGATATTTATCGGCGGCGCCGATCCGAGATGGCTTGGCGCGATAGGCGGCGCTTTCGGCGCGGGCGCACTTGGGATAATTCTGTTTACCGACTACACAAAAGACCGCATCGACGCGTGGCTTCACCCCGAAAGCGACCTGCTCGGCAAGGGCTGGCAGCCGTATCAAAGCCTGCTTGCGATAGGCTCGGGCGGACTGCTCGGCGTCGGGCTTGGCAACAGTTATCAAAAGCATCTGTGGCTGCCCGAGCCGCAAAACGATTTTATCTTCGCCGTTGTGTGCGAGGAGCTGGGACTTATCGGCGCGCTTTTGCTTGCGGCGTTGTTTTTCCTTTTGATACGTCAGGGCTTCATTATCGCTCGGCGCGCGCCCGACACTTTTTCAAGCGTTCTCTGCGCGGGACTGACCGCAAAAGTCGGCATCCAGGCGATACTCAACATCGCCGTCGTTACGGCGTCGATCCCGACGACCGGTATTTCCCTTCCGTTTTTCAGCTACGGCGGCTCGGCGCTTGTAATGCAGCTTGCCGAAATGGGTATAATACTTTCGATATCGCGCTACACAAGAACGCGCAAGCTATAAGGAGGCGGCATGAGGATACTTCTTGCGGGCGGCGGCACGGCGGGACACATCAACCCCGCGATCGCCATCGCCGATACGATAAAGCGGCATGAGCCGGACTCCGAAATCGCTTTCATCGGCACGAAAAACGGTCTTGAAAACGACCTTGTGGCAAAAGCGGGCTACCCGATCTATCACATTGAAATGAGCGGGCTTTCGCGCTCGCTCTCCCCGAAAAACATAAAGACGGCGTACCTGTATCTTACAGCGCCGCAAAAAGCGAAAAAGCTGATAAAGGAGTTTCGCCCCGACGTCGTGCTCGGAACGGGCGGATATCTTTCGTGGCCGCTTCTCAAAGCCGCAAGCGCGCTCGGCGTGCCGAGTGCCGTGCATGAGTCAAACGCCATACCCGGCAAGGCGGTAAAAATGCTCGAAAACAAGGTAAATCGCATTTACCTCAATTTCCCCGACGCCGCGAAAAGCCTTAAAAACAGCTCGAAAATAATGGTCGTGGGCAATCCGCTGATCGGCGATGCCGACGTTGAACGCTCGGAAATGCTTCAAAAGAAGCTCGGCGTGCCGGACGGGGTGAAATGCACAGTTTTGTCGTTTGGCGGCAGTCTCGGAGCGGAAAAGCTGACGGAGTCGCTCATTGGCGCGGCTAAAAACATCAGCGCGGCGCGCAGCGACGTCTACTTTATTCACTCGGCGGGCAACAAAAAATACGACGACGCGATGGCGTTTGCAAAAAGCGTCGGCGTTGACAAAAACGCGCGGGTGAACATTCAAAAATACATCTACAATATGCCCGAGTGGGAGGCGTGCGCCGACATTGTTATATGCCGCGCGGGCGCGATGACTATATCGGAAATGGCGCAAAAAGGCAAGGCGGCGATAATCGTTCCCTCCCCTTACGTTGTGAACAATCACCAATACGAAAACGCAAAGCGGCTCGCGGACGCCGGCGCAGCTATAATGATAGAGGAAAAAGACCTTTCGGCGCGCCGCCTTGAAGATGAACTTACCCGCCTTATCGAAAGTCCCGAATACCGCCGCTCATTTTGCGAAAAGATCCGCGCATTCTCGTATCCTCAGGCAAAAGAGCGGATTTACCGCGACCTTTGTGAGCTGGCGGAAACGGGGCGGGGGCGCGTATAATATTTCATTTTGCGAAAAAAACGTCTTTTGTCGAATAAAAAAGGTAAATAATACAAATGTATTATTTACCGTAAATGAAATTTACCGCGTTTTTTGCCCTTGCACGAACAAAAGTTTGTTTTTATAATATAATTTGAGTCATTTTTCAAACGTATGTTTGCGAAAAGGCTCGCAAAAGTAAAACCACGCTACCTTTGAATAGTAGCCTTAAACACTAATTAAATAAATGTTATATTTAATAGGATTACGTAAAATAGTGAATGAAAAGTAAATAATAGTGACAAG
>Ga0307453_100045_pt1 | contig 10718 bp, 9 predicted proteins | sample Goafecreptomycin_20_FD_204472 | JGI IMG/M metagenome (GOLD analysis project Ga0307453, IMG submission 204472) | Metatranscriptome of enriched fungal communities from goat fecal pellet, Isla Vista, California, United States - Xylan, Gen2, Rep 3... ... | reverse complement strand
TTTTATTTTATTTAACTCCTAAATTATTGTACTTCTATAGTATTATTTTAATGTTATACATTAAATTTTTTTTTTCCTTCTATATAATTAGTTTTCTTTCTCTTTCTTGATCAATATTCACATTTTTAACTATTATATATGATATTTCCGACGCGAGATGTATATTCTCCGCCTTTGTAAGCGTCGGATCGTCGGCATATACAGATCGTGCGGCATCGGCTGCGGCATAAAGCAGCTCGCGGTCCGAAACCATCTCGGCAAGTTTAAGATCAACGTCGCCGCTTTGGCGTACCTTCCCTCCGCTCTGCGCCAAAAAGTCGCCGGGGCCTCGAATTTCAAGGTCGCGCTCGGCTATGGCATATCCGTTATGTTCGTCGCGAAGAACACAAAGCCTCTCGCGCGACGTGTCGTTTTTAGTGTCGGAAACAAGGATGCAGTATGATTTTTTGTCGCCGCGTCCGACACGTCCGCGAAGCTGGTGAAGCGTTGACAGACCGAAAAACTCGGCGTTTTCGATTATCATAAGCGACGCGCGAGGAACGTTTACGCCGACCTCGATAACTGTTGTCGAAACGAGAACGTCTATCTTTCCCGCGACAAAATCAGCCATGATCTTCTCTTTTGAAGCGCCGCGAAGTTTTCCGTGAATGAAGCCGATATCAAGTTCCGGCAAGTCGGATTTTAATTTTTCGGCATAGTTTACCGCGGCTTTGAGCTTTGGTTTTTCACCGGTGTCGGTAAACGTTTCAAGCGATGAAACGGATACTTTTTCGCCGTTTTCGGTTTCGATAGTTTCCTGCTCTTCGATGCTCGGGCATACGATATAGACCTGACCGCCCTCGGCGACGTTCTTTCTTATAAAATTGTTTATTCTGTCGCGGTAGCTTTCGTCAACCGTAAATGTTTCGACCTCCTGCCTGCCGGGAGGCATTTCGTCGATCGTTGAAATATCAAGATTTCCGTAAAGCACCAGCGCCAGCGTGCGCGGGATCGGGGTTGCGCTCATCGAGATGAAGTGGCAGTTGCGGCTTTTATTTTTGAGTTTTTCGCGTTGAGCAGCGCCGAAGCGGTGCTGTTCGTCGATTACGATGAGACCGAGTTTCGGGAAGATCACGCCGTCCTCGATAAGCTCGTGCGTGCCGATGACAAGCGTCGGTTCGCCGAGAAGAAGTTTGTCGCAGACGGCGCGTTTTTTCGCCGGAGTCATCGCGCCGACAAGAAGTTCCGTGCGATATCCGAGCTTTTCAAACAGCGGCGAGAGCGAAATATAATGCTGGTGGGCGAGTATTTCCGTCGGCGCCATCAGTGCCGCCTGATATCCGTTTTCAAGCGCCAAAAACAGCGCGTAAGCGGCGCAAAGCGTCTTGCCGCTGCCGACGTCGCCGGTGATTATGCGCGACATACGCCGCCCCGACGAAACGTCGATGGCGATTTCCGACATCGTTCTCATCTGCGCTCCCGTCGGAGTATACGGAAGAGATGAAAGCAGCTTTTTGCCCGATGAAACGTCAAATTTTATCCCGTCGGCGTGAATATCTGCGCCAGACGACGCAAGCGATGACAAAACGAACATGAAAATTTCGTCAAATGCAAGGCGGCGGCGGGCTTTTGCCACGCTTTCATATCCATCGGGAAAATGAATTTGCGACAGCGAATAATTTATATCGGCAAGTGCGTACTCGCGCTTTTTTTGGGGCGAAAGCACGTCTGATATCCCATCCTTGCAAGTCGGAGAAAGAAGTATTTTCAACGCTTCCGAAACAGCCGCCGACATTTGCTTTTGGCTTATTCCCTCAGTCAGCGGATACACGGGCAAAAACGGGCGAAGCAGCGCGCCCTCGCGATATGGCTCGTAGCTCGGGGATGTAAGCTCGACCTTGCCGCCGACGACCTTTGCTTTTCCGAAGAAACGGTATTCTTGCCCGCGAATAAGCGCCCCTTTGACAAACGGCGCGTTGAAATACGTTATATTGCATTTGCCGCTTTCGTCAAACGCCTGAAGCTTTGTTATTATCATTCCTCGGCGTATCTGCGCCGATGACGGTGTATTGGCAACGGTAAGCAAAAGCGAGCATACGTCGCCGTCGCGCACATCTCTTAGTTTTACTACGTTTCCGCGGTTTTCATAAGCGCGCGGAAAATGATAGCACAAATCGCGAAGAGTGAATATCCCGAGGCGCGCAAAAGCCTCGGACTTTTTCGGCCCGACGCCGTATAGATACGAAACAGGCGTGTTTTTGCCGAGTTCCATCGTACTTTTTCGCATTTTTGCCCTCCCATTTGAGTCAATTTATAATTATATAATACCACACAAGAAAAATTTAGTCAATAAATATTGAAAAAAGTGAATTAAAGTGATATACTGTTATGTGAAAATTTATTTATGGAGTAAAATATGGACTACAAAGTACAGCCGAGAATTCTTCAAGGTTTTTCCGAGCTTTTACCTGCGGAACAGCTTGCGTACAACAAAATGTACGATAAGATACGCGAAATATACGAAAGCTTCGGATTTTTGCCGATAGATACGCCCGTGCTTGAATATGCGGACGTGCTTCTCGCCAAAGCGGGAGGAGAAACGGAAAAGCAGATATACAGATTTGAAAAGGGCGATTCGGATATCGCGATGCGCTTCGATCTGACGGTTCCGCTTGCAAGATACGTTGCGATGCACCAAAATGACCTTGCCTTCCCGTTCAAGCGTTACCACATGGCAAAGGTGTATCGCGGAGAGCGCCCGCAAAAAGGACGTTATCGCGAGTTTTGCCAGTGCGATATCGACGTTATCGGAGCCGATAGCATTGACCTTGTTTACGACGCTGAAATGCCGGCGATAATCTACAACATTTTCAAAGAGCTTGATATAGGCAAATTTACGATCAGGATAAACAATCGCAAAGTTTTGGGCGGATTTTTCTCGTGGCTTGGAATATCGGACAAAACGACCGACGTTATGCGCGTCATCGACAAGCTTGAAAAGATCGGACGCGAAAAAACGGCACAAGAGCTTGAAAAGATCGGGCTTGACGACGCGATCGTCGAAAAAATAATGTCGTTCATCGAAATATCCGGCGGATGCGACGAGATAATCGCTTCCCTGCGCGCCATCGGCTGCGACGACGAAAAATTCATCACGGGCGTTTGCGAGCTTGAAAGCGTCGTTTCATACATCCGCGACTTCGGCGTGCCGGACGAGTATTTTACGCTCGATCTGACAATTGCCCGCGGCCTTGATTATTACACCGGTACTGTTTATGAAACGAAGATAGATAACGCCCCGGAGTTCGGCAGCGTTTGCTCGGGCGGACGGTATGACGACCTTGCCAACTATTACACCGACCAAAAGCTCCCCGGGATCGGCATTTCCATCGGGCTGACGCGTCTTTTCGCTCAGCTGAGAGAGTACGGGATGATCTCGTCCGAGAAAAAGACGACGGCGGACGTGCTTATAATCCCGATGGACAGATCGGCACTTTCGTATTCGATAAGCGCGGCAAAGGCGCTTCGCGCCGAAAACATACCTACCGACGTGTATTATCTCGACAAAGGATTTAAGCCGAAAATGAAATACGCAAACCGCGTCGGCGTTCCGTTTATCGCCATTGTCGGCGAGAGCGAAATGGCAGAAAACAAAGTTACGCTGAAAAATATGACGGACGGAACGCAGGCGACCGTTACGTTTGAAGAGGCGGCAAATATGATAAAACAGGCAAAATAAACCTTGAAAGGAATAATTATGGCAGAACTTTTATCAAAGACAGACAAGAGAACGAATTATTGCGGCACGCTTCGCACCGATGACATCGGACGTCGTGTTTGCGTTATGGGATGGGCGGCTCGCGTGCGCGACCTCGGCTCACTTATTTTCATCGACCTGCGCGACCGCACGGGTATCGTTCAGCTCGCGTTTGACGAGAACACGGATAAAGAGATATTCGACAAGGCGTTCAAAACGCGCACAGAGTACGTTATCGTCGCAAAAGGAACGGTCCGTATGCGTTCATCGATAAACAAGCAGATACCGACGGGTGACGTTGAGATATTCGTCGACGAATACAAAATTCTCAGTGCGGCGCAGACAACGCCGTTTGAGATCAACGACGGAATATCGGTAAAAGACGAGCTTTCGCTCAAATACCGTTATCTTGACCTGCGCCGTCCGTCGCTGACGAAAAACATCCTTATGCGCCACGAAATAGCAAAAGCGGCGCGCGAGTATTACTACGAAAACGGCTTTGTGGAGATAGAAACTCCGATGCTTATAAAGTCAACGCCGGAGGGCGCGCGCGACTATCTTGTTCCCTCCCGCATACACAAAGGCTCGTTCTACGCGCTTCCGCAGTCGCCGCAGATATACAAGCAGCTTACTATGGTTGCCGGCTTTGACAGATACATCCAGCTTGCGCGCTGCTTCCGCGACGAAGACCTGCGAGCCGACAGACAGCCGGAGTTTACACAGATCGACCTTGAAATGTCGTTTGTCGATCAGAACGGCATTATGGATATGAGCGAGGGATTCATCGCTTACGTTTTCAAAAAGGTGCTTGGCGTTGATATTCCGCTTCCGCTTCCGAGAATGACGTATGCCGACGCGATGAACCGTTTCGGCTCCGACAAGCCCGACACGCGTTTCGGTATGGAAATATGCGATATATCCGACATGGTAAAAGACAGCGGCTTCGGAGTATTCTCTTCTGCCGTTCAGAACGGCGGATCGGTACGCGCCATCGTCGCCAAGGGCGGCACTGAAAAGCTTACGAGAAAAGAAATAGACAAGCTTACCGAACACGCAAAAGGCATCGGAGCGAAGGGGCTTGCGTATATCCGCTTTGTCGATGAAACGCCGAGTTGCTCGTTTGCAAAGTTCCTTGCCGACGGCGAACTTGACGCGATAATGAAAAAGATCGGCTGCGAGCGCGGCGACGTCGCTCTCTTTGTGGCAGACAAGAACAGCGTTGTGCTTTCTACTCTCGGCGCGCTTCGTCTGATCGTCGCAAAGCAACTTGACATCATTCCGGACAAGCTTAATTTCCTGTGGATAACGGAATTCCCGTTCTTCGAGTGGAACGAAGAAACGCAGAGCTGGGACGCAATGCACCATCCTTTCACAATGCCGCTCCCCGAGTGCCTGCCGTATCTTGACAGTGACAAGGGCGCTGTCCGTGCAACGGCTTTTGACCTTGTACTCAACGGCATCGAGCTTTCTTCCGGCTCAATGAGAATAACGGACCCCGAGCTTCAGAAAAAGATGTTCGACCTGCTCGGACTTACCGACGAAGAGATCGAGGCAAAATTCGGCTTCCTCGTTGAAGCATACAACTACGGCGCTCCTCCGCACGGCGGAATGGCGATAGGACTTGACAGACTTACGATGCTTATGTGCGGCGCGCCGAGCTTGCGCGACGTTGTGGCGTTCCCGAAAGTTCAGAACGCGTCCGAGATCATGTCCGGCGCACCGACTCCGACAGATGACAAAGCTCTCGGAGACCTTGGGATCAAAGTTTGTGAAACAGAAAAATAAAGAAAGCGGGTAAGATCAATGGAAGAATTCTTCAAAGAGCTTTGGGCTAAGCTTGCGGAATTTGCAACAACCTACGGACTGCGGCTTTTAGCGTCGGTAGTTGTGCTGATCATCGGTTCCAAGCTTATTAAATTCATTATGAAGAAGCTTGCAAAAAGCAAAGCCGTCGCAAAGCTTCAGAAAACAGCGCAAAACATCGTAATTCATCTTGTTAAAATCGCGCTTTATGCGCTTTTGATCATAACGATATGCTCGATAATGCAAATACCGATGGCGTCCGTTGTCGGCGTGATCACGTCGTGTGCGCTTGCTGTAGGACTTGCACTTCAAGGTTCCCTTTCCAACCTTGCGGGCGGATTTATGATACTTGTGTTCAAGCCGTTTGAAGTAGACGATTATATCGAAAACGGCTCATATTCCGGTACGGTTGTCGACATCGGCGTTTTTTATACCACGCTGAAAACCCCTGACAACAAAAAGGTCGTTATTCCAAACGGCTCTTTGTCAAACGGAACGATAGTCAACTATTCCACTCACGATACGCGCCGTATCGAGCTGAAATTCGGCGTTGCTTATTCGAGCGATATCGACAAAGTACGCAGTGTTATCCTTGAAGCAGCATCGGCGGACGAGCGCGTGCTCAAAGAGCCGGCGCCCGTCGTTTACCTTGCCGAACAGGCTGACAGCGCGCTGATATTCTCAATGCGCGTTTGGGTAAACAAGGGCGATTACTGGGACGTTTACTTTGCTCTTAACGAGCAGATCAAGCGCGATTTCGACAGCGCCGGGATCTCCATTCCGTTCCCGCAGCTCGACGTCCACTTTGACAAAGAAGAAAAATAAATGGAACAAAAGCTATTTACAAAAAACGACAGCGGATTCATTTGCCAAAACTGCGGTTTTGAAGTTTTGCCGCTTGGTTATTCTTCAAGAAATCATTGTCCGAAATGCTTATGCTCACTTCACCTTGACGTAAATCCGGGCGACAGAGCGAGCGATTGCGGCGGCATAATGGATCCGATCTCTGCCGAAACAGACGCAAAAAAAGGCTACATAATCGTTCATAAATGCCGTAAATGCGGAGCCATCCGTAAAAACAAAGCGGCAAACGAAGCGAAAACGCAGCCTGACAACATTGATCTTATTATAAAACTTACAGTTGCAAGATAAAAAGCATCGGCATTTTGCCGATGCTTTTTTGTTATGAATTTTTAAGAGCATTTACGCAATCACCGCAAATAAGTCTTCCCTTATAGAGCGTGAGCTTGTCAGCTCCGCCGCAGAAAATGCACGAAGGCTGATATTTTTTCAGAACGATCTTTTCTTCATCCACGAATATCTCCATCGAGTCGCCACTGGAAAGATCAAGCGTGCGTCTTATCTCTATAGGAAGGACTATTCTTCCGAGTTCGTCAATTTTTCTTGTGATGCCTGTTGATTTCATAATTTCACCTCAAATAAATTCCTTATTGTGACTATATTGTACCAAAAATACCAAAATTTGTCAATATACTTTATTTGACAAATTTCGACATTTTTCTACAAAACTCATGGTTCGAGGGAAGAAAAAATCACCTGCAAAGCAGGTGGTTTTTGTACATTTTTCATATTTCCCTGCGTCCGTCAAGCGCCTTTGTAAGAGTGATTTCATCCGCGTTCTCGATATCGGCGCCGACAGGCACTCCGTATGCGAGCCTTGTGATCTTAACTCCTGATTTTTCAAGCAGACGCCCGATATACATTGCCGTCATTTCCCCGTCGACAGTAGGGTTTGTGGCGATTATTACCTCGCCGACGTCGCCTTCGTTTACACGCTCGATAAGTTCTGCAATTCGCAACTTATCAGGTCCCACATCGGCCGCCGGCGATATAGCTCCGCCGAGGACGTGATAAACGCCTTTGTATTCCCTGACCTTTTCTATCGCCATAAGCGTGCGCTCATCTTCAACTACGCAGATAACGCCGTGGTCGCGCTTTTCATCGGAACAGATTTTGCAGATATCCCCGTCGGAGAGATTGCCGCAGATTTTACAGTGGCAAACGTCGCGTTTGGCGGCAATAATAGCTTCGGCAAAAGATGCCGCGGCTTCGTCGCTCATTCCGAGCACGGAGAAAGCATAGCGCACCGCCGTCTTTTTTCCGACGCCGCGTATGGACGAAAACTTATCTATCAAATTTTGAAGCGGTGCAATGTACTCCATATCATTCCTCTGTTATATCAGAACAGTCCGGGAATGCCTCCGCCAAGTCCGCCGAGGGCGCCCGTGATTTTCTGCATTTCTTCGTTTGACGTATTTTCCACCTTGCTTACCGCTTCGTTTACCGCGGCGATAAGGATGTCTTCAAGCGTTTCAACGTCGTCGGGATCGACGATCTCGGGGGCGATTTTAAGCTCCGTGATCTCTTTCTTGCCGTTTATTTTGATGTTTACGACGCCGCCGCCCGCGGAAATGTCATATACGCGCTCTTCAAGCTCCGCTTGCTTCTGTGCCATATCTTCCTGCATTTTCTGCGCCTGTCTGAGCATTTCGTTCATTGACGGGCCTTTTGGGACCATAGCTTTCATGTTTGTTCCTCCTCGTTTATCTTTTCAATTATATCGTCGATCGGTTCGTGAATTATTACCTCGGCATTTTTTTCAACGTCGACAATTATCTCATCTTCGCTTACGTGCTTGCCGAGTATTTCAAATATCGCGTCTGCGACGTTTTTCTTTGATTTTGGAGAATTTTTAAGTATTGATACGGCAAACGGATTATCAAAGAAAATGTAAATTCTTCCGTCGCCGCCTTCAAGCGCTTTGGCGCGGTAAAGACTAGGCGCTATGGACGCGTTGGCAAGCGCCACCTGCCTTACGACGTCCGCCCAACCGCGAACACTTCTGAATCCGCTCGTTCCGACGGCTGCCGGTTTACTTTCGGCAGGGGTTTTAACCTTTGACGGAGCCGTGTCTACGTAAGTTTCATTTACCGGCTGAGATTTTTCTTTCTTTTGCGGCTTTTCGGGGTAAATTTTATTTACGTTGCCCGCCGAAAGATTTTTTACGTCGCTTTCAAGCTTTGAAATCCTGTCCGCAAGCGACGCGTCGTCAGTGCGGACTTTTACAGATGTCACCTTGATTATTGCAAGTTCGGCGTATAGCTTTGCCGACGACGGAGTTCTCGCCATATCAGCTTCTGCAGACGTGAACGCCTCGATTATTTCGATCAATTTTGACGGTGCAAACAATTCCGCAACTTTAGAAGCGCCGTCGTTTTCGCCGTCTTTAACGCGCGTCACCGAGCGCACGAGCGCGTCGCGAAGGAAAGAAATGAATTCCCTCCAGAACACCGTTATGTCGCGTGACGAAAGGTAAATTTCATTTACCTTTTCAAGTGCCGCGGCAACGTCGCCTTTTGCAATGTCGGCGGCAAGATCCGAAAGCGCTTCGGCGGAGCTTGCGCCAAGAAGTTCCCCGGCGCCCTTTTCAGTGATAGTTTTGCTCTCTCCCGAGCAAAATTCGAGCATATTGAGCGCATCCCTGAACGAGCCCTGCGACAGTCTTGCGATAAGCGAGAGCGCGCCGTCCTCGGCTGTAATGCCCTCTCCGCTGCAAACGACCTTCATCCTGTCGATAAGCGCCGACGGTGTAACGCGCCTGAAATCAAAGCGCTGGCAGCGCGAAAGTACAGTCGCGGGAATTTTATGAAGCTCAGTCGTCGCAAGAATAAATATGACGTATTTCGGCGGTTCTTCAAGCGTTTTAAGAAGCGCGTTGAAGGCCGAGATCGAGAGCATATGCACCTCGTCAACTATATAAACGCGGTATTTTAGCTCGGCCGGGGTGTAAACTACGCCGTCGCGAAGCTCGCGTATGCTGTCAACGCCGTTGTTTGAAGCCGCGTCCATTTCAAGCACGTCAGTCGTAAGTCCGCTGTCGATAGCGCGGCACGACGCGCAAACGCCGCACGGGTTGCCGTTTTGCGGATTCAGGCAGTTGACCGCTTTTGCGATTATCTTCGCGCACGTCGTCTTTCCCGTGCCGCGAGGACCGCAGAAAAGATAAGCGTGGCTTACCTTTCCCGTTTCCACTTCGCTTTTCAGTATGGAGGTTATATGCTTTTGCCCATACACATCGTCAAATACCGCGGGGCGCCATTTTCTGTATAATGCCTGATACATATTTACCTCCTTTTACCTATAAAAAATGTAAGACGCAGTGACAGACCATACACCGAAAATTCGAAATGAGCATACACGCGCCACCGCACTCCTCGTTCAAAGCAGGCGTCCTCGTGGCACATCGGCAACCTTCGCTTAATGCTGCTCGGTCCCCCGTCTGACATGGTTCACGACAGCCGATTGCACAAGACCCACTCATCATCACGCGGGCGATACGGCGCAGACCGCACAGGCTGACCCCTCGTAATCGGACATCATCCCTGCTGTAGCGGATTGCAGGTACAGGGCACCGCTATCTCCCCGACCGGTATGGTCTGACATTGCGTCTTACTATGTTATTTTACCACAAAAGTATCATTTTTGCAATATAAATTTGATCGATTTTTGATTTTATTCTTTTTACAGCGTTTTTCTGTTTTTTCTGATGTACGCAAACGTTTCTTTTTCGCCTTTTTCAGCAAGCATTGAAAGGAGAAATTCAAGCTTTTGAGCCGTTACGGGATGAATAAAGTCAGCCTCGTTTCGAGCCTTGTAGTATTCAAGCGCCGATGAATCGGTGTAATCCTTCCCTTTATATACTTTTGACGCTGCAACGCGGTCGCAAAACATTTCGATAAGAAATTTTCGCGGCATCTCTATCGGCTCGTAGAGCGCCGACTTTGAGCTATAATCGTACCAATATTCCCAATGGTGACGGTTGCGCCCTTTGTGATGAAACCACGCGACGCTATACCCGAAAAGCTCCTTTTCGCGCGCGTTTGGGGAGCGTTTTCCGTCCTGATAATATTTTACGCCGCGCCAAAACTCCGTCGGGCCGTATTTTGAAAGGTCGTGCATAAGTCCGCGCCAAGCTATACCGCACTTAAAGCAATTGCTCATAACGGCGTGTCTGTGGCGCGTTATAGTACATAAATGACCGAAAAAACTCTTTACTACATTCATTTTGCTACCGTTTTTGATTTCATTTTTCATAATTGTAGCATAAAACGTCGCTTATTTCAACAATTATTCTTGACTTTTTATATTTTTTATATTT
>Ga0307453_100044_pt1 | contig 10852 bp, 7 predicted proteins | sample Goafecreptomycin_20_FD_204472 | JGI IMG/M metagenome (GOLD analysis project Ga0307453, IMG submission 204472) | Metatranscriptome of enriched fungal communities from goat fecal pellet, Isla Vista, California, United States - Xylan, Gen2, Rep 3... ... | reverse complement strand
TGTCGGCTCTGTTGTCGGCTCAGTCGTCGGCTCTGTTGTCGGAGCTACTGTCGGCTCTGTTGTCGGAGCTGCTGTCGGCTCTGTTGTCGGAGCTACTGACGGCTCTGTTGTCGGAGCTACTGACGGCTCATTTGTTGTTGTTGAAGGCTCAGTAGTGGGATCGGTCTGCTTCCCGCAGCTTGCGAGAGCGAGCACAGTGAAGAGCATTACAACAGCAATGATGATTGACCAAAATCTCTTCATAAGAAAAAATCTCCTTCTTAAAATTAAAGAATTTTTTTACCGTACAAGATATCGTCTGAAAAATACCCCGCACTGCTTTATTGTCATTTTAGCATAACCGTGTTGATTTGTCAATAGGAAATATGAATTCTTGCGAAAAAAATCTTCCTTTTTTGAAAAAAAATGTTGAAATCCGGCATTTTTGCGGGTTGCTCGATAAAATTTACGGCGCATTGTCGCCGCGTGTCTTCATTCATAATTATATTCAAAACAGGCGGCGATGATGACCGGAATATTGTCTTTTATATATAAAATAGGTAGAAAAAGCGTCAAAGCTCTTCCCTTTTCGGAATCGACGCCGCCGCGCCATGGCGCGTAACGGAGATCGCCGCCGCGCGCGACGCCCATTTCATCGCCGCCTCGGGTGACTTGCCGGCGCATATTTCCGACAAAAAGTACCCCGTGAACGTGTCGCCGGCGCCCGTTGTGTCAACGGCCGTCACCTTTTGCGCCGCGACGTAAACAATCCCGCCGCCGATGTGGCACGCGCCGCGCGAGCCGAGCGTCATAACGACGCGCATACCGGGGTTTATGCGTGGGAGCGCCGCCTCTATCTCTTCGGGGACGGACGTGCCGAGCAGCGTTTTCGCCTCGTTTTCGTTAAGGATAAGGATGTCGACGTCGCTCATGTCCACCTCAAGCCCGTCGAGCGGGGAGGGATTGAGCGCAACGCTCATCCCGCGCGCCTTTGCCGCCTTTGCGATAGCGCGCGTGCAGGTGATCTCGTTCTGGATAAGGAGCATATCGCCAGCCGAAAAATGTTCAAGCGCCGATGCGGCGTCCGCCTCGGTAATATCGCGGTTGGCGCCGCCATAGACGACAATGCTGTTTTCGCCGCGCGAGTCGACCTGTATGACGGCGTTGCCCGTCGGCTTATCGGAATATTTCACAAGCGAAACGTCAACGCCGCATGACGCCAGGTATTCGCGCAGCATATCGCCGTCGCGCCCGATCTTGCCCGCGTGGCAGACTTTTGCCCCGGCGCGCGCAAGCGCCACCGATTGATTCAGCCCCTTGCCGCCGACGTTTTTGTCCATTTTCGACGCGGCGACGGTCTGCCCCGGGAGCGCAATGTCCGAAACGGCGTAAGTGTAGTCGATGTTCAGCGAACCGAAATTGAGTATCTTCATATCATTTCTCCGAAATATGCACAAGCGTTTTTTCGATCAGCGCGTCAATTTCAACGGTGCCGATGCCCGATACCGCCGTGTCGAGCTTGCCTTTTATCGGCGCCGTCCACTCGTCGCCTATCGACGAGATGCCGTTTTTCATTCCGAGCACGGAGCCGACCGTCGCGCCGTTGCAGTCGGTGTCAAAGCCCGTCTGAACAGCCATGCAGATCGATTTTCCGTAGTCGCCGCCGCCGTAAAGCAGGCAGATGGCGACGATCTCGGCGTTTGATATCGTGTGGCACCAGTCGTGCCCGTTGTGTTCGTCCCAGCGGGCGTGAACGTCCGCAAGCGCGTCCTCGCCTGAAACGCCGTCTTTATACATTTGTATAATATGCTCAATAGCCGCGTGCAGCCTTGATTTTTGCGGTATTTGTGCAAGCGCCGACAAGATTATTTTCACCATATCGTCCTCCACCGCCGCCGAGGCGATGAGGGCAGCGGCGAACATTTCGCCGTAGATGCCGTTTTTGACGTGCGAGATGCACGCGTCGCGCCAAGCCATATCCGCCGCCGCCTCGGGATCGCCGGGGTTTATGTAGCCGAAGTAGTCGCCGCGTATCTGCGCGCCGATCCACTCGCGGAAGGCGTTTTCGTATTTTGCGGACGCCGGCGGCGCAAAGCCTCTGACAAAGTTGCAGTAAGCGACGCGCTCCGCCGTGCAGTAGGCGTTCTTGGTCTGGCGAGAGAGCCACATCGAAGCGACGTCATCGGGGGTAAAGTCGCGGCTGCACCTGTCGACGATGAGCTGATAGAGCACGGTATAGTTCGTGTCGTCGTCGGCGGGGGCGTTTTCGATTTTGTCGGCGTAGCAGCGGTGCGAAAGGTCGAATTTGAACGTGTCGAGCATATTCTGCGACACGTCGGTGCTTAAAATATAGCGGTGCATCGGGTAGTTGCCCGACAATTTCAGCAAAACGTCAAGCTCCTCGGTGCGTATGCCCTCAACCGTTTTTCCGAGCAGGCACCCGCAGATGCGCCCGTACCACGCGCCGCGAATGCGCTCGCGTATGTTCTGCGGCACGGCGAATTTCGCTATCCCGCCCTGCCGCGCGCCGCGGATGCCGTCAAGGTCGGACGGCTCACTATACGGGTAGTCCGGGACGGTCGGCGCGTTTGACAAAATTGCAAAGATGTGATGCGCCATCGCCTCGCGGTGCTCGTCTTTTTTCATTGTACGCACACATTCGATAAGATTTTCGTATTCGGCAACGTCAAGCCCTTCCTCGACGCACTGCCTGTACTCGACGCCGAGCGCGTCGGCATAGCTTTCCCACCAGTGCTGTTTTTCGTAGTCGGGAGTTAAAAATTTCTCGGTTTTTTCCATGTGTTTCCTCCGTGTTATTGCCTGTCAAGCTCTTTTATCGCGTCGTAAAGCGTCTCGACGCTCTCGCAAACGGCGTCGGCGCCCGCCGATACAAGCTCCTCGCGCGTGCCGTAGCCGTAAAGCACGCCGAGCGAGCGCACGCCGTTTTTCTTTGCGCCGATAATATCGTTTTCCCTGTCGCCGACCATTATCGCGTCGCGCGCAGCGCACCCCGTACCGTCAAGCACGAATTTCACGACCTCCCATTTTTCCTCGCGCGTGCCGTCAAGCGTCGAGCCGCCGATAAAATCGAAGTATTTTTCAAGGTCGAATCGCTCGAGTATCCGCCGCGCAAACACCTCGGGCTTTGATGTTGCAAGTGCGATGCCGTAGCCGTCGCCGATAAGGCGCGAGAGCGCCTCGGGGATGCCGTCGTAGACGCGGTTCTGGAATATCCCCGTCGGCGAGAAGTACTCGCGGTAGTACGCGACGGTCTGCTCCGCTTCCTCGGCGCTCATGCCGTACCACTCGCGGAACGAATTTCGCAGCGGCGGGCCGATGAACCTGTTGTACTCCGATATGTCCCCCGTCGGCCTGCCCATTTTGTCAAGCGCGTATTTTACGCTTGTCGTAATGCCGACGGCGGGGTCGGTGAGCGTGCCGTCAAGGTCGAATAATATGTATTTCATAGCGATTTGATAAATTCAACGATAACGTCGACAGACTGGCGCGCCGCTATCGGCTTGAACGTGTCGTAAGTCATTTTCGCGTCGTCGTCGCCGCCGTCGCTCATCGTGCGAAGCACGCAGAACGGCACCCCGCGCATATAGCAGACCTGCCCTATCGCCGCGCCTTCCATTTCGCACACGTCGGCGCCAAACGTGCCGCGGATCCACGCTTTTTTAGCGTCGTCGGCGATGAACTGGTCGCCAGATGCGACGATGCCGGGGCGGCACTTTATGCCAAGTTTTTTTGCCGCTTCGCAAAGCCCGTCGCAAACGCTCTTGTCGCACTCGAAAAACGCGCGTTCAAGCTCCTGTATCTCGCCCGGCTTGTATCCCCACGAGGTAAGGTCGAAGTCGTGCTGAACGACGCGCTCGGCAACGATAACGTCAAGCACGCCGATGTCGTGCGAAAGCGTGCCGCCGATGCCCGTGTTTATCAGGCACGCGGGCGAGTATTCGAGTATCATCGTCTGAGCGCACACCGCCGACGCGACCTTTCCCATTCCGCTCTGCGAAACGACGATATCGTGCCCGCAAAGCTTGCCCGAGTAAAAGACCGAGCCGCCGATCTCGCGCCGCTCGGCGCTCACCATTCGCTCGATGATGCCCTCGACCTCGACGTCCATCGCGCCGATGATGCCAATTCTTCCGTCAATCATTTTTTGCCTCCTTCGGCGCTTTCGCCTTTGCGCGAAAAACGCCCTTTTATTGAATTATAGAAATATTTGAATTCGTCTGTCCCGGCGTATGCGGCGGCGTACACCGCGTTTGAAACGGCAAGGCACACCGCGGCTTTTACGATAAGCCCGAGTATGCCCGAAAGAGCGATCGCGCGGCAGGTAAAATAGCACAGCGCAAACGCCGCCGCCGTCGCGAAGGCGTAAAACGCATACCGCGCAAAGTACGCGCCGACGCCCCTTGAAAATCCGTGGCGATAGAGCATAAGCGGCTCCACCCAAAAGCAAGTCGTAAGGCAGCTTATCGTCGTGCCCAAAAGTACTCCGGAAAGGCCCATCGTGCGCGACAGGAGTATCGACAAAACGATGTTTATCGCCGCCTCGGCGATAGATTTCCACCTGTCGTACCTTAAAAGTCCCATAGCGTCCCGCGCGCACAAAACGGGCCGCCGCATACCGACAAGATAGAAGTTCAGCGCGATAAGAAGCACCGGAGCCTCGCCTAACTCAAACCCGTCGCCAAGCCAGATCTTAACAAAGTCAGCCGACAGACACGCAATGCACACGGCGCCAAGACCGTAAAGCCACGCGCCGGCGAAAAACATACGGTTGAAAACGGTAACGCGCCGCTCCCCGTCGTCCTCAACGGCAAGATCGCCGTACCCCGCCGTCGCGCTTTGAAATATCGGGCGAAGCAGGCTGTCAAGCGCGGCTGAGATCAAGTGATAGCTTGAATAAACGCCCTCGACGATAAAGCCCACAAAGCGCGAGATTATGATGTTGTCAGTCCCGTTTACAAGCACGCCGCCGATATTGTGAAGCACCGACGACGAAACGTTTGTCTTTATCGTCTTTTTGTCGTCTTGCGTAAGCTCGCCGCGAGGGTTTTTCAGCGCGGGGTACTTTTTGTAAGCAATCACCGACAAAACCACGTTTTCGCCAAGCGTTGTGAATACGGTCAGCGCCATAAACAGAACGTAGTTTTTCGTCAGCGAAAACAGCGCAAACGCACCGCAAAGAAGCAATATCTGCGCCGCCGACGACACTATCGACGTTATATATTTTTTCTGATCGGCGACGATAAGCGTGCGCGTGTACGACAAAAAATACGATATCCCCGCGTTCACCACGTACAGCATATAAATAAGGTAAAACTGCGGTATCTCCGCGCGCACCTTATCAAAATCGTCGACGAAAAAGCGCAAAAACGGAATTATCGCCGCGCCGATGACGATAACGGCGCCGCCGATTATCGTGTACGCCCGCTTGAACAGGCGCATAAGCGCCGCGACTTTGTCCTCGTCGCCGTCGTGGAGCGGGCGGTAAAGACTGAACGTTATCGACGTGCCGACGCCCATCTCCGCCAGCGACAACACTGTCATTATATTTGAAAAAAGCCCGCCCAGACCGAGATACGCCGCCGACGTAAACGTAACGACAAGGCGGCGCGTCAGCAGTGCCGACGCGAGCGTTATTATCTGGCAAATCACGGCGGCGCGCACGTTGTGCAGTGTCTTCTCGGTTCTTGTCATCGCGCGCTCCTTTCAAAATTTCGCCGTATTGCTTGATTTTTCAGTTTTATACGTTTGTATAATTATTTCGATTTTATTTTATACTTTTGTATTATATTCCCTAGCGTCGCACTTCGGCTCAACGTATGCGGTGTAGTTTGACGTGTAGATCACGTACCCAGCGACAGAGCCGGACGGCTTTTTGACGTTGCGGATCCTTGTGTAGTCGACGGCGACGTTTTCCCCGTCGCGCAGTGACGAAAAGTACGCCGCTGTCTGCGCCGCTTCGGTAAAATCGCGCGCGTCCGGTTCTTCATCGGGCGGGCATACCATAACGACGTGCGAACCCGCGCCGCCCTTGACGTGAAACCACCAGTCGCTCTTTTTTGCAAGGCGCGTCGTAACGTAATCGTTCTGAATGTTGTTCTTGCCGACGTAAAGCTCGTATCCGCCGGAGGTGATATAGTGCTTCGGCTCAAATTTCGCTTTTGCGCGGGCGCGGTTTATCATCACGGTCTTTGGCGAATATCCCGCCTCGGCAAGCTCGATGCGTATTTCCGATATATCGCCCTCGCTCTCGCAAAGTGTGAGCGCCGCCTCGACGCTGTAAAGATAGTCAAGCTCCGCGCGCGCCTTCGTTATCTGCGATGAAAGCATCTGCTTTGCCGTTTTAAGCTTGTTGTATTTTTTGTAGTATTTCGCCGCGTTCTGCCCCGCCGAAAGCTTTGAGTCGAGCGGCACGCGGACCTTTTCAAGCGTTTCGGAATAGTAGTTTGTAACGTCGCAAAACTCGCTTTTGCCGTGCAGCATATACAGCGACGACGTTATAAGGTCGCCCCAAAGCTTGAATTTTTCCGCCTCATCGCACTCCATAAGCTCCTCCTCGAGCGCGGGTAGCTTCTTTTCCAGCTTCTTTTTTGCCGATGAAACTATCGCCTTTACGTCGTGCGCCTTTGCGTTCATCGACTCGGCGCGCTCGCGCTCGCCGAAAAAGTAGTCGAGCGCCGCCGCAAAGCTTTCAAACGTTCTGACGTTTGCCGCCTCGCCGTATTGGCGTATCGGGAAAAACGAATATTCCACAGGCCGCCCGTCGATCTCAACGACGCACGCCTCGGCCCTTTTCTCGTTTACGCGCGCCATCATATCGGAAAACGCGCGCCAGACCATGCGCGGACTGCATTTTTCAACGCTCACCGCCCCGCCCGACAAAAACGCGCACTCGCGCGCCGCAAGCGGCGATATGCCGAGGTACGTGTCGACGATGAACTTGTCGACGCCCCGCTCGCGCGGGTACGCTTGAAGCGACGAGTAAAACCCCTCCTCGCACTCGACGGTCGGGTCTTTTTTGTCCTGCCGCGGCGGCAGCTCATACAGCGCGCCCGCAACGATGTGACGCGCGCCCATTGTGAAATCGCCGATGTGAAGCATGCCGAGGATGCGCTTTTTCTCGCCCTCCCCGCCGAGCAAAAATACGTTTGAGCTTTTGCCCATTATCTCGCTTGTAAGGTACTTTTCGCACGGGAAGCCAAGCTCGTCAAACGCCGAGAATTTTATTTCGACGACGCGCTCAAAGCCGCAGGTGTAAATATCCTGTATCACCGTGCCGGTGAGGTGCTTGCGAAGCAGCATACAGAACATCGGCGGCGTTTTCGGGTTGTCTTTGTCCATCCCGCTTATGCAAACGCGCGCCGAGGCGGGATTGACTGAAACGAGTATCTTTACCCCCTGCCCGCTTTTGCGGCATTGGAGTATTATCTCGTCCTTTGACGGCTGATATATCTTTTCGACTTTCGCGCCGCGGGCGCGCTCGTTCATCTCGCAAACGCAAAGCGTGGCGAGGGCGGCATCATAAGCCATGATATATCACCTCCGTTTTATTTTTGTGCTGTGTCGTCATCCGCCGGCTCGACGGCAATAGCTTCCGCAGTATCGTCAACCTGAGCGGGTGCGTCGTCCGCCGGAGCGGGTGCATCTTCCGCGGGAGCGGGCATATCTTCCGCCGGAGCGGGTTCGTCTTTATGAAGCTCGGCGTACTTGTCGGCAGCCGCCGCCTCCTCGTCGGTAAGATCGCCGCCGGGAAGCTCGTCCTCTTTTTTGCGGATGAATATTTTGCCGACAAGCAGACGGAATTTTTCGTTGAATCTGTAAAGAACGATAAGCGCAAACAGTATAAATCCGACAGCCGTGCTCGCCATGCCGACAAGATAGATCTTCGGCATATAGTTCATCTTTATTTCGTGCTCGCCCGCCGTCGTTTCAAACGCTAAAAGCGCGCCGAGCGCCGTCTTTGTTTCTACCTTTTTGCCGTCAACGTAGACGTTCCACCCCGAGTCGTAGGGGATAGTCGTGAACACAAGCTCCTGCCCCTGCGGGACGCTGATGTATCCCTCAAGCGAGCTGTTGTTGAACTTTTCAACATAAAGTCCCGCCTCAGACAGATAGTCAAACGCCTCGTTCATCGCGGCGTAGTCGACGTACCAGAAGAACGAATCGGTGTCGGCGGCGATGTAGAGCTTGTCCTTGTCAAGAGTCACGTCGCCGTTGTTCAGGCGAAGCTCGACGTTTATATTATCGCCCGCCTTGAACGTGCCAAGTTCCATGGCGCACGCCGTTTCATTTGTAAAATACTCGGTAAGGAACACGCCGTTGACGTAAACGCTTGCCTTTTTGCTCCACGCGGTATACGTCGGGAACTGCATATACACAACGCCGTCGGCGACAGCCGTCGTGTGGAACGTGACCGAACCCTGCCCCGTCGCCACCTTTGATACGACGTAGTTCTGCGAATTTATCGGCACGCCGTCGATGGAGTACGAAAGCGACGTCTTTGTAACTGTCACGTTTGACGTGGTGTAGCTCATTTTAAGCGGTTTGAAGACATTCGGCGCCGCCACCCGCTCGGAGAGCATCGAATTTATCAGCATATTCTGCAGCTCCATTGAAACGCGGTTGACGTTCATATCGAGCACGTCCTCAAAGCCGAGCAAGCTGCGGCTGACGCCGTAAGCTATCGGCAGTGCCTTTGTGTTCTGCTTTGCGTAAATTTTGTAGTTTGAGTCGACGATCTGATACGGCTCGTCGATCTCGTATGGCGTTACGTATATATTATTGTCGAAGGAATGTTTGTTGTTGCGCCCGATAGTTCCGCCGTTGGCCTCTTTCGGACGGTTTGACGTGATTACGTATTTTATCCCGAGCAGCGCGTCGCCGATAGGCGTGCCGCCGAGGTATTTCGTCCAGTGCGAGTTTGACGCATACCCGAGCTTGTTCAAAAGCAGGATTATCTTCGCGTTAAGAGTCGATGTCGACGAGGAAATACCGTAAAATCCACCCGCCATCTGCTCGTTTACGCCGCCGCGCTGACGGTACAGCGTGCTTTCCGTGCGGAAGAACGTCTTGTCGTTTTCTTTGATGATGTCAGCCATCACGCGATTACGCATAACGGAGCCGACGTGCGAGTCGTATCTTTCCTCGTTTGAGGTCGCGGAGGCGAGGTAGTTATTGTAGCGCACAACGCCGACGTCGTCCTCGACGTATGCGATGCTGATTATCGAGTTCACCAAGACCTCGATCGCGATAAACACGGCAAGCGCCAGCGTCAGCGCGTTCTTTTTTCTGCATTTTACAAGCGCATACGAAAGTCCGACGTATATCAGCACAAACAGCACCGAAAGACCGATGCACAGTATGTCGTCAAGCTTTACCGTGCGCGAGCTTTGTTTGAACTCGTACTTGAACTTCTGCACAACGGCGATAAGCGCAAGGATAACGCCCGATGACGCCGCAAACGCGGAGAATCTGACCTTGTCAAACGTCATGAACGCGTCGCACGCCATGCACACAACTACAAAGCAGAACAAAAACGAATAGCGGAAGTTGAGCCAGTTCGGCATTGAAAGTCCGTGCCAGAAAAGGTCGACGGGGTTGATGAGAAAGCTTATAAGCAGCACAAGCAAAAGCCCCGACGAGAGCGCCTTTTTGCGCGGCGCGATCCCCTTTGAAAAGTAGAACGCGGGCAAAAGGATAAGCGAATACATACCGCTGTAAACGACGGGCAGGCCGTTGTCCCTTACCGTGTCGTGCGAGCCGAGAAGCATCTTTACGAAGATGTCGAGGAAGTCGAACTTGAATCTGAACGCAAAGCTCGGGTTTGAAAAGCCCATTTTGCCGAATCCGAGCGAGTAGTACGCGCAAATCAGCATAAACGACGCCATAAGTATGCCGACGACGCTTGACGAAAGTATCCGCAAAAACGAGCGCGTGCCATAAAGCGAGAAGAATTTTGATAGCCCCGTCTTGCTCGTCTTGTACTTATCAAGCATTTCGGGACGGACGAGGATATAATAATAGAAGTAGTATATGACGGTGAAAATGCAGCACATATACCCGATGTAATAGTTCGAGTAAAGAATCGCCGCAAGGCTTACGATATAAAGGATGACCTTTTTCTCTTTTACAAGCTTCTCTATCCCGTAAACGAGCAGCGGCAGCCAGATGAGCGCGTCAAGCCACATGGGGTTGAACTGCTGAATGGCGACGTAGCCGCAAAGGGCGTAGAGAGTTGAGAACATCATCGTCTTTACGTCGCGCGTGCCGCGGGTGTTATGAAGGTAATATCCCATCGTCGCGCCCATCGTGCCGCATTTAAGCAAAACGATAACGGACGCCGCAAGCGCGATGTTCTTCTGAGAAAACAGCACCGTTATAAGATTGAACGGGCTTGCCATGTAGTACGCAACGTACCCCATAAACTCGCCGCCGAGCGTGCGCGACCAGGTATAAAACCACGAGCCGCCCCCCTCGCCCACAAGCAGCTTTCTTACGTATTCAAAATAATAGATGTACTGCGCCTGAAAGTCGAGGGAGAGTATCGACTGATTCCCTATCGGGAAAAAGCTGCACGCCGCGTGCGCCCCCGCCATAAGCACGACGGGAAGAAAGAACGCGCCCAGAAGATAAAAATACTTCATCTTCGACAGCCGTCGGATAAATCTTATAAATCCGTTTTTATGCTCTGTCTGCACAGGCTCCACAAAATCGATCGGGGTATTGTCCATAATTGCTCCTTTATGATCTATTTATACAAGTGTATAATATGTAGTCGGTTTTTTCACAATTGCTATTTTACCATTATTTTGTCTTTTTGAAAAGAGATAATTAAAAATTTTATATATTTTTTTTT
>Ga0307453_100043_pt1 | contig 10880 bp, 8 predicted proteins | sample Goafecreptomycin_20_FD_204472 | JGI IMG/M metagenome (GOLD analysis project Ga0307453, IMG submission 204472) | Metatranscriptome of enriched fungal communities from goat fecal pellet, Isla Vista, California, United States - Xylan, Gen2, Rep 3... ... | reverse complement strand
GTCGGTTTACTGCAAGACAAGAACAAAGCCGAATGATATTCTCGAATAAAAAAAGCCGATCAATCGGCTTTTTTGCTTTTTAATGCTGATCTTATTTCGTCGTAAGAGAACCCCGCGCGAACAAGCGACGACACCGCCTTCGTTTTTGTATCCTTGTCGGCAAAAACCGAGGCGCCGCCCAGCTTTTCAATTCTGCGGCGACATATTTCGACAAAATCGATATCGCACTCACGCGCTGCGTTGGCGCACACCTCGGGGTCAAATCCCTTTTGATAAAGCTCGTTTTTGATCCGCGCCATTCCGTACAGACGGTTGTTTGCAAGCTCCTCTATATATCGAGACGCCATATACTCCTCGTCTATGTAGCCGCATGAAGCTATAAAATCGACGGCATCAGACGCTATCTCGCGGGAAACGCCGCGTATCATCAGCTTTTGACAAAGGGCGCGCTTTGTGTTTTGCGAAAAAGACAGCAAACTAAGCCCTTTTTTTACGGCGTCGGTCTTTTTCATAGCGTACTCTATCGCCTCGTACTTCTCGCGGGAGAGCACAGTGTCCGTTTCCGACACCGTCGGTATGCCCAGCCCGTCGAAAAAGTCAAGCGCTATCTCGCCCGATATACGCTGAACGTTTCTGCCGTCTTTTATCTCGATTTTGCAAACAACCTCCTCACCGTTTGGCGAGGGGGCTGTCTGCTTTAATATAATTTCCATTTTTTTCCAATTATTCGTCGGCATCGACGCTCAGAACGCGGATGTCAAAATCGTCGTCGTCGAGTTTGACGTTATCTCCCGCGGGATCTTCGCCATCCTCTTCAAGAGAATACGTTTCCTCGGGCACGATCTCAACTTTTTCAGCCTGCGCGCGGATTTTTGCCTCGATCTCCTCGGCGACCGCGGGATTCTTTTCAAGATATTCGCGCGCCGCGTCCTTGCCTTGCGCGATCTTCTCGCCGTTATAGTAGAAGAACGAGCCGCTCTTCTTTATAAGGTCAAGGCTTTGTCCGAGTTCAAGTATCTCGCCCGCCTTTGAAATGCCCTTGCCGTAGATAATTTCAAATTCCGCGACCTTAAACGGCGGCGCGACTTTGTTTTTCACGACTTTGACCTTTACCATATTGCCGTAAACGTCGGTGCCTTTTTTCAGCGACTCCGTCTTTCTTACGTCAAGTCTTACAGACGCGTAGAATTTCAGCGCTTCGCCGCCTGTCGTCGTTTCGGGGTTGCCGTACATAACGCCGATCTTTTTGCGGAGCTGGTTTATGAATATCGCGACGCAGTTCGTTTTTGAAATGACGCCGGAAAGCTTTCTCATCGCTTTTGACATCATACGCGCGTGCGTACCGACCTGATTTGCGCCCATAACGTCGTCGATCTCCGCCTGCGGAACAAGCGCCGCCACACTGTCTACTACAACAACGTCGATCGCGCCCGAGCGGACGAGCATTTCCGTAACGTCAAGCGCCTGCTCGCCGCTGTCCGGCTGGGAAATGAGAAGATCGTCGATGTTTACGCCGAGCGCCTTTGCATAAACGGGGTCAAGCGCGTGTTCGGCGTCGATAAACGCGGCAGTGCCGCCTTTTTTCTGCACTTCGGAAACGATATGAAGCGCGACTGTCGTCTTACCGGACGACTCCGGCCCGTATATTTCAACGATCCTGCCGCGCGGAACGCCGCCGATGCCCAGAGCAAGGTCAAGCGTCAGCGAGCCTGTAGGGATCGCCTCAACGTTCATTTTCGCGTTTGCGCCGAGGCGCATGATCGTTCCTTTGCCGAAATCCTTTTCGATTTTACCGAGAGCCGCCGCCAGCGCCGCTCTTTTTTCCTCGGAGCTTACCGGCGATTCGTCTGTTTTCTTTTTGGTTGTTTTCATCTGGCAGATCCCTTTCTTTTATTCGTTATTTTCAGTTGTAGTTTCCGTCTGTTCTTCCGTGTTTTCGTTAAATTCCTCGTCTGAACGCGCTTTAACGGGAGTAAATCTCATTATCTTCGTGTCGCCATCGATACGCATGACCTTAACGCCGGACGTATTCGAGCCGAATACGTTGATCTGTGATACAGGCGTGCGGATTATAACGCCTTCGCTTGTGATAACCATGATATCGTCGTCATCGTCAACGGCGGCAATGCCCGCAAGCGCGCCGGTTTTGTCTGTTATCTTGTGGCAAATTATGCCTGACGTGCCGCGCGCATGAGCCATAAAGCAGTCAAACGTCGAGCGCTTGCCATAGCCTTTTTCGGTGACGGTGATGAGTTTCTTTTCATCGTCGACGATCTCACATCCAATGACGTAGTCGTCTTCCTTGAGTTTGATCGCGCGCACGCCGCGTGCCGTGCGTCCCATAACGCGAGCCTCGCGCTCGTCAAAGCGAGCGCAGCGGCCGTTGTGAGTTGCCACAACGAGCTCGGAGGTACCGGTCGTCTTGCGGACGAACAGAAGCATATCGCCCTCGTCGAGATTTATCGCTATCTTTCCGCCGCGGCGCTGGTATTCAAAGTCTTTGACGCTTGCGCGCTTGATAACGCCGTTTCGCGTTACCATTACAAAGTATTCGTCCTCGTCAAAGCCGTGAACGGAGATTATCGACGTAACTTTTTCGCCCTCGCCAAGCTCGATCAAGTTGACGGCGTTTGTGCCTTTTGCCGTTCTCGACGCTTCCGGAACGGTGTACGCCTTTTTCGCGTAAACGCGGCCGAGATTCGTAAAGAAGAGCAGGATCGAGTGAGAATTGACGACAAGCACGTCGCGCACGACGTCCTCTTCTTTTGTTGTCATACCGATTATGCCGCGTCCGCCGCGGTTCTGCGCCGAGTAAACGTCGGCGGGAACGCGCTTGATATAGCCCGTTTCCGTCATTGTGATGACGCATTCGTGCTTTTCGATAAGGTCCTCGAGGTCGATCTCTTCCTCTACGTCCTGAATTTCGGTGCGGCGCTCGTCGCCGTACTTGTCGCGTATCTGCGAAAGCTCGTCTTTAAGCACACCGCGCAGCATTTCATCGGACGCAAGCAGTTCGCGGTAATACTCGATGCGTTTTTCTATTTCGTCGTACTCGCCTTTGAGCTTTTCGCGGTCAAGTCCTTGAAGCGCTTTCAGGCGCATATCGAGGATAGCCTGCGTCTGCACGTCGTCAAGGCCGAAGCGCTGCATAAGTTTTTCCTTTGCATCGTCGTATGCGGTGCGGATTATATGGATGACCTCGTCGATGTTGTCCTGCGCGATAAGAAGTCCTTCGAGCAGGTGAGCGCGTTCAAGCGCGCGGCGAAGGTCGTATTTTGTGCGGCGGATTATGAGTTCTTCCTGGAATTTTAAGTATTCGTCGATGATGTGGCGCAGTGAAAGTATCTTCGGCTGGCGCTGATTGTCGACAAGCGCAAGCATTATGACCGAAAAACTCGACTGCATCGCCGTCTGTGCAAACAGGTGATTGAGCACTACCTGCGGGTTTGCGTCCTTTTTAAGCTCGATGACGATACGCATACCGTTGCGGTCGCTTTCCTCGCGCAGATCGGATATGCCTTCAAGACGCTTCTCCTTGACTTGATCGGCAATATTTTTTACGAGCTGGCGCTTGTTTACCTGATACGGAAGCTCCGTTACGATAATGCGGTTTCTGTGGTCGCGCGTTTCTTCAAATTCGGTGCGCGCGCGAACAACGATGCGGCCGCGTCCCGTCGAGTATGCCTGACGGATGCCGGAGCGCCCCATAATGATGCCCCTCGTCGGGAAATCCGGGCCTTTAATGTACTGCATAAGGTCGTCAAGCGTAGCGTCTGGGTTGTCGAGCACGCAAATGCAAGCGTCGATCACCTCGCCGAGATTGTGCGGCGGGATGTTTGTCGCCATACCGACGGCGATACCGCTTGAACCGTTTACAAGCAGGTTCGGGAAGCGCGACGGAAGGACGCGCGGCTCCTTGCGGGTCTCGTCGAAGTTGGGGTCCCAGTCGACCGTATCTTTGTCGATATCGCGGAGCATTTCGTTGGCGATCTTTGACATTCTCGCCTCGGTATAACGGTATGCTGCCGGTGGGTCGCCGTCGACGGAACCGAAGTTGCCGTGTCCGTCAACGAGCATATAGCGCATTGAAAAATCCTGCGCCAGTCTGACCATTGCGTCATATACCGATGCGTCGCCGTGCGGGTGATAACGGCCCAGCACGTCGCCGACGCACGTCGCCGATTTTTTGAACGGCTTGTCTGACGTCAGCCCATCCTCGTACATTGCGTAAAGGATGCGGCGGTGAACCGGCTTCAGACCGTCGCGCACGTCGGGCAGAGCGCGCCCGACGATGACTGACATCGCGTATTCGATATAGCTTTTCTGCATTTCGCCGACAAGCTCGGATTGTTCGATCACCTGATCGGGAAACAATATATCCTCAGGCTTGTAGTCTCTTCTTTTTTGTGCCATTTTGTTTCCCTCCTTATATGTCAAGATTTACGGCGTACTGCGCGTTTTTCTCTATCCATTCCTTGCGCGGCTCAACGTCCTCCCCCATAAGAACGGAGAATATGTTGTCCGCCGCCTCGGCGTCTTCAAGCGTAATGCGTCTGAGCGTGCGGCGCTCGGGGTCCATTGTCGTTTCCCAAAGCTCGTGCGGGTCCATTTCACCAAGACCTTTGTAGCGCGAGATGTCTATTTTAACGTTGGGGTTGTTTTCTCTCATCTCAGCGGAAACGCGATCTCTTTCCTCATCGGAATATGCTACTCGCGTCGTTTTGCCGCGTGAAAGCTTGTAAAGCGGCGGCACTGCCGAGTAAACGTAGCCGTTTTCGATAAGCGGGCGCATAAAGCGGAAGAAGAACGTAAGAAGCAGCGTGCGGATATGTGCGCCGTCAACGTCGGCGTCGGCCATTATGATTATCTTGTGATAACGAAGCTTGTCTATATTGAATTCAGCGCCGATGCCCGTACCGAGAGCGATGATCATCGGGTACAGCTTGTCGTTGCCGTAAACTTTATCGGAGCGCGCTTTTTCGACGTTGAGCATCTTGCCCCACATAGAAAGGATAGCCTGAAAACGCGAGTCGCGTCCCTGAATGGCCGAGCCGCCTGCGGAATCGCCCTCAACGACGTACAGCTCGCACAAAGCGGGGTCGCGCTCGTTGCAGTCTTGCAGTTTTTCGGGCATTTGTCCCGATTCAAGGCCGTTTTTGCGGCGAACCGACTCGCGCGCCTTCTTCGCAGCCTCGCGCGCACGCGCCGCGACTATCGCCTTTTCGATTATCGTCTTTGCAGCGGCGGGATTTTCCTCAAAATACTCGCTAAGCTTTTCCGATACGAGAGATGAAACAAATCCGCGTATATCGGAATTGCCGAGTCTGCCCTTTGTCTGTCCTTCAAACTGCGGCTCTTCAAGCTTTACCGAAATAACGGCGCAGATACCCTCGCGCACGTCGTCTCCGGTCAGCGCGGGATCGCTGTCTTTGAGTATTTTTTTGCTCTTTGCATAGTTGTTTATAACGCGCGTCAGCGCCGCCTTGAAGCCGTCCTCGTGCGAGCCGCCCTCAGGAGTTACGATGTTGTTTGCAAAAGAAAGCATCGTTTCGCGGTCTGACGTGTTATACTGAACGGCGATCTCGGCTGTTTTGTCGCCTGCGTCCGTCGCCATATAGATCACGTCGTGAAGCGTCTTTTTGCGCTCGTTGAGATATTCGACAAAGCTCTTCACGCCGCCCTCATAATAAAGGTCGTCCTCGCGCACGTCATCTGTGCGCTCGTCGCGCACTACGATGCGGATGCCGGCGTTTAAGAACGCCTGCTCGCGCATACGGTTGAGGATCACGTCGTAATCGAATTCCGTCGTTTCGGTGAATATCTCCGCGTCAGGCATAAAGCGGACGTAAAGTCCGTGTTCGCTTTCGTCGCAAGTGCCTATATTTTCAAAAGGACGCGCAACAAATCCGCGCTCAAACCGCTCGGAATAGACCTTGCCGTCGTGGCGGTTGACAACCTCCGTCCATTCGGAAAGCGCGTTTACGACAGACGCGCCGACGCCATGCAGACCGCCGGAGAATTTGTATCCGCCTCCGCCGAATTTGCCTCCGGCGTGAAGCACCGTGAACACGACCTCAAGCGTCGGTATCCCCATTTTTTCGTGAATGCCCGACGGAACGCCGCGGCCGTTATCCTGTACGGAAACGGAGCCGTCCTTGTGGAACGTTACCTCAACTCTGTTGCACACGCCCGCCATCGCCTCGTCGATAGAGTTATCGACGATCTCATAGATCAGGTGGTGAAGTCCGCGCTGAGACGTCGTTCCGATATACATTCCGGGGCGCTTTCTTACCGGCTCAAGTCCTTCAAGGACCTCAATCTGATTGTCCTCATATTCACGCTCTGAAAGTTCGATCTTTTCGTCTGTCATTGCTTTTCGTCCTTTCGATTGTTTCCCTCGTCAAGCGCGCGGCCCGCAAGGGTTTTTGATGATAATTGTGAAAAATATATTTTTTCTTCTTTTTTGTTTTTCGTAACCGTAAACGATTTAGGCAGATCCCCAACCGTTTCTATAATTCCCGACTGCTGCGCCGATTTCAGAAAGTCGCGCGTCGTTTTTGATACCGTCGCCGTGTCTGAATCGAATATCCCGACAACGTCGCATTTGCGGATTATCTTGTTTTCTCCTATATGAATATACATAACGGAACCTCACACGTATTTGTAAACGCCGCTATCGACAAATATCTTTTTGCCGCCGTCAATGTCGGAAAAATCGTTTTCGTCGCACGACGTAATGATGACCTGCCGCCCGAAAAGCTGAGAGAGTACGTAGTTTTTTCTGTCCCTGTCAAGCTCGGATAACACGTCGTCAAGCAAAAATACGGGATATTCGCCGCACTCCTCGCGCGATATTTCACCCTCGGCAAGTTTCAGCGCAAGCGCGATGCTTCGCTGCTGCCCCTGTGACGCGAATATCTTTGCTTCTTTGTCTGATAATTTTATCAAAAAATCGTCCCTGTGCGCGCCGACAAGAGATGTGCCGACTATTTTTTCCTTTTCAGCCATGCGCGATATTTTTTTTCTGTAAAGCTCGGCGTTTGTTTTTTCGTCGGATAATTCTCCCTCACCCGAAATAGACGTTACGTACTCGTACCCGACGCTCTCGCCTCCGTGGCTCATGTCTGAGATCAGCGCGTCAACGTGAGAAAATACTCTGAAAAGATATTCGTTTCTTACCGCCGTTATATATCCGCCTAAAACGGCAATTTTTTCTGACAGCACCTCATACATAAGGTCAAATCCTTCAGGTTTGTCCTCGTAAGACCTGAGAAGCGCATTTCTCTGTTCAAGCACTTTTCCGTATTCGATAAGCGACGAAAGATACCTCGGCCTGAATTGCGATATTGCGCCGTCGATGAAAGATCGCCTTGTCGACGGTTCTGCCTGAACTATCGAAAGATGCGACGGGCAAAACAGCACTGCGCGGAACGTTCCGACAAAATCCGACAGTTTTTTCACTTTTGCGCCGTTTCTTAAAAGCTCGCGCCTGCCGAGCGGGCGAAGATTTATCGCCATATCGTAGTTCCGCTCCGACGTTGAGAAATTTACTGAAATTTTGGTGTATTCCTCGCCGAATTTTTTCATATCGGCGTCTTTTGCGTGGCGAAAGCTCTTGCCGCCCGCAAAAAGATATATACCCTCGATAACGTTTGTTTTTCCTTGCGCGTTTTTGCCGAAAATAATATTCATTCTCGGATCAAACTCAAAGTCAAACCTCGTTATGTTTCTGAAATTTTCAAACGATGCGCTTTTTATTTCCATCAAGCGTCTCTCATTTTCATCGGGATCGCAAGATAAAGGAACGATGTGTTCTTTTTTTCCTCGTCCGCACCCTCGACTACCATACTCATAAGCGACGAAGTAAGCGAAAGTTTAAGCGTATCGTCGTCTGCCGAACCCATAATATCGAGCAGTTTTTTGCAGTCAAAACCGATAAGAATGTCCTGTCCCTCTTTTTCAACCGATATTTCGTCAAATACTTTTCCGTTTATCGAAATTGCGGAAACGTTGAGCTTCTGATCTTCAAACGAAAGTTTTACAACGCTCTTTGCCTGCCCCTGTATTCTGTCTTCCGTTACGAGCGCGGCGCGTTCAAGCGCGTCGGAAAGCTCTCGGCGGTCTACTTTGACGAAAGTTTTGCTTTCTTTCGGGATAAATCTTTCATATTCGAGATACATCTGGTCGATAAGACGGGAGAACATCGTCGTTTCTCTCTCCTCGCCGCCGTATTTCATTTTCATCGAAATAAGAACTCTCTTTCTTGTCAGCGAGAAGTTGACAGGCTCGTCCTTGTCCTCTATAAGTCTTGCAAGCTCGTTTATCGTTTTCAGCGGAAGAATAAATCTGAATTCATCCTCGCCGCTTGTGGAGTTAAGTTTCGTGTCGATGTCGATATCTCTGATAGCAAGTCTGAAAGAGTCGCACGCAACGGCGCGCACGTGTCCCGCTTTGACCTCAAAATAAAGCCCTGTAAGCACGGGACGCGATTCGTCGTGTGAAATTGCAAACGACGTCTGATTTATGAGTTTACGGAGCGCATTTTGCGGCAGAGAGAAAAATCTGTCCGGGCTAAGCTCCGGTATCGGAGGGAAAGACTCACCGGAAATATAGAAAAGCTGAAATTTCGATTTTCCGCTGTATATCGTCGCCGTTCCGCCCTCGCCCGTTTCGATGGTGATGTCAGCGGGCATGAATTTTACAACAGACGCAAGCTTTGTTCCGTTGATCACCATTGTTCCGCCTTCTTCAACGTCTGCGGAAATGTACGTTTTAAGTCCTTTTTCATAGTCGTAAGCGCAAATAAGACACTCGTTGTCGTCTTTTGTGCCGATATAAATGCCCTCGATGCTTCCCATCGTCTTGTCGTTTGAAACGCAGCCGAGAGAACGTGTGATCGCAAGAAGAAGCGCATCTCTGTTGAATGTTACTTTCATTTCGTTACCTTTCCGCCGTAGGCGGCCTTTCTTAAATTGAATTGATAAAAATAAGGAAGTAGTAGTTTTAGTGTTCGAGGATTTTGTGGAAAAGTCTGAAAATTATGTATTCGTCTATATTTTTTCGTTTATTTTTGTTGAAAACGATGACGTTTTTTTATTGATTGAATGTTGATTGTTTCAAAAAATTTTGTCATAAACCGCAAATTGTGAAAAATTCGGCTTCAAAGGAAAAACTTGTTTATAAGGGTGTTGATAACGTGCATTTTATTATGGGTAAAAATGGAAAAATTGGAATTTGATTTTATCGGTTTGTATAAAACTTGAAAAAATCAAAATCTAGCGATATCAACGAAAAAATGAAGTCATTTAATTTTTCAGAAAAAAACCGTAAAATTTTTGCACAAAGGAAAAACGTAGCAACTGCAAGTTTTTAACATACTTTTCCACACAATGTGGAAAAAATTTCAAATACCGTTTTTGAGTGAAAAAATGGTATTTTACATTTGTATAAACAATCTCACGAAAAATCTTTTATAAGTCCGTTTACCGTTCTTTCAAGGTCGGGATTTGAAACGATGCCGCTTGTGATCACGTCGATCGACGCAAGGATCGTCGTATAATCTCGGTTGAATATCTTTCCGATGTCGACAACGGTCATTTGCGTTATTTTTCTTATGACGTAAACGGCAACGTGGCGCGCATTTGAAATTTCCTTCGATCTCTTTTTACTCTTGATGTCCTCAACGGGCACGTCGTATATCTTTGAAACGCTCTCGATTATCTTTTCCGCCTTTTCCGTCGGCGAGGAGGCCACGGAAATCACCGTTGAGAGTTGATTTTTCGCGATGTCAAGCGTTATCGGCGTCTGAGTGATGTAGCTGTAAGCGCCGAGTTTCTTTATAACGCCCTCGATCTGACGGATGCTCGATTTTACGTTTTCACCGATGAATGTCAATACCTCGTTTGAAAGGTCTACTTTCATCATTTCGGCTTTTTTCTTGGCTATGGCTATTCTAAGTTCCGTATCGGGCGACTGTATATCGGCTATCATGCCGCCCTCAAAACGCGTGCGTATTCTTTCTTCGAGTTTTTGAATTTCGCTGGGGTGGCGGTCAGATGTTAAAACGATCTGCTTGTGATCTTCAAAGAGCGTGTTAAACGTATGAAAGAATTCCTCTTGAATTGACGCCTTGCCCGCGATGAACTGCACGTCGTCTACAAGGAACATATCGGCGTTTCTGTATTTGCCTTTGAAAGCCGTCATGTTATGCTTTGCGAGAGCGTCTATCATTTCATTTGTAAAATCGTCGCCCTTGACGAAAATTATCTTAAAGTCCGGATGCTCGTCCTTTACCTTGTTTGCTATTGCTTTCATAAGGTGCGTTTTGCCGATTCCGGACTGACCGTAAATAAAAAGCGGGTTATACGCGTCGGCAGGCATATTTGCCGCAGCGAGCGAAACGGCGTGGGCGAATTTATTTGACGAACCGACGACAAAATTTTCAAAAGTGAAGTCCTTGTCGGCGTCCGTTATTCCGAAAGTCTGGTTTTTCGGCTTGTACGAGCCGATATCCTCTGTTATTACTTCCGCGGGAGTCTTTTCGGCAGGCTCCGGCGACTCCATTGAAAGAATGGCGTCCTCAAGGGTAAAAGTCTTGCTTGAAAAGATTTTTACCTTGACGAGAAAACCGGTTACCTCTTTGAGCGCCTGCGCTATCGTTTCCGCATATTTTGAATTGAGAAGATTGACGATATAGCTTTCGTCGCCCGTCAAAATGAAGGCATATTTGTCGTCTATATGAACAAGTTCAAGATTGCGGAACCACAGGTCCATCAGCGGCTCAGAATACTTTTTTTCAAGCTCTACAAGAACAAGCTCCCAGATATCTCTGTACATTTTTTACATTCCTTTCGTCTTTTTCGGGAAAGGGCATAATGCCG
>Ga0307453_100042_pt1 | contig 10882 bp, 6 predicted proteins | sample Goafecreptomycin_20_FD_204472 | JGI IMG/M metagenome (GOLD analysis project Ga0307453, IMG submission 204472) | Metatranscriptome of enriched fungal communities from goat fecal pellet, Isla Vista, California, United States - Xylan, Gen2, Rep 3... ... | reverse complement strand
CCGCGAGGTAAAGCTCGTTTGGAATTTGCAAAAAGTTTTGTCTGAGAAGGTAAATGTAAAATACGCTGACAAGGAACGGCACGATAAGTACCGTGTATGTATTGAGCCAGCCAAACGTCGTTACCGTTCCGTAGTTTGTGATGGTGAAAAGCTCGCCGGGGATCATCATTGTCGCAAGCAGTGCGGCAAAAAGGATGTTCTTCCCTTTGAATTCAAGCCTTGCAAACGCAAACGCCGACAAAACGGTGATTATAAGCGACAATATAGTTGAAACTATGCCGACAAGCAGAGTATTGAGGAACAGTCTGCCAAGGCTTGCCGCCGTGAACGCCTCCGCGTAGTTTGAAAATTTGATTATGCGCGGGAAAAACGTCGGTACCGATTCCCTGTACTCTTCAAGCGTTTTAAGCGATGAGTTTATCATCCAGTAAAACGGGAAAAGCACCATGATCGCCATTATAATAAGGAAGACGTACGTCATCGTAAGTACGACGATCTTGCCGACTCGCTGCTTTGAGGAGGTTTTGCTCATATCTCTTTCGTGCATTGTATCCATAGATGCTCCCCCTCCTTAATAATGAACTCGTTTCTTGCTTACCTGCAAGTTGATAAGCGTTACGACGAGGATTATCGCAAAAAGTATCAGCGCGGCGGCGCTTGCGCGTCCCTGTTTGTTTGTACTCAATGCGTCGTAGATAAATCCGACCATCGTGTTCATTCTTCCCTTATCGCCGGCAGGGCCCATATTTTCGCCGAAAATACCGACGATGCTGGTGTATTCCTTAAATCCGCCGATAAAGCCCGTGATAACGACGTATGCAAGCATCGGAGAAAGCAGCGGCACCGTAATTCTGCCGAATACGCGGCGGCGGGACGTTCCGTCGACTTTTGCCGCGTCGTAGTACTGCTTGTTGATGCTTTGAAGTCCGCCAAGAAGAATGAGGATCTTAAACGGCAGAGCGTTCCATACGATATATATCGTCATAACGGTGAGGTTGGCAAGATATGACGAACCGGCGTTGATCCAGTTTACCGCCTTGCCGCCGAAGAATTCGATAACGTTGTTCACAATGCCCGCCGTAACGACGATCTCCTGATCGGTGCCGAAGAAGCTGCCGACGATATTGAACATCGCCGCGAACACCATGCCGATAGCGATGGAGTTTGTAACGTAAGGCAGGAAGAATATCGTCTGAAGCACTTTTTGAAGCGGTTTTATGGAATTGAGCGCGACCGCGATCAAAAGCGCAAGGAACGAAGATATCGGCACAGTCAGTATGCAGAGGAGCATCGTGTTTTTAAGGCACTGCAAAAAGCCCTGATACTGAATGACTTTTATAAAGTTGCCGAGCCCGAAACTGAATATTGCGCCGCCTTTTGCTTGAAGTCCGCTGTAATTTTCAAGGAAAGACATTCTCACGGTGTTGAATATCGGCCAAACCGTGAAGATAAGCAATAATACTATAGCGGGTGAAAGGTATATCCACGCTTTCCATTGTTGTTTGCTGTCTACCATATTACACCTCGAAGAAGATTCTTTCTTCCGACTCTTTTTCAAATATGAATACTTTGTTTCGTTTGAGCGTGAATCTGACTGTTCTTGCCGTCATATCGACCTTATGTTCAGCGTTGACGATTGAGCGAACAAGGGGATTTGCGGAAGCGTCGTTTGTCGAGATTATGCTGACGTCGCGTCCCATGACCTCAACGCTTTTGAGCATACAGCAGAACTGGCCGTTATCATCCGGGACGAATCCTTCCGGTCTGATGCCGACGTGAACTTCCCCGTTCTGAACGTCCGGCACGTCAAGCACCGCGTCATCTCCGATATAAAGCTTTCCGTCGCGTACCTCGCCCTTAAATACGTTTATCGGCGGTGTCCCGAGGAATTTTGCGACGAACAGGTTTTTCGGGCTGTCGTAAACGTCCTGCGGAGCGCCGATCTGCTGAATAACGCCCTGCTTCATAACTACGATCATATCGGAAATGCTCATCGCTTCTTCCTGGTCGTGCGTTACGAACACAGTCGTGATCTTCGTTTCCCTCTGGATGCGGCGGATTTCTTCCCTCGTCTGCAAACGCAGGCGCGCGTCAAGGTTTGAAAGCGGCTCGTCAAGCAAAAGAACGCGCGGCATTTTGACAAGCGCTCTCGCTATCGCAACGCGCTGCTGCTGACCGCCCGAAAGCTCGCTCGGCTTGCGGTCCATAAGGTTGTCTATCTGGACAAGCTTCGCGGCGTTGTACGCGCGCTCAAGCATAACTTCCTTTGAAAGCTTGTCCGCGCCTTTCAGATTCTGCAGCGGGAAAAGGATGTTCTGCTTTACAGTCATGTGCGGATACAGCGCGTAGTTCTGGAAAACAAGCCCGACGCCTCTGTTTTCCGGCGAAAGGTCGGTAACGTCGTCATCGCCGAAGTAGATTTTGCCGCTTGTCGCTTTTTGAAGTCCGCAGATCATATACAAAGTTGTACTTTTTCCGCAACCGGAAGGTCCGAGCAGCCCTATCAGCTTACCGTCCGGGATCGTAAATGTAAAATCGTTTACAGCCACGACCTCCTCGTTGCTTTTTTTGTTTCTGCTGGGAAAGATCTTTGTTAGGTTTTCCAATACGACTTTCATTTTGTCCCCCTTGATTTATGCTGATTTTATTTTTTTCAATATTCGGATTTTGCCACGGCTTCGGCGTGGGCTTTTTTCTTGTATTCTATCATCTCTTCCTCTGTATCGAATATCATCTGGCTTGAAATATCGACAGCCACCGTTTTCGCAAGCACGTCGTGTATCGGAGAAAACGTCTTTGAAGAAATGATCATAACGATCTGCAAAACAAATATAAGAAGAATGATTATCGGCCCGATAATGCCTATCGAACCTGTCAGCATCATAAGAAGTATTATCAGCGGCACCATTGTTTCGATCGTAAACTTGCCGAGAAACGTGCGAATGAACAGCATAAGGGTACTCATTTTAACGCCGTCAGAGCGCATAACGCCGATGCCGAATATCTTTTTGCCGAAAGTCTGCCCGTTTTTGAAGAGAAGCGGCACGATGAATTCCGTGATCAAAAAAGCAAAAAGAATGCCGAGCGAAATGATCACCAACGTAAGGTTTATAACCATCGTATAAAGGTACGCCGCCCTTTGATTTGTGTTCAGAAGTTCCGCAAAAAGCTTTTCGAGGTGTGCAAGCTCCTCCTCGGACATCTGAGCGCCGTCGCTTATCGCCTCGGCGATAGTTACGTCGTTTGAAAGCGTCATCTCCTTGAATTCGTCAAGCATCGAGTTATACCCGGTTATTACAGATATGAGAAACGCAATTCCGACAGCGACGATGCCGAACACGATAAAGTCAAATAGAAAAGCCGATATTCTTTTCCAGACATTTGCCTTTTGAAGATCGTAAATCATAACTTGCCTTTTCCGTTAAAGATTTCAATTTTTGATTTTACATACAAAAAGCCCACTGCAGTAAAAAAATCACAGTGAGCAAACGCAAATAACAATATTTTCAGAATTTTCAGAGGTCACAAAAATAACTCGGGCGGAATGATTCGTCCGAATTGTTTTCATCAAATATATATCGGTATTATGCATACGTGAATTACCTTCCCGATGAAAATATTTGATAAGCGGGCTTCCGAACAGTATCGTCGAAAACCCGTTGCCTGCTTATTACAAAAATATTATACCAAAAGAGAAAAATCTTGTCAATATTTTATTCTACATAATTTATATATTTTCGACATAAAACGTCACTATTCTTATTCGGAAGAAAAACTAAATCCTCTCTTGCAGCGCCAGTCTGTACCTTTTGTAAAAGTCCTCGTACGTGCCGCTATCTATCGCTTCGCGTATTTTTGCCATAAGCTCGTTGTAAAAATATAAGTTATGCAAAACGGCGAGGCGCATGCCGAGCATTTCACCGACGTTGAGCAAATGGCGGATATATCCGCGCGAATAGTTGCGGCAGGCGGGACATTTGCAGTTTCTGTCGATCGGCTCGCTGTCGGTCTGGTATTTCTGATTGTTTATATTCATCGTGCCGTTCCACGTGAAAATATAGCCGTGGCGCGCATTTCTCGACGGCATAACGCAGTCGAAGAAGTCGATGCCGCGATACACGCCCTCAATGATGTTCCACGGAGTGCCGACGCCCATAAGGTAGCGCGGTTTGTCCTTCGGCATAAACGGCTCGACCTGCTCGATTATGTGGTACATAACTTCCGTTTCCTCGCCGACCGCAAGGCCGCCGATCGCGTAACCGTCGCACTCAAGCTCTCGGATGGTCTTCATATGCTCAATGCGAAGATCATCGTATGTGCCGCCTTGGTTTATACCGAAAAGGAGCTGATTTTTGTTTATCGTTTCGTCAAGCGAGTTCAATCGCTTCATCTCTGCGATGCATCTTTTAAGCCAGCGCGTTGTGCGCTCAACAGAGTTTTTGACGTAGTCGTACGGCGACGGATTTTCGACGCATTCATCAAATGCCATGGCGATCGTCGAGGCGATGTGCGACTGTATCTGCATACTTTCCTCGGGCCCCATAAATATACGTCTGCCGTCGATGTGCGAGGCAAACGAAACGCCCTCTTCCGTTATTTTGCGGAGCTGAGCGAGCGAGAAAACCTGAAAGCCGCCGCTGTCGGTAAGCACAGGGCGATCCCAATTGAAAAATTTGTGTATTCCGCCCATTTTGTAAATAACCTCGTCGCCCGGACGGACGTGCAGATGATATGTGTTCGACAACTCGATCTGGCAGCCTATCTCGCGCAGATCTGTCGTTGAAATTCCGCCCTTTATCGCCGCAGACGTGCCGACGTTCATAAATACCGGTGTTTCGGCGCTGCCATGAACGCTCTCAAAGTGTCCGCGGCGGGCGTGTCCGTCCATTTTTATAAGCTTAAACATAAAAACCTCACTTAATTCTTCCGAAGCGAGCGTCAAGCTCGCGTTTTGTCATTTCAAACGCCACCGGGCGACCGTGCGGGCAGAATTTGATGCAGTCATACCTCAACACATTGTCGCAGACCCAGCGGACGTATTCGTCGCTGTAATGCCGTCCCGCTTTTATCGACATTTTGCACGACGTCTGGTATAGCGCGTGCTCAAACACAGAGCGCTTCTTTATTTCAAGCGGGACTCCCTCGTCAATAAGGGAGCCTACCATTTGCGAGAACAGATCGCACCCCGTCTTGACGTCGTACCCTATCGGCACACCTGAAATTTTCACGACGCCGCTTGACAATTCAAACACAAATCCAACGCTCTCTATCTCGTTTGCAAACACCGAAACAGCCTCGCTTTCTTCCGAGGTAAGATGAATCGTTTCCGGCGCAAGCAAAAGCTGGACGTTTGGCGTAAGATTCTTCATTTGCGCGCGAAGTATCTCGAAATTTATCCTTTCGTGCGCCGCGTGCTTGTCGATGAGCATGATCTTGTCAACAAGCTCGATTATAACGTATGTTTCAAACGCCTCGCCGACAATGCGGTACTCCGGTACTGGATTTGCCGTGCGATCGGGGATATCGGCGTCCGTATTTTTTGTCGTGAAAATATCGCGACGGATCGAGTTGCCGTCGGCGTTATCAAATCCGACGCCTGAGCGGACAGCGGCTTCTTTTCTCGGCTCTGTGACGTCAATGGAGATCTCGGGATGCTTTTCTATCCCCATCGATCTTTGCGCCCACTCGGGAAACGCGCTTGACTCAGTGCTTTTTTCCGGTTTTTCAGCGGCCGGCGAAAAGGAGGGTACGGCTTCCGAAATATTGAGCTGCTGCGCGTCTTTTTCGCCGCGCTCGCGTATCGGAGCGAATGCTGACGTTATTTTCAGCTCGTTTATCGTTTTTTCCGGCTTTATTTCCACCGGATTTTCGTCGATAGACGGGCGTTTTACGCCGCCTTCAAGCACCGAGCGGACAGCATAATAAACAGCTGAAAATACTTCTCTTTCGTCTGAAAACTTTACTTCAAGCTTTGACGGATGAATATTTACGTCAACGTATGCGCCGTGTATCTTTACGTTCAGCACGCACGACGGAAATTTACCAATCGGGATATACGTCTGAAACGCCTGTTCAAGAGCTGCCGTCAGCAATTTTGAGCGCACGTTGCGGCCGTTTACAAAAAATATCTGCATACCACGGTTTCCGCGCGCATAAACGGGCGAGCAAACAAAGCCGTCGACTGTTATGCTTTTCCCTTGCGACTGAACTCGCGTCAGAGAATTTGCAAAAGCGCGCCCGAAAACAGAGTATATCGCGCCCTCGGCGTTATTGTCGCCGACGGTGGAAAATTTGATCGCGCCGTCGCTTATAAACTTGAATGCGATCTCCGGATGAGATACCGCGGCGCGCTCAACGACGCTTTGGACCGCGGTCGCTTCTGCGGAGTCGGATTTCAAGAATTTCAGCCTTGCGGGCGTTGTTGCAAACAGCTCCTCGCACAGTACCGTCGTGCCGTCGGGACAGCCGACCTCCTCCACTTTCGGCGCGGAGCCGTAATTTGATACAAGCGCGCATCCGACGGAATCCGAGCGGCGTTTGGTAAGTATGCGGAATTTAGTGACGGCGGAAATCGCCGCCAGCGCCTCGCCGCGAAAGCCGAGCGTCATTATGGCGGTAAGATCGTTTGCCGTTTTTATTTTGCTTGTGGCGTGGCGCTTTACCGACATCATAGCGTCCTCGGCGCTCATACCGCACCCGTCGTCCGTCACGCGCAAAAGCGAAATTCCGCCGTTTTTGATCTCGACTGTTATATTTCCCGCTCCCGCGTCGACTGAATTTTCGATAAGCTCCTTTACAGCCGACGACGGTCTTTCAACGACCTCGCCCGCCGCTATAAGATTGGCGACGCTGATATCTAGAACATTTATAATACCCAAATTTCTCCTCCTTAACGAAGAATCTTTTTAAGCTCGTAAACAAGGTTGATCGCTTCAAGCGGCGTCAGAGTATTTATATCGCACTCGCGCAGCTTGTCGCAAACTTCCCTCTCTTCAAAATTTTCTATCGTGATCGCACCGTCATCAAGCGGCGCGGCCTGCTTTTTCGGGCGCGGCTGTTCATTACCGCCTTCGATCGCTGCAAGTATCTCCTTTGCGCGCTTTGTCACTTCATTCGGCACACCAGCAAGCTTTGCAACTTCAATTCCGTAGCTGTCGTCGGCGGAGCCGCGCACGATCTTGCGTAAAAACGTGATCGCGTCGCCTTTTTTCTTCGCGGCGATGTTGTAATTGACAACGCCGTCGACCTCTCCTTCAAGTGACGTCAGCTCGTGATAGTGAGTTGCGAAAAGCGTCTTTGCGCCGATTTTTTTCGACGCGGTGTACTCGGCGACAGCTCGCGCAATGCTCATTCCGTCAAACGTCGACGTTCCGCGTCCTATCTCGTCGTAGATTATCAGGCTTTGGCGCGTTGCGTGCGCGAGAATATACGAAACCTCGCTCATCTCCGTCATAAACGTAGACTGCCCGCGCGAAAGATCATCAGACGCGCCGACGCGGGTGAAAATTTTATCGACCACCGAAATTCTCGCCTCGCGCGCGGGAACGAAAGAGCCGATCTGCGCCATAATGCAGATTATCGCCACCTGACGCATATAAGTCGACTTGCCCGCCATATTCGGCCCTGTTATAAGCATAAAGCGGTTTTTCTTGCAGTCAAGCTCCGTGTCGTTGGGGACAAAATACATATTTTTCGCAAACAGTTCAACGACGGGATGGCGTCCGTCAACGATCGAGATCACGTCGCCGTACGTAACTTCGGGACGGCGGTATCCGTTTTGCGCCGCCGCTTCGGCAAGCGAGCGGTAAACGTCGAGCTTTGATATAAGCGACGCCGTTTTTTGTATGCGGTGAACGTTTGACGCAATTTTATCTCTCAAATCGCAGAAAAGCTGATATTCAAGCGCGTTCAGCTTCTCGGACGCGCCAAGCACCTGCGATTCCATATCTTTGAGTTCTTCGGTTATGTATCTTTCGCAGTTCGTAAGCGTCTGCTTGCGGATGTATCTTTCCGGAACGTTGCCGACAAACGATTTAGATACCTCGATATAATATCCGAAAACGCGGTTGTAGCCGATTTTCAGCGTTCTTATCCCCGTGCTTTCCTTTTCATTTTCCTCTATTCTGTCGATCCATCCCTTTGAATTGCCGATTATAGAGCGCAAGTAGTCTATATCGGGCGAATAGCCGTCTTTGAATATTCCGCCCTCGCGCACGGTTATCGGCGTGTCTTTTTCGACTATCGCCGCGTTTATCATCGAGCCGATGTCCGAGAGATCGTCGATGTCGTTTGAGATCGAGCGAAGCTCGTCCGACGTGCAGGCGCTTGTTAAAGCCTTGATCTGCGGAACGCGGTCGGCAGTTTGTGCGACGGACAAAAGCTCGCGCGGGTTAGCCGTTCCGTAGACTATCTTGGTCATAAGACGCTCGATATCAAGCACCCCCGAGAGCGTCTCGCCAAGTTCCCCGCGAAGCGAGATGTTCTTATACAGCTCCTCAACGGCGCCGAGTCGGCGGTTTATCGCCGCGGGATTTACAAGCGGAGTGTCTATATATTTTCTCAAAAGGCGCGCGCCCGCCGACGTTTTGGTCTTGTCAAGGACCCAAAGAAGCGTTCCTTTTTTCTCGCCGCGGCGCATATTTTCGCAAAGCTCGAGCGAGCGGCGGGAGTTTGCGTCGATTTCAAGATATTCGCCCTTTTTATAGAAATTTATTTCGTCGATGTTTGAAAGATCGTTTTTCTGCATTTCGACAGAATACGAAATAACGGCACCGACGGCGCAAAGCGCGACGTCGTTTTGGTTTTCAAATTCAGACGGGATCGATGAAAACCGACGCGTGACCTCGCTATATGCCGCGCTTCCGTCAAAGCGGTACGCCTGCTCCTCGTTTACAAAGCACGAGGTATTAACGCGAAGAAACTCGCCCGCGGCGCCTATATCGTCGAGTTTACAGCTTAGCACGATCTCGCTCGGCGCATAGGTGGAAAACTCGCCCATAAGCTCGGACACGGCGTTGTCGCCGCTGAATTCGGTTGCCGAGATCGCGCCCGTTGATATATCCGCAAAGCAAACGCCGATATTATCATCTTTTACGCAAACGGCGCAGATATAATTGTTCTTCTTTTCGTCGAGGAACGAAGCTTCCGTAACGGTGCCGGGAGTTATCATACGTGTTACCTCGCGTTTGACTATCCCCTTTGCCAGCGACGGATCTTCCATCTGATCGCATACGGCGACCTTATACCCCTTTGCGACAAGTCTGCCGATATAGTTGTCGACCGCGTGAAACGGCACGCCGCACATCGGCGCGCGCTCTTCCTCGCCGCAATCCTTGCCCGTCAGCACAAGATCAAGCTCAGCGGAAACGGTCTTTGCGTCGTCGAAAAACATTTCGTAAAAGTCGCCGACGCGGTACATAAGGATATACTCGCGGTACTGCCCCTTTATTTCAAAATACTGCTGCATCATCGGGGTCATATTGTGCTTCCTCTTTTCATTTTTTTGATTTTTAGAAATTACCCTTCGATCTCACCGTACAGTGCAAATGCCGCCGCGTCGGTGATCTTTACGTTGACGAACTTCCCTTCAAGGCTCTTGTCGCCGTCGAAAAGGACTATTTTGTTGCCGTCGTTTCGCCCCGTAAGCTTGTCGGGGTTGTTTTTGCTTGCGCCTTCGCAGAGAACGCGAACAGTTTTGCCGATATACGTTTTGTTGATCTCCTCGGCTATCGGCTCCTGGACTGAAAGCAAACGGGAAAATCTCTCGCTCTTTATATCGTCCGGTATCTGATCTTCCATCGCCGCGGCGGGCGTTCCCGTGCGTTTTGAATAAATGAACGTGAAAAGCATATCGTAGCGTATCTTTTTCACCGCGTCGAGCGTCGCCGAAAAATCTTCCTCCGTTTCGCCCGGGAAACCGACGATAAGGTCTGTCGAAATTGCGATATCCGGCATTATTTCGCGCATATAGTCGATAAGCTCCGTGTACTGCGCCATGTCATAGCGGCGGTTCATCTTTTTGAGAAGCGCGTCGCTGCCCGATTGAAGCGGCAGATGGAATTGACGCGCGACGTGCTTGTTTTTCGCCATTGTGTCGATCAGCTTTTTTGTCGCGTCTTTCGGGTGGCTTGACATAAAGCGGATAATATAGTCGCCGTCAATTTTGCAGATGCGCTCTATAAGGTCGGCAAAGTCGCACTCCTCGCGGAATTCTTTACCGTAGGAATTCACGTTCTGGCCGAGAAGCGTTATTTCCTTGTACCCGCTCGCCACAAGGCCGCGGACCTCGTCGATTATATCTTCGGGGCGGCGTGAACGCTCGCGCCCGCGCACATACGGCACAATACAGTACGTGCAGAAATTGTTGCAGCCGTACATTATGCTGACCCAAGCCCGATATGTGCTTTCGCGGCTGACGGGCACGCCTTCCGCGACGGTCAGATCATCCCCGTTCGGAGCAAAAACGCGGCGGTCTTTGTCCATGACAGTGTGAATTATCTGCGGGAGCGAGTGGAGCTTGCCCGTACCGAACACAAAGTCGATATACGGATAGCTATGCTTTATTTTCTCGCTCATATCCTCTTTTGAAACCATGCACCCGCCGACGCCGATTATAAGGTCGGGGTTGTTTTCTTTCAGATGCTTGTATCCGCCCGTTATTGAAAGAGCGCGCTTTTCCGCGTGATCGCGCACGGCGCACGTGTTGACGACGATGATATCGGCGTCAGCCTCGGTTTTTACAAGCGTGTACCCCATTTCGCAAAGCATTCCCGCAATGCGCTCGCTGTCCGCCTCGTTTTGCTGACAGCCGTACGTTACGACGCAAGCGTTTCTGCGCTTGCCGGCCGCAAGATCGGCGTTAATAATTTCGCGTATTTTTTTG
>Ga0307453_100041_pt1 | contig 10908 bp, 10 predicted proteins | sample Goafecreptomycin_20_FD_204472 | JGI IMG/M metagenome (GOLD analysis project Ga0307453, IMG submission 204472) | Metatranscriptome of enriched fungal communities from goat fecal pellet, Isla Vista, California, United States - Xylan, Gen2, Rep 3... ... | reverse complement strand
TAAGAAAACGTCAAACCAAACGCCGTTTTTTTACACTATAATAATGAAAGCGTTTTCAATAATAATTAAGGAGAAAACTTGATGGACTTCAAAAGATACAGAAAATATTATCTCGCGCGCACGTTCTGGTTCAGATACGTCGGCATCGGGCTTGTGGTGCTGGGCGCTGCGATGTTTGTACTCGGGTATATGAACTACAACTATTTTATAATGCCGACGGGCGTGATTTTCGCAATACTCGGCGGAGTTGTCGGCTGGGCGCCGTCGGCGGGCAGGGCGGATGACAAAGAGATCATGTCAGCGATAGCGCGGGAAACGGAAGGCGCCGTCGACAAGGCGCTTGAAACGACGGGACTGCGCCCGCACATCGTCGAAACGCTGCCGCCGATACTCGTTTGCGGTTTTTATTATGACGTGAAAAATCCGTACATAAGGCGCGGCGGCGACGGCCACTGGCGCACATCCGATTGCGCGTACACAACGCTGATCTTTACAAAACTCGGCATCTGCGCCGTTATCGACCGTTTCTCGCTGACTGACGAAAACACGATAAAAACCGAACAGATAAAACAGCTCCCCTTCTCCGATTTTGACGGCGCGCATTTTGAGGAGGACGAGCATATCATCGCCTACGGGAATACATCCGAAACTGCGCGCTTTTCGCGGCTTGTTTTCACACTCGGCGGCGACGTTGTGTTTTCCGTTCCGGCGGAACGCTCGGCAAGCGTTGAAATCGCGGTTGAGGACGTTCTGAAGCTGTGCCAAAGAACGTTTGACTCGCAAAAAAAATAGAGCTAATAAAAAACCGAGGTCTTGTCGACCTCGGTTTTTTCTTTATTTTCCTTTTACTCTGTCCATCAGCGCGCGTATTCTCTTGACGGGATCGAGCAGGTCGGATATTGACTGCTCTTTGTTGATCGCGTCGATGAGGTAAGCCACGTATTTGCACATATTGACCTCGGCGTACCACGGTTTATTCTTTATCTCGTCGGTGCGGTAGTTGAGGTTGGTGGTGAATATTCTCGTGATTATGCCCTTTTCATACGCTTCGTCGAATTTGTCGCATCCGTTGCAGAAAAGACCGAACGTGGCAAACATGAATATCCTCGACGCGCCGCGCTTCTTCAGCTCTGTGGCGACGTCGATGGCGGACTCGCCGGAGGAGATCATATCGTCGACGATGATAACGTCCCTGCCCTCGACGCTCTGCCCGAGGAACTCGTGCGCTTCGATGGGGTTGCGCCCGTCGATGATGACGGAGTAATTGCGGCGCTTATAAAACATACCGAGGTTTACGCCAAGCACGGAGGAATAATACATGGCGCGCTTCGTTCCGCCCTCATCGGGGGTGATGATCATTGTTTTTTCAGCGTCGAACTTGATATCGGGGTACTCACGAACAAGGGCTTTCAGCATTTGGTACGACGTTCTGACGTCGTCAAAGCCGCCCTCGGGGATAGCGTTCTGAACGCGCTTGTCGTGCGCGTCAAAGGTGATTATATTTTCAACTCCGCTATTAACAAGCTCCTGAAGCGCCTCGGCGCAGTCGAGCGACTCGCGCGCGTTGCGTCTGTCCTGCCTGCCCTCGTAGAGCATCGGCATAATGACGGATATGCGCTTGCCCTTGCCGCCGGCGGCGGATATCAGGCGTTTTAAGTCCTGATAGTGATCGTCAGGGCTCATCGGCACCGTCATCCCGTACATATTATATGTAACGCCGTAGTTGAAAATATCGGTGAAAATGAATATGTCGCGGCCGCGGCACGTTTCGCGGATGATACCCTTTCCTTCACCGTTTCCGAATCGGGGGCAGTCGGCCTGCATAAGATACGTTTCTTTATTGTCTTCCGCTCTCCACTGTTTAAGATACCAGTCGACGCTCTGAATAAACGCGTCGGTACCTTTCGTGCCTATGATGCCAAGCTCCCCATAGTATCGTGAGTCCATATTTTTCTTCCTCCTGAAAATGAATTGATTTATACTTATTTAAGACCGAAGCCGATCTTGATTTCTTCAACTTCCTCGTCGGTTATCGTAACTACTCCCGAGCCGAGCGCCGCCGCTTCGACAAGCGATTTTGCGCTGTATTCCATAACTTCAAGCCTGTCAAACGCGTTGAGAAGCGAAGTTCCCGCGGCGATGAGGCAGTCGTTTTCGATAATGGCGACGGGGCTTTTCATCGATATTTCCTTTGAAAGCAGCTCCGGCTGCATAAACGTCGAGCCGAAGGGGTATTTCTTCACCTCGCGCAGTGCGATGTAGCTTTCGGGGATCAGGCGCGCATCGAATTTATTGTCCGTCACCGCAAACGCCATCATGTGCGGCGGGTGCGCGACGATGACCGTCTTTATCTCGGGATCGTTTGCGTAGAGGCTTTCGTGAAGAGCCACCGAGCGCGACGGCATCTTCCCCGCCTCGCGCTTGCCGTCCTTGATCCTTACAAGGTCTTCCGGTTCAAGATACGCGCGGTCTTTGCCAAATGGCGTTATGATGAACGAACCGTCCGAAAGTCTGCACGAAAACGTGCCCTGCTCGCTTGTGAAAAGCTGATTGCCGTATGCGCGGCGGATAAGCTCGCACATATCGCGGCGAGCCGCAAGCTCCTCTGCCGTATGTACGTCGGACGAAAATTCATCCATTGTCGGCGCGGTCTTGCGCTTGAACGTTTCCATATTCTTTTCCGATATGCGCGAAACCTTCCCGCCGATAGTTGCGGCGTTTATCTGCACACGGGCAAGATAATCGAGCGTTTCAAAGTTCATGAACGCCGAGAACAGATCTTTGGCGCCGATGACGACGCCGTGATTTTCAAGCATTACGGTGTTTATTCCTTTTGCAAATTCGGCGGCGATGTTCTGCCCGAGTTTATCGCTGCCGGGCAGCGCGTAGCCCGCGTACGTTATTTTGCCGCAGAGCAGTTTTGCGTCGGGGATGATGTCGGTATCCGGTATTATCCTCGCTATGCTGAACGCAACGAGCGCCGGCGGGTGCGCGTGAAGCACCGCTTTGATGTCGGGGCGGTTTTTGTATATCGCCAGATGGAACGGGTACTCGACGCTCGGGCGGTGGTGTCCCACAAACTCGCCCGATGGCGTTATCATCATTATATTCTCGCGGCGAAGCGAGCCTTTGTCGACGCCGCTCGGACTTATCCAGACGTTGCCGTCGGCGTCCTTTATCGAAAGGTTGCCGCCAGTTGTGGTGGTCATGCCGTAGTAGTACAGGCGGTTCATTATCTTGACTATCTGATCCGCCGGATGTAGCATTTCAAAATTCATTTTTTCTCCCTTATTTCAGCGAAAGAGTTCGCCGATGTTTTGATAAAACAGGTCATTTAGCATATCTTTATCAAACGCGCGCTCGTTTTTTTCGTTTTGCGTGCCGTGTGATCGGGCAAGCTCGTCGGTGTACTCCGAAAGCAGATAAACAGTGTGCCCGCGGTGGTCCTTGTCATAGTGGCAGACGGTCGGTATTATCTTCGGATTTTCGACGTGCACGCCGCCGCTGTCACGAACGAAATCAAGCGTCAGGATGCCGCCGAGCTGCTGCGCGCCGTATCGCATATTCGATACGAAATTGCCGAGCGAGTACGCGCAAAACGTGCGCCGTCCGCCCGCCTCTATCCACTCGCACGGCAAAATCACGTGCGGATGAGTGCCGATAATAACGTCGGCGCCGAGGCTTGCAAGCAGGCGCGCCTGCTCTTTTTGCTTTTCGGTCGGCTCAAATCTTTCAATATATCGCCCCGTGTCGTACTCGACACCCCAGTGCATTGAAACGACGACTGCGTCGGCGATCTCCTTTGCAAGCTTCATATCGCGCCGCACGCGGTTTTCGTCAAAGCGGGAAACGCACGTCGACGTTCCGCAGTTTGTGGCGTAGGTGTATGACAGAAACGCGATCACAACGTCGCCGCGCCGCACCGTTTTCACTCCGCCGTCGCCGATAACGCACTCCGCCGTTTGCGAAAGATACCCTTGCGTGAACAGAAACCCCGCCTCGCCCTGATCGAGCGAGTGGTTGTTTGCGATATTTATCACGTCAAATCCCGCGCCGACAAGCGCCGCGCCGACCTCGACCGGCGAGCAAAACCTCGGATATCCCGAATATCCGCCCGTGCCGAGCATCGTTTCCTGATTTACAAATGCGACGTCAGATGCGGCGATGATATCCGCAACTCCCGCGTAAACGGGCGAAAAATCAAACCCCGCTCCGACAGACGCTCCTTTATATGCTTGTGTGTATCAGATTGTCGCCGACGGCGGCAAACGTGACTTTGTTTTTCGCCGTGCCGCCGGGAAACGACGGCATAACGGCGAGAATTGCAAGTATTGCGATCAGTCTTCTCATAAGCGCTCCGATTTTATTCTCTCGCGCTTATTTTGACGCATTATCTCTTGGATAATACCTCTTTTTCGTATTTTTTGACTTCGTCGAGCCACTTTGCGGACGCAACGACGCCTTCCCTCTCGCAGTATTCTTCCCAAACCGCGCCAAACGGGAGCGTTTTGAGCTCTTCAAGCAGCGCAAGGCGGTCTGTAAAGTCAAAGCTGTATTCCATTTTGCGAAGCGTTTCCGTAGGTTCAAGAGCGGCTGTCAGCAGTGCCTTTTGCATATTGCGGATGCCTATCGACCATGCGGCGATGCGGTTTATCGACGCGTCGAAATAGTCAAGCCCGATGTGTACCTTTTCCTCGCCGCAGCGGAGAATTTCGGCTGCTATCGCTTTCAGCTCGTCGTCAAGGATTATGACGTGGTCGGAGTCCCATCTTACAGGGCGCGAAACGTGAAGCAGTATCTCCTTGCCGAACATAACGCACGACGAAATTTTGTCGGAGATGACCTCTGTCGGATGGAAATGTCCCGCGTCAAGAGTGATGAGCATATCGTGCGTCAGCGCGTAGCCCATGACGAACTCGTGCGAGCCGACGGTGCAGCTTTCGGCGCCGATGCCGAATACCTTGCTCTCAACTGCGTTGAGGTTGAGGGACGTGTCAGCATCCTTCATTATCTTATCGAGCGAGTCGGCATAGCGCGCGCGTGCGGCGTAGCGATCGACGGTGATATCCTTGAATCCGTCCGGCACCCAGTAGTTCGTTACGGCACGATTGTTCAGCTCTTTGCCGAAATACTCTGCGATCTTTCTTGAAGCTATGCAGTGATCTATCCAGAAGTCGCGGACTGCTTTATCCGGGTGCGAGAGAGTCAGCCCGTCGCTTGACAGCTTGTGAGAGAAGCACGTCGGGTTGAAGTCAAGCCCGATCTTTCTTTCTTTGGCGTAATCTACCCAGCTTGTAAAGTGCTTCGGCTCGATCTTGTCGCGCTCGACGGGCGTGCCGCCGTTGTCGAGGTAGATGGCGTGAAGGTTGAGTCTTTTCGTGCCGGGGACAAGCGAGAACGTCTTGTCGATGTCGGCGCGCAGCTGTTCGATGTTGCGGGCGCGGCCTGGATAGTTGCCCGTCGTCTGAATGCCGCCCGTGAGGTCGCCGTCGGGATCTTCAAATCCGCGCACGTCGTCGCCCTGCCAGCAGTGAACGGAAACGGGTATTTTTGCGATGCGCGCCATCGCCGCCTCCGTATCGACGCCTATCTCGGCGTATCTTTCTTTTGCAAGTTCGTATGCCTTTGACATTGTGGTATCTCCTTATATGTAGTGGTTATATTTTTGTTACTTTTTTGAATTTTTCGTATGCGTCGTCCCAAGCGGCGGTATCGGTCGGCTCGTAGTAGTTCATCTCAAACGAATTTGAAATGACCTCTCTGCCCTGCCATATATCGCCGATCTCGCCCGCGGCTATCGCCTGAGCTATGATGTTGCCGAGCGCCGTCGCCTCTATCGGTCCCGCTTTTACGGGGCGCGCACAAGCGTTTGCCGTGAACTGCATAAGCGGTTTTTCCTGCGTGCCGCCGCCGACGACGTTTATCGACGGGAGCCGCTCGCCCGAAAGCGAGTCTATCATATCGACCGTCGAGCGATATTTAAGCGCAAGGCTTTCAAGTATGCAGCGCACGATCTCGCCCTTCGTTTCGGGGATGGGCTGATCAGTCTCCGCGCAGTATTCGGCTATTCTTTTCGGAAGATTGCCCGGAGCGGCAAAGCGCGGATCGTCGGGATCGATAAAGCACTTGAACGGCTTTGCGGAAGACGCCATTTTTGAAAGCTCCGCAAAGCTCAGCTCCTCGCCCTCGCGCATCCACTGGCGGCGCGATTCCTGTTCGAGCCAAAGGCCCGTTATATTCTTTGAAAATCTTATCGTATTGTCGGCGCCGCCCTCGTTTGTGAAGTTGCACTCGCGCGTGCGATCGCTGATGATCGGTTCCTTTGCTTCCGTACCCATGATCGACCACGTGCCGGAGCTTATCCAGATAAAATCTTCGCCCTCGGCAGGCACTGCCATGACTGCGCTGCCTGTATCGTGCGCCGCGACGGAAACAACGTTCGCTCCGATCCCGCCCACTTCCTCGCGGACGTCGTCGCGCATCTTTCCTATGACCGTGGCCGGTTTAACAATGTCGCGGAACAGTTTTCTCGGCAGACCGAATTTGTCTATGAGCTCCCACGACCAGTCGCGCGCCTTCGCGTCGAGCATCTGGCTCGTCGACGCTATTGTGTACTCCGTTTGCTTTACTCCGGTGAGGAAGTAGTTGAGCAGGTCGGGAACGAAGAGCATATCCTGCGCCACTTCAAGCAGCTCGGGCGAGTCTTTTTTCACCGCAAGGAGCTGGTAGAGCGTGTTGAAATCGACGACCTGTATGCCTGTTTTTTCATATACCCAATCGGGAGAAACGAGCTTTGCCGCGTATTCGGGCATTGAGTCGTTGCGCGCGTCGCGGTAGTGGACGGGACTGCCGAGAAGGTGGCCGTTTTTGTCGAGCAGGCCGAAGTCAACGCCCCATGTGTCGATACCTATCGACGCGATGTCGCGGTCGTCGCCGAGCGCGCACTTGCGTATTGAATTTTTTATTTCGTGGAAAATTCTGAGAATGTCCCACGTGTACTGCCCCGCCGCCATGACGGGATCGTTTGTGAAGCGGTGGTTTTCCGCAAGGGTGATCCTTTTGCCGTCAAAGGTGCCGACGATCCCGCGCCCGCTCGACGCGCCGAGATCTATCGCAAGAAATTTTGTTGTTTTCATTTGGTTTCTGTCCTCCGATGAGTATTAAATGAGTATTATTTGTTATTCTTCCGACTTTTTGTAATCGGGATCGTTCGCAAACTCGATTTGTCTGCAAAGAAAATTCAATTCATCGCCCGAATTCAAACAAACTTTTATTTCAATAAGATCGTTAAATGTAAACTTTTTGTTTGGATTTGTCCCGTGCGAACCGACAGTTAAATCAAGATCTGATTTGGGCATTGAAATCCATTTGCCGTCTTCGTTTCTACCTATAATTTGCAATCCTCGTTTTTTGTGAAATTCTCCCAATGTCCGAGCGCCCAACACACTTTCGTGCGGCTCAACATAGCTCACCGAAGAAACGTGGCGCCCGTTGCCCCATAATTCCAAAGATGTAACGTCCAACGCCGCTACGTCGGACATGATCATTTTTATATATTGCGTGTCAACACCGCAAATTTTTTTGAAATCATCTCTTGATTTTATAATGTTCCCGTTGCCGTCGTGCCATTCATAATCAACCTCAAAAGTGAGTATTGCGCGTCTGTTATCGATATCATATTCAAACGCTTCAAACCAGTCGTCATGCATTGAAAGTATTTTTGAATTTAGCATATATGCGTTTGTTTTGTCAAAAACCATTTTTTTATATTCCATCTTCTTTCCTTTCAAACGAGTCTTTTATAGCACAAACAACTGTCATTGCGAGGAGTGCGCCTGCGCACGACGCGGCAATCTCCCTTATTTGAACAAATCGTTCCATTCCGGATTTATGCTCTCAATAAGTTCGTTTTTCTTTTTTCTTGACCAACTTTTAATTTGTTTTTCTCTTGCTATTGCGGAAAGAACGTCTGACGTTTGCTCAAAATAAACGAGTTTGTCCACATTGTATTGTGATGTAAAACCGCTGTTAATTTTTCTTTTGTGTTCGTTTACACGCCTTTCAAGATCGTTTGTGATGCCTGTGTAAAGGACGGTGTTGTATTTGTTTGATAAGATATACACGAAATATGTTTTCATTGTTTTTTGTGTTTGGGAGATTGCCACGTCGCAACTTCGTTGCTCCTCGCAATGACAGGCGGGGAAGCAACTTCGGCGCTCTTCGCAATGACAGGCGGGGGATTATGCGCTCCAACCCGTTATTGTAAGACGTTTTTTTGTTATGAAATTTGTTAATATACTCATTTCAATTCCGCTATACTTACGCCGGTGTCGCCCTCGCCGAGCCCGCCGAGGCGCAGCGATTTTATGCGGCTGTCATGGCGCAGAAATTCGGTTATCGCTTTTCTCAGCGCGCCCGTGCCTTTGCCGTGGATGATACGCACCTCGTTCAGCCCCGCCATTTTTGCGTCGTCGATGTACTTATCGAGCGCAAGGCACGCGTCGTCGCCGTATTGACCGCGCAGATCTATCTCAGAGGGCGTTGTGCGGATCTCCCGCTCGGCGCCCGAGTACGTCTTTTTCTTTTCGCGCTCGCGGTAAGTCACCGTTTCCCCGTCGATAAGCATAAGCGCGTCCGGCTTCAGCTTCATCGTCATACTGCCGGCAAGCACCGTTATGTTTTTGCCGTCCGTCGCCGTCACCGTGCCCTTTTGATTTATCGAAATGACGATGACCTCGTCCCCGACTTTAAGCGCGCGCGGCAGAACGTAGCCTTCTATTTTGTGATTTTCGACGGGATCGAGCACGTCGCTCTTCCCTTTGAGGTGTACCTTTATCTCGCGCTTTGCCTTTGCAAGCTCGTCGGCAAGGCGCTCGCTCTCGCGCGCTTTTTTGACTTTTTCAAGCTCGGCGAAGATGAACTCGCTCGACGCTTTTGCGCCTTCGACCATTCTGACCGCCGTTGCGCGCGCTTTTTCAAGCTCTTTTTCGGCGTCGGCTTCCTTTTTTGATACGATGGCGTCGACCTTTGCGCGCCGCTCTTTCGCCTCGGCGAGCAGGCGTTCAGCCTCCTCGCGTTTTTTCTCCATTTCAACTCTCTCGCGCTCAAGCTGCTCGATGACGTTTTCAAAGCGGCGGTTCTCGCCGGAAACGTATGTGTTGGCGCGCTGTATTATCTGCTCGGAAAGACCGAGCTTGCGCGATATGGCAAACGCGTTTGATTTGCCCGGCGCGCCGATGACGAGCCTGTACGTCGGGCGGAGCGTTTCGACGTCGAACTCGCACGAGGCGTTCATAACGCCTTCCTCCTCGATGGCGTAGCTTTTCAGCTCCGCGTAGTGTGTTGTCGATGCGACGAGCGCCCCGCGCGATCTTACCTCTTCAAGCACCGATACGGCAAGCGCCGCGCCCTCAACGGGATCGGTCCCCGCGCCAAGCTCGTCGAAAAGGACGAGCGAGCGGTCGTTTGCGCGTTCCGTTATGTCGACGATGTTCACCATGTGGGAAGAGAAAGTCGAAAGCGATTGCTCGATGCTCTGCTCGTCGCCGATGTCGGCAAGGATATCGTCAAACACGCAAAGCGAGCTTCCGTCAGACGCCGGAATGAACAGTCCCGCCTGCGCCATAAGCGCAAAAAGGCCGAGCGTTTTCAGCGTAACGGTTTTGCCGCCCGTGTTGGGGCCGGTTATGATAAGCGTATCAAAATCTTTTCCGAGGCTGACCGTTATCGGCACGACCTTGTCCGCGTCAAGAAGCGGGTGGCGCGCGCGGACAAGCGATATCTCGCGCTTTTCGGTGATCTCGGGGCATACGCCGTCCATCTGCTCCGCAAGTCTTGCCTTGCCGAACTCAAAAGATAGTAGCGTAATATTTCTGTAATCGAGTATTATCTCGCGGGCGTGTTCCGCAATGTTTGCGGAAAGCTCGTATAGTATGCGCTCGCACTCATCCCTGTCCGCCTTTTCAAGCAGGCGAAGCTCGTTGTTGCCCTCAACGACAGTCAGCGGCTCGATAAACAGCGTCGCGCCGGAGGATGACGTGTCGTGAACAAGGCCGCGCACCTCGTTTCTGTATTCCGCCTTGACGGGAACGACGTAGCGCCCGTCGCGCATCGTGACTATCTGCTCTTGAAGATATTTTGCACTGCCCGACACGAGCTTTTGGAGCGAGTCGCGTATTTTCGCGTTTGTGCGGAGTATCTTTTTTCTTATGTCGTAAAGCGCGTCGGAGGCGGTGTCAAAAAGACGCTCCTCGCTTTCAACGCTTCTTTCGATTTTCTGCTCGAGCTTGGGAAATCCCGTCAGCCGCTCGAAGTATTCAGTCAGCGCGTGAGGCTCGTCCGCTCTCCCGTAATCGCCGAGGGACCGCGCCGCCTTGATGACGGCAAGCACCGACAAAACCTCGCCGCACGAAAGCACGGCCCCCTTGTCGGCACGCTCGACTGTTGCCGTTATATCGCGCACGCCGTAAAACGACGGCGAGCCTTTTTTGACGGACAGATCAAACGCCGCGCCCGTTTCGGCAAGGATGCGCCGCACCGTAAGCACGCCACGCGACGGGGACAGCGCACGCGCTATCTCCTTTGCCCCGTCAGTCGGGCACAGCTCGGCAAGACGCTCGCGTATCTTGTCGAATTCGAGTATTCTTATCGATCTTTCCGTTCTTTTTCTGTTATCGTTTTCCATCAGACGTCTATTTTCTCTATCTCGGGCAGGTCTGCGTTTCTTTTGACGCTCTTTTTTAGCAGGTCGTATCTGAACTTGCGGCATACGCCGTCGGCGCTGACAATGCCGCGCTTTGAGCAAAGCACAAGCTCCTCGCCCGAACCGTCATCAGGGGCCGGCACGCCGAATTCGCAAAACGCGCAAAAGCGCTCCTCTTGTATCTTGTTTTTCATATATCCACCGCC
>Ga0307453_100040_pt1 | contig 11025 bp, 10 predicted proteins | sample Goafecreptomycin_20_FD_204472 | JGI IMG/M metagenome (GOLD analysis project Ga0307453, IMG submission 204472) | Metatranscriptome of enriched fungal communities from goat fecal pellet, Isla Vista, California, United States - Xylan, Gen2, Rep 3... ... | reverse complement strand
TGGAAGTATATTTAGATTCATCTATTAAGTGCATGATTATAGATAAAAATAAGAAAGGGATGCCAATACTATATTCATTGGTTAGAATGCAATGCAAAAGATTCATATATTTAATTCTTCATTTGCTAATTCCACTTATTATGAACTTTTACATTATGAAACAAATAAGATGGTTCGCATATTTCTTTGGGGAGAATTGTTTTTTCATAATAATACAATTGAAAACAAGTTACAAGAAATAACATCAGCTATCATACATAGAGAATACAAAAAAATTTTTTATTACCCCGGCAATTTCTCATTTGCTATTCAATTAGATTCAGTTTATTACTTTTATTGTAGTAGTCTTGGTAATTATCCGTTATATTATTTCAACAGTTTCAATTTCATTTCGGTAAGTGACAATTTTGAATTGTTAGCACAAAAATATGAATTGAAACCATCTGCAGAAAACATAGCTTCATTGTTGTGGGGCGCAGAATGTATCCCATATAGTGAAATAAACATGTTTGAAGTTGATTCAATTATTTCATTTGACGAACATACGGGATTTAAAACATTATATAAGCATATGATACCTACAATTGATTATTCTAGATATTCATTTGAAGAATGTTGCCGCATAACGAAAAAAAAAGTTGAAGATGCAGTATATAATGTGGTAACTGACAAAAAGATAGGATTAACATTAAGCGGAGGAATGGATTCCAGTGTTCTTGCTGTTTGCTTAAAAAAATTTGGAGCAAATTTTGAATGCTATCATTGGATGTCCAGTTTATATCCTCAAATCAATGAATTGAATTATGTTCGTGATATATGTGATTTATATGGAATTAAAGTGCATTATATTGATATTAGTGACAGTGTTCCAAATAACGATGGATACATAGATATTGATGAAAATTATTTAATCCCTTACAACCATGGTTCATATTCGTGGTGGAAGAAAACCGCAGTTGAAGCAAAAAAAAATGGAATAGAGTACTTATACACAGGATTTCGCGGCGATACTCTGTTTTCATCTTCATTTTCTTTGCTAAGCTTTAAAGATTTTGTAGCAAAAGACAAAAAATGGTTGTTTCAATATTGGTTGAATTCATTTTCTGTAATAAATAAAAAACATTATATGAATTTAGACGAATCATCCATACAAAAATATAGTTTTCTATTCGCAAGAGGTGCAGATTTTATCAACCAAGAGCTGCTAAAAAAAGGAATAACGACCCAAAATCGGAATAATTTTATGTTTCAAGTCGAAAGTATGAAAGCAAATATTTTTGATCCGCTTAAAATCAAAATTATTAATCCTTATTCGGATAGAATTTTATATGAATTTTCGAACAATATCCCACATTTTTACAAAAGCATTCCCATTTCCGGTCAAATTTTCTATAAGCCATTGCTAAGAAAAGCTTTCGAAAAAGAATTACCTTTTTCAGTATATTCGAGAAATTCAAAAAGTAATTTTGGAATATTGGCACAAAAATTCTGCTCAGCAGAAAGACACTTTATTGAAGAAACATTGTTAAAAGATTCAATATTATTAAAAATGAATGTTATTAATGAAGAAAAATTAAAATTCATATTAAAAAACGATAAAAAAATGTTCGAAAGTGCGTATGCATTGATTAGATGCTGTTTTATGGAAATTTGGTTAAAAAATAAAGTTAAATCCTCAAAAACTGTATAAATTAATATTGTAGGAGATATATCATGTACAAAATTAAAGAAAATATAACTTTTGAATTAATTGAAAAAGAAGCGATAATCGTAGATATGAATACAGGGAGATTTTTGAATACTAATTTAACTGGCTACTGTATTCTTAAAGCTCTTGAGTCAGGTGATTCCGTGGAGAAAATATCTCTTGAATTATCTGAAAAATTCAAACTAACTTATGATTCTGCAAATAAAATTATTGCTGATTTTTTAAAATTGTTAACTGATAATGAAATTATAGTATTTTATGAGGATTAATCTATGGAATGTTTTTTGTCTGATATACGTCTTACAATTGATGGAATAGATTTTGCACAAGAGCATTTTTTAAAATTTGTTTTCCCATTTTCGGCTCGGAAAGTTATAGATAGTTACCGTTTCGTATTTGGAGAAAAAGTACAAAAGATTGATGATAAAGATTATTCTTGTAAACTCATTAATAAAATAATTTCAAGTAAAGATAATTTGTTTTATGTTGATTATGCAAATGGTTTAAAAAGTTTATGGGATATAAATAAACATTCATTTTTCTATAGTGCAAATTATTATTCAAATTTACGGCATTGGCTTGTAGATACAATCATAGATCCTTTGTCTATATCGCTTGTCCCAAATCGAAAAGTCATACTTCATGGTGCGCTATGGTCCAATAATAATAATGGAATTATTATAGTAGGAAATTCAGGTGACGGCAAAAGCACATTGTCGTATCTTATGAGAAATCATCTCCGAATAATATCTGATGATATTTTAATCGTATCATTTGAAAACGACGGGATTTACGCCGAGCCAATAAATACAGGCTTTGGGATATCACGTGGCCTCAAGGATGTCGACATATTTCGTTCAGATAATATTTTAGTATCAACTGATAAGAAAATTTATGTAAGGTCTTTATATTCAAACGGATCAACGACAATGAATTACTCACGAAAAATTCCAGTAAAAAAAATATATCTTCTTCAAAAAATGCAAAGTTTATACACTAATATTACCATCCCTTCAAGAAGTGAGTCACTATTACAGTTTCTTAACCTACAAACAAATATTAAACATCCTTTCCTAAAAGATAAATATTCACTTGTTAAAGATTTACTTGAAAATTGTAGTATTAGATTCGTCAAATATGCTGATGAGTGCCAAGTTGAAGTTCTGTTGAAAAATATAGTTGGGGAGTCGACTTAATATGATTTTTTCTTATTTTTTATGTAATAAAGATCAAGTGACAAATAAAATAAAAATTAATTTTTTCAAGTTAATTTTATCAATAATTGTGTATTTGAAAGTTTCTTTAAAATATAAAAAAAAAGATATTATCGTTGAAAGTAAAGCAATAAAAGCCATGCGCCTAAAACATAATAAAATGATTCAAAAAATTGCTAAAAAATATAATTCAAACGAAATAATTTTCACCGCACTTCGTTTGCATACAATTTATCGATTTTGGGCCTATATTTTTCGTCAATCTGATTTATGTTTAAATCGTTCATATGCCTTAACATATGCGCTAGTGTTTTTAGGTATACCATGTGATCTTGTAATTGGTCGTTCAGAATATTTTTTAAATCTTAAATATGATTTTCATGCTTGGGTAGAGGTTAATGGCTTCCCCATCAATGATAGCATTGGCGTTAAAAGCCAATGGCATAAACTCTGTATTATGTGAACACTTAGCGTCCCAAATGTGGAATATATATAATTAGCTACTACACAAAAAAACAATATGACTTTTGCATGCAATGTTGTATTTTAAAAATTTTAGAAAGGAGGGCTCTTTCATGTTTGAAATAATGGAGACATTTGAACTTCCAACATTATTTGTTGTTGGTCAAGTAAAAGAATTAACCGGCTCTTCCGGCAAAGATAATGATGATGGTTTCGGATATGATAACTGTGCATAATTAAAATTTGGGCGCTAAGTGTTCCACAAATAGGATTTCAATAAAGCTTCGTATCATAAATATTAGCGAAACTTTATTTTATATAGTTAATTAATTGATGATTTGAGAAGACCTAGAGAATCTTCGGCAATTAATTTGACATCTAGTTAACAAATGTCATATCAGTAATGCGCATACTTATAAATAAAATAGTTTGGTGATTGCCAAAAAAATATTTGTGCCCAAATCAATGCGAGTTATCGTTGTAGTTTAGGATATAAATTACGTTAACATAATATTGGATTCGAGGTTTAAGGGGATTAGTTTTGTGGATAAAGCTATAATAAATAAAAACGGAAATACCTATTTGCTGTTATATGACAAAAAAATTGTTGCCAACATATCAACAGTAAATGAATTTGCAATTAATTATTTTGAAAAATATGTTTCCCAAATCTCTCGAATAACAAATTCAACCAAACGAATTGATGGAATAATTAACGGACATTATTTTGGAATTAATTTAGGCATTATTCCTTCAAATAGATGTAGTTTAAACTGTAAGTATTGTTACTCACAATCTGGAGTCGTTAATGAAAACCAATTTATAGACAAAAATAAAATTAAGATCATTATTGATATGGTTTTTGATAATTTTTGTAAATTCAAATCGTATTTTACTAGACCAATAAATATATTATTTCATGGAGGCGGTGAACCAACATTTAAGTGGTCAGACTTTAAAGAACTTGTAAAATACATAAAAGAAAAACAAAAATTATTAGATGTTCCTTTAAAATTGCGATTGCAAACTAACGGTATACTTTCAGAGTCTCAGGCGCTTTGGATAGCAACGCATTTTGATGAAGTAGGTGTTTCAATTGATGGAATACCACAAATAAATGATTTTATGCGGCCATTTCCTAATGATATGCCGACTACAGCAATTTCAATGTCTTCTGCAAAAATCATTGCTGCTTATACCAAGGTTGGTATTCATGCTGTTGTGACTGAAAACTCGAAAGGTTTTGGAAAGAACATTACCAATTACTTTATTGAGAATATACCCAATCTTGATTACATTCATTATGAAAAATACAAGTTTACAGAAGTCGGGCGAAACAATGCCTTGACGATATCAAACCAAGATTTTATTGATTTTTTATTTGATTGTATCGAGGCGGGTAATAATATTATACGATCTTCAGTGATTGATACTAGAATAAAAAAATATTATTGTAATTCATGCGATGGAAATATGATATATTGTTTTCCCAATAACCGTATATCACTATGCAATGAGCATGATTCTGGACAATACCTCATTGGTGATTATTCTGATGATATTATAATAAATCAAGAAAAATATCTAGAAAACAAAAAACATATTAAAGATATTTTTGAAAAATTACAGTGTGAGAAATGTTTTGCTTTCCCATTCTGTAGAGGTGGATGTCGAAGTTATTATGATCAAAGTTACAATTATAAAGAAGAGTGGTGTAATATGCTAACAAAAGCATTATTAAGATATTTTGAATACAAATTGCGGCAACCAAACCTCTTGCAAATAGTAAATACGGAACAAGTAATACCATATATTCAGTTTTAACGATAAAACTGATTTTTGACGTGTTTAAGAAATTATTTTAATACTATATAATCAAATTATATAGTAATCATTTTTTGAAAGGACGTCTTACTTATAAAGACACAATTACATATGAAAGACGGCAGAATATCTAAAAAAATTTGTTTATCTATTCTAAAAAAGAGTTGGTGGCTAATTTCTATAGTTTTATTCTTGATTATTTCCTGCTCGTTGCTAGAGTTAGTTAATCCAATCATCTACAAAAATATAATTGACGAAATTATTCCTTCAAAACATACGGCCTCTTTAATAATTGCACTTATATTGATGGTGCTTTTTCCTTGGGCTGTTGTATTGCTCTCATCTCTGAAAAATTACATTCTTTCAATATTGTCAACAAGATTTACAGGAAATCTACGAAAAGTCTGCTTTGATAAATGTATGCATGCCAAGCAGGAAAAGCTTGAAACCATCCCATCATCGCAGTTTGCCAATAGAATCATGAAGGAATGTGGAAAAATTGGGGAGGTGTTTTTAACTAATGATTTAGTCACTTTTGCGTCACAACTGATAACATTAATATCAATATTAATCACCATGTTAATGTTTAATGTCAAGCTAACATTAGTATGTTGTATCGCTTTTCCCATCTCTTTTCTTCTGTCAAAATTTGTAGCATCACGCAATAAATCAATTGATAAACAATTGATTGACCATATGGAAAAAGGATTAAATTATTTATCTAATGTATTACGAAAAATAAAAATAATCAAATTAAAAAATGGCTTTTCTGCCGAGCACAGACGTTGGCAAATTTGGCTTGATAAATATAAAAATGTTAAAAAAAGGGCATCGGTTGTTCACAATATTAATCGTTTCTTGCTGAGTGATTTGATTGTCAACTTAATTTATGGAATTCTCTTTTTTGTTGCCGGCGTTATGGTTATGAAAAATCAAATGACTATTGGAGAATTGGTTTTGTTTATTTCCTTTATTCCTAAAGTATATTCTTCTCTTAGAAATGTTTTAAATATAAAAGTGTCAACTGCGGTAATTAACAATTCGTTTGAAAAAATTGATGAAATACTTGAATTGGAACAAGAACGGATTGATGGCATCCAACTTGATAAAATCAATTCGGTACAGCTTTCTAATATAGATTTTTCATATTCAAGAGGAGACTTTCACCTATCAAATTTTGATTTTGATATTAAAATAGGAGAAAAGATTGGAATCGTTGGAACATCCGGCGGCGGTAAGAGTACTATTTTTGAGTTGATTACTTCACTGTATACACCACAGGAAGGTTGCATTTTGATAAATGGAGACAATGCATCATCATATAGTATATCAAGTATTCGGAGTAGAATTGCCGTTGTTACACAAAATTTTGAACTTTTTAATGACTCTATTTTGAATAATCTTATTTATCCTTCAAATGAACCAAATAACGAAGAACTTAGTAATGTTATTAAAATTGTGCAACTGGATAATTTAATTTCACGACTTCCTGAAGGGTTAAATACAATTGTTGGCGAAGATGGCGATTTATTTTCAGGAGGAGAAAAACAAAGAATATCTATCGCGAACGCACTAATTCATGACAGTGACATAATTTTATTAGATGAATTTACATCCGCGCTCGATGCTGGCACTGAAAAAGAACTAATAGAAAACATTATTAAAATCCCAGATAAGGCTGTTGTTATGATTTCTCATAGAATATACAATATAATGATGTGTGATAAAGTTGTTGTCATGGAAAATGGCAAAATTGTCGAGAGTGGATGTCCTAGAGAACTTTTGAAAAACAAAGATTCCAAATTTTCAATCCTGTATTCGAATATTATTTATTGAAAAACTATATTTATCTGCCATATTTATACACAGTAACTGGCGTGAATGATTATATGCTTCCCAATTTGCGTTAATGTATTAAACAGGAGATTTATTATGTCAGATTTTAGATTATCTATAGTAAATGATCCACCACATAGAGCGTATCAAGAACCAGCTTTTTTCCTTGGAATTTTATTAACAAATCCTGAGTATATTAATGAATTCTACAATGAATATATTAATTTAAAATATGAGGTAAATAGTAATTGTTTAAATTTATGTTATCCTAAATATAACTGGTATACATATTATAACTGTGATTGTGATATTGAAAGCCTTGTTATAAAAGCTAATCCAAATATTATTGATCGTAATGATCCATATAAATTTTTGATTGATTTGATGAGAAAAAAGATCGAAGAAGGTTATTTTGTCGAGGGTTTTTGCGACGAGTACTACATATCGCATAAACGCAGATACGGCGTATCTCATAATTTTCATGATTATTTATTATATGGGTTCAATGATGAAAAACAATATTTTATTTCATTAGGTTATACTGCCGGTTTGAGTTATGAAGAATATGTTATCCCTTATAAAGAAATGTATGATTCAATTGTATGGAGAAACGAAAACGAGTTATTGGTAAATAAACAGGGTCTGGCAAAATACGAATTCATTAAAGCAAAAAGCAATAAAACATATGAAATAGACTTAAAAAGAATAAAAAATGAATTAAATAATTTTTTAACATCAAAACCTTTAACATCAGATTCTTGGTTATATGGAATTAACGCATATAGCGAATTTTATAAGAATTTGCTTGATATATTCGATCTTCGTCATCTAAGACTTTTGATGGAACATAAAAAAATAATGTACAATCGCATTAGTTACTTAATTGATACTTTAAATATTCGGTTAGAGACATTAAGACACAAATATAAGACAGTTGTAAATCTTTCCGAAATAATATTTAATACAGCGTTAAAATACCGCATCGTTAAAGATGATAATATAAAAATACATGTTAAGGAAATAGTTAAAAAAATGATAGAAGAAGAACTCCCATTGATAAAAGAGTTCCGCGATAGTATATGAGGAAATCGACATGAAGAAGTTAACACTTGTTAAAAGTAATATTATGGAATCTAGCGAATACCATCAATTTTATTTGGGAATACTTTTGCAAAACAAGGAATATATAAATGAAGTTTATAATAAACAGATTGGATTATTGTATAATAAATATAATAAGACGTTATCTTCCCCTTTGTCGAATGCATATAATTTTTTTACAGATACCTCTCTTGAAATTGAGGGAATTTTGTTGGGAAAATCGTGGGATATGATTAGTGGTGGCTCACCTCATATATTGCCTGATTTAATATGGGAAAAATTAAACAAAAATTATTATGTAAAGTATACTGGCGATTTGTTCTATATAAAAAGCAAATTGGAGTATAATGTAAAACATTTTTGGACAGATATATTTATTATTGGTTTTAATGATACTAATTTTATTGCTGTTGGAAAAACAAAAAATAATTGTTTTGAAGAATATTTTATTTCATCTAATGAAATAATTTCATCTGCAGAGAAAAGAAAAGATCTAGATATTTATAATGAATATACATATAGCTTTGAATTGGATTTTTATAAATTAAAGGATAATTCATCATATTCTATCAATAAAGACAAAATAAAAAAACAACTTTATAAATATCTTAATCCAATTCAAGGAGAAAAATATTGTTCTGGTGTTGATGTTTATCCTATTATTGTTTATGAATGGAGACAAGTCGGCATCATAAATGAGCAGATGTCTTTTATACGCGATCACATTCATTTGATGTATCAAAGAATAATCGCTTTAAGTCAAATAATTAATATACCAAATAGTTTAATCAATGATTACCACAATATCGATTTACAGTTTACAGAATTGCAGAATTATTTATCTTTATATAAGCTCGACAAAATAATAGAGACGTTTAATAATTTTGTTGTCGAAGAAAAAAGAGTATTGTCTAAATTAACAGATTTTATATAAAGATAAGCGTCAGACTTTCGGATTTTGCTCTTGTTTATTAGAAAAGAGTTCATTATTTCAATAACACATGATGCTTTTATATAAAACTCCAACTACATTCAACAATACTATAGACACATTAAAATTTGTATTTTTTTTGGATACTATTATCTAACAATAATTCTATCGTTTTTTCGCTAAAAAACAGCCGACTGGCAATATGCATTAGTTGGCTATTTTTAAATTATTAACTCTTAACAACTCCAAGCACTCTACCGCAACTGTAAACACTGTCAGGTGTTCTTATTGAAATCGGCTTGTATTTTTCATTATGAGAGATAAGACACTTGTTGCCAAGTTCTTTAGTATAAGCATTGCCGTTTAGAATAAAGATTCCAATCTTTCTCACGTTTATTGAAAGTTTTGAAGATTCTGACGAGTGATAATTGAATTCTTTTCTCAATTGTATATTTAGATTGATATGTTCGCCTTGTGTGTCCACTATGAACACGGGCGTTGTCCACGATACAGAAACACTTTCCCCTTGGTAGAAAAAGTGTCAAACAATCATTTTTTCAAGGTGTATAGATTACTGCTGTTCCCGCCGTTTTCCCTGAAACGGTGGGATTTATCTATATACCCGGATTTTTCAAGGTCTGCTATTGCTCGCTTGACTGTCGAAAATGAAAGTTTCGTATCCTTTGCTATTGTTCGCAGAGACGGAAAACAAGTGCATTCCTTGTTGCTTCTGTCAAGTAAATAAAAGAATACCGTGACGGCTCTGGACGGCAAGTCGTCACGGTACATTTCATCAAGCCGTCCCACCGGACACCTCGCTCATTATGAGTTTTTGTTTTTCCGTGCGGACCGTCGAATGCCTCTTTAAGATTCTTTTCTGCTCTCCGACAAGCGTTGCATTGTTCGGTATTGATCTCCCGTCGATATCTCCGTCAGCGTCCGGCAGATCTTTGAACTTGTCAAAGTGGTATTTTTTGAATATCCCGTCGATAAGTTCATCCTTGTCTGCGTATTTTACCTCTCTGTTTCCGTGTTCCTCGATAGAATACGGCTCACCGAATATAATGCCCCATTTGAAGAATAGTTTGAGTTTCACTTTCATCGGGTGATATCCCGTTTTCATAACGATAAACGTGCCTTTGGGAAGAACTTTCAGTTCGTCTGCGCTCATCAGCGCACGTTCGGTCATTTGCAGAGACTGTGACGGATCGTTCTTGCTTCGGCTCACCGATCCCGACATTACAGTCCTGCTGCCCATTGACTTTGACAGCGTATCAGCCGATGTACTGTTCGGAGCAAGGCCGCCGAAAATCGTGAGCTGAGTGTTGTCAACGATGATGTCCGCGCCTTCTTTCCCGTAGTTCTTTTCAAGCTGAGCGAATGACTGAATGACGGGAACGATTTGAAGCCGTCTTGAACGTGACGCCGAGAACATTATCTCTGCTGAATCGATCTTCGGTAGTGTTCCGAACTCGTCGCATAGGAATATACATCTGTTTTTGAGTTTTCCGCCGTTTTCGTCGGCGACGGCAAGGATCTCTCGGTATAACTGCTGTATAATGAGACTCACCATAAAATAGCAGTTGGGATTTTCTTCGGGCAATATAAGAAAAATTGCCGACTTTTCATTGCAGAATCTCTCGGCGTCGATTTCCGTATCAAAGCAAAGCAGTTGTTCAAGTTCGCTGTCGAGGAAAGCATTGAGTCGCGAGAGAGCCGTCGACATTACGGAGTTCATCGACTGCTCTGCGCTATTAAGTGCTGCCCCGGCAAACCACCTTGCTTTATGATCGGGCGGGAGGAGATCCATCAGTTCTTGGAATTGGTTTTTCTTTCCGCTCTTTCCCGCATTTTAAAGACAGAAAATACCCCGCGAAGCTACACATACAAATACATTAAGGAAAGTGCCAGAGATAGTAAGAAAAAAAAAATTATAACCCTGGCCTAAC
>Ga0307453_100039_pt1 | contig 11214 bp, 10 predicted proteins | sample Goafecreptomycin_20_FD_204472 | JGI IMG/M metagenome (GOLD analysis project Ga0307453, IMG submission 204472) | Metatranscriptome of enriched fungal communities from goat fecal pellet, Isla Vista, California, United States - Xylan, Gen2, Rep 3... ... | reverse complement strand
GTTGGTGGGTATGAAGATTTACAGCGATTTTACCGCGGTGGAGAAAAACCTTGCGGACTCCGGGCGGCGCTTTGTCGAGGAGCTTGAATGCCGCGCCTCTCACATATACGAGGCGGCGCACGTTGCAAAATTCCATCTTGACATGGCGAAGATCCCGCGCGCGTATTCCGATATGATAAAGCTCGACGACACGCGCGACGCGCTCGTTACGGCTCTCCCGAAAAAGATATTCCCGGCGCACTCGACGGTTGCGGACGGGCAGGCGAAGGCGGCGCTTACAGTCAGCGACCGCTGCGTCTACTCACGCGCGCTGACCGAGGGGGAGAACGTCACCGCACGAAAGATAAGGGATATGCTCTTTACGCCCGCCGAGCGAGGACTTAACAGTAAGATCGCGCTTATCGAAAGTGCCGGATCAAACCGCGCGTTTGAGCTGTTTGCGGCAAAGCTGCGCGGCGTCGGCGCGATACACACCGAAACGTTTGAGAGCGCCTGCTCCGCCGTTTCCGAAAGGCAGGCGGATTACGCCGTGATACCGCTGTATTCGCTTTCCGACGGCAGACTCGACGGGCTTTACCGCATCGTTGAAAAGTACGGCCTTTGCATAATAATGAGCTGCCGCGTCCCGTCGTCTGACGGGAACGTTACAACGTATGCGCTGCTCGGAAGAGAAGTGCGCGATATCGACTTTTGCGGCGCGTCAAAGCTTGAAATAAAGGTAACGCTCGGCAGTGCGTCCGAGATGACGGAAATAATGTGCGCCGCTTCGTTTTTCGGCGCGGAAGTCGAGCGCGTCGAACCGATGCCGTCCCTTTACGGGCGCGACAACACGTTTGGCTTTGTACTCCTCGTCGAGGGGGCGGAGCTTGCGCCGCTTGTGCTTTATCTGTCGCTGTTCTGCTCGCAGTATATACCGCTCGGTCTTTACGCCGACGTTACGGAGGAATAAATGAGGATACTTGGAATTGACCCGGGGCTTGCCATCGTCGGCTACGGCGTTATAGATTTTGAGCGCGGCAAGTTCAAGACCGTCGCCATGGGCTCCATCGAAACGCCCGCGGGCATCGACACCGAGGAGAGGCTGAACATCATCTACGACGATCTGTGCGAGGTCATCAACGCGTACCGTCCGAGCGAGGCGGCGATAGAGGAGCTTTTCTACCACACCAATCAGAAAACGGTCATCGCCGTCGCTGAGGCGAGGGGGGTCATCCTTCTTGCGTGCCGCCGCGCGATGATGAACATCGCCGAATACACGCCGCTTCAAGTCAAGCAGTCCGTCGTCGGCTACGGGCGCGCCGAGAAAAAGCAGGTAATGGAAATGACGCGGATAATGCTCGGCTTTGAAGACAAGATAAAGCTCGACGACACGGCGGACGCGCTTGCGATAGCGATATGCCACGCGCACTCATCGGCGTCGTCCGTCGGCGGGTTCTACAACCAAAAGAAAACGAAAATGCTTTAAGCACGGAGGGATAAATGTTTTACTATCTTAAAGGCACGCTCGCGCTGTGCGAGGCAAACGTCGCCGTTATCGACTGCGGCGGCGTCGGATATAAGCTGACGGTGAGCGACACGACGTTCTCGTCTGTCGCGGGGAAGCTCGGCAAAGAGGTCACGCTGTACACTCACCTTTCGGTACGCGAGGACGCGGTGGAGCTGTTCGGCTTTTACTCAAACGAGGAGCTGTCGGCGTTCCGTATGCTGATATCGGTATCGGGCGTCGGGCCGAAGGCGGCGCTTGCCATACTTTCGGTGATGAGTCCCGAAAAGTTCGCGTTTGCCGTATCGACGGGGGATGTAAAATCGATCGCGCGCGCCAACGGCGTCGGCAAAAAGACTGCGGAGCGCGTCATCCTCGAGCTTAAAGACAAGGTTTCAAAAGAGATATCGGCGGTGAACACGGAAACGGGCGAGGTGTTCGAGCCTGTCGGCGCGACGGGCGTTGTCGCCGAGGCCGTGAGCGCGCTTATGGTGCTTGGATACACGCGCGCCGAGGCGGAACACGCGCTCTCGGGCGCAGACCTTAACGGCACGCTTGAAAGTATGATCACCGCGGCGCTGAAAAAGCTTGCCACGCGGCTGTAAGGGGTTAGGATATGATTAAGAAATTCGATATACCGAAAAACGAAGCGGCGGAAAACGAGGACGAGTTCGCGTTTGTCGAGCGGCTTGTCGGCACGGGGGAGAGCGACGAGGACAGGGAAGTCGAAGCCGGTCTGCGCCCGCAAAGCCTTGACGAATACATCGGTCAGGAAAAGGCGAAGGAAAATCTTAAAATCTACATAGAGGCGGCAAAGCTGCGCGGCGAATCGCTCGACCACGTTCTGCTTTACGGCCCGCCGGGACTCGGAAAAACGACGCTTGCGGGCATCATCGCAAACGAAATGGGCGTAAATATCCGCGTAACGTCAGGCCCCGCCATCGAAAAGCAGGGCGACCTTGCCGCAATGCTTACAAATCTTGCCGAGGGGGATGTGCTTTTCATCGACGAGATACACCGCCTGTCGCGCAACATCGAGGAGATACTTTATCCCGCCATGGAGGACTACGCGCTCGACTGGATCGTCGGCAAAGGCCCCGCTGCGCGCTCGATAAGAATACCTCTGCCGCGATTTACGCTCATCGGCGCGACAACGCGCGCGGGACAGCTCACAACTCCGCTGCGCGACCGCTTCGGCGTGCTGCTCAAACTCGAACTGTATAACACCGACGAGCTTGCGACTATCGTCGGGCGAAGCGCGGGGATACTCGGCATCGACATAACGTCAGACGGAATGCGCGAGATAGCGCGCCGCTCGCGCGGAACGCCGCGTGTGGCCAACAGACTGCTCAAACGCGTGCGCGACTTCGCGCAGGTCAAGGGTGACGGGCGCATCGACAAGGACATCGCCGACCGCGCGCTGAGAATGCTTGAGATCGACGAGCTTGGACTTGACAACACAGACCGCCGTATGCTCGAAGCCATAGTCAAGCTGTACGACGGCGGCCCCGTCGGACTTGAAACGCTCGCAGCGACGATCGGCGAGGAGGCGGTGACTATCGAGGACGTTTACGAGCCGTACCTTATGCAGATAGGGTTTTTGTCGCGCACGCCGCGCGGCAGATGCGTAACGCGCCCCGCCTGCGAGCATCTGGGACTTTCATTCAAAAGAAGAACGACGTCAAGAGCCGACGAAGATCAGCTCTCGCTTGACGTTTTCGCGGAGGACGAGGACAAATGATATCATCACAAAATTGGCGCGACTACGAGCTTATCGACGCGACGGACGGGGAAAGACTTGAACGCTGGGGCAAATACATCCTTCGCCGCCCCGATCCTCAGGTCGTGTGGAAAAACGCAAAGCGCAGTCCGCTGTGGAAACGCGCTGACGCCGAATACTCCCGCGAGGGCGGCGGCGGAAGCTGGATAAAGTGCGACGTGCCGCCGTCGTGGAACATATCGTACGGCGATATGACGTTCAAAGTAAAGCCGATGGGCTTTAAGCACACGGGCGTCTTTCCCGAGCAGGCGGCAAACTGGGACTGGACCGCCGAAAAGATCCGCGCGTCCGGCAGGCGCGTGCGCGTTTTGAATCTGTTTGCGTACACAGGCTGCGCCAGCGTCGCCGCGGCAATGGCGGGGGCGGAGGTATATCACGTCGACGCGGCGAAAAATATGGTGGCTCACGCAAAAGAGAACGCCGCCCTTTGCGGCGTTTCGGAAAACATCCGCTTTTTCGTCGACGACTGCGTGAAGTTTTTGACGTACGCCGTCAAAAAAGGCATAAAATACGACGCGATAATAATGGATCCGCCGTCATACGGACGCGGGCCGTCGGGGGAAGTGTGGAAGCTTGAAGACAGCATAAGCGATCTTATAACCCTATCTTCGTCCGTGCTTTCGGACGATCCGCTGTTCTTCATCGTAAACTCCTACACAACGGGCCTTTCCCCCTCGACGATGGGATATATGCTCAAAATAAACGTAAAGGATAAATTCGGCGGCGTTGTCTGCTCCGACGAGCTGGGGCTTTTCGTCAGCGAGAGCGGGGCGATACTCCCGTGCGGCGGCACGTCGCGCTGGAGCGCCGAAAAATAATTATGGCAAAAGATGTAATAATTCAGGCAAAGGGGCTTTCTTATTCATACGAGGAGGACGGCAAGAAGACCGAGGTGCTTCACGGCGTCGACCTTGAGATAGAAAAAGGCACGTTCACGGCGGTGCTGGGGCATAACGGAAGCGGCAAAAGCACGCTTGCAAAGCTTTTTAACCTCGTTCTCACACCAAGCGCGGGCGAGCTTTGGCTGTTTGGCAAAAAGATAGACGAAAAGGAGCTTTCCGACGACGAGCTTTACGAAATACGCCGCCGCGTCGGAATGGTGTTCCAAAACCCCGACAACCAGCTTGTCGCCACCGTCGTCGAGGAGGACGTGGCATTCGGGCCGGAGAACCTCGGCGTAAAACCCGAGGAGATACGCCGCCGCGTCGACGACGCGCTGGCTCTTGTCGGCATGACGGAATTTGCGCGCCACAGCCCGCATCAGCTATCGGGCGGGCAAAAGCAGAGAGTCGCCATCGCGGGCATACTCGCGCTCTCCCCCGACGTCATAATTTTCGACGAATCGACGGCGATGCTCGATCCTATCGGGCGGCGCGAGGTCATCGACACGATAAAAAAGCTCCGCTACGACGAGGGCAAAACGATAATCCTCATCACTCACTATATGGAAGAGGCGGCAGAGGCGGACAGGGTTGTCGTGCTGAGCGACGGGAGCGTCACTGCCGTCGGCACGCCGAAAGAGGTCTTTTCAAAAACCGAGCTTCTTCACTCGGCAGGCCTTGAAGCGCCGCAGATAACGGAGCTTATGCAGGCGCTCAGCGACGCAGGATATAACGTTCCTCGCGACATACTCGACGTCGATAGCGGCGCTATGGCAATTTCAAAGCTATTTGGGGAAAACAAAAAATGAATGCGGCACAACTGAAAAACGTTTCTTATATATACAGCAAAGACACGCCGTTTGAAAAGACGGCCGTTTCGGGCGTTGACATAACTATCGAAAGCGGACTTACAACGGGCGTTATCGGTCACACGGGATCGGGCAAAAGCACGCTTTCGCAGATGATAAACGGACTTATAAAGCCGAGCGAGGGCGAGGTATTTGTCCTTGGCAAAAATATATGGGACGAGCCGAAAAAGATAAAGCAGGTGCGCTTTCGCGTCGGGCTTGTGTTCCAGTACCCCGAGTACCAGCTTTTTGAGGAGACCGTCCGCGCCGACATCGCTTTCGGCCCGAAGAATATGAAGCTTGACAAAGACGAGATAGAGCGCCGCGTGCTTGACGCCGCGCGTTTTGTCGGCATACCCGAGGATATGCTCAACCGCTCGCCGTTTGACCTTTCGGGCGGGCAGAAGCGGCGCGTCGCAATAGCGGGCGTTATCGCCATGCGCCCCGATATCCTCATCCTCGACGAGCCTGCGGCGGGGCTTGATCCGCGCGGCCGCAATGAGATACTCTCTCGCATATCGGAATACAAAAAGGAAACCGGCTCCACCGTCGTTATGATAAGTCACTCGATGGAGGATATGGCGAAATACTGCGATAAAATCCTCGTTATGAACCGCGGCAAAGCGTTCCTTTACGGAACGCCGTCCGAGATATTTTCAAACGCTCACCTTGTCGAGTCCGTGGGGCTCGGCGTGCCGCAGGTGACGCGCCTTATGCAAAAACTGCGCGATATGGGATACGATCTTTCGCCCTCCGTCTATACCGTGGAGGACGCGGCAAAGGAGATAATCCGCGCGCTGGGAGGTGGCGGCAATGCTTCGTGATATAACGCTCGGCCAGTTCTTCCCGGGAAGCTCCGTCCTCCATAAAACAGACCCGCGCGTGAAAATTCTTCTCGCTATCGCGTATATCGTCGCGGTGTTCCTTGTAAAAAGCCCGTCGGGATACATCCTTCTTTCGGCTTTTACGATAACGCTCGTGCTTATTTCGGGCGTAAAGGCGAAGGTGGTGCTCAAAGGCATAAAGCCGCTTATCTTCATCGTCGTTTTCACCGCGGTGATCAACATTTTCTTCACAAAGGGCGAAAATCTGCTCGTTTCGTGGTGGATAATAAACATATACGCCGAGGGACTTGCAAACGCGCTGTTCATGTCACTGAGGATCATATCCCTGCTTGTCGGCACGTCGGTCATACTGACGTACACGACATCCCCCATCGCGCTGACGGACGCCATCGAGCGACTGCTCTCGCCCCTGCGCGTGCTTCACATACCCGTTCACGAATTTGCGATGATGATGACGATAGCTCTGCGCTTCATCCCGACGCTTATCGAGGAGACCGACAAGATCATGAGCGCGCAGAAATCGCGCGGCGCCGATTTTCAGACGGGCAAGCTCCATGAGCGCGTCCGCGCATTCGTTCCGGTGTTGATACCGCTGTTCGTTTCCGCATTCCGCCGCGCCGACGACCTTGCCGTTGCCATGGAGTGCCGCTGTTACCGCGGCGGCCGCGGAAGAACGAGAATGACAAAGCTGCACCTGCACCTGCGCGACCTTTTTGCCGTTGTCGTAATGGCGGCGTTCATCGCGGGGATAGTTGTGCTTAATAAATACCTTCCGCTGAATTTTATTTGAGCGGGGAAGTGGGATAAGATGAAATACCTGCTTAAACTTTCATACCTCGGAACAGATTTTTCCGGCTTTCAGGTGCAATCGGGCAGCGACGCCGTAACCGTTCAGGGCGAGCTGTGCCGCGCCGCTCGCGAGCTTTTTTGCACGGAGTGCGCCGTTTCCGGCTGTTCGAGAACGGACGCCGGCGTTCACGCCATCGAGTACTTTGCAACGCTTGAGCATCACTCAGGCACGACGATCCCACCCGAGCGGCTGCCGCGCGCCATGGGTGCGTTTTTGCCGAGGACTATCGTCGTAAATGAGGCGACGCCCGTCCCTGACGATTACTCGGTGCGCGCGCACGTTTGCGAAAAGGAATATATGTACGTCATATTGAATACCCGCGTGCCGTCTCCGTTTTACGTCGGGCGCGCGTGGCACGTGCCGCACCCCCTTGACTATAAAAAAATGAACGAGGCGGCGGCGCACTTTGTCGGCAGGCACGACTTTCGCGCGTTTATAGCAAGCGGCAGCGACGTTATCGACACCACGCGAAGCGTAAGCGTTTGCCGCGTGGAAAAAGACGGCGAAAATATAAAAATTTACATCAAAGCGGACGGTTTTTTATATAATATGGTCAGAATAATCGCGGGGACGCTCGTCGACGTCGGGCGCGGCGCGACGGACGTATCGGAAATACCTAAAATTATCTCGTCCCTCGACCGCTCGCGCGCGGGAAGGACGGCTCCGCCCGACGGACTGTACCTTTTACGCGTCATATTAAAATAAATGTTACTTTTTTGATAAAATATAGTCAAAATTTTGTGTTACAATTAAGATAAGGAGAGATGTATATGGCAGAGATAATAACCGTATCGGTGCTGATACTTACAGTCGTTATCGCGGCGATAGTCGGGATCAAGCGCGGTTTTGTGCGCTCTATCGCGGGGCTTTTGGTGTATATCGTTTCGTATATCATCGCAAACAGATTCTATACGCTTATCGTGCCGTATACGTCAAAGATACCGTTCATCGTTTCGATGACGAGCGATGTTGAAATGCCCGAGGTCGAGGCGGGAACGGGCTTTATAGGCAAGATCGGGGCGATAATGAAGTACCTTTTCGACAACGCGCTGAACTCCGGCTCCGATCCCACCGAAACGGCGCGCGCCGTTATAAACAACTTCCTTGCCGAGCTTATCGCGCAGGCGATATCGTTCCTTGCGCTGTTCATCGTTTCGGTGCTGGTGCTGAAGCTCCTTACGTTCCTTATCGGAAAGATCTTCGATCTGCCGGGGCTGAACGCCGTCAACCGCGTGCTCGGCCTTGTGTTCGGCGTCCTTTCGGGATTCTTTATAACGTGGATACTTTCAAACCTTTTCGTCGGCGTTATCCTTCCGATACTCGTCGATAAATTCCCCGACGTTTTCTCCGCCTCAATCGGCGAGAACGTCATCGTACAGTTCTTTATGAAATTCAGCCCCGTGGCGCTTGTAATGTATCTTGTGAACAAGATAGGCTCGATCGGGGCAGTGAAATAAACTTATGCACAAAGCGACGGTGCAAATGCAAAAATCTAAGTCGCAGACAGGATAATTTATGCAGTTATGTTCAAGATGCCATAAGAGAATGGCTGTCGTTTTCGTAACGAAGCTCGAAAACAACGAATCAAAAAACGAAGGGCTTTGCCTCATTTGCGCAAAGCAGCTCGGCATCCCGCAGGTCAGCGAAATACTTGACAAAATGGGGATAGACGACGAAGACCTTGAAAATATGGACAAGGAAATGAACGGCCTTATCGCAAGCGAGGGCGAGGAGGAGGACGACGACGGCGACGACGAAGCCGACAGCCGCACCCCCTCGATAGATTTTGCCAAGCTTTTCGGCGGACTGCCTTTTGAAAACGCCAAAGGCGGCGAAAAGTCCGAAAAGACGGAAAAGAAAAAGGAAAAGGGCAAAAAGAAGGACGATCACAAGTTCCTCGGCCAGTACTGCCGCGACCTTACCGCCGCCGCGCGCGAGGGTAAACTCGACGCTGTCATCGGGCGCGATACCGAGGTCGGCAGAATGATGCAGATACTGACGCGCCGCCAGAAGAACAACCCCTGCCTTATCGGTGAACCGGGCGTCGGCAAGACGGCAGTCGCCGAGGCGCTGGCGCAGAAGATCGCAAAGGGAGATGTGCCCTACAAGCTGCGCGAAAAAGAGGTGTGGCTCGTCGATATGACGGCGATGGTCGCTGGCACGCAGTTCCGCGGTCAGTTTGAAAGCCGCATGAAAGGACTTGTCGACGAAGTCAAGGCGCTGGGAAATATAATCCTTGTCATCGACGAGGTGCATACCATCGTCGGCGTCGGGGACGCTGAGGGCAGCATGAACGCCGCCAACATCTTAAAACCCGCGCTTTCCCGCGGCGAGATACAGCTCATCGGCGCGACAACGCTTACCGAATACCGCAAATACATCGAAAAGGACGCCGCGCTCGAGCGCCGCTTCCAGCCCGTAATGATAGAGGAGCCGAGCATCGAGGACACAAAGAAGATCCTTGGCGGAATCAAGAAATACTACGAGGAGTACCACAAAATTCATATCTCGCAGGAGATAATCGACCGCACCGTCGAGCTTTCGGAGCGCTACATCACCGACAGATACCTTCCCGACAAGGCGATAGATCTGCTCGACGAGGCGGCGGCATACGTTTCGATGAACAGCCCCGTTATCGAGAGGGTAGAGCTTGCCGAGCGCACGCTCGACGAGCTGAAAAAGCAGACGGCGGCGCTTGAAGAAGCGGAGATGCCGTCAGACTCCGACGACAATGCGCGTCAGGCTCGCTACGAAAAGATAGCTGAGCTTCGCTCCTCCACGCTCAAAGGCGAGGAAGAGTACGAAAGACTGAAAAACGAACTTGCGACGGTGGAGCTTACAGCCGACGCGCTGGCGCACGTCATCGAGATATGGACGGGCGTTCCCGCCGGCTCGATCACCACAAACGAATACGAGCGCCTGCAGGGGCTTAGCGCAAGGCTCAAAGAGCGCGTCAAAGGTCAGGACGCGGCGGTGGACGCGGTAGTTCGCGCCATCAAGCGCAACCGCGCGGGAGTTTCGTATAAGCGCAAACCCGCGTCGTTCATCTTCGCGGGGCCGACGGGCGTCGGCAAAACGGAGCTTGTAAAAGTCCTTGCCGACGATCTGTTCAAAACGCCCGACGCGCTGATAAGGCTCGATATGTCTGAATTTATGGAGAAATTCTCCGTTTCGCGCATCATAGGCTCGCCCCCGGGGTACGTCGGATATGACGACGCGGGGCAGCTCACCGAAAAAATACGCCGCAAGCCGTACTCCGTTGTGCTGTTTGACGAGATCGAAAAGGCGCACCCGGACGTGCTCAACATCCTGCTTCAGATACTCGACGACGGCAGAATAACCGACTCGCACGGCAAGGTCGTCAAATTCGAGGACGCGATAATCGTCATGACGACAAACGCCGGCTCATCGACGGGGATGAACACCCCCGGCTTTGGCGAGAGCGCGCAAAAGATGAGCGAGGACCGCACAATGAAGGCGCTCTCCGAGTTCCTCCGCCCCGAATTCATCAACCGCGTGGATGAGATCATCACGTTCCGCGCGCTCGACATGAACGACTTTGTACGCATTGCCGAGATCATGCTCGGCGATATGAAAAAGACGCTTGCCGAAAAGGGAATTTCGTTTGTGTGGACGGATGCGGCGTCAAAATACGTCGCTGAGAAATCGTTCTCGACAAAATTCGGCGCGCGCAATATGCGCCGCTTCATCAGCCGCAACATCGAGGACGCCGTCGCCGAAAAGATCATCGCGGCAGGACAGCGCGGCGTGAAAATGATCTCCGTCGACGCAAAAGACGATGCAATCGTGATCGAAGCCGTGTAAAAGAATTATAAACGCTCCTGTAATGGGGCGTTTTTCTTTGCCCGTTACCCGTCAGGCTCCCCTTTGGAGAGCGCAAGATCGAACATCTCGTCGTAATCAAACCCGATATGTGAGCGCCGTGTCGCCGTTTCGTCGTTCCACCGCCGTCCTATAAGCCATTTTGCGGGAGCGGGAACAAAGCGCCCTCCGTCGCGCCTCCATTCGTCCGTCCGCTTTTGCCGATTGACAGCCTCGACGATCTTTGATGCCGTATCACCGTCGTGACACACCTCCTCATACGCGTCCCGTGCCTCTCTCTGTCCCGTGTGCCTCGGGTAAGCGTTCCAGAACGCGTCAAATCCGCCCTGCGCGTCACAAGAGAGAGTTGTATTGTCTTGTCTTGATTCGTCTTGTTTTGTTTTGTCTTGTCTTGTATTGTCTTGTTTTGTTTTGTCTTGTTTTGAGTACGCAGGCTCCTCCAAAGGCACCCTTGCAGGCACCCTCATAGGCTCCTCTGGCGGCTCATCTTCACAAACATTTGTTCGCTCTTGCTTGCGCCTTTCTTCGATGCCGTACCGTGCGTATGCCGCGCCGTCGCGCGAGCGTTTGAGCATGGGAAAGATGAACAGCGCCGCCATTTGAGCAAGACCGGAAAATTCGGGCGGCTCGGTGCCGTCCTTTGCAAATCTCATCATAGCGCAGATCAGCGCTTTGAAATCGTCT
>Ga0307453_100038_pt1 | contig 11273 bp, 11 predicted proteins | sample Goafecreptomycin_20_FD_204472 | JGI IMG/M metagenome (GOLD analysis project Ga0307453, IMG submission 204472) | Metatranscriptome of enriched fungal communities from goat fecal pellet, Isla Vista, California, United States - Xylan, Gen2, Rep 3... ... | reverse complement strand
GAATTAAGAAAAATTAATTAAAATGTTAAAATATTTTTTGCGGAGGCAAACATGAAAAAGATCCTTACAGCAATCCTTGCCGTGATCCTTGCGGCAACTTTCGTCGCCGCTTTGGCGTCGTGCGGCAAAAATACCGAGCCGACGTCGTCGTCGACAGATAAAACTACGCCGGAACCGACAGAGCCGGCAACTCCGACAAGCGAGCCGACAACAACTCCCACGGAGCCGACGGCACAGTCGACGGAACCGACCGCCGCTCCCACCGAGCCGACGGCGGCGCCGACCGAACCGACAACAGAACCGACAACAGAGCCGACTCTTGACCCGGCAAAAAATTACGTCACCGTAACGCTTGCGCAGGGCGAAGGCTACACGGCGAAATCTTACACCGCCGTCGTTGAGGAGGGCGATGACGCGAAGTTTGAGGTCGAGATCGACCGCGGACACACGTTTGTTTCGTGCAGCGACTCGTCGGCGACGTTTGACGGCGGCGTGCTGACGCTCCCGTCCGTTTACTTTGACACCGACCTTTCGATCACGACGTCGTCCGCTCGCGCCGTATTCTTCCGCCTGAATTACCCGTCAGACGAGATCGGCAGCGTTCACGCGAAAAATCAGAACGGTTATGAGGTAGGCCAGTATCTCATCGGCGACAGCGAGAGCGTTGCCATGGGAAGATACTACGTTTACGACGGCGAGATGCTCACCCTTTCGGCAAAAGCGCTTGACGGGTACGAGTTCATCGGCTGGTCGTATGACAAATACGTAACGCACGGCGGCACCGTATTTGCAAAAAGTGAAACGCTCAGCATCGACGTTGAAAACGACAGCCGCTTTGCAGGCGAAAGCAAGCCCAACATATATGCTAACTTCGTTAAAGACGAGGACAACACCATCACCGTCACTTACCGCGCAAACGGCGGCAAGACAAAGGACGACAAGACGACTTACGTCGTTGAATACAATCACCCCGTTTACGCTTATGCGTCAACTCTCGGCTCCGAGCTGTTCAACGTATTTACGCGCGACGGGTACTTCCCGATCGAGTACAACACTCAGCCCGACGGCAGCGGCACGCCTATTTCAATAGGCTCCAAGGCGACGATCGAGGGCAAGAACATCGACCTTTACGTCATCTGGAAAGAGATAACGCCCGAGGGCGACTTTGAATATACGGTAAAGAACAACACCGTAACGATTACATCTTACAAAGGTCTTGACGACACAGTCGTAATCCCCGAAACGATAGAAGGCAAAAAAGTAACGGCCATCGCCGACGGCGCGTTTGACTCCACGGCGGAGCTGAAAACAGTCGTCATCACGAGAAACATCCGCACAGTCGAGGATTACGCATTCTGCGACCTTCCCGAATTTTCAACGCTTTATATGTGCGACAGCGTAACGACCATCGCCGACGTTTCATTCTCCGGCTGCCCGAAATTTTCAAATCTTCGCATGATAGCAAGCCTTGCGCCCGTTTCCGCAAGCAGCTACCTTGAATCCTTCACGCAGAAATACGAAAGACTGTTTATGTATCGCGACCTTGACGTTGCGGTATTCCTCGGCGGCTCGTCTATGGACGAGGGCTTTGACGGTCAGACGATGTACGATATGCTCGGCGGCAAATATATGCCGATCAACCTCGGCGTAAACCGCCAGATCACGACCGTTGCAATGGTCGAGATGCTCAAAGGGATACTCGACGACGGCGATATCATCGTAATGGCGCCCGAGCTTATAAAACCGTACGTTGATATGTCCGCAAATATGCAGATATCGCGCTGGATGTGGATGGCTGTCGAGTCGTGCTACGACGTATTCAGATACATCGACATCAGAGGTTACAGCGTATTCGACGGATACGTTCAGGCGACAAGCTACACAAACAAGCTCGCGCTCAACCAAAGCCGCACGGCGCAGACTTACGATTACTTTATGGCAACGGGAACAGACCTTGCGAACGCGACGACGATAGCGATGTCCCACGGCGCTTGCATGGACAAATACGGCAACCGCGTTTCGTTCCGCTTCCACGCGCCCACGGCGACGACGTCGTCATCGCATTACGCAAGCCCGTCGAGCATGCCGCAGACTATTGCGACAAAGCTCAACACGCTAAACGCGGCGCTCAAAGAAAACGGCGTTACGCTGTTCATCTCCTTCTGCCCGATCTCGCAGGCAACGTGCTACTTTGACGAGAGCGACAGCAACGCATTCGTAAAATATCTTGAAGGCGCGCTCGATTTCGACGTGCTCGGAACGCCGATGATGTTCGTGTTTGACGACGAACTCACAAACGACCTTCAGGTCCATCTTTCAACGGCGGGAGCAACGGAGCGCACGCGCCGTCTTGCAACAGAGCTTATAAAAGCGCTTGAAAAATAATTTATAAAATGAAAAAAAAGATTATCGTCATCGCGGCGGTGATAGCGATACTGCTTCCCGTCATCGCCGTACCGTGCGTCGCGTTCTTCGGCGCGCCGATGTTTGACAACGTCTTCACCGCCGGCGTTATCGATAAGCTCGATACGCTTGAACGCACCGAGGAAAAAAAGGTGCTTGTCATCGGCGGCTCGTCGTCGGCTTTCGGACTTCGTTCCGATTTGCTTACGCAGGAGCTTGGTATGAAGGTCGTAAACTTCGGCGTTTATGCAAGCCTCGGGACGAAGCTGATGATCGACCTTTCGAGAAAGTACGTAAAAGAGGGCGACGTCATCCTGCTTGCGCCGGAGCTTGACGCGCAGACGTACTCGCTGTACTTCTCGGCGATAGACACGCTGAAAGGGCTTGACGGCAGGTTCGGCTATCTTTCGGGCGTCGCCAAGGAAAACCGCGTCGAGATCGCGGGGGCGCTGTGGCGCTTTACGTCGGAAAAGCTGAAATATATGCTCACGTCAAAGCCCGATCCCGACGGCGTATATAACCGCCGCTCGTTCAACGAATACGGCGACATATCGTATCCGCGCCCGTACAACGTAATGCAGGGCGGTTACGTTGCCAAAAACATATCGTTTGATTATGACAGCGTCGTTTCCGACGATTTCGTCGCGTATCTTCTCGATTACGCGCGCTATTGCAGCTCCAAGGGAGCGCAGGTATTCTTTACCTATGCGCCGATGAACTCCGCCGCGAGAGCCGAGGGCGAAACGCAGAAAGAAATGGCTGACTTCAATCGCCGCCTCGGCGAAGCGTTCAAAAGCGGCGACGAGCAGCTCATAAAGATCATATCCCAGCCGAACAGGTACGTTATCGACAGCGCGTATTTTTACGACACGGACACGCACCTCAACGACGCCGGAGCGATCCTGCGCACCGCCCGTCTTGCATCGGACCTTAAACGCGCGCTCGGGATAAATACGCCTGTTGCGATCAGCGAGCCGAAGCCTCCCGAGGCACCCGTTGAGCAAGGCGGCGAGGAATGGATAACTCCCGGTCAGACCGATCCCGAGTTGTTTGTGCTGCGCGACGACGGCGCGACGTATTCGATCGTCGGAACAAAGAGCGGCGCCGAGAGTCTATCCGAAATGATACTGCCAACGTACTACGGCGGCAAGCGGATAACGCTTGTGGCAAAAGGGGCGCTTTCAGACTGCAAGACGCTTGAAAAAGTCGTCGTTCCCGAAGGGATACGGCAGATAGCCGACGGCGCGTTTGACGGATGCTCGTCGCTCAAAGGCATATACATTGCCGCAAAGAGCAGCGACGACATTATCGCCGGCGACGGACTTCTTGTCGGTGTGCCGGACTCTTGCACGATATACCTCACGAACGCCGACGTTACAGACTTCAACAACCATTATTCGTGGTCGAAATATTCAGACAGAATGAAAAAGGCGCAGTAAGCGCCGCGTGCCGCCGTTTTTTGCGGCGTTAAAATCTATACGAAAGGATGGCGCTATGTTTTCTCAGCAGCTCATCTTTATTTCCAGCCCCGCAACGCTTTTGTTCGTTCTCGGCTTCTTGGCGACGGCGATTTTGTGGCGCATATTCGGCAAAGAGCGCGCGCTTATTTTGTCAATTATCGACGCCGCGCTCGCCATAGCGTCATTTGCCGTTATGCTTATTATCGGCGCAACGCTTGCCGATATGCTTATTCTGCTTTTGTTTGCCGCGGCGGCGCATCTTGTGCTGATACGCGCGCGAAAGGAGGACGGTAAATGACTTTCAACTCGCTTGAATTTCTTATATTCTTCCCTATTGTCGTAATTTTGTACTTTTTGCTCCCCAAAAAGTTTTTGTGGGTGATGCTCCTTGCGGCAAGCTACATATTCTATATGTACTGGAACTGGAAGCTCATCTTCCTTATCCTGTTCACAACGCTTGTATCGTATCTTTGCTCGCTCGGCATCGAAAAGACGGAAAGCCGCGCAAAAAAGAGGCTTCTTTTGATAACGACGCTCGTCGTGTGCTTCGGCGTTTTGTTCTTCTTCAAATACTGGGGATTTATCGGCGACACGCTCAACGGCATCGCCGGAGTGTTCGGCGGCAAGCCGTTCGTGCCGGAGCTTGACCTCATTTTGCCTGTCGGCATATCGTTCTACACGTTCCAGACGCTCTCTTACGTCATCGACGTTTACCGCGGAACGATCAAGGCGGAGCGCCACTTCGGATATTTTGCGCTGTTTGTGTCGTTCTTCCCGCAGCTTGTGGCGGGGCCGATCGAGCGGCCGGAAAATCTGCTTCCTCAGCTTAAAGAAAAGCATAAATTCGACGCCGCGCGTACATATTCGGGACTGTCGAAAATGGCTGTCGGCTTCTTCAAGAAAGTCGTCGTTGCCGACGTTGTGGCCGAGTTTGTAAATTCCGTTTATAACGACGTTTCAATAGCGACAGGCCCGCTTACCGTGCTTGCAACGGTTTTGTTTGCCGTGCAGATATACTGCGACTTCTCGGGATATACGGACATTGCCATCGGGTGCGCGCGCATTATGGGCATCGACCTTATGCAGAACTTCAAACGGCCGTACAGCGCGCGCAATATACGCGATTTCTGGCGCGGCTGGCACATAAGCCTTACGTCGTGGTTTACAGACTACCTCTATATCCCGCTCGGCGGCTCGCGGCGCGGGCAGGCGCGCAGAATGCTCAACATAATGATAGTATTCCTTGTAAGCGGCCTGTGGCACGGCGCGAGATGGACTTTCGTTATCTGGGGCGGCATACACGGACTGTATCAGGTGATAGGTCATCTGACAAAGCCGTTGCGCGAAAAGATCTATAAGGCGCTCCACATAAACACCGAGTCAAAAATCTTCGCCGCTTGGCAGCGCGTTATAACGTTTATCCTTGTCTGCTTTGCGTGGATGTTCTTCCGCGCAAACAGCTTTTCCGACCTCGGCGCGCTTATGGCGTCGCTCGGGACGGGATGGGGATTTTCGGAGATCGGCGCGTCGCTCTCCGGCATCGGCTTTACAGTCGCCGCGGCGATATGCGTGCTTCTTTCCGTCGTCGTTATGGCGCGACTTGATATCATAACGGAAAATCGCTCGGAAATTATCGAAAAGCCGCGCACGGGTTACGTTATAATGATGGTTCTCGTGTGGGCGGTGATAGGTGCGTGGATGCTTCTTTATTCCGTTGGCGGAACGAGCAGCTTTGTGTATTTCCAGTTCTGAAATAAAAAATACCGCCTTGCCGGCGGTATTTTTATTTGTCTTCGTCGCTCTCGTTTGGCGCGTCTTCTTCGTAGAACATATCGCTCTCGACTATTTCCTTGCGCGTTATATCGGCAAGAGGATGAAGGCTTGCCGCGCGCTCGACCTCTTTGTTCGACACGTGCGTGTATATCTGCGTCGTCGAAAGCTGCTCGTGACCGAGGATCTCTTTTAGCGTCAGCACGTCGACGCCGCCCTTTTGATACAGCAGCGTTGCGGCTGTATGGCGGAGCTTATGCGTCGAGAGCTTGCGGTTGCCAAGGCCCGCGAGCTTTAAGTATTTTTCGACCGTTTTCTGCACCATCTGGTTTGAAATGCGCGTGCCGCGGTTTGAAATGAACAGCGCATCCTTATCTTTGACGACTGTCTTTCCGTTCAGCCTGACGACGATCCACTCTGCAAGCGCGTTTGTGCAAGCGGAGTTGAGGTAGACCATGCGCTCCTTGTTGCCTTTGCCGACAACGCGAAGCGACGTCATATCCGTTGCGATATCTGATAGATTTATCCCCACAAGCTCGGAAAGTCGCATCCCGCAGTTGAGAAACAGCGTTATCATGCAGTAGTCGCGCGCGCGCGAGTGCGAGTGCTTGTCCTCGGCGACGGCGCGGAGCAATTCGATGCTCTCCTCTTCCGTTAAAAACTTCGGCAGCGCCTTTTTCAGCTTCGGCCCCTCGATGTCGGCGGCGACGTTCTTTTCGGTGATGCGCTCGTGAACCGTTATGTACTTGAAAAACGACTTTATTGCAGACAACTTGCGCGCCCTCGCGCTCGGCTGATTGTCGCGCTTGTTGCGCTCGTAGGTCAGAAATTCGAGAATGTCGCGCGCGCTTACCGTTTTGACGAATGCCTCGTCGACTTCCTCGATGGAGAGGTTTTCATATTCGTCGCTATCGGTCATAACGCCGTGCCGCTTTGCGACGACAAATCGGAAAAACTGCCTGAGGTCGAGGCGGTATTCATCAACCGTCTTTTCGGAGCGTTCCTGAACCACAAGCTTGTAGCTCAGGTATCGCTCGATAAGCTCCGACGTTTCGATTCTCTTTTCGTTAGACACAGCACCGCCCCCTTTTTTCTTTATTATACATCAATTCTCGCCTTTTGTAAACTTTTTTCCTCTCACAGTTAAAATTTTTTTATTTGTCTTGAACAAACGCCGCTTTTGATATATAATGATTACAGAAAACAAAACGGAGCGATCTATGAAAAACGGATTTTTTTCGGAAAATGGCAAGATGATACGCAAAATGCTGCTGACGCATCTTGTAATGACAATATTCGGAATGATGATATTCATTCCGTTCAACACAGGCAACCCGACGTTGAAAATAATAATGTCGATACTCGGCTGGGTGGCGCTTTTGATGTTTTTGTTCCTTATCGACGTCGATATGTGGTATTACGGCGCGGAGGACAAGCTGCGAGTTGACGCGGGGCGCCAGAAACGAAATCCGTTCAAAGGGCTGCTTATCGGGCTTGTGGCGGAGATACCCGCGATAGTCGTCGGAATACTGTTCACACTGTCGTACTATTTGCAGGCGTACTATTCGGCATACGAGTCGGGCGCGGTTTTTGACGGCTTCAAAAAGGTGATGATATACGTAAACCTTATATGGAACGGTATGTATCACGGCGTTTCGTGGTCGATATTCGACGGTTTTATGACGTGGTTCTACCTCTTTATCCCGCTCCTACCGATCGGTTTTTGCGGACTTACGTACTGGCTGGGACTTAAAAACTCGCCGATACTCAAGCCTCCCGCAAGAGAAAAGAAGCAAAAATAAAACGAGCCTCCCGCGCGGGAGGCTTTTTTGTATTATTTTGCCGAGGCGCCGTTTGGCGGCACGTGAGGTTTTATGTGGAAGATGTTGCGGAAGGTCGTTATAATGTCCTCGTGGATGATGTTTTTCGGCTCAAACTTCATTATCTTGAACGTCAGCGTCATTATCGGCCCGAACAGGAACGCAAGCACCGCCGTTCCGATGCCGACGTAAGTTATATCGATAAGGCAACCAATGCCGAACACCGTCGCGTCAAGGAACAGGCACACGATCCCGACGGGGATCTTTTTTGAGCGCTTGCCAAGCCCCAGCATCAGCGAATCCCTCGGCCCGCATCCGATGGCGGCGCGCATATAAACAGACAGCGCAAGGCTCATTATTATCATCGAGGCAAACAGCATAAAATAGCGCCAGACGTATGACGCCGGGAAAACGACGTTCTTGAATATCACCTTATCAAAAAGGTCGACAAACGGGCCGCTTATAAGCGTATCGAGTATCGTTATAAGCCCGATCTTTTCTTTCAGTCCGAGCGCGGCGCAAAGAATGATTATATTGATAACAACGGTCACAGCGCCGAATGAAACGCCGAGTTTATTTGATATCGCCATAAAGAAAACGTTCCACGGCGCTATCCCGACGTCGGCGCGTATCGTCAAAAATACGCCGAAAGCGTATATGAACATTCCCGTCAGCGCCATAAGCACCCTTTTTATGTAGTGATTTTTCATTTTTTTACCTCTGATGCGCGAAATACCCGATCGTATTATGATGTGTTTTGTGAAATAATAATTGTCAAGCTTTATTTTCAGTCGCGGCGAGGTATTGACAAAACCCCGCGCCGCGTATATAATATGAACAACAAATATTTTTGTTAAATAATATTTAAGGAGAAATTTATGAAAAAGATAATTTCCGTTGTGATCGCGCTTGCGATGATCGTAACAGCCGTTCTTGCGCTTGCCTCATGCGACAGCGAAAAGAAAACGGTGAATAAGAAAACTCCGGCTCAGGCTATCGCCGCGTCGACCATGCCCGAAAACTTTACCATAACTTCAAAAGATGAGCTGAAGCTCGGCGTCGGCGGCGTTTTGATCGACGTGCCCGTACAGAGCAAGGCTGTAAAACTCGGATCGAGATACTACCTCGGTTCCACGATAGCAAGCGGCGAAGAAAACTTTGCCACAACGACGGCTTCCTTGTGGTACAACAAGGGCCTTGTCGGCGTTATAGATTTTGAAACGGCGAAGGTCGGCGCAAATCTCGACGTTGACTTTGTGGCGCTTATCCCGCTTATCCGCTCATATCTTACAAAGACGCTTGAGGAGAAAAACGTTACCCTTACCGAAGAAAAAGCGCGCGAGATCGTCGAAACACTTATCAATGCCATCATCGGCGACGCCGGATTTGTCAGCGTCAAGGGCGGATACACAGTAACGGCAAAGATCGAGCTTAACGTCGAATTCGTCAAGAAAATAATTGATGCCGTTAAAAAGATACGCGATCTTGTCACGCCCGAAACTGATGATGACGGCACGACGGGCGAGATCATCGGTTCGTCCGATGAAGAGTCAGCACCAAAAGACGAGCAAATAGAGAGCACGCTCAATATGATAAAAAAGGTCATCGATATCGAAGATCTTACGTTTACGGTCAAACTCGACAAGGACCTCAATGTTACGGGGCTTGATTACAGCTGCGAAATAAAGGTCAAGGCTCCCGCCGATTCGATCAAACACGCGTTTTCAAGCATGCTTGAAAAACTTGTCGGCAATATGTTCAGCGGTTTTGGCGGCAACACTTACGACGATTACAATAATTACGATAATTACGATGAAAACGACAATGACAATATAGACTACGCCGATGAAGACGAATCGGACGATGAAAGCGACGTTGTAACGACTGTCGGTGCGACAAGTGAGAGCGAATATATTTCCATTGACATAAAGCTTACCGGCAGCAGCACCATCACAAGAGAAGCGAGCGCCGACGACATCCCCGATATCCCCAACGACGTTGAACTTATCGATATTATGGACATCGTATCCGAACACATCGGAAACGTAAGCGTTCAGTCGATCATAGATTTTCTCAAGTCGCTTACATCGGGCGCATTACCCGGAAACATCCCCTTCCCGATCAACCCGCAGAGTCTGCCGTTCTGATCAAACGAACAAAATAGAATATACAACATTTAATGCGGAATGTCAAGCGCAAAATCGCATTTTGCGCTTGACATTTTGAGTTTTTTCAAGAGGTGAGAAAAAATGATCTGCAAAAGCATATCAATAAATGAGCTTTACCCAGCTATCGAGCACGCGGGGTTTATCGACGTCTACTGCCACGAAACGAAAAACGATCCCGAAACGCGCCGCTATCCCGCGATGATAATCGTCCCCGGCGGCGGGTATGCATACGCGGCTAAGTGCGAATCGGAGCCTATTATGGCGGCGTTTTTCTCGGCGGGAGTTCAAAGCTTTGTATTACGGTACACCGCGGCGCAAAGCGAACCGTGCGTGCGCTATCCGTCAGAACATTTGCAGCTTGCGGCGGCGTTTGACTACGTGCGCTCGCACGCGGACGAGTACAAGATAGACAAAAACGCGATAGGCGTTATCGGTTTTTCGGCGGGCGGACACCTTGCGGGGAGCTATTCCGCGGGGCTGTGGCACGACGACGGGTATGCCGAGGCGCTTGGGATCGACGTCGAAACGCTTCGTCCCAATGCGGCGGCGCTTTGCTACGGGGTGCTTTCGTTTACCGAGCCGACAAACGAGTGGACGGTAAAAAACCTGCTCGGCGAGCGCAGATTTGACAACGATGAGCGCGCGCGCCTCTCTTACGAAAACATCGTCGGCGAAAACACGCCGCCCACGTTTTTGTGGCACACAAGCACAGACGATATCGTTCCCGTTGAATGTTCGATAAAAGCCATGGCGGCGCTTGCGGCGCACAAAATACCGTTTCAGGCGCACATATTTCCCGAATGCGGACACGGTCTGTCGCGCGCAACGCGCCTGACTCAGCCCGAAGAAGCGCTGATACCGCCGTCTTACATTGCGTCGTGGATGGGCGAATGCACAGACTGGTTTTTGCGCGTTGTGGGATATCAAGAAAATATAAAAAGATGAAAAAACCGCCCTGTCGGGCGGTTTTTATTTTATCTTGACAGTATTTCTTTCAGCTTAGCGACAGCGGACTCTATCATTTTAGAAAGCGCGGTGCGGCTGATAAGAAACCGTCCCAGCGCGGGGAGCCTGTCGTAGATCGCCTTAACGACGGCGGAATACTTAATTTCCCCCGTGCCGCCGCCAAAGCGTTCCTCTGCTTCCGCGACGAGCGAAAGCACTATCGCCTTCGCCTGCTTGCCGTAGCCGCGCTTTATCATAATACATATCGCCAGAATGAAAACCGCGGCGGCGATTATCAAGATGTAATTCTCTTTTACGAACTCTATCATATTGCCTCCTTAAATCGAGGAGATGACGGCAGTCATGACAGCGCCGACAGCGGCGCCCACGATAGCCGTTATAACAGAGCTCCATATAAGAGCAAGACGCGTGCGAGGCTGTTTTTCGATCTCGCTCAGGCGCGCGTCGTGCAGTGAAAGCTGCTTATTTGTGTATTCAAGCTCGGTGAGCAGGCGCGCAATGTTTTCGTTTTGTGCGTGTACCTCCTCGACAAGACCTTCAAGCCTGTCAAGGCGGTGCGTATTGCTCTTTTCCCGCTCTTCAAGCTTAATAAGACGGCGCGACGCATCGCCGCCGTCAAACCTTTCAGACATATAGTCACCTCTTTTCCGTTTACCCGGCGGAGTGGGTGGCTTGCGTTATCGCTG
>Ga0307453_100037_pt1 | contig 11287 bp, 10 predicted proteins | sample Goafecreptomycin_20_FD_204472 | JGI IMG/M metagenome (GOLD analysis project Ga0307453, IMG submission 204472) | Metatranscriptome of enriched fungal communities from goat fecal pellet, Isla Vista, California, United States - Xylan, Gen2, Rep 3... ... | reverse complement strand
TACTTGTTTTGTATGGTATTTGTGTTATTGTTTTTTCTATTTCTAATATTTAAATTTCATTATTATGCTTAAGTTCTTTTTATATTTTATTGTTGTTTGTTTTGTTTTAAATTCATTGGTCATGGATTTTTTTCGTCATTTTTGTTTTGTGATTCACAAATGACTGTAACGTCGCGGTGGAGCTTCAAAAACGTTGCGGGAACGGCTGGCGTTATCTTGTCGTCAAGCAATGCTTTCAGCGCCGCGTGCTTGTTTTTGCCGGAAATGAGCAGTACGATTTTTTTGGCGCTGAGGATCGACGACATACCCATCGTTATAGCCTTTTTCGGCACTTCGTCAACGCTTGAAAAGAATCTGGAGTTCGCCTCGACTGTGCTCAGCGTCAGCGACGTTACGTGCGTGCCGGCGAAAAGCTCCGTGTCGGGTTCATTGAAGCCGATATGGCCATTTGGCCCGATGCCGAGAACCTGAAGATCTATCCCTCCGAGGCGGTCGATAAGCGCGTCGTATTCGCGGCATTCTTTTTCGGCGTCTGCGGCTTCCCCATTCGGAACGTAAGTATTATTTATGTTAATATTTACCTTACTGAACAGGTTTTCGTTCATAAAATAGCGGTAGCTGTTCTCGTTTTTCGGCGAGATCGGATAGTATTCGTCGAGGTTTACCGATTTAATACGGGAAAAATCAAGTCCCATCGACGCAAGTTCCGAATACATACCGACAGGCGTTGAACCTGTGGCAAGACCGAGAACGCTTTCCGGGTTTTCTTTTATCTGTGCGGCAAATATCTCAGCCGCGCGATGCGACATTTCGTCGTAGTCATTGCAAATTATGAATTTGATTTCCATCATTATTGTCCTTTACGCGTTGTCAACTATGTTTTGAAGTTTATCGAAGTCTTTTTCCATAAGCTCGACCATTCTTATTTGCGTGCGGGCGCGGTCAAGATTCTGCCCCTTGCGCTGTGTGTGGAAATAAGTGTCGCCTTCAAGGTAGTCTGTAAGGAATCGCATACCGCACTCATAAGTCATAAGGATAGCGCCCCAAAGCAGATTTTTGCGCTCGATGGGCGTTATTTTGTCAAATCCTTTGAGATATCCTTTGACGTAAGCCTCGAAAAGTTCGGTCGAAAAGCCTACTTTATCCGTGTCAGGCTCGTCCTCGGCCGCCGTGTTGCATCCGAAGCGGATACTGTCGCCAAAGTCATAGCAAACGCTGCCGGGCATAACGGTGTCAAGGTCGATAATCGCAAGCGGCTTCCCCGTTTTTTCGGAAAAGAGGATGTTGTTGAGCTTCGTATCGTTGTGTGTAACTCTCGTCGGCATTTCGCCGCTGTCGAGAAGCGAAGTAATTTTTGAGCAGTAACTTTCGCGATCAAGGAAAAACTTTATCTCTTTTTCGACGTCTTTTGCCCTTCCGAGCGCATCTGACGCAAGCGCCGTCTTGAATTTTCTCATGCGGTCGACGGTGTTGTGGAAGTTCGGGATTATCTCGTAAAGCTGTTTTGCGTCAAAGCCGTCGAGATAAGTTGCAAATCTGCCGAATGCAAAGGCGCAGCTGTTGAAATCGTCAACGCTCTTTACCGCGTCATAGCAGACGGATTCGTCGATAAACTCATACATGCGGTAAGTGCCGCTTTCGTCCGTAAGATACGGCTTCCCGTCAAGCGTCGGTACGACGCGAAGAACGCGCTCATCGGGCGCTTCTCTTGCGACAGTATCGCGAAGATACTCGGTCACAAGGCAGATGTTGTGCATCAGCGTATCGGGGTTTGTGAACAGCGACGTGTTGATCTTTTGAAGGGTGTAATCTTTTCCCGTTCCCGTCGCCTTATACGTATAATTGATGTGTCCGCTTCCGTAAAGCTCGACGGACGAAATTTTGCCGTCGGTATCAAAGCGGGCGGCGACTCTTAAAAGTTCGGAATCAGTCATTTTTCTCTCCGATGTTCTTGAATTTTTCTCTTACTTCTTTTGCCTTGCCGCAGCTGTAGGCGCCCTCGGAGCAAGCTCCGGAAACGCACGACGGGCCGGCGTTTTTGAACAGATTCGGCGCGGCGCCTTTTACAAGGCGGAGCATCTCGGTCGCAAGCTCACGTATCTCCCATTGAGCGCGGTTACAGCAGCGCAGCGAAAAGAAATTGAACAGCGAGCGCACGTTCATCGTCATAATAATTCTTGTATCGCACGCATTCGGAAGCACGAAACGCGCGTCTTCGTTTGCGAGCTTTTCAGCGGCGCGCGCGGCGGTTTTTTCATCTTTGCCCTCGGCAATAAGGCGAGCCTCATGCTTTTCGGTAAGGATGCGGCGCAGACTTTCGTAATGCTCCGCGTCCTCGCGCATAGCGCGCTCAAACTCTTCTTTTGCTTCGGGAATCGCGGCAATTTCGGGAGGCGTTATGTATTCAAAATCGAGCTTTGAAACGTATCTTTGGCTCTGCACTGAAAACGACGCGATGCGATGGCGCGTGATCTGCGCAAGCAAAGCGCGCGAAACGCCCTCGATGCCAAACGTAAACGAAGCGTGCTCGACCGGGCTTTCGTGACCGAGGTCGGAAAGCATATCGAGAAAGCTCGCCGTCTTTTCGGGAGTCAGCCCGTCCATAAGCGTTGATATGTCGCTTTTTGCATAGCAAAGCTTTGCGGCGGCGGCAACTATTTTGTCGGCGTCAGGCGTGTATGCGATAAGTTCGACTTTCATATTTCTCCTCCTGTATTTGTAAATGTAATTTACTCTGTTTCAAAAGCCGTCGATGCAGGTAAATAAAATTTACCTATGCAAAAATCAAGCGGCGGAGTGCATTTTACAGCGTAGTCACAACGACAGTCGCGCTTTCAGCGCGCAAAGTGAACTCTCCGGCGCCGGCGGGAACGAATATGCTTCCGCCCTTTTCAAGCGGCGTTGTTTCACCGCGGAAAACAACTTCCGCGTTGCCGTCAACGGAAAGTAAATGCACAAAGCTGCTATTGTCGGCTGTAAAATTTTCCGTTTTGTTTTCTATTTTCTTTACAGTAAAATATTTGCATTTTGCGATCATTTCCCCGTCGCAAGTATATCCGACTGCGGCAGGATCAACGCGCTCGATGACATTCAGCGCGTCGTTTACGTGAAGCTGACGCAAACTGCCGTCAGGTTGGCGGCGGTTATAATCATAAACGCGATACGTTATATTTGAATTCTGCTGAATTTCCGCTATGAGTATCCCGCGGCAAATGGCGTGTACCGTTCCGGACGGGATAAAATACGTTTCGCCTTTTTTTACGGGCACGTAGTTCATAAGCTCTTCAAGCTTGCCGTCCTCAATAGCCTTTTCAATTACGGCGCGCGGATATTTTTCCTTCATACCGTAGATGATGTGCGCGTCAGGCGCGGCATCGACTATGTACCACATCTCCGTTTTTCCGAGGTCTGTCGTATGCTCGGCGGCGTAAGCGTCATCGGGATGGACTTGTATTGAAAGGTCAGCCTCGGCGTCGATAAGCTTTATAAGCAGCGGAAAGCGGTCGGGGTACGGGTTGTTCCCTATTGCTTCCGGATCGATTTTGAGATATTCGGACAGCGTAAGCCCGTCGTACTCGCCGCCGATGATCGTATTTTCACCGTCGTTACGGCACGTAAGCTCCCATGACTCCGCAATTTTTTCTCCCGGCTCGCCCTTGCCGTATTCGTTTGAAAGTCTGGAACCGCCCCATATTATTTTCTTTGTCACGGGCGAAAGTTTTATCGGTTTTTTCATATTATTTATTTCAAAAATCTGCTGATTTTCTTTCTTATTCTATTGAAGTAAATGCGGACAAGCACGCCGTAGAAAATATCCGCAAGGACGAATATCACGTTTGAAAGAACCGCGCCGAGAATTATCATCCACGTTTTGTCCGGTATTTCAAGCAGAGTGCGGGCTAAAAGCCACAGCACCACAAGTTCCACGTTGAAAAGCGCGATCTTGCACACGTAAGCAAGCGCCGGGTGAGTTTTTGCTCCGAGCCTTTCAAACAACATTTTCGTGATCGGCAAAAGTCCGAATATCAGCGAAAATAAGATCCCGGCAAGCCGGCTGCCCGGCACGATCAGAAGCGACAGCGTACTTGTGACGATATACGTGCCGAATGCCCACGGAAGCCCAAGCTCGCACAGCACAAAAAGCACGCACAGCGACGCCACAAACGCCGCTGATATGTCAAGTACGTCGATAAGGGAGCCGAGCAGAAGCACGACAGCGCCAAGCGACGCAAATATCGCCGAGATCGCAAGTTTTTTTGATTTTTTCATTTAGCAGCACCTGATAAGGTCGCCGCCGCAGCATTCGCAGCAGCAATCGGCGCAAAGAAGTCCTTGGCAAATCGTGCAGGCAGTTCCCGACGGATCGCGTTTGTTCAGGTTCTCGGACGATTGATTTATATTGTTGAACGTATTTCTGTACTCTTCGTTGTTCGGATCAAGTCGGCACGCCGTTTCAAAGAACTTCGACGCTTCAAAATACCATCCGCGCCCGACGAAAACGCACCCTTTGAGGTAGTGCCATTCGGCGTTTCTTCGCTCGGACGGAACGGAGTTGAGCCTGACGTCCGCTTCGTAAAAATTGCGCTCGTTTATAAGATTTCTTATCTCTACAAAGTCGAAGCTTCCCGTCGATTCACTGCCGTTTGTGTCGAATCCGCCGCTTTGGACGCCCTTCATAACGGTGTCGTAAGCTTCGTTGATCTCTTTCATTTTTTCAGCGGCGAGATCGGCCAAAGGAGAATTAACATAGTTGTCGGGATGGTATTTTTTCGCCAGTTCGCGGTATGCTTTTTTTATCTCTTCCTCACTCGCGCCGCGCGAAATACCGAGGACTTCATACGGATCCTTCATTTTTTCTCCTTTTTCTTGGTTTTATTGAGATTTTCCGCAAGCGTATATCTCATTCCTTTTGTAAGTATGTTCGATATGCACCCGGCGCACTCACCGCCAAACGGCCCGAGGTCAAACGCCGCAAGCGCCGACACAAGCTCCATTGAAAGCACGCCGTCAAGACCGCTTTTGATGAATTTTTGCGATTCTTCAAGTCCCATCGCTTCAAGAAACGGATTGTACGATCCGCTCTTTTCGTCCTTTTCAAGATCGCACGCGGCGTCGGCAAGATATACCCATTTGCCGACGTGAACGCCTATCTCGCGCGAAATCGCCTGCTTGTCGCCGTCAAGTCCGAAAGAAATGCACTCGCCGAGCAGATGTCCGAAAACTTCCGCCACCTCGCTGGGATTTTTGCATTTTTCCTTTTCAAGTGCGGAAATTCGGTCAAGGTCTTGTTTGATGACTTTGCCGACGTCGCTGTACTTTGCCGGTATTTTTTTAACGGGGCGTTTTGCAAAAAGCCGTGCCACGCGGGCAAAAAACCGCTTTATTCCCCGCTCGTCCGCAATATCGTCGAGGATTTTGTAATACGTCATATACGCGCTGACGTAAGACGAAAATTCAAGCGCCTCGCTATCTGTCCGTATCGGGCGCTTTTTCAGCGGATGCACAGGGCAGCGCCGCATTTTGATCTCGCTCGGTTCCTCGCATATCCATATACGCACGAGCGCGAAGAAAGTCATATCAAAACTCAGGGACGCACACGACAGTTCGGTCGTGTGCTTCCCCATTGAGCGGCAAAGGCCGCAATATACGCTTTTGAAATACTCGTTTTCCCGAACATACAGATCGGGAACGTACGGTTTTACCGAGCCGAACAAATCAGTTGGAGCTCGACGTCGAGCCGTTTGTTATAGCTTTTGAAAGGAACGTCGTTGACATTTTGAACTTTTCGACTGCTTTTTCATCTACAACGATCTTGTCCTTGTAAGAATGAAGGAGCGTATCGAACTTATCGTAGATGACGAGGTCTTCAAAGCTTGTGAACAGATCGGCGAATTCGCCGTCTTCGTCCGCATAAGGCTTTTCGGCAAGTTCAATTCTGTTGACGATGTAATATTTTTTGCTTTCCTCAACGCCGATAGCAGACGTGTACTCGCCGACTTCGAGCTTGTTGACAGCCGTCATAACGTCTGTGTTGCTGATGAAGTTGGCATCTTTGTTTACCATAAAGCCGTTTTCATAAAGGTAGCTTACGTAATCGTCGGAGTATTTGAGCATAAGCTCTTTGAAAGTTTCCTTGCCTTCGTCAAGATCGGCGATTATAGCGTCGGGAAGGTTGGATTTTTCTTCTTTTTCTTCGTCTGTCAGCGCTTCTGTTTTAAGGGAAACGATCTCGACCTTGCTGATGTCTTCAACTTCCTTGCCGTCGACTCTGCCGAGGTTTTCGATATCGACGTTATCCTCATCGTTGATCTTTATGCTGAGCTTGTACTCAACGTTTGACGAATCAAGGCCGATATAGAAATCGTCGCCGTCGGGGTTTTCGACTTTAGCGAGCTTATTATTCATATCAAGGTAGATATACATATAGCCCTTGTAGTTTTCTTTATAGTACGTTTCTCTTTCCTCATCCGTTACGGGATCTGTCGCATTTGCGCCCGTATAGAGGTGCGAGAGAAGGAGCTGACGTCCGTCATACCATGTCTGGTAGTAATCGTAAAGCTGTTTTGCGGTGTATCCGTAGTACTGCTTGAACGCGCCGGGGCCGCCGGCGTCGTTGTTGGCCTTTTTGATGTTCTCTTTATATCCCGCGAGAGTAGCAGCGGAAAGAGAGAGACCGTATTTGTCAAGAAGGTATTTCTCGACAACAACGTCTTCCATAAGCTCTCTGATCTGGTTGTTCTGATCGGACTCAAACGTGTCGTTCATTGTCCAAACGATCTGATCGTAAAGTCTGGGCCAGTTGTTGTTCGAGAAAAGGAGCATTTTGTTTACCGTCATAAACGTGGAATATTCGCTTTCGGTAACAGTGTACTTTTTCCCGTCGATCTCAAGCGTCATAACGGCTTTCGAGCCGCAGCTTGCAAGGATCGTTACTGCCATTGCGAAAATCAGTACGGCAACGACAACACGAGTGATGATCTTAGATGATTTCATTTTAAGTGTTCTCCTTAGATTTGATGCATTTATTGTAAAAATGTGCAAAATACCACAATTACATAGTATTGTATCACAACCGAGTCAAAAAATCTACTGTTTTTTCGATTTTATTTGCAAATAATTTTTGAACTGAATATAAATTATATTATTTTTCGCTTTTATAAATTTTCATTGCGCTGATCACAAGATCGAGCGGCGATTCGTCCTTTTTCAGCTTGCACACCACTCTCGGCTTATCGGACGGCATAAGCGTTATACGCCCGGGAAAAGCCGCGGTGACTTTCGACCACGAAACGACGTCGAGAATTTCCGGATAAATCGTCACGTTCTGCCCCTGCCGCTCTATCTGCCTGAATCCGCACTCCGAGCCAAGCGCGCGAGCCAGCGACACGCTCATCAGCGTTTTTACAGGCTGCGGAAGGTCGCCGTATCTGTCAAGCAGCTCGTCGGCGATGTCGTCAACGTCGTCGGAAGAGTGTATATGCGCGATCTTTTTGTATATGTCGATGCGCTGTGACGGACTGCCGATATAGCTTTCGGGAATGTAGCTGTCGCGCCCGATGCTGACGGTACATTCCTTTTTTTCGGGTATTTTCTCGCCGCGCTCTTCAAGCACCGCGTCGTTGAGTATTTTTATATACAGGTCATACCCGACGCTTTGCATATGTCCGCTCTGATTTGCGCCGAGCAGGTCCCCCGCCCCGCGAATTTCAAGGTCGCGCATCGCTATTTTGAATCCCGAGCCGAACTCGGTAAAATCGCGTATCGCTTGAAGGCGGCGCGTCTGGATATCGGTCAGGACTCTGCCGCGCGGGAACGTAAAGTATGCGTATGCGCGACGCGCGGAACGTCCGACGCGGCCGCGTATCTGGTGAAGCTGGGAAAGTCCCATATTCTGTGCGTTGTCGATAATAAGCGTGTTTGCGTTTGGAACGTCGACGCCCGTTTCGATTATGGTGGTGCAGACAAGAATGTCGATTTCGCCCTCAACAAGCGCCTGCCATATATCAGAAAGCTCGTCCTTGTCCATTTGTCCGTGCGCCACCGCAACGCGCGCCTCCGGGAACGCCTCGCCGATCCTCGCCGCGCAGCTGTGGATCGACGCTATATCGTTGTGCAGATAAAACACCTGCCCGGCGCGGCGAAGCTCGCGGCGTATCGCCTCGTATATCACGACGTCGTCGTGCTCGAGAACGTATGTCTGCACGGGCAATCGGTCAAACGGCGCCTCGTCAAGCACCGACATATCGCGTATCTCGCTCATCGCCATATTCAGCGTGCGCGGGATAGGAGTCGCAGTCAGAGTCAGCACGTCGACGTTTTTCGTTATCTGTTTCAGTTTTTCTTTGTGCGCCACGCCGAAGCGCTGTTCCTCATCGACGATAAGCAATCCGAGGTCGAGGAATTTCACGTCGTCGGAAAGCAGCCTGTGCGTGCCGACTATTATATCGACGTCGCCGCGCGAAAGCGCCCGCAGCGTCGCTTTTTGCTGGGTATAAGTGCGGAAGCGCGACACCATATCGACCTTTATCGGAAAAGCGCGGAAACGCGAAAGGATCGTGCGGTAGTGCTGCATCGCAAGGATCGTCGTCGGGACAAGTATCGCCACCTGTTTTCCGTTTGCCACCGCCTTGAACGCAGCGCGAAGCGCCACCTCCGTTTTTCCGAAGCCGACGTCGCCGCAAAGGAGCCTGTCCATCGGTATCGGCTTTTCCATATCCGATTTTATCTCGTTTGCCGCCTGAAGCTGCCCTTCGGTTTCCTCAAATTCAAACGTCTGCTCAAATTCGCGCTGCATATCGTCGTCGGGAAGGCACGCAAAGCCCGGTTTGCGAAGGCGCTCGGCGTAAAGGGAGATAAGCTCCTTTGCCATGCTCTTTACTTCACTGCGGACGCGCGATTTTGTGCGTTCCCATTCGCCGCCGCCGAGTTTTGAAAGTTTCACGGTGCCGTCGTCAGCGTGAGCGCCGATGTATTTTGATACGTTGTCGATCTTGTCGCACGAAACGTAAAGAACACCCGTGCCGGCGTACTGTATTTTTATATGGTCTGAACGAGTCCCGTCGTATGCAAGGACGCTTTCGATCCCGAGGTATTTTCCGATCCCGTGGTATGTGTGAACGACGTAATCGCCGACTTCAAGATCGGCGTAAGACAGTATTATTTCCTTTGACGTGCGCCCGTCCTTGTTTTTGCGCCTGTACTGCGAGCGACGGCGCTCGCCGCCGTCCCCTGTCGAAAGACAGATGAATTTTTCGGATATAAGCTCAAATCCGAAAAAAGAAAGCGCGGCGATCGCGACGGCGCCGCCGTCGATCGATTCTATGTCGCCGAAATTTTTGTACGGCGTTGCTTTTATCCCGTCGGCACAAAGCAGCTCCGAAAGGGAGAAAACCTCCGTTTCGTTGCGGCACAGTATAAGCGTCGACGCTCCCGAAAGCGAGTTCATCCTTACGTCCTCGCGGAGCGCGTCGAAGTTTGAATCGGTCGTCGGCGGGGTGCGTGTGCGAAGCGAAAACAGCCCCGCGAGCTTATATCCCGAGGACGAAACGAAATTATTGAGCAGCAGCGCGTTGTTGCTCTCAAGGAATGCGTCAAGCGCGCTCTTGTCCTTCATGAAATCGCCGCATTTTTTCGAGAAAAGTCCGGCATCGGTCAGCTCTTTTAAGCTTTCGGCAAGATGCCACTCGACCGCCTTCAGCCGCTCGGCGATAGCCGTCGTTTCAAGCGCGAAAACAGTCGTTTCGCGGTCAAAATAATCGATCAGGCAGGCGCGTTCCGGGTAGATGACCGAAATATACTTGTCCTCAAACGGAACGTCCGCCTCGCCGTCTGAAATTGCGGCTTTTTCGCGGGCAAGCTCGGCTTTGGCGTCGCCCGTCGCCCTTTTCATCATGTCGTCGATTACATCCCCGACGTTGCCGCGGCTGTCTTCGTTCAGAATGATCTCGCGGGCGGGGGTGACGTCGACTTTTTTTATCTGCTCCGTTTTTCTCTGCGTCATTATGTCAAAATAGCCCATCTGGTCTATTTCGTCGCCGAAAAATTCCATTCTCACCGGCAGGTCGCACTGCGGCGGGAAGATATCGAGTATTCCGCCGCGCACCGAAAACTGACCGCGCCCGTCGACAAGATCGGCTCTTACGTACCCGAGCAGCACAAGGTACCCCGGGAGCGATTCAAACGCCGTTTCTTTGCCGACTTCAAGCGTCAAACGGTGGCTTTCAAGAAGTTTTGGCGGCATGGTAAAGCTGAGCGCCGCGTCGCACGTCGATATAACGGAATCGACCTCGCCGCGCTGTATCTTCATCAAGACGGAAAGACGCTGTTGTTCCGTTTCGTGCGACGATATCATATTGTGCAGCACCGGCTCGCGCGTCGGGAACACCTCGGCGCGAAGTCCGAGAGAGATAAGCGCGTCGCACGTGCGCGCCGCCGTTTTGTCGTCGGAAACGACAATAAGCGACGGCAGATCCGATTTTTCGTCGGACGTCAAAGCGGCGAGGAAAGCGTCTGCCGCCCCCTCGCACATTCCGTTTATTTCAATTGGCCACTTTCGCGCCCTTGTTTTTGCTTCTTTCATCGCCGCGCGGATGTTTTTGTATTCGCGCAGACTTCTTATTTTTTCGATAATTACGTTCATCTGCCGCCTCAGTTGCAAATCTGCATCGCCTTATCGATATTGCCCGCGACGATAAGCTCAACAGCGGCAAAAACGTCGTCGTATCTGTCGGCTATCGCCTTGATATCGCCCTCGGACAGCTTTGACAAAACGAAGTCCGCAAGGTCGTACCCTTCGGGCTTTTTTCCCACGCCTATCTTAACGCGCGGATATCCTTCGCTGCCGAGCCATTCGGCGATATTTTTCAGTCCGTTGTGCCCGCCGGCACTTCCCTCGCGCCGCACGCGGAGCTTGCCGGGATCAAAGGATATATCGTCGCACAAAACGATGACGTTGGCGCTCGGTATCCTGTAGTAGTCGGCAGCCTCGATCACCGCCGTCCCCGACGCGTTCATAAACGTCTGCGGCTTCATAAGAAGCACCCGCGCGCCTGAGATCTCTGCCTCCGCCGTGAGAGAATCAAATTTTGAGCGGTTGATTTTTACCCCGAGCTTTTCGCCGATATGGTCAAGCGCCATAAACCCGGCGTTATGCCTTGTCATCTCATATTTTTTGCCGGGGTTTCCGAGTCCGACGACAAGATACGTCGGCGCGCCGCGCACGGTTTTCTCGGCGTCGAGTTTTTTGAATATATCGAATATGGACATTGCTTCCTCCATGGACAAATTC
>Ga0307453_100036_pt1 | contig 11339 bp, 8 predicted proteins | sample Goafecreptomycin_20_FD_204472 | JGI IMG/M metagenome (GOLD analysis project Ga0307453, IMG submission 204472) | Metatranscriptome of enriched fungal communities from goat fecal pellet, Isla Vista, California, United States - Xylan, Gen2, Rep 3... ... | reverse complement strand
TATTTGTATATGATACAATGTATTTGTATATTTTTATCAAAATGAAAGGCGGTATCGGCGATGACGGGCGTGCGTAAATGTATTTGCTTTGCGCTGTCGGTGATATTGTGCATTTTCGCGTTTTGCTCTTGCGGGCAGGGTGCGTCGGGCGATTCGGTTTCGGATTTTTTCGCGGCGCTCAGAACACTGAATACGTCGGCCATGGCAAAGTCTGTCGTTGGCGATCGTGTGCAGAGCATTGTCGATCCTCTTGAAGACGGCGACGCAAAGACGTTAAATTTGCTTAAAGACGTGTACTTGCATTTTTCGTTTACTGCCGACGTCGCCGAAAAAGACGATGGCGCGGCTTTCTCGCTAGAAACGCGTATCGTTTCGGGAAAGGTGAGTTATCTCGATATCGGCAGGCTTATGTCGCTTGTCGAGAGCGAAGAAAAGGTATCGTCGTCGATAAGGGCTGATATTGTGGCGTCGGTCCTTGAAAAAAACGCCGCCATGCTATTATCTCAAGCGCAAATCGAAATAAAAACGGTAAAAGATAACGGTTTATACAAAATATCATTTGAGGGAAGCGACAACTCGGCTCTTTTGGGGATAATCAGAACTGACGCGTTTGTCAAATGGCTGAATAAATGAAAGAACAAATCAGAGAAAACGATACGGGCGCGATCTTCGGCAGAAATCCCGTGCTTGAACTTCTGTCAAGCGACAGGGATATCGAGAAGATCTACATAAAGCGCGGCGAAAGAGAAGGCTCTCTTTCAAAAATATACGCAATGGCGCGCGAAAAAAAGATACCCATAAGCGAGGTCGACAAATCACGCCTTGACGAAATGGCTCACGGCGGAGTGCATCAGGGCGTCGCCGCGATAGCCGCGATGAAGGAATTTGTAAGTGTTGCCGATATAGTGAATAATGCGCGCGACAAAGGCGAAAAACCGCTTATCGTCGTGCTTGACGGCGTCGAGGATCCGCATAACGTCGGAGCTGTGATCAGGTGCATTGACGGCGCGGGCGCGCACGGCATAATCGTCGGAAAACGACACGGCGCTCCGATGGGGCAGACCGTATTCAAGGCATCGGCCGGGGCTGCGGAACACGTTCCCGTTGCAAAGGTAACGAACATTGCCGCCGCTATTGACGAGCTGAAAGAGCTTGGCGTGTGGACGTTTGCCGCCGATATGGACGGGGACAGCGTGTTTGATACGGATTTCGACTGCCCGGCGGCGATAGTGCTCGGTAACGAAGGCTCGGGAATATCGCGTCTTGTGAGAGAAAAATGCGATTTTACCGTATCGATCCCCATGATGGGCAAAGTAAATTCGCTGAACGTTTCAACAGCCGGCGCGGTAATGCTTTTCGAAGCGTTGAGAAGCCGCAAAAAACAACGTAAATAAAATTTACCTATACATTTGAAACTGAAAAAAGCACGGAGGTACATGATGGCAAAAAACGACAAGAACAAAAAATCGTACAGCGACGTCGAATCCGCCGCACGCGATCTGCTCAAAAAGCTTTCGAGCCAGTATGACGCGGAGAACGTAGACAGGGAGAAAAAAATGGCTGATACGCTCAGCGACATTCCCGCGGAAGAGGACGCCGGCAACGAGCGCCTTTCAACCAAAGAATTTGACAGGATCTTCAACAAATACGGCGCCGACGAAAAGGAAACAGACGAAACGCCCGCTCACGAAAACGACGAAAGCTTTGACGAAACGCAGGACATAGCGGTCGTGGAAAGCGAGCCTGTTGAACCCGAGCAAGAAGAGCAGGAAGCTGACGCCACGGAAGAGTTTGAAAGCGCGAAAGATGTTCAAGAGGAAACGGTGGAAACTCCGGTTTATGACGAACCCGGGCAAGAGGTCGCATTTGAAAATGTTGACGGCGTTGAGGCCGAACCCGCAGACGAGCCTTCTGATGACGAGGTTGAGAGTGAACCGGAAGTCGTTGAAGAAGTTTACGATGAGCCGACAAACGATTCTGAATTTGTTGAACAAGCAGAAGCCGAGCCGGAGCCTGAAACAGCGCCTGCCGAAACGTCATCATTTGACGCAAAGGAATTTGACAGTATTCCCAAAAACGACAATACGGTCGACGACAGACAGGACACAAACGTTTTTGCCGACAGAATGGCAGGGCAGGATACGATAGAATCGTTCCGCCCCTCCGAAGAATTTGAAATACAGGATCAGACAAACGGACTTGTTCCGGAGTTTGATGATACATCATCGGGTAGCGATGAAGGAGAGGAGGTATTCTTCAATATGCCAGATACGGATGAAGTAAAGCAGGATCTTGACACCGATAACGGCAGCGATACGGCTTCCGACACCAAGGATACGACCGATACCGCAATGATGCGCGCATTCGGGCTTGATCCCAAAAAAGGCGCCGAAAAGGACGATTCCAAAAAAATTTTCGATGAGTATTCATTCTCAAGCACCGATGAGGTGGACACGCTCGATGGGCTTGACACGACGGGCGACGTTGACGTCGCGTCCGGCGCTGATATAATTAAGGATGAAACGGAAGAAAGCGAAGCGCCGTCTTACGAATACACCGAACCTTCGCAGAAGAAAGACATTTTTGCGGCGTTCAGAGAGAAATATCTCGGACTCAAAATCAAAATGGTCATCGCAGGGCTGTTTGCGCTTCTGCTTGTCGTATTTGAGTCGCTCCCGCAGCTTATAAAGAGCTTTGATGTTTTTGGCGGCAACCAGATAGTAAGCGTTACAATCGACCTGTGCCTGCTTATCGCTTGCGGCGCGCTTGTATTCGGCCAGATGGTAAAATCCGCTCAACTGCTTTTCAAAGGCAAATTTAACGGCAACACAGTTACGCTGTTTTCGTTTATAGTTTCGATCATCGTAACGCTTGTTGCGTTTGTTTCCGCTATTCTCGGAAGCGACACGATCGTGCTTTATAACTTTGCCTTTGCAGTCTGCGCGTTCTTCAGCCTGGTATTCGACTTCCTCTCTCTTCGCCGCGACGTTTACTCGTTCAAGATCGTTTCGGCGTCTGAACCGAAGAGCGTTCTCGCAAAGCTCAACCGTGTTGACAGATATGCCGAGGAAAAAGAATTCGGCGAGTACATGGGCGATTATTCTGACGTTTATAAAATTGAGGAAACCGATTTCGTATCCGATTTCTTCAAAAAGAAAAATGAGGTCGGCACAGGCGCAAAAGTGCTTGCTTACCTCATTCCACTGTCGTTCATTCTTGCTATAGTAGCGTCCGTCGTTTCTGCAACGGTGCTGAAAAACAGCGCGTTTGTCAGTGTTTCTCACGGCTTTATGGCATACTGGTTCTGCGCCCCGGTCATCGCGCTTATATCTTACGCATACCCGATGTACCTCGGCTCGCAGCGCGCATATTCATATAGCTCGGCCATCGTCGGCGAAACAACGCCTGAATCCAACGACAAGATATCCGTCATCGCTTTCTCGGACAGTGACGCGTTCCCGCCCGAGAGAATAAAGATAAAGAGCGTAAAGGTATTTGAAAACTATCACATCGAAAACGTGATCTACTATGCGTCCAGCGTATTCTCAAGGATCGGCGGCCCGCTTGCGACAGTATTCAAACAGGCGACGCTCGATTCGCTCAACTCTGACGACGTTGAGATAAAAGAGATCACCGATTCCGGAATCGACGCGTTTGTAGACGGGCGCCACATCGTCATCGGACAGCCCTCATACATGGAGAGCCAGTGCTTTGAAACGCTTTACGAAGCCGGCGACGAGGATTATGAAGGTCAGACGAATAAGCGCATCCTTTACCTTGCGTGCGACGAGGTTGTTGTTGCGAAGTTCTACATTCAGTACAACGTTTCGTCCGACTTCCTTTACATTGTTCGTCATCTTGCGCGCGAAGGCATCTGCGTTTCTATCCGCTCGTCGGATCCGTGCATCGAAAACGATATTCTTTATAAGAATAAGATCGATCCTGATGAGTACCCCGTAAGGATCATCAAAGGTCAGCCTGCCGACGAAAAGCATGAAACGATATCGACAAGCGTCGGCTCTATCGTTTCGACGGGATCGCGTAAAGGACTTATCAAAACTCTCCTTCTTTGCGACAAGATTATGAATATCAGAAAGACGAACCGTTTTGTAAAGATCGCGGCACTGCTGATCGGCGCCGTTGCGGCGGGCGTGCTTTTGGCAACGGTCGGCAGCGTATCGTCGCTGTATCCGGGACTTTACCAGATGTTCTGGATGCTGCCCGTGTTCATCGTTTCAAAGATTTATATCTGAAATGCAAGAGATTTCGGAGGGCGCAAGCCCTCCGATTTTTTATTCAAATAAAATTTACACCCGATACTGTTGAAAAAAACACCGAAAGGTGATATAATCAAAGAAAAAAACGGCGGTGAGATCATGCGAAAATGGTTTGAAAATTTTTGGTATCATCATAAATGGGTAACGATAATCGTCGTGTTTTTCGTTACCGTTGCCATAATTTTGACGGTGCAGACGTTTACGCGCAAAAACTATGACGCGGCGTTTATGCTTATCGGTCGCGGCGGCGGTATAGAAAGAACGGAATATAACGACATTGTTTCAACTCTTACAAGATTTTGCGACGATGTTGACAAAAACGGCGAAAAGAACGTTTTATTCTCGCGCGAAACGTTTATTGCGGACCAAAGCGATTCTGCGGCGGGATATCTCAATTCAAACGTAACGTCGTTTATGCGCTCGGCACTGTATCAGAATTACTATATCTTTTTCATCGATCCCGTGCTTTGCGAAAGCTACAAGGGAAGCGGTATGTTCGTAACGCTTGAAAGCACCGTCGGCGAAGTCCCTGTTGAGATGAAGTATGACGATTTTGCGATAAAGTATGATTCGCTCAAAATAAAAGAGCTTCCGGGCATGTCCGCAATACCGTCGGAGTCGCTGATAGTGATCAAAACAGTGCCGTACTATTCGTCAAAATCAAAGACGGAAAAAGAAACTTTGTCGCAGGCGGCGCACGCCGAAATACTGAAAAAAATAGTGGAATACGGCGCTCTTGAATGAAAATTTAGTTTTGGTCAGGCGGCAAAAAATTCAAAAAAACTGTTGACAAAGCAGTGGTATTGTGATAATATATATAAGCGCTTTGAAAAAAAGCGCCTATGCGGGTGTAGTTCAGTGGTAGAACTCCAGCCTTCCAAGCTGGTTGTGTGGGTTCGATTCCCATCATCCGCTCCATGTGTGCCTTTAGCTCAGCAGGATAGAGCAACTGCCTTCTAAGCAGTAGGTCGAGGGTTCGAATCCCCCAAGGCACGCCAATTATTTTGGAGGCGTAGCTCAGCTGGTTAGAGTGTCTGCTTGACGTGCAGAAGGTCGGGGGTTCGATTCCCTCCGCCCCCACCATCATATTTTAATACGGTGGGTATAGCCCAGTTGGTTAGAGCGCCAGGTTGTGGCCCTGGAGGCCGTCGGTTCGAGTCCGATTACCCACCCCACAATTAAAACCCGCCGATCATGCGGGTTTTTTCAATGTGATAAATCACAGTCAATTCAAGTCTTGACATATAAATTCATTTATAAGGTCAATTTATGAAAAAAAGAAACGAAATCGAAATGACAAAAGGGCCGCTCGTCGGCAAAATCATTATGTTTGCTTTGCCGCTCATTGCGTCGGGATCGCTTCAGCTGCTTTACAACGCTGCCGACCTGATAATCGTCGGCCAATTTGCGTCAAACGGGCAAAAAGCTATCGCCGCCGTCGGAGCGACAAGCGCGATAATCAACCTCATTATCAACGTCGTCATCGGTCTGTCTGTCGGCTCGTCAGTCGTCGTGGCAAGGTATCTCGGGGCAGAGGATGCGGAGGGAGCGCACCGCGCGACGCACACGTCGATAGCTCTGTCGCTGATATCGGGCGTTATCGTCGGATTATTCGGCTTCATTTCCGCGCGGCAGTTACTTACGTGGATGAACACCCCCGAGGACGGGGACGTTTTGAATATGGCGGTTTCTTATATGAGGATTTACTTCATCGGCGCGCCGGTGAATATGCTGTATAACTTCGGAAGCGCCGTTCTGCGCGCCATGGGGGATACAAAGCGCCCGCTTTATTTCCTTACTGTCGCTGGTATCGTCAACATCATACTAAACTTTATATTCGTATATTTCTTCCACATGGACGTCGACGGCGTGGCGCTCGCAACGCTTGTTTCGCAGGCGATATCGGCGGCACTCGTAACGATTTGCCTTATGAAGAGCGACGGGCCGTGCAAGCTGTTTTTCAAAAAGCTTAAAATCTATAAGGAAGAGCTTAAAATGATAGCCGTCGTCGGACTTCCTGCGGGAATACAAGGCTCGCTTTTCTCGATATCAAACGTAATTATCCAATCGTCGATGAACTCGTTTGGAGATGTCGTAATGTCGGGCAACACGGCGGCGGGAAATATCGAGGGGTTTGTTTACGTTGCGGAAAACGCGTTCTATCACGCCGCGATCACGTTTACAGGGCAAAACTATGGCGCACGTCAGTATAAGAGAACGCGCAAAGTGTTCTGGATAAGCATGGCCATGACGGCAATCACAAGCATTTTGCTATCCGGCGCGGCTTACATATTCGGTCGCCCGCTGCTCGGGATATATCTTCCGGGGGAGGAAAGCGCCATAAGTTACGGTATGACGCGAATGCTTATCGTGCTTTTGCCGCATCTCATACTCGGGCTTGAAAATACCGTTGTCGGTCAACTGCGCGGACTCGGGTACTCGCTATCTCCGATGATCATTTCGATTTTCGGAATATGCGGCATCAGAATTATATGGGTTTATACGGTTTTTGAGGCGAACAAAACGCTTGAAATGCTGTATATGTCATACCCGATATCTTGGGCGATCACGCTGATAGGCACGCTTGTGCTATATGTAATTGCGGTCAAACGATTGCCCAAAGACGGTGAGATTCAGCCGATCAAGATCAAAAAAACAAATAAATAAAAAGGAGGTGGCAAAATGATCCTCGTTATTGCCGAAAAACCGTCGCTCGCGCGGAATATCGTTGCGGGAATCGGAAAACTCGAAAGAAAAAACGGGTATTTTGAGGGATGCGGCTATATCGTGACGTGGGCATTCGGCCACCTTTTTTCGCTTTGCGATATTGAGGATTACAACGGCATTTCGGGCGAAAAAGTCAAGTGGACGCTCGATAATCTTCCGTGCTTTCCCGAAAAGTTCAAATTCAAGCTGCGCCTTGATGAAAATACGAAAAAGACAGACGACGGCGTCCGCCGCCAGTTTGAGCTTATAAAGACGCTTTCAAACCGCGCCGACGTCGACACTATCGTAAACGCGGGCGACTCAGATCGCGAGGGAGAGATAATCGTGCGCCTTTGCATTGAAAACGCAGGCGTTTCGGGAAAGAAGCTGATGCGCCTTTGGCTGCCCGATCAGACGCCCGAAACCGTTGCCGAAGCCTTGCGCACGATGAAGGATGAGGACGAATATCAAAACCTTGCAAACGAAGGCTTTGCGCGCACGTTCATAGACTGGCTGTACGGCGTGAATCTTACGCGCTACGCAACTTTGCGTACCGGCGTGCTTCTTCGGGTCGGGCGCGTAATTATTCCTATAGTAAAAGCGATTTACGACCGGGATATGTCGATCAAAAACTTCACGCCCGATATTTACTATGCTATTGTAAGCAAAGCAGAAACGGGCGGTGAGATCGTTGAGCTTACGTCAAAGCAGAAATTCGACAAAAAGGACAAAAATAAAGCGGAGGCGCTTTGCGAAAAGTACAATCTTTGCACAGCGACGGTAAAGGACAAAAAGAAAAAAAGGGAAAAGATAAACGCCGGAAAGCTGTTTTCGCTTTCAAAACTGCAAAACTTCCTCGGAAAAAAATATAAAATGCCGATGGACGAAAGCCTTGACATCGTTCAAAAGCTCTATGAATCAGGATACGTGACGTACCCGAGAACGAACTCCGAATATCTTGCGGAAGCGGAAAAAGACAAGGTAAAATCTATACTTCAAAACATAAAAAAGATCGGATACCCCGTAACGTTCAAGGACGGAAAGCAGATTTTTGACGACTCAAAAATCGAATCGCACTCGGCTCTCACACCGACGTATAAGATCCCGCAAAAAACGGCGCTTTCCGAAAACGAATTCAAGGTATATTCGGCGATACTTCGCCGATTTGTCGCCGTTTTCTGCGCGGAGGAGTGCATCGCTGAAAAGAGCGAGATCGTCATCGACCTCGGCGGCCTTGAAGAATTTACGCTAAAAGGCACGGTTATCATCGAAAAAGGCTGGACGAAATACGACGATTTTACGCAAAAAGACAAAATTTTGCCGATGCTTGACGTGGGCGACGTTGTAAACGTGAATTTTGAGCCTGTCGAAAAAGAAACGTCGGCGCCGCGCCATTACACGATAGAAACGCTGAACAATTACCTTAAAAATCCGTTCAGAGAGGAAAAGGCAAACGCCGAAAACGAAGATGACGCCGAAGAATACCGCGCGATGTTCGAGGGGCTTGAACTCGGCACCGAGGCGACGCGCACGGGGATAATCGACAACGCGCGAAAAAGCAAGTATATCGAGCTTAAAAAGGACGTTTACTCGATATTGCCCGACGGCGAATACCTTATCGAATCGCTTGGCAGAATGAATATTTCAATGGACAAATACAAGACGAGCGAAATGGGCAAGGCGCTGAAAAAGGTTTTCCACGGCGAAATGACCGTTCAAGACAGCGTAAATCTTGCAAAAGAGGAAATATCAGAGGTGTTTTCCCGCAAAGAAACGCCGCCGGAAAAGGACACCGACATGGGCTTTTACGGCGATATCGTCGGCAAATGCCCGCTTTGCGGCAATGACGTTATCCGCTCGCGCTACGGCTACGCTTGCACGGGATACAAGGAAAACGGCTGCAAATTCAAAATAGGCGGCGTCATTTGCGGGCGCGTGATATCGCCCTCAAACGCAAAGCTGCTGCTTGAAACAGGGAAAACGTCGAAGATCGAGGGCTTTACGTCAAAAAACGGTAAGCTGTTCGACGCCGCATTAAAGCTTGACGGCGACAGAGCGGTATTTGATTTCGGGTGAGATATGATAGGCGATATGGTGAAAGTCACGGTCGACCGACCGCTCGGCAGCGCGCATCCGGATCATTGCGACATGATCTATCCGATAAATTACGGATACATTGAAGGAATCCCCGCGCCGGACGGCGAATGGCAGGATGCGTATATTATGGGCGTAAATGTCCCGATTTCCGAATTTTACGGCAAGTTAATAGCGATAATACATCGATTTGACGACGTTGAAGAAAAATGGGTTGTTGCGCCTGAAAATATGTCTTTTACAAAAGATGAGATTTATGAAAAGGTAAAATTTCAAGAACGATTTTTTGATTCCGAAATAATAACGCAAAACATCCGATGAGGTAGTGCTCATCGGATGTTTTTGATATGGTAAATAAAATTTACTCTTTATACGCCGCTTTCAGCATTGCTATCTCCCTTGCGTATCCGGCCTCGTCGTTCGGCGTTTCGAGAATGAAGGGAAGCTCTTTCAGCGCGGGGTGATTTATCACACGGCAAATCGCCTCAAAGCCGATATGCCCCTCGCCTATTTTTGCGTGTCTGTCCTTGTGCGCGCCGAGTGGGTTCAAGCTGTCGTTAAGGTGTATCGCTTTTAGCCTGTCAAGACCGATAACGCTATCAAAATGTGTGAGTACGCCGTCAAGGTCGTTTACAATGTCGTACCCGCCGTCCCAGACGTGGCAAGTATCAAGGCAAACGCCGACGTGCGACGAAAGCTCCACTTTGTCGATTATCGCGCGCAGCTCCTCAAAACGCGAGCCGACTTCGCTCCCTTTGCCCGCCATTGTTTCAAGCAGTACCGTCGTCGTCTGTTCTTCTTTCAGCACGGAGTTCAGCATATCCGATATTTGCTCGATGCCGACGTCAACCCCCTGTCCCGTATGAGCGCCGGGGTGGAAATTATAGTAATTGTTCGGCACGTATTCCATGCGTAAAAGGTCGTCTGCAAACGTGTCGCGCGCATATTCTCTCAAATGCTCGTCGTGCGAGCATGGGTTAAGTGTGTACGGCGAGTGCGCCACAAGCTTGTAAAAACCGTTTTCCGCGGCGATTTTGTGAAAGGCGGCAACGTCGCCCTCATCTATTGTTTTCGCCGCTCCGCCGCGCGGATTTCGCGTGAAAAACGCAAACGTGTTGCCTTTCGCGTCAAGCGCCTGCTTTGCCATTGAAACAAAACCGCCCGATGACGAAACGTGATAACCGATTTTCAGCATATTTACCTCACACGTTGAATCTTATAACGACAATATCGCCGTCTTTGAATACGTAGTCTTTTCCTTCGCTTCTGATAAGACCTTTTTCTTTTGCCGCCGCCATCGAGCCGCACGCCATAAGGTCGTCAAACGAAATAACCTCGGCGCGAATAAAGCCGCGCTCCATATCGGAGTGGATTTTCCCGGCTGCCTGCGGCGCTTTCGTGCCTTTGACTATCGTCCACGCGCGCACCTCTTTCGGTCCCGCTGTAAGAAAACTTATATAGCCGAGCAGGGTATAGCTTGCGCGGATAAGCGAATCGAGTCCGCTTTCTTTTATGCCGAGATCGGAAAGGAACGCCGCCTTTTCCTCGCCGTCAAGTTCCGCAAGCTCGGCTTCGATGCCGGCGCAGATGGTGAGAAGCTCCGCGCCCTCGCTGTCGGCGATCTCTTTCAGCTCGCCGTACGTTTTGCTCGATTCAAACGAGCCTATCTGATCTTCGCTTATGTTCGCAACGTAAATTATCGGCTTCATCGAAAGGAGCGCCGTGTCAGATACGAGAGCCTTTTCCTCGTCGGTGAGTTCGACGGCGCGGGCGCTGACGCCGTTATTCAGCGCGTCTTTTATCTTGTTCAGCGCTTCGAGCTTCGGCGCGAGCGTTTTGTCGCCCTTCATCGCTTTTTCAACGCTCGTTATGCGGTGCTCGATAATTTCAAGATCGGAAAAGATAAGCTCAAGGTTTATCGTTTCGATGTCGCGCTTCGGGTTGACGGAGCCGTCGACGTGGATGATATTCGAGTCCTCGAAACAGCGCACAAGGTGGATTATCGCGTCAGTTTCACGAATGTGCGAAAGGAATTTGTTTCCGAGTCCCTCGCCCTTTGACGCGCCTTTGACAAGCCCCGCAATGTCGACAAATTCTATCACAGCCGGCGTGTATTTTTCCGGATGATACATCTCAGCCAGAGCGTCAAGCCTCTTGTCCGGCACGGCAACAACGCCGACGTTTGGGTCAATGGTACAGAACGGATAGTTGGCAGACATCGCCCCCGCATTCGTTAATGCATTGAAAAGAGTGCTTTTGCCG
>Ga0307453_100035_pt1 | contig 11348 bp, 10 predicted proteins | sample Goafecreptomycin_20_FD_204472 | JGI IMG/M metagenome (GOLD analysis project Ga0307453, IMG submission 204472) | Metatranscriptome of enriched fungal communities from goat fecal pellet, Isla Vista, California, United States - Xylan, Gen2, Rep 3... ... | reverse complement strand
TATGGCTATATTGGCAAAAATTCGGCCTGCGGAGGCCGAAAATGAGTATTTTGGAAGCGATAGTGTGCGGGGCCGTTCAGGGCGCGTGCGAGTTTTTGCCCGTTTCAAGCTCGGGGCATCTTGCCCTGCTTCACGGGTTGTTCGGATTTGACGCGTCTGGCGGGAACGTTTTGTTTGACGTGCTGCTCCACCTCGGAACGCTTGCGGCCGTTATGATCGCATTTTCGCGCGACGTTTTTGCGCTGATTTGCGCGTACTTTTCGCTGATCGCAAAGCTTTTTTCAAAACAAAGACGTCGTGCGGGGATATCGGGCGTTGAGCGCGTGGCTTTGATGATGATGGTATCGTCGGCGCCGCTCGTGTTCGCCGTATTCATCAAAGACGCGGCTGAGGCGCTCTCAAATATGCCGCGCGTCGTCGGCGCGATAATGATACTCAACGGCATTATGCTTTTGTTTTCGTCGCGTTTTGACGGCGGGGACGGCAGATGTGAGCAGCTCGGCGCATCGCAGTCGCTCGGGATAGGGCTGTTTCAGCTTGCGGCGACGCTGCCCGGGATTTCGCGCTCCGGTTCAACGATAGTCGGCGGCACGCTGTTCGGTCTGTCGCGCGAGGAGTCGGTGCGGTACTCGTTTCTGCTCTCCGTGCCCGCGATAATCGGCGCAAACGTCTTTTCCGTGGCTGACGCTGTAAAGAGCGGCGTGAAGGTCGACGTTCTGCCGTGCGCCCTCGGCACTGTAACGGCGGCGACAGTCGGCGTTTTGGCGATATGGCTGATAAGAAAAATAGCAAGATCACGTAATTTCAATATATTCGGAATATACTGCATACTCGCGGGGACGGCGGCGCTCGTTCTCGCATAAAACGGAAGGAAAGTTCAAATGGCAAGAAAAAAACAAACGCAGGAAAGCGAAAAGTTCGATTACGACTACGATTACGAGTATGACGTAAACGACACTGTCGGCAAAAAGAAAAAGAAAGGCAGCGGCACAAAAACATCCGGCAATGCCGATGAGGGCGAGCGCGCGCAGACAAAAAACGAGCGCACGGATGACTCATCGCCGCGCGGCGACGAAAAACGCGAGCGCGCATCCGATAAAGCGGAGAGCGAGCGCAACCCGTCGGCACTTTGGGTGCAGATCGCAACGGCGGTGATGTTCGTGCTTGCGGTATTTCTCGTTTTGTGCTTTGCGTTCTCCGGCGGCGACGGAAAAGTCGTCGGCGCATTCGGCGGCTTTATAGGAAGATTTTTCCTCGGGCTTTTCGGCGTATCGGGACTGCTTATCCCGCTGCTGCTTATCGTCGCGGCGATCCGCTTCAAACGCGAATACGCCGAGTACAAGCTGCTTCGCAGACTCATATTCTCGATTCTGTCGCTTGTGCTTATCGCGGTGATCGTTCACACGTTCTTCTGCATTTTCGGCGGCGAGCTTGTCGTCGCAAAGGGGAGCGGCTCGTTCTATGACGGGATATCGTTCAAGGACGGCACGGTCAAGCTCTATATGTCGGGTGAGGTATTTGTCGGCGGCGGTCTTATCGGCGGCTTTATTTCGGTGCTGATGATGAAGGTCGTAGGCTCTGCAGGCGCGATAATATTCTCTGCTCTGTTTTTGGCGCTGTGCCTGATGTTCGTTGTCGGCACGTCGCCGGCGGCAGTATGGAGCAGGATCAAGTTTTATATAATTCGCGGCAGTGAAAGAAGAGCGGCAGCCGAGAAAACAAGGAAAGAAAGAAAAGAAAGAAAAAAAGAAAAAGCGGAGCAAAATCGCCCCGAAACGAGCTACTCGACTTACAACGCATACGATCCGTCGGCTCGCACCGTTGTCGTAAAGGGCGTGCATCGCACGCCGGACAGATCGGCAGATGACGCCGACACCGACTCCGACGTCTTCGGCTCGCACAAGAGCAAGCAAGACAACATCAGCGACGCGTTCCATTTTGGCGACACGACGGAGCTTGCCGTCTATGACGAAAAGCTCACCCCCGTCAACAACCCCGCAAAAACCGATCTTTCGGATATATTCGACAAACCGGACGACGACGAAATAAAGAGCGCGTATGACGAAAAGAATACCGACGACGATGACTTTGAAACATCGGCAAGCATCGACGTAAAAGCTGCTCCGACGCTCGACGTCCGCCGCACGCAGACGACAAAACGCGCGCCCGATACGGCTGTGGTGCCGAAAAAACCGGCTCCCGAAAAACAGCCGCCGAAAGAGCCTGAAAAGCCGAAATACGTGTTCCCGCCGATCGACCTTCTCGGGTACAAGCCCCCGATCGACGAGGGCAACATCGAGCAGGAGCTTCGCACAAAGGCGCAGAAGCTTGTCGAAACGCTTGACAGCTTCAATATCCATACAAAAGTCGTCAATATCTCGCGCGGCCCCGCCGTCACGAGATATGAAATAGCGCCCGAGGCGGGCACCCGCGTTTCCGCCATAGTCAACAGGGCGGACGATATCTCCCTCGGCCTTGCGTCGAGCGTGCTTATCGAGGGTGTTATCCCCGGAAAGAGCGCGATCGGCATCGAGGTGCCGAACAAGAACGTGTCGACCGTTTATCTGCGCGAGCTTATCGACAGCGATCAGTTCCGCGAGTCGAAGAGCCGCCTTACGGCGTCGCTCGGCATCGACCTTACCGGCTCAAAGGTATTCTTCGATATAGCAAAAATGCCGCACCTGCTTATCGCGGGCGCGACGGGCATGGGTAAATCGGTCTGCATAAACTCGATACTCGTAAGCCTGCTTTATAAATCGACTCCGGACGAGGTCAAGTTCATCCTCGTCGACCCGAAGAAAGTCGAGTTCAACATCTACGACGGACTCCCGCACCTGCTTGTTCCCGTCGTGTCCGATCCGAAAAAAGCGGCGGGCGCGCTTAACTGGTGCGTTACCGAAATGGAGCGCCGCTACGACATACTCGAAGCCAAAAACAAGCGCAACTTAGCGCAGTACAACGAGGCGATAGCGGACGATCCGGATGCTGAACGCCTGCCGCAGATAGTTATCGTCATCGACGAGCTTGCCGACCTTATGCTGACGGCAAAGGACGTTGTTGAAACGTCTATCGCGCGCATCGCAGCAAAAGCGAGAGCCGCCGGTATGCACCTTATCATCGGTACGCAGCGCCCGTCGGTCGACGTCATCACGGGTACGATCAAGGCAAACATCCCATCGCGTATAGCCTGCACGGTTTCATCTCAGACAGACTCGCGCACGATTCTTGACGGCGCGGGCGCCGAAAAGCTTGTCGGGCGCGGCGATATGCTGTTTGCCCCCGTCGGCGCGCGTATGCCGCTTCGAGTACAGGGCGCGTATGTGGACGAAAAGGAGATCGAGGACATCGTCGCGTTCATCAAAGAACACGCGGGCGTTTGCGCGTATGACCGCGACATCGCCGATCAGATCGAGCGCGAAGCCGAGCTTTGCGGCAAAAAGGGCAAAGCGACAGTTTCCGACGGCGGAGCGGGCGACGGCGAGGAAGAGGACGATCCGATGCTTGACGAGGCTATCAAGCTCGCCATCGAGGAAAAGAAGATATCCACCTCGCTCATTCAGCGCAGACTTCAGCTCGGCTACGGCCGCGCGGCAAAGCTTATCGACATCATGGAGGCGCGCGGCATAGTTTCCGCGCCTAACGGCCAGAAACCGCGCGACGTACTTATAAGCTACGAGGACTATCTTGAAATGTCCATGCGCTCCGACGATTGATCGGGCGCTGGAACGGAGGACTTATTATGGGAAAACTTATAGTTATAGACGGACTTGACGGCTCGGGGAAGAGTACGCAGTGCGACCTGCTTTTTGCGGAGCTTCAGAACCAGGGCAAAAACGTGCGTCTTGTGTCGTTTCCGAGGTATGACAGCGTCGGCTCGACGTTTGTAAAGCTGTACCTTGACGGTGCGCTCGGCTCTCACCCCGACGACACAAACGCATACGCCGCGGCGACGTTTTACGCCATTGACAGATACTATTCGTTCAAGACGGAATGGGAGGAGTTCTACAACAAGCCCGATTCCGTCGTCATCGCCGCAAGATACACAACGGCAAACGCCGTTCACCAGCTTTCAAAGCTCGATCGCGAGGAGTGGGACTCGTTCCTTTCGTGGCTGTTCGACTTTGAGTATGAAAAGCTCGGCATTCCGAAGCCCGACCTTGTGCTTTTCCTTGAAATGAAGCCGGAAATATCACTTGACCTCATCCGCCGCCGCAACGAAGAAACGGGCGCGCACAGCGACATTCACGAGCGCGACGTCGAATACTTAAACCTTTGCTACAAGGCGGCGCTCTATTCGGCTGACAAGATGGGCTGGGAACACATAAAATGCTACGACGGCAAAGACCCGCTGACTATCGACGACGTTCAGTCGGCGATAATGGAAAAGGTCGTAAAGCTTCTCGACGTAACGGAGTGAGATCATGAAAAAAGTCATTATTTTTTTGGCAGACGGCACGGAGGAGGTCGAAGCTCTGACGCCGCTTGACTATCTGCGCCGCGCGGGCGCCGACGTAACGCTTGCGGGTATTTCAGGCGTTTATCAGCGCACATCTCACGGAATAGAGATAAAGACGGACGCCAAAGTTTCCGATATTGACGAAAACACGCCGTTCGATATGGTCGTTATCCCCGGCGGTATGCCCGGAACGAACAACATCGAGGAAAATCCGCGTGCAATGGCTATAATCAAAAAAGCCGCAATGGACGGCAAATTCATCGGCGCTATCTGCGCCGCGCCGAAGATCATCGGCGCGCTCGGACTTCTTTCGGGCAAAAAGGCGACGTGCTACCCGGGATTTGAAAAATTTCTTCTCGGCGCGACGGTGGTAAACGAAAAAGCCGTAAGGGATGAAAATTTCATCACCGCGACGGGCGCGGGCGCCGCAAACGAGTTCGCGTTTGAGCTTATCGCGGCGCTGTATGGCAAAGAAGAAGCCGAAAAAACGGCAAGATCAGTAAGATTTTTGATATGACACTTATTTTCGGAGGGTGAAATGTACGAAATAAGAGAGCATAAAACCGAGATCCGCGAAAACTACCTCGCCAAAAGGCGTGAGCTGACAGCGGAAAAAAAGACTGAGCTTGAAGATAAGCTCTGCCGTGTTATCCTTTCAAGCGCGACGTATCGCTACGCCGACACGATCCTTATGTACTACGCCAAGGAGGGCGAGGTCGACATCAACCGCATCGCGTGGGAGGCTGTCGCCGCGGGGAAAAAAGTTGCGTTCCCGCGCACAAACCCCGAGGACAGATCGATGGTGTTCCATTTTGTCAGCGGCGAGGACGACTTTGAAGTCGGGCAGTTCGGCATTTGCGAGCCGAAAGAAGAGCTTCCGTCATTCGAGGTGACGGGCGAGCTTCAAAGGAACGTGATTTGCATTATTCCCGCCGTCGTTTACGACAAAAAGGGTTTCCGCATAGGATACGGCGGCGGATACTACGACAGATACCTTTCCACATTCAAAGGCACGAAGGTCGGCGTTGAGTATTCGGAGTTCATCATACCCGAGGTGCCGCACGGCAGATTCGATCTCGCCGTCGACGTGCTTATAACGGAAAAGGGCATCTACCCCAAAAAATCATAAAATAATTTTCCCTCGGCGGCGCATAATATCGTCGGAGGGAAAAATGAAGAAAAACAAGATATTTCTGCTCATCTGCGGCGTGCTTGCCGCAAGCCTTGCGCTCTCGGCGCTGATCATTTTCGCTGCAAACGACGCGCTGGCGCTTGACAAAAGCGGGGATGAGGTAACGCTCGTTCTCACTGACAGAACGAGTGCGGGCGCGCTTTCAAAAAAACTTGACGACGCGGGCATAATCGATATGCCTCACGTCTTCGGGATATACTCGGCGCTCCGAAGAAAAACGTCGTTTGAAGCGGGCGAATACACGCTCTCGCGCAGTATGAGCTATGACGAAATTTATATCGCGCTCTCGGGCACTCGCGAGCGCGAGCAAATAAAAATAACGATCCCCGAAGGGATGACGACCGACCGCATAATATCGATTTTCACAGATGCCGGCATCGGCACGCGCGAGGGATTTATCGACGCGCTTTCAAATGATTACGGCTACGACTACATCCCGCAAAAGCCTGATGACAGAACGTACAGATACGACGGATACCTTTTCCCCGACACGTACTTTTTCTATTCCGACAGCTCGGAGCGGGACGTTATTTCAAAAATGCTGAAAAACTTTGATTTGAAGTTCGGCAAAAACGCCGCGTCCGACGTTGATATCGACAAGTGCGTAACGATAGCGTCGATAATTCAAAGGGAGGCATACTTCACCGCCGAGATGGGCGCGCTGTCGTCGGTGCTGCACAACAGACTGTCAAGCAGCACCCTGCGCCGCCTTGAATGTGACTCAACGGTAGGATACGCGTGGCAGACGGGCAAGTTTGAGGGCGATTTTCTGACCGCCGACAGCCCGTATAACACATATCTCTACGAGGGACTGCCGCCGGGGGCGATATGCTCGCCGGGACTGTCCGCGCTGAACGCGGCGGCAAACCCGAAAAAGACCGACTATTACTACTTTTTTTCAAAACAAGACAAGACGTTTGTATTTTCAAAAACTCACGCGCAGCATCTTTATCAGCGCAAGAAATACGGCGTTTAAGGAGGAAATATGACTGAACTTTTATCTCCCGCGGGCAATCCCGAAAAGATGCGCGCCGCCCTGCTTTACGGGGCGGACGCGGTGTACCTTGCGGGCAAAATGTTCGGTATGCGCGCCGCGGCGGACAACTTTACGCTTGAGGAACTTGACGACGCGCTTGACTACGCTCACGCGCGCGGCAAAAAAATATACCTTACCGTAAATACGCTTCCGCGCGAGGACGAGCTTTCAGCCCTTTGCGAATATCTGTCGGAGCTTTCGCATCTCGGGCACGGCGGACTTGACGGGCTTATCGTCGCCGACCTCGGCGTGTTCTCCCTGTGCCGCCGCTACATAAAGGACGTGCCGGTGCATATATCGACTCAGGCGGGCGTTGTCAATTCCGAAACGGCGAAAATGTTTTACGATATGGGCGCGTCGCGCGTCGTGCTGGCGCGCGAGGTGTCGCTGGATCAGATAAAGCGTCTGCGCGAAAATCTCCCCGCGGAGCTTGAGATCGAAGCATTCGTCCACGGCTCGATGTGCGTGTCGTTCAGCGGACGGTGCCTGCTTTCAAACAACCTTATCGGGCGCGACGCAAACCGCGGCATGTGCGCTCAGCCGTGCCGCTGGAACTATACGATAAGAGAAGAGAAGCGCCCCGATACCCCGCTTCCCGTTGAGGAATACCGCGAGGGGACGTTCATTATGAGCTCAAAAGATATGTGCATGGTAGAGTACGTTCCAGAGCTTATCGACGCGGGCATTTCCTCTTTCAAAATCGAGGGCAGGATGAAAAGCGCATACTATACCGCCGTCGTTACCAACGCATACCGCGCGGCGATAGACGGATATAAAAAATACGGCAAAGACTACAAATTCGATCCCGCATGGCTTGACGAGCTTGACTCTGTCAGCCACCGCGAATACTGCACGGGTTACTATTTTGACGACCCGATGATAAACGCGCAGACCGTTACTCAGCCCGGCTATATGCGCGAGAAAGCGTATATCGCCGTCTGCGAAAGCTATGACGAAAAAACAGGCACGGCGCGCTTTATCCAGCGCAACCGACTGCTCGACGGCGACGCTGTCGAGGTGATCTCCCCGACGATGACGGGGCGCGGCTTTACCGTCGACGGAATATGGGACGAGCATGGCGAAAGAGTCCCGTCGGCGCCGCACCCGATGATGAAGTTTTCGGTCAAGGTTCCGTTTGAGGTAAAGCCCGGCGACATTATGCGCGGGGCAAACAAATAAATCAAGGAGGCGCGTATGCGTATTATCGAGCAACCTAAAACGATAATCGACAACCCGGACTCGATTTTCGGCTATTTTGCTTGGCCGACGGTGGCAAGGCTTTATGACGGCACACTTGCGACTGTTTGCTCCGGGTTCCGTTTGCGCCATATATGCCCATTCGGGAAAGCCGTGATATCGTACAGCCGCGACGACGGCAAAACGTGGACTCGCCCGGCAGTCGTCATCGACACGCCCCTCGACGACCGCGACAGCGGCATCTGCGTCGACGGAAAAAGAGTCATCGTAACCTCTTTCAACAACACGCCACATAACCAGCGTGCGTGGCTTGAGCGCAATATAAGAAAAGGTGACACAAGCCCGTCGCTGAGGCTTATGGAAGCGTATTTCGGGCTTTATCCCGAAAACGTGTGCGAAAAATATCTCGGCTCGACGTATAAGATCAGCCGCGACGGAGGATATACTTTCGGAGAGGTGAAAATATCCCCCGTTACAAGCCCTCACGGGCCGTTTGCGGCAAAAGACGGGCGCGTTATATGGGTAGGTCGGGTGTTTGACGAAAATCAGGAAATTAAACCGACCGAGATCGCCCTTGCCGAGCTTGACGAAAATGAAAACTTCGTCATAAAATCGTACATCGCGCCGTGCGTTGACGAGTTCGGCGCCGGCTTTGCGTGCGAGCCGCACGCGATAGAGCTTCCCGACGGCAGAATTATCGTCGCCATCCGCGTTCAGCGCTTTGACGAGCATCCGCTCTTCACTGTTTATCTTTGCGAATCGTCCGACGGAGGCGCGACGTTCACCGAGCCGCGAATGCTTATCGACAGGCTTGCTGGGGCGCCGCCGCACTTTATGCTTCACTCGTCCGGCGCGCTCGTGATGTCATACGCCTGCCGAAACGGCAATATGGGTATTCGCGCGATCATCAGCCGCAACGGCGGCAAAACCTTCGGCGATGAAATTAAGATTACCGAGAACGCGCCGTCAAGCGATCTCGGCTATCCCGCGACTGTCGAAAGAAACGACGGTAGCCTTCTTACCGTGTGGTATGAGCGCGGAAGCGACGTCGCCGTCATAAAGCAGACGGTCTGGGAGATATAAACGCGAAAATTTCCCTTGATTTTGCAAAAAAATATTGCAAAATCGCCTGCAAGATGTTATACTTAATCGGATATAAAAAAATTTCCATATATAAAAAGGAGCTAAATTATGACCTACAACAAAAAATCGATCGAAGATATCGAAGTTGCCGGCAAGAGAGTTCTTGTAAGATGCGACTTCAACGTACCCGTTAAAGACGGCGTCATCACTTCCGACAAGAGAATCACGGAAGCACTCCCCACGATCAAGTACCTCGTATCCAAAAACTGCAAGGTAGTGCTTTGCTCCCACATGGGCAAGCCGCACAACATCTTTGACAAGGAAGTAAAGCTTAACAAAAAAGAGCTTGCGAAAATAGCAGAGCTTCCCGAGGCAGAGCAGGCAGACGCAACGGCGAAGGCGCTCAAAAAAGCAGAAGGCGACAAAGAGAAATTCTCTCTCCGCATCGTTGCAGACAGACTCAATGAGCTTCTCGGCGGCATCGTTACTTTTGCCGAGGACACAGTCGGCCCCGACGCGCAGGCGAAAGTCGCAGCTCTCGAAGGCGGAAAGATAGTTCTTCTTGAAAATACCCGCTTTACAAAGGGCGAGGAAAAGAACGACGAGAAATTCTCGAAAGAGCTTGCAAAATTCGGCGATATATTCGTCAACGACGCATTCGGCACGGCTCACCGCGCTCACGCGTCAACGGCAGGCGTCGCAATGTACGGCGGCCTTCCGGCAGTATGCGGTTACCTCATTCAGAAAGAGATCACAGTCATGGGCAAAGCCCTTGACGATCCGAAGCGCCCGTTTGTAGCGGTGCTTGGCGGTGCGAAGGTTTCCGATAAGATCGGCGTTATCAACAACCTTATCGAAAAGGTCGATATGCTCATCGTCGGCGGCGGCATGGCATATACGTTCCTCAAAGCACAGGGCAACTCCATCGGCACGTCCATCTGCGAAGACGACAAACTTGACCTCGCAAACGAGCTTCTCGCAAAGGCGAGAGCAAAGGGCGTTGCGTTCATCCTCCCTGTTGACAACATCATCGGCAGAGAATACGACGAAAACACAGTCAATATGAGAATATACTCCGACGCTATCCCCGACGGCTGGATGGGACTTGACATCGGAGACAAAACGCGTGAGCTGTTCTCGAAATCTCTCGTTGGCGCGGGAACTGTTGTATGGAACGGTCCTATGGGCGTTTCCGAATGGAAGAACTTTGAGGGCGGCACTTGCGCTGTTGCGGAAGCTATCGCTCAGAGCGGCGCCATTTCCATCATCGGCGGCGGCGACAGCGCGGCTGCTATCGAAAAGCTCGGCTATGCCGATAAGATGACTCACATCTCAACGGGCGGCGGCGCGTCGCTTGAATTCCTTGAGGGACTTGAACTTCCGGGCATCGCTTGCCTTGAAGACAAGTAATTCGGAGGCGCACAATGGATAAGACAAAAAGATCCGCTGTCATCGCGGGCAACTGGAAAATGAATATGACTCCCTCGCAGACAGGCGCGTTTATCAAAGAACTCGCGCCGAAGGTCGCGGGACTTGACGGATGCAAAGTTGTTCTTTGCGTTCCGTACGTCGATATCGCGGCGGCAGTCGAAGCTGCGAAGGGAACAAACATCGAGATCGGTGCGGAGAACGTTCACTGGGCTGAAAAGGGAGCATATACCGGCGAAATTTCGGGCGCGATGCTCTCCGAGTGCGGCGTGAAATACGTCATCGTCGGCCACAGCGAGCGCCGTCAGTATTTCGGTGAAACGGACGTAACTGTCAACGAGCGTGTAAAAGCGGGACTTGCAAACGGGCTGAAGGTCATCCTCTGCGTCGGCGAAACGCTCACCGAGCGCGAGCAGGGCGTAACGTATGAAACTGTCGCGCGTCAGACAAAGATCGCTCTCCTCGGCGTGTCCGCCGACGAGCTTAAAAACGTCATCATCGCCTATGAGCCTGTATGGGCTATCGGAACGGGCAAGACTGCAACGGCAGAGCAGGCGGAAGAGGTCTGCGCTCAGATCCGCGGCGTCCTTGCCGATATCTACTGCGAGGCTTGCGCCGAGGCGACGACGATCCAGTACGGCGGCTCGATGAACGCGAAAAACGCGGCTGAGCTTCTTTCGATGAAGAACATCGACGGCGGCCTCATCGGCGGCGCGTCGCTCAAATCGGACGACTTATAAAATTTAAGCTAGAGGATGAGAGGTTATAATCATCTAGCGAGGACAAATCCTCAAGTATCAAAAGTTAAGAAAGAAACCTATGGAAAAATACAATAAATGAAAAATGATAACAACGAGAATGACAAAAAAAAATAGTAAACAAAAGCAAAACACAAAAAGCAAACGAAAAAAAAAATATACGAAAACGGAGAAAAAAAAAAGAACTCCTAAAAAAGG
>Ga0307453_100034_pt1 | contig 11464 bp, 9 predicted proteins | sample Goafecreptomycin_20_FD_204472 | JGI IMG/M metagenome (GOLD analysis project Ga0307453, IMG submission 204472) | Metatranscriptome of enriched fungal communities from goat fecal pellet, Isla Vista, California, United States - Xylan, Gen2, Rep 3... ... | reverse complement strand
TCTATGTGTTTCTTTTTTTTTGTTATTGCAAAAATTTATTATTTGTGCTGCTTTACGTCAAATCCGACTATTTTCCCGAGCCGCTTCAGCTCATCCGTATAGTCGCCGTACACAACGACAAGGTGATGACCGTAACCGCCTTCCGCAAGCGCGTGAACAAACTCCCACGCGCCGCCCTCAACGCTGTAATAAACGTCGGGAGAACAGCCGTATTTGTGGTACGCACACCCGAGAACCTTGCCGCGCGCCACCATCATCGACGAGCCGTCGCGCGAAAAACGCGCGATAGTGACCGTCTTTTCGTCGTTATTTGCCATATTGACCTGAAGCTTCGTCCCCCATCCCTCAAACGTGAACTGCCCGACGTCGTACTCCATATTGTCGGATGAAAGGCCGTTCATTTTAAGTCCGGGAACAGAGTGGCGCACTTCAAGCGCGTACTCGTCAAATCCCTCGGCGGGGCCGGATACAAGCTCTGACACGTGCAGATCATCGAGCGGGCGCTTGTGAGGCTTTACAAGCGACGCGTTGCCCATAAACACCGATTTTTTCGACAGATACATCAGCACCATCACCGCCATCCACGCGTTGATGTCCTCCTCGCACGCCGTCGGTATCCCGCTGTCTTTTAGCAGCGAGTGCGTAAGACATGGCGTGCATTTGTATTTCATCGGGAGCTGCGTCGCGCAAAGCTCCATGCAAGCCGTTGTAAACGCGTTGCAGCCAAGCTCCTCCATCATCGCTTTGACAGCCTTGCAGTAGAGCAGGTCGCGCATCATATATTCTTTTGAAACGCTGACGTGGCCCGCGTTTGAAATAAGCTCATCGGCTTTTTTTGAAAGCTCTTCGTCGGCGCCTATCTTATCCATAACGCCGAACACATCCTTCATCGAGCGGCGCGCCGAGCGGATGCCGTATTTCAGATTCAGCCCGAACAGATCGGGGTTTGACGATACGACCGAAACAGGCGTTTGCTCGCCTGTCGTCAGCACGAGCAGTTTTGTGTTTCTTATCGCCTTGCGGACACGCAAAAGCTTAAGTATTTCGTTGTATTCCTCAAAATCGTAGCCGAAATAGAACTCCTTTCCGATATCGGCATAATACGCGCCGAGGTCTATCGGAGTCGGGCCGCGGTTTATCATCGACATCGGCTTATCGAGCCGTTCAAGTCCCGGCACGCGGTACGTCATAAGAAAAATATCGGTGTCTTCAAGATCTGGTTTAAGCTGATCAAGCTGTTCGTCGGAAACGTAGAAATTTTCGATAAACTCGATATAAACCGGCTCCAGAACGTTTGCGTATTCGGGATCTATGTTTTCTTTAAGCTGATTATACCAAATTTTGCACTGCTCGCGCCCCGTGCGCTTTTCGTATTCGGGCGAAAGATAATTCGGATCGCCAACGCGGCACGGCCCCTCCCAAACGGCTGTGTGCGTCCTGTTTGAGAATATCGGCTTTATGTTGATCTTAACGTCGTTTGCTTTTTTCATTTGTGATGCTCCACTTTGAAACCGACTATCTTGCCAAGCTCTTTCAGCTCGTCAACGTAATCGCCGTAAACGACGGCGAGGTGATGACCGTAGTGGCCCTCGGCAAGCGCGTGGCGGAACTCTCTCGCGCCGCCCTCAACCTTGTAGTAAACGGCGGGTGAGCACTCGATATCGCGGTACGCGCACCCGAGAATTTCGCCGCGCGTTACCATCATAGAAGAGCCGTCGCGCGAAAAACGTGCGATAGTAACCGTTTTTGTGCTGCCCTTTGACATATCAACCTGAACCTTTGCGCCCCATCCCGCAAGCGTAAAGTGGCCGATATCGTAAGGCATATCGGGCAGATCAAGTCCTTCGAGCTTTCTTCCCGGAACGGCGTGGCGGATCTCAAGTACGTCCTCGTCAAACCCTTCGGCAGGGCCGGAGAGCAGTTTTGTCATGCCGAGGTCTTCTATCGGGCGCTTGTGCGCGTGAACGAGCGACGGGTTGCCCATAAATATCGACTTCTTTGAAAGATACATCAGCACCATTACCGCCATCCAGACGTTAAGGTCCTCCTCGCAAGCAGTCGGGATGCCGCTGTCTTTGAACAGCGAGTGAGCAAGGCACGGAGTGCATTTGTTTTCCATCGGCAGACGCGACGCGCAAAGCTCTTTGCAGGCGGTTGTGAACGCGTTGCATCCAAGCTCCTCCATCATAACTTTGACCGCTTCATAGTAGCGCAGATCGGAAGATATCCATTCCTTTGTTATGTTCGCCTCTCCCGCCCCTGAAAGAATTTCGTCGGCTTTGGCAGAAATCTTATCCTCCATATCGAGTTTTTTCATTATGGGGAACACGTCTTTGATCGAGCGGCGCGCGGAGCGGATGCCGTATTTCAGATTAAGCCCGAACAGATCGGGGTTTGACGAGTTCACGGAAACGGGGAACTGCTCGCAAGCGGTAAGGACAAGGAGCTTTGTGTTCCTGATCGCCTTGCGTACTTGAAGGAGCTTCAAAATCTCGTTGTACTCCTCAAAATCGTGTCCGAAATAGAACTCATGGCCGATATCGGAGTAAAATGCGCCAAGGTCAACGGGCGCGGGGCCGTTGTTGATCATCGACATCGGCTTGTTCAGCCTCTCGATGCCGGGGAGTCTGTACGTGAACAGGAATATATCGACTTCGTTGAGGTCAGGCTTCAGCACGTCAAACGTTTCGTCCGAAATATAGAAGCTTTCGGGATATTCTATGTATGCCGGCTCCATTACGTTTGCGTATTCGGAAGAAATGTTCTCTTTGAGCTGCTTGTACCAGACCTTTACCTGCTCGCGCCCGACGCGCATCTCATACTCGGGCGAAAGCTCTTCAAGCGTACCTACGCGGCACGGGCCTTCCCAGACCGCCGTATGCACAACGTTTGAAAAAATCGGTTTTACGTTTACCTTAACGTCAATTGCCTTTTTCATTTTTGTTCTCCCTTTGGTTTATATATTTTATTATTTTTTTCTCGATTTCATATAGCCCGTCGCGGCGGCGAGCCGTTATGATACCGCGATCAAAGCACTCGTCGGCAAAGCCGATATGATCCACCGGCGGACTTAGCTTTTGCGACGCTTCGATAAGCGCCTCACAAAGCCCGCCGATAAAAAGCGAGTCGCTGACGGCGTAAAATTTCAGAGTGTCGCTTGTGTCGGCGCAAAACCACGTTTTCGTTTCGCAAGAGTTCACCCTGTGCGCGTCGTCTTTCATTTCGGGCGGGTATTTCGGCGCGCCGAGCGCCGCCATTGCGAGAATATCAAAGCGGTCAAGCTCGTTTTCGGCGGCGAACAGTCTTTGCACGATTTCACTGTTTTCTTGCATTTCCGTACCTGCCTTTTATTTCTTTCATCGCGCAAATGAATGCGTCAACGTCGTCATCGTCGTTGTAAATGCCGAGCGAGACGCGAAGAGTCGATTCAAAGCCGAGCATATCGTGCGCCGCGTGCGCGCAGTGCCGTCCCGATCTTACGCAGATGCCGTTTAATGAAAGCAGGTGCGCTGCGTCAAGCGGATGAATGAACACGGGATCAAACGACACGAGCGGCATAGGATCGTCGCCGCACGGCGCAAGCCTTGCGCCAATATCGGAAAGGGAAGCGCGCAATTTTTCCGCAAGCCGCCGCTCCCTCTCCCATAGCTCGCTTATATTGTGCGAGTCGAGGTAATCTATCGCGGCGCCGAATGCGATGATCCCGGCGGCATTTTGCGTGCCGGCTTCGACACGGCTGAAATTTTCCTTTATATCGTATCCGAAAACGTCTGCTTTCTCGACGGTGCCGCCGCCGAGTCTTGCGCGGACACGATTTTTCGCTCTCTCGTTCCCGGCGATGATGACGCCAACGCCCATCGGGCCGTAGATCTTATGCGCCGACGCGCACATATACTCGAATTCAAGCTCGGACGCGTTGATTTTTTCATGCGGCGCCGCTTGCGTTGCGTCGATTATAAGCGGCACGCCGCGCTCTGAAAAGATACGGCAGACCGTTTTGAGCGGCGCGCGGTAGCCGCTGACGTTTGACGCGGCAGTGAACACGGCCGCTGTGGTGTTATCGTCAATCAGTGCCTCGGCTCCGTCAAGGTCGGGTACGCCGTCGGATAGCGGAATAAATCGAAGCTCGGCGCCGCTCTCCTTGCATATCCTCATCCACGGAAGAAGCGCGGAATTGTGCTCAAGCGGGGAAATAACGACGTTTTTGCCTACCGTCGCCGCGCGTCCGAGCGTTTCGGCGGCGATGTTGAGCGAATCGGTCGCGTTCAGGGTAAATGCAAGAGATGACGCGTCGGTTCCGAAGTACTCGGCGATTTTTGCACGCGCGCTTTCAAACATTCGCGTCGCCTTGTCGGAAAATGCGTACTCCCCGCGAGAGATGTTTGCGTTTGATCTGTTGTAAAAATCAGTCAGCGTGTCCATTACGCATCTCGGTTTTTGCGACGTTGAGGCGCTGTCAAGATAAACTGACGATTTGTTATGCTCAAAAAACGGAAAATCGGCTTTTATATCGTTATTTTTCATTTATTTTCTCCCATAGCTTGTCTGCGTAGTCATCAACGCTTACAACTTCAGTCGCGCTTATCGCGTCAAGACTTACGCCAAGCTCGCGCTCGATTTCCATCATCAGAAGCGTTTTTTTGCTCACGATGTAGCTTGTTTGGTGGCAATCTACGGTGGCAAGCCGACTTTCGAGCGTTGAAACGTCCTCGTCGGGCATTTTCAGACGCACGGAAAAAAGCACCAAATAATATAGCTCTCTTTGGTGCGTGTCTTTCGGCAACTCAAGCCGCTCTATTATATAGCGGTAAAGTGCTTCGCAAAAATCAACGTTGTTTTCGGCGTTTTTCATATTTGCGGCAAGCTTTTTGCGCCATTCTTCCGTCATTTTATGCTCCATTGTGTTTATCTAAATTAAAAATACTACATTTTTTTGATTTTTTCTATTGATTTTTACGCTGAAATATTGTATTATTACGTCATGGAACATTCATATAACATCAAAAATATCAAAATACAGTCGTGCGGCATCAAAGACTGCGACGAAAACTGGCATTGGGACACGGGCGAGGACGGATTTGGCGACTATGACCTGTGGACTGTGTTTCGCGGACACGGCGCGCTCACCTGCGGAGGCAAAAGGTGGGACGTATCTGTCGGGGACAGCTTGCTTTTGACTCCGGGCAACAGATGCATCGGCGAGCACGACCTTGACGACAAACTGCTTACAATAAACGTCCACTTCGATTTTATCGGCGAAGGCCGCCCGATCTATCCATTTTCCGGCGGCGCGCTTTACCGTCGTATTTCGGACATTTCGTATATGCGCGACGCGCTCGGGCGAGTCCTGCGTTACTTCAACGCGGGAAAGAAAGACATCGCCGAGGCTGTTTTTTCCTCGGTGCTTGCGGAGTTTTTCGAGCAGCAGAGCGTTTATATCGACAACGTTTACGGCAAGGACAAATATGATCTTGTTCGCGGCATCTGCGACAGGATAAACGCCTCACCATCATCGGTCCCGCCGCTTTTTGAGCTTGCAAAGGAGTGCGGATATTCAGCCGACTATCTCGGAAGGGTATTCTCATCCGTTGTAGGACTTCCGATATCGGAGTACATCAAAAATGCAAAAATCAACCTTGCAAAACAGCAGCTTAAGTCGACCTCGATGACGATCGAGGAGATTTCGCGCTCGCTCGGATACTACGACGTATGCTATTTTTCCCGTCAGTTCAAAGCCGAAACGGGATACTCTCCAAGCGCCCACAGAAAAAACAAAATGATGTAAAAAGCCGCCATGGGCGGCTTTTTTTATTCGTCAAGAATGACGGGTGTTGTAAAAATCCCGTGCGCGCGAAGCATATACTCGGGCGAGAAAAATCTGCCCTTCGGCCGCCACATTCCGGGATCGGTATAGGACGGCTTTAAGATCGTGTTGTGAAGCTGTCCAAACGTGTTCATACGGTTGCCGTAAAGCTTGAGATCAAGGCTGTGCGCGCCGTCTGAAAGCTCGCCGAGCGGCAGTCTGTTCGGCGGGAACGCAAGCATACCCGGCACGCGCGCGCCGTCAAGCTCCGCCGATATCGCAGTACCTGTAAAGCGGCGCACTTCAAGCGTCTTATTCCCGCCGCCGCAAATATCGAAATGATACGTTATATTCCCGCCGTAAAAGGGAAGCCCCTGCTTTGTTACGTCGTCGAAATACAAAACGTCCGGAAGTGACGTCAGTTTTATGTTTTGTCCCGTCACCGAAACGCCGAAATCACCGAGCAGATAATACGCCTCGATCTGCGTTTTGTCGGTTATCTCAAGCACGATTTTAAGCTCGTTTTTGCCTTTTTTGATAGGCGGCAGATCGATAACGGAGAATGCCTCCTCGTCGACGTAGTAGCCGCGGCGCGTCATATCGGCGCGCTTGCCGTTAAGGTAAACCGTGCTGTATTCGATAGATTCAAGCGCAAGGCTTGCTTTTGTGTCGATATCGGAGTTTATCTCAAAATAAAACTCGGCAACGCCGCGAACATCGTCGCATATTTTTGCTGCCCACGGCTGACGTTTTGTTATTTTTACGCCGAGCTTTTTACGTATTTCGTCCCCTGCCGTGAGGATGTACGTCGGCTCGCTCAACTTGTCGCCGACAGAATAGCGCGGCATATCGAGAAGAAGCACATTCGGCTCCGACAATGTGTACTTTGCATACGGCGCAAGGAACTGTTCGCCGCGGTAAGACTTATCGACAAATTCAAATCCTTCGATTTGTTTTCCCGCTTTCATTTCAAGAAGAATAGAGTCGCATCTTCCGCATACCCAATCAAATGACGTTTTTCCGCTGTCATAAGACGCGGCAAGCGGCCGCGTAACTCCTGTCATCGTGTCAAAAAGCGTCAGCGCCCACTCGCCTTTTAGCGTTATGCGGTAATGTTCGATCGGCGAAACGTCATAATCCTTCGGCTCCGTCACGTGCGCGATGAATAAGTGGCGAACATCCCCGTCTTTTCGCATATTGTAAACGAGATTGTCTGCAAATTCGCCGTTTTCATTTGCCAAAAGCACCTCTCGCTCCGGCTCGATCAGGTGGAACAGGTCTTTTTTGTTCCAATCAATATATTTACATCTTTCTATAAGTTTTTTCGCGCGATCTGACGGAAGAGCGTCGACAAGCGTCGGAACATCGCCCATGAATATCACTTTGCCGCCGTCGTCGACAAATTTTTCAAGCGCGTCGAGCGTTGTCGAGCGGATTGTTCTCATATTCGGAACGATTATGGCCTTGTATTTTTGAACGCCAACTCCAAAACCGCCGTCGGTCCCCGAGAACTGATGCGTCAGCAACGATTCCGATATCAGATCGAAATCCTGCGAGCCGAACACGAGCCAGTTTATTATCTCATAGAACTTTCTTTGAAGCTCGCCGCGTTCAAGATACGTCTGCGAAAGCGGCCCGAACGCCAGCCAAAACGACTCCAGCGGGTGTATCACGCCGATATTGACTATCGGCGTTCCGCGCGTCATAACAGTATTTATTCGCGCAAAATGATCTTCTATATACGGGTATTCCTTGTACCACGGGGACTGATAACCTATCGACGCGGGATAGTCGCGTTTTGCCTCGCCGCGCATTGATACCCAGAAAAGATGCGGAACACGGAAAGTTACGCCAAATGCCGCCTGCCAATCGCCTTGCTGCTTGTGTCCTTTGAAGTCGAAGTACCAGTTTGTAACGCCGTAAAGCTCGCTCATCATACCCTCGCGCCCGTACTGGCGTGCCGCGCTCTGACATTGCTTTGCCGTTGACAGTTCGTGGTGGTCGGCGAGCATATCTATTCCCGGTATGCCGAGGGAGCGGTATGATCGCATCGTTTCGCCCGTTGCTATCGTCTGCGTCCAAAGTGCCGGCTCCATCATCATGTGGCAGGTAAAATCGATGCCGTTCTCGCGGCACCAGTCGCCTATTGTGTCGGCAAACCCGGACGCGAATCGCTCCGCGGAATGATCGTGGAAGCAATACCGCGCTCTTGACGCCCTGCCGCCCGGAAGTTCGTAAACAAGCTCCGGTATGAAGTCGATTATCGAGAAGCCGTAAGCCTTTTTGAACGTTTCGTCAAAGTCTGTGGTGTACGGCATATCGACGGAGCATACATCAAACGGGGAAGAAAGGTAAGTCTTTTTTGCCATCTGCGGCTCGTCGCCGAAAATTGACGGAACAGCTTTGCCAAACTCCTCGCCGACACACTCCTTATACCGCTCGTGCGTTATCTTCACAAAGTTTTCGATAGCGGGCTTTGACATCGTATCGGCATAAGCTCCGCCGTTGCACCATTCGGACGGCGGCATATACTCGACGTATGAAAACAGCTTTATCCCCTCCGCCTTTTGCGAAACGTCTATCCGTTTGTACGACGAAATATACCCGTCGCCATCGAGGATAACGTCGTGGCAGGCAAGCAGATAATACTTCGACTCGGGCAGTATATCCGTCGAATTTTTTATATCGTCGTCAAGGGTAAGCGTGCCGTCACCATACGGAACGGACGTTATTTTCAGCTTTTTTTGCCTGAATTCGATATTGTCCTTTGTGTTAAGTCCGCCTGCAAAGCCGGAGGGCCATTTGTCCTCGTCGTACAGATATGCGCGCATTTGCTCGGCTTTGGCTTTGTTCACGCACGTTTTCACAAGCGACATAAAATCGTCGGAGAGGTACGGCGTGGCAAGTCCGACGCGCGGGTGCATATGAAAGCCGCCAAATCCCATTTCTTTCATATATTCTATTTCTTTTTCGAGCAATTCTGGCTTCAAATCGCAGTTCCATGCCCAAAACGGCGCTGCGCGGTATTCTGACGACGGATTTTTGAATAGGGACAGATCAAGCTTTTCGCTTTTGCTGCTTGGGTAAAACATAAGCTGCCTCCGTGGTTTTTTCTACATTTTATCACACGAAAAATCAAAATACAAGATATTGTTTTATTTTTATTGACATTGTTTTTTTTGAGTGCTAAAATATACTTGAAATCTCAAAAACGGAGGCTGACAATGCTTAAAAATACATACTCAAAGCTTGCCGCAAAAAAGGATATCACCGTTGCGTATTTCGGCGGCTCGATAACCGAGGGCGCGGGCTCGACCGATAAAAAAACAAAGGGTTGGCGCTCGCACACAACAAACTGGCTTATCGAAAAATACCCCGATTTAAAAATAACGGAGATCAACGCCACCATCGGCGGCACAGGCTCCGATCTTGCGATATTCCGTCTTGACGATGACGTGCTGAAATACAGCCCCGACCTGCTTTTTATCGAATTCTGCACAAACGACACCGCTGTTGACGGCTGCGAGGAATACGAGGAAGCGATCATCCGCCGTGTGCTGAAATCTTCGCCAATGACAGATATTGTTCTCGTCAGAACGTTCACGCGCGCGATATATGAAAAATCGCTTCGCGGCGAATACCCCGACAGTTACCGCTCATACCGCGTTTTGTCGGAGCATTACGACTTGCCGATTCTTGACATCGGAGAAGAAATAAACTCCCGTGTCCGCGTGGGTGAGGGCGACTATATGACGTATACAAAAGACAGCGTACACCCAAACGATCTCGGCCATAAGATACTCGCCGCAGCGGCGATACGCTTTCTCGAGCGCGAGCTTGTGCTTCCGCTCCCCATCCGACGCGAAAAATACGAAAACACGCGCCTTTTGCGCGCAAAAGACATCGCCGACACCGATTTTGATTATGTCGACGAGCCGTTTGTCGGCGAAAACGGACAGCGCGGTTTCGGCTATCTTACGGCAAGCGGCGAAAATCATCATATCTGCGTGAAATTTTCCGGAACGGCTGTCGGGATTATATATATGACGGCGCACGATTCCGGCGATATAAAATGGCGCATAGACGGCGGCGAATTTACGACAAAGCGCCTTTGGGACGAGTATGCTCTCCGCTTTGACAGGATAAACTACGTCGTTTTTGCAAACGATCTTGAACATGGCGAGCATACGCTTGAAGTTGTAACGACGGGGCAGAGCGACGAGCGCTCGCACGGCACGACCGTAAAAATTTCCGCGATTATGGTTTCGTAAGGAGGGAAATATGAAAATAGCGCCTACCGAAAAGCAACTGAATTTTCTGAACCTTGAGTTCGGCGCGTTCTTCCATTTCGGCATACGCACATTTAACCATGGCCACAGGGATTGGGACGGCAGGGAAATGAGCGCCGAAACGTTCAACCCGTCGTCGCTTGACTGTCGGCAATGGGTGCGCGAGGTAAAGGACGTCGGCGCAAAGTATGCGATACTGACGACAAAGCACCACGACGGTTTTGCGCTCTGGCCGTCGAAATATACGTCATATTCCGTTGCCGCGTCGCCGTGGAAAAACGGGTGCGGCGACGTTGTTGCCGAATTTGTCGACGCGTGCCGCGCGGAAGGCGTCGCCGTCGGACTGTATTATTCTCCCGCTCAATGGGGCGCGAGCGCCGTTACGTTTGACAAAGAAGAGGAATACGACGACTACTTTATAAATCAGATCTCCGAACTTTTGACGGGATACGGCAAGATCGACTACCTCTGGTTTGACGGGTGCGGCTCGGGCGATCACAAATACGACGAAAAGCGCATTATCGGCGTTATTCGCTCTCTTCAACCGCAGATCACGATCTTCGGAATGTGGGACCCCGACACCGTGTGGGTCGGCAACGAGGACGGCTACGCGCCGGAATGCAACACGGGCGTCGTAACGGTGAACGTCCTCGGCGAAATGAAAACGATATATGCGCCGTATGAGTGCGACTGCCGCATACGCGGGCATTGGTTTTACGACCTTGATATGAACACGCTCAAAAGCGTTGACGAGCTTTGCGCCATGTACGAGCTTTCAGTCGGGCGCGGCGCGAATCTTCTTCTCAATATCGGCCCCGACGACAGGGGACTTCTTCCCGACGCTGATATTGCCAGACTCCGTCAAATGCGCGCCGAGCTTGACATGAGATACGCGCATCCGCTCCTGTTTGAGCCGATCAAAAAGGAATCTGAAAATACGTATTCCGTCGAGTATTCGGACTATACGCTGAATACCATAATCGGCGACACGGATAATATCCCGCTTTGCCGCGCCGTGATCATAAACGAGGACATAACGGCGGGCGTCGGGTCGCGCGCCTTCAAGCTATGGGCGCATATCCCGTCAAGAAAACCCATTTCCGACAAAAAAATATGTGTTTTCATAGGCGAAACGGTCGGCAGAAAGCGCATCATCCGCATCCCGCCGATGCGCGCGCCGAAATTCACGCTTGAAATACTCGAGCGAGAGGGCGAGTGCAGTATTACGAATCTTGAAGTATATGGATAAAATAAAACATCGCGCCGCGGCGCGATGTTTTATCTTTTTTTGAACAGTTCGTCAATGCTTACCTCAAATACGCGCGAAAGCGCCGGCAAGAGGGAAATATCGGGGCAGCAGATGCCGCGCTCC
>Ga0307453_100033_pt1 | contig 11503 bp, 8 predicted proteins | sample Goafecreptomycin_20_FD_204472 | JGI IMG/M metagenome (GOLD analysis project Ga0307453, IMG submission 204472) | Metatranscriptome of enriched fungal communities from goat fecal pellet, Isla Vista, California, United States - Xylan, Gen2, Rep 3... ... | reverse complement strand
CAGTTATCTAAAATTATACAAAACGCCCATTTTGTAAGTGAGCGGTAGCGGAACGGTAATTTCCGAAGAAGCAGGGGGATAGGGTAACCCCTACAAAGCAAGACAGGAAATTATACAAAATCAAAATTTTGTATAATTTAGGGAACAAATAATATATGAAATAAGTAAAAAACAGCCGGTTTTGGTATATACCATATATCCGGCTGTTATTTTATTATTGTTTTGGCGGAATCTTTATATTGACTATTGATATATTAGCATAGTCTATCGGCGGAAGATAAATCGGGGCCATTCCCATATTGAGCGTTAACGTTGCAACAAATGATTTCACGTACGGAAACATCTCCGCCATCGATTCCACGTGTATCTCGGTTTGGTTTTTTTCTTTCGAATGTTCAAACAGTCCAGTGCATTTAACTGTGACAGATAATTTGTCCTCGCTTTCCGAATCAGTTACGTTTACCGTAAACTCACCGACGCACGTTGTATCGTTTATCGGGTGCATATTATAATTGTAATTGTTTTTCAGCGATATTTTCACTCCGGGCGCCAAGTGATTTATAACTTTTACGTCGCTTACGTTGAAACCCTTTAAATTTGTTCTTTCCATTTATAATTCCACCGCTTTCAAAAATTATACAAAATTTTATTTCATCAATTTTATTTTGTGCAAAAAGCCGTAAATCTTCTCGCCGTGCGGCAAAAGCATGATATCGTCTTTTTCTATTCCTTTTATAATCAGATTTACAACAAAATAAAATACTATTGCAAGCAATACTGCGACAATAACCGATATTTTTACGCTCTTTGTCATAAATTCAAGCGCTTTATACACGCCCAAAGCAAACGCCGCCATAATGACCGACGCCGCGAGCGACTTCCCTACCGGTTTTATGATTTTAAGGTCTTTATATACGTATTTTTTAACGAATACCAAGTTCAGCACCGCCATTACAAAATAGCCGATTACCGAGCTTATCGGCGCGCCGATCATACCGAATAATTTCATCAGCACAATATTGAGCACAAGCTTTGTCGCCATTCCGCAAAATGCAGCAATGACGGGCATTTTTTGCAGTTTGTGCGCTTGCAGGATCGACGACGTGACCGTAAGGATCGCCATGAAAAAGACTCCGATAGCAAGTATCGAAAGGTACGGCGCGTTTTCCTTGACAGACGACGCCGTTTTATCGTTTCCGAACAAGAGATATATAATGGGATATGCAAGAGTGGCAAGCCCCAAAGTACACGGCATTGCCACACCTGACGCAAGACGAATCGATGAGGACATCGTCGATTTTGCACGCAGTTCGTTGTTCGACGAGATCGAAGAAGCCAACGTCGGAGTAAGAGCTGCGGAAATAGGCAAAATAAACGCCTGAGGAAGCCTGAAAAGCGTTACGACCAGAGTTGTGTAGTCGCCGTACATTTCCATTCCGTTTTCGCTTTTCAACACATTCATGATCGTGAACGTATCGATGTTTGCCATCAGTCCGAGCGCGACCGAGCTTAGTGTTATGGGAACGGCGATCCAGAAAAGAGTTTTGACTATTTTGCCGTATCTAAGGCTTTCATCGCTGATTTCGCCTGTATATTCAGGCTTTTTGATGATTTTGAGCAATACAAGAAACGTCATGCCGAGCAAATGTCCGATAGTAACGCCTGCAATTGCATACGCCGCACAAACCTCGATAGAATACCCTTTTTGAGCCGCATAAACTCCAAGCACAACACCGAGCGCGCATTTGCCGAGAGCATCGAGAAACTCTGATATCGCCGTCGGCATCATGTTGTTGTGCCCCTGGAAAAAGCCTTTGATCGAGCCGGAAACACAAATAATAAGAAGTATCGGCGCTATCGCTTTGATACACAGCGGCGAATTATTGTCGCCATCGATAAAATTGGCTATTGAGTCGGCGCCGAAAAACATTATCGAGCTTCCGATAAGTCCCAGCGCTATAAAGACGCACAGCGCGGCACGGTAAATTTTATTTACCTCAATTATTCGCCCATTTGCGCGGCTTTTTGATACCATAATAGACACCGCTATCGGAAATCCGGTCAGCGAAACGGTATAAAACGTGCTGAAAATACTGTAAGCCGAGTTAAAATACCCCATACCCTTGCTGCCGAGTATATCATTCAGCGGAATTTTGAACAGAACGCCGAGTATTTTTTCAAGTAGGCTTGCAAGCATCAGCACAATAACGCCTACGATCATCCGAGGCTCTTTTTTTTCGGTTTCAGGCAAATAATACCTCCAAAATAAGATCAAATGATCTTTCTATGTCTTAATTATATCTTTTGAAATGAAATATATGAGCAAAACAAATCTTAAGTCAATAGATTTTTTCGTAAAAATCCATAATTTTTTTGTCGCGTTCCGCCATACGTTCCTCATCTTCTTTGAGATATTCAAACGGGTATTTGAAGTTGAAAACGCGCTCGATCTTGTTTCTGTCGCGCGAAACAAGTTTTGATACGGCGCCGGCGCCGACAGCGAAAATGCTGTGGATCTCTTCCATCATATAAATATTATAAAGCCCCTCCGTGCCCGGCAGCGAAAAACCTACGTTTTCAAGATTTTCAACGGTGTTTTTCTGTCTGTATATATAATAAGGAATATATCCGGCGTTTTTGGCAGAAGCCTGAGCATAGTCAACGCATTTTGAAACTTCCCCGCGCGCGCTGGCCTTGACGCCGCGAAGCTGTTGACCGTAATCCGCCGCGCTTTTGATGCACAAAGTATGGATCGTAAGATTTTCCGGCATAAGCTTTATCATTCTTTCGACAGTATCGGAAAAACTCCCGAATCCCTCGCCCGGAAGACCTGCGATGAGATCTGTGTTTATAATTTTTATTCCGGATTTTTTCGCAAGCTCAAACGCATCAAGGAACTGCTTTGCAGTATGTCTTCTGCCTATGGCTTCAAGCACGTCGTCGTTGAGCGTTTGCGTGTTCACGCTGACTCTTGTAACGCCGCTTTGGTACAGGATGCGGAGTTTTTCTTCGTTTACCGTATCGGGACGACCGGCTTCAACGGTAAATTCTTCAAGAGATGATACGTCAATGTTTTTGTTTACCGTATCAAGCAGGCGAGCAAGCTGCTTTTCATCGAGCGTTGTCGGCGTTCCGCCGCCGATGTAAACGGTCAAAACGCGAAGATCGAGTTTTTTTATCGTGTCAAAGCATTTTTCAACGTCGTTTATCAGCCGTTCAAGGTATTCGTCCGTGATCGAAAGCAGTTTTTTCGACGCGACGGAAACAAACGAACAATATGAGCATCTCGACGGGCAAAAAGGAATTGAAATGTAGACGCTGCACGATCTTTCCGGAACTTTTGCGATAATCTTCTTTTCTATGGATGCAATATCCGTTACAAGCGACGCTTTTTTCGGTGTGACAAACAACTCTTTTGTGAGAGATGACTTCACTTCGGTTTTTGTCTTTCCTTCGCAAAGCTCTTTGAGGGCAATTTTTGATGGCCTTACGCCCGTAAGGATACCCCACTGCGGTGAAATGCCGAGAAGCGCCTTGCCCGCCGCAAAAAAAGCCTTTCCTACGGCGATACGCTCAGCGTCTGAAATCAAATTCGCACATACAGGCTCCGTGTACGTTTTTGTTACGGATTTTCCGCCGTATGACAGCGTGACCGTGGCCTCGGCCCCGTTTTCCTTTTCCACAACCGAAACGTCAGCGCACGGCGAGCCTTCCGGCTCGTCTTCCGCTTTTGAAAAGCGCGATCCCGGAAAAAACAACAAACACAGCGTTTGCGCATAATATTCGTTTATATTGTTACTGACGGTTAATTTCATTTATTCTTCCCTTTTAATAATTCGCTGTCCATTACGATCGTGACCGGCCCGTCGGCTGTCATCGTTATTTTCATATCGGCGCCGAAAACACCTGTTTCAACCGGAATTTGAGCTGAAAGCATTTTCACAAAATATAAGTAAAGCTCGTTTGCCCTTTGGGGCGCTTCCGAAGTAAAATAATCCGGCCTGTTGCCATGCTCATAATTTGCATAAAGCGTGAAATTTGAAATGACAAGCGCCGATCCGCCGACGTCAAGCACGCTTTTGTTCATTTTTCCGTCATTGTCGGAAAAAATACGTAGTTTTGCTATTTTTTGCGCCAATATTTCAGCGTCGTTCTCGCTGTCGCCGCGCTTTACTCCGAGGAGTATCATAAGCCCCTCGCCGCATTTTCCGGTCGGTACGCCGTCAGAAATGACGGACGCACCGCAAACTCTTTGAATAACAGCTCTCATAGTTTATTTTGCATAACCTCGTTTTATGTCGTTAACGCCCGGGATCGATTTGAGCCGCGCGACGATACTGTGCAGATGACTTACATTTTTGCAGGTGACGGCGATATTTATAATCGTTTCCCCGTCGCTCTTTTTCTGCGAATAGATCTGAGTTATCGAAACGCGCATCTCCGCAAGGGCCGAGCTTATATCGGCGAGCATTGAAATCCGATCTTCTGAAAATATCTGAAGCAGTGCTTCGTATCCGTTGCTTCTTGATTCGATCTCGCCGCGCCGCCATTCGACAGTCACAAGCCTGTCTTTGTTTTTGCCAAGCTCCGCCATAATATTCGGGCAATCGTATTTGTGAATGGATATGCCGAATCCCTTTGTGATAAAACCGACGATGGCGTCCCCGGGAAGCGGGTTGCAGCACTTTGCAAACTTGACGACGCACCCCTCTTCTCCATCGACAATAACGCCATTTCCGCCGTGCTTTGACGCAACGGTCTGTATTTGAGAAATGTCAGTTATCTGCGGCTCCTCAGGCTCGGGAGTGACTATTCTGTCAAACTCCTCTTTGAGGCGGCGCGATATCTTGCTCATGGAAAGGCCGCCATAGCCGATCATGTTATACAGGTCATCGGCGCTTTCCATACCGTTTTTCTGCGCGGTGTTAAGCACTATTTCGTCGAACTGATCTTGCGTGCATTTGCCGTAGCGTTTTATTTCCGCGGCTATCTCGTCCTTGCCGGTGATAATGTTTTCTTCGCGTTTTTCTTTTTTGAACCACTGGCGGATCTTCGCCTTTGCCTCGCTTGTTTTGGCGATTTTCAGCCAGTCGCGGCTCGGGCCTTTTGTGGAGGATGACGTAATGACCTCAACAATTTCGCCGTTGTGAAGCGTTCTGTCTATCGGAACGATAACCCCGTTTACCTTAGCGCCCACCATCCTGTTTCCCACGTCCGAATGGATGCGGTAAGCAAAGTCGATGCAGTTGGCATCCTGAGGAAGCGTTATAACGTCGCCCCTCGGTGTGAATACAAACGTTTCATCAGAGAAAATATCGATCTTCAACGCATCGATAAAATCGTCGGGATCGAGCGTTGACGACTCGTTTTCAACGAGTTTTGATATCCATTCGAGCTTTTTGTCAAGCTCCATACCGCCTTTGTCGCCGGATTTGTACTTCCAGTGGGCCGCGATACCGAACTCTGCGACGCGGTGCATTTCCCACGTTCTTATCTGAACCTCAAACGGAATACCGTCGCGTCCTATGACGGTTGTATGAAGCGAGCGATACATATTCGGCTTCGGGATGGAGATATAATCCTTGAATCTGCCCGGAATGGTGTTATACATCTCGTGAATTATACCGAGCGCCGTATAACATTCGATTTCCGTGTTTACAATGATCCTTACGGCGTAAAAGTCGTAGATCTCATCAAAATTCTTTCCTTGCTTGAACATCTTACGGTAAATGCTGTAAACGCTCTTTACGCGGCCTTCAAGCGTACTCTCGATACCGTTTTCCGAAAGCTTTTCAAGTATCTGCGCCTTTGTGTTCTCGATAAAATCCTGATTCTGACCGAATTTTCGCGCTATATCCTGCTTTACGGCATCGAATCCCTCGGGATCAAGATAAGACAGCGATTCGTTTTCAAGCTCTTGCTTAACTCTTTGCATACCAAGGCGGTGAGCAAGAGGAGCGTAGACGTGCATCGTTTCAAGAGCGATGCGTCTGCGTTTTTCCTCCGGCTGTGCGTCAAGAGTTCGCATATTGTGCATTCTGTCGGCAAGCTTTATGAAAATAACGCGAACGTCTTTTGCCATGGCAAGAAACATCTTGCGAAGACTTTCCATGTGAACGTCCTCTTTGTCGGCAAATTGAAGCTGAACAAGCTTTGTAAGCCCGTCGACAAGCTCGGCGACCTGTGTGCCGAATTCCTGCTTTATTGTGGCTATATCTATCTTATCCGGGCAGTCCTCGATCGTGTCGTGAAGGAGTGCCGCGCAAATGGAATCCGTATCAAGACCGAAATCAGCAACGATCTCGGCAACGGCAATCGGATGGCAAATATATTTTTCGCCGCTTTTGCGGAACTGCCCCTCATGAAGAGCGTTTGCGTATTCAAACGCTTTTCGTATTTTATCGATATTATATTTTTTGCCTGTTTTTTCCAGTCCGGCAATCAAACTGTCAACGTTTTCATTCATTTTTTTCTTTCAATGCCTCTGTCATGATCGGGGTTTTTGTAAGATCGCTCTTCCCTTCGATTTTGTTCATAACGATCCTTGAAGCTCCCGGTCTTTTAATATCGCTTTTAATCTGTATTATTCCCGCTTGTTTGAGCGCCTCTATTGCCACGGCGACTTTAATGCCCGACATTTCCGAAAACTTTGCCGCAAACATGGCAAAGTTGAATTTTCCGCCGTTTATTTTCCGTATTTCATTGTAAATTTCAATAAAATCGGACCTTGTTGGAATGTCGTCGGGGGAAATTTTTGCGGGATTATCAACGTATTCTTTGATTTTTTTCGCTTCCGCTTCTACTTTTGCCTTTTCCGACGATGACCTGTCTATATCGCGCAAAATAAGCTGAACGTTTCTTTCGCCGCGGAATTCGTTTATGTCGATGCTGCAAATAATGTCGACCTCGTCACCGACCGAAAATCCTTCGTCGGCGAGGTTTGTGCCGAATATAACGGCGCCAACGTCGAAGCCGTTGCGCGAAAGCGTCATTTTAGTATGTTTTCCGTTGCTCAGCGCCGTCATTTCCGTTATGACCACGTCTTTCATCGCAAAAAGAGGAATCGGATTTCCGGCGCCATACGGCTCAAGCAGCGATATATATTCCGCGGTTTGTTCCGTTGCGTCTGAAATATCTATCAGCGCTTCAGCCTCTGTTTTCGGACGCAAATCGGCGTCGACGGTCAAGCCGCTTATATACTCGTTCAGTTTTTCTCTGAATTTGTTTACGTTTGTTTCTTCAATGGAAAGCCCCGCGGCAAGCGCGTGTCCGCCGAATTTGCAAAGCAGGTCTGAGCAATGCGTCAGCGCTTCAACGATATTTATTCCTCCGACGCTTCTTACGCTTCCCTTGCCTGTTTTGACGCCGTTCTCTCCCGGCTCGGCTCCGTCAAATGAGATCAGCACCGTCGGCACTCCGAGCTTTTCGGTTATGCGAGAAGCAACTATACCGATAACACCGTGATGCCATTTGTCGCTTGCAAGAACTACAACTTTATCTTTTTCGGGATCGAATTCGTTTTCGAGCTTTTTGATGGCGTCGCGGTAGATGATGTTCTCCATGTCCTGCCGCTCGCGGTTGATCGCGCAAAGTTCTTCTGCAATGCTGTCTGCATGAATAACGGAATCTGTAAGAAACAGTTTTACGGCGCGTTCCGCGCTTCCCATGCGGCCTACCGCGTTTATCTTCGGCGCAATGGTAAAGCTGATCGTTGACGCGGTGATGTTCTTCGGAGAGCTTCCGCCGATTATTCCCGCCGCGCGAAACAGCGATTTTATCCCGACGTTGCGCGTATTTTTAAGAAGTTCAAGTCCGAGATGGACTATTACTCTGTTTTCGCCGACAAGCGGCATAACGTCGGCTATGGTGCCTATCGTAACGATATCTATGTACCTTTGGCACATATCTTTGATCGTATAATGGTTGTACTCGCCGCCGTTTATCATTTCAAGTTCAAGCGCGCAAAGGATCTTGAAAACGACGCCGACGCCCGACAGCTCCTTGAACGGATATTCGCAGTCCGGACGCTTGGGGTTGACGACCGCCTCGGCATTCGGTATTTCGGGGCGGCACTCGTGGTGGTCGGTAACGATAACGCGCAGTCCTATCGAGTTCGCATAATCTATCTCATCGATAGCGGTAATTCCCGTATCTACCGTGATAATAAGATCCGTCCCGCGCTTTTTGATCGTGTCAAACGCCGCTTTGTTAAGCCCGTACCCTTCGTTCTCTCTTGTCGGAATGTAATAATCAACGTCAGCGCCGCAGTCTTTGAGGTACATATACAAAATGGAAACGGATGAGACCCCGTCCACGTCATAGTCGCCGTATATCGTTATTTTTTCCTGATTTTCTATTGCTTCTTTGATTATTCCGACCGCTTTTTTTATATCTTTGAGCAGAAAGGGATTATGAAAACAAACGTCTGATTTTTCAATGAAGGATTTTGCCTGTTCGACGTCAACATAGCCGCGATTTATAAGCAACCGCGCGCAAAGACTGTCGATTTTCAGTTCTTTTGACAGCAAAGCGACGTCGCTGTCACTCTGCGTTTTTATTATCCATTTACTGCTGTCAAACATCTCTATCTCCTGTATTTTTATATCTTTCCATTATTCTCAAAGCGCAGTTTATTCCGTCAACACCGGCGCTTGTGATGCCTCCCGCATATCCCGCGCCTTCACCTGCGGGATAGAGGTTATCAAATCCGATCGCGGTAAGCGTTTCTCCTCGCGTCATTCTCACAGGGGATGACGTGCGCGTTTCAGGCGCTGTCAATATGGCACATGACGACGCGAAGCCGCGTATTTTTCTGTCAAAATCAAGAAGTCCTTCATATATTCCGTCAACCACAAAGTTCGGGAAAATATGTCTGAAATCGGCCTTTACCACGTTCCCGTTCATATAGCTCGGGTAAACGTCTGAAAAACTTGTCGTTTTTTCTCTTCCGAGAAAATGACCGACGCTCATGACCGGCGCTGAATAACTTCCCGATATTCCGTATGCCGCCTGCTCGATTTTTCGCTGGAAATCTATCGCACCGTAGATATCGCCTCCAAAGTCATCGGGCAATACCGATACACAGACGGCGCTGTTTGAATTTATGTTGTCGCGCAAGTAGTTGCTCATTCCGTTTGTAACTATGCCGCCTGTCTCCGACGTCGCCGCGACGACCTCGCCGCCGGGACACATACAAAACGTATAAACGCCGCGGCCGCCGTCGCACCTGTGGGAAAGTGCATATTCGCCCTTTGGCAAGCGCGGATCGCCTGCAAAATTGCCATAAAGCGACTCGTCGATGTTTTTTTGCAAATGCTCAACTCGAACACCCACGGAAAAAGCCTTCGGCTCAAACGCGACGCCTTGGTTTATTATACCGGAAAAAGTATCCCTCGCGCTGTGGCCGAGCGCGAGTATCAGCGCTCCGCACTTGATCTGCCCGCGACTCGTATTTACAGACGTGATCTTCCCGTTTTTGTCTTCAAATCCCAAAAAAGAGGTGTTATAAAATATTTCGCCGCCAAGCGACGTGATCTCGCGCTCGATGCTCGTCACAACTTTTTTGAGGTAATCGGTTCCGACGTGCGGCTTTGCTTTATACAGTATATCGTCGGGCGCGCCGTGACGATGCATTTCGTCAATGACAAGCGCGCACTTTTCATCGTTTATTCTTGTGACGAGCTTCCCGTCCGAAAACGTTCCCGCTCCGCCCGCTCCGAACTGAATGTTCGAGTTTTCGTCAAGCTCGCCTGTTTTATAGAAATGCTCAACTGACGCTGTCCTTTGCTCGATATTTCCGCCGCGCTCGATAACAATTGGATAATATCCGCTTCTGGCAAGCATAAGCGCGCAAAACATTCCGCACGGGCCGAATCCCACGATAACCGGGCGTCCCGCCATTGCTTCGCTGCCGTATTTAACACTTGCGCTCGGCTCTTTCAGCGCAACGACACCGTTGCGCGCAAGCTTTTTTACGTCATATTCCCTGTTCGTTTCAACGTCGAATATCACAGACCACACAAACTTAATATCATCCCGTTTGCGCGCGTCTATCGACTTTTTGAATATCTCGCGCCGTATGATCTGCGACCGCCCGAAAAACGTTAAAAGACGTCTTTCGGCATTTGCAAAAACGACGTCTTTTCCTGCCTCAATTGGCAATTTGATGTTTTGAACTATATACCTTTTCATTTGCCTGCGATCATTCTTCGGTCAGAAAGAAAAGAACTTCTATCGTTTCGTTTGAGATATCGCTGTAAAAAAGATTATACTTCGACTCAAACTTTATCGGGACAGTTGCACTTTCCTTCGTCGCGTCAACATCCGACAGATCGATATATACCACTACCGGTGAATTTTCAAGCAGCTCAATATCGCGCTTTCTTCCTTTGACCTTGAAATTTACCGTTTCGGTTTCGGGAACGATTTTGAATCCGGCGTCGGTTATTTGAGATGAATTTCTTATCTCTATTTTAACAGAAGTGTATATATGCGTCGACGCGTCAAAATACACGGATACCGCCCATACGATCATGGCGAGAAGAATTGATGCTATAATAGTGATTATTACGCTTTTGTGGCTATATGCGACCTTGTAATCGTCGGAATCGCGCCTTTCTGTTTTTGAGCCGCGAAAAAATGAAAGAAAACTCATTTTTGATCTCCCTTCTTGCTCTTTTTTTCTGAATCGTCGCGGAGAAGGACCGAAAGTTCTGATTTAAGCGTGTTGTAATCGTAGTTCCTTCTGAGCTGTCCGTCAACGGCTATTGAGATCGTACCCGTTTCTTCCGAAACAACAACGATAACGGCGTCACTGCTTTCGCTCATTCCGATGGCTGAACGGTGGCGTGTTCCGAGGTCTTTGATAATGTCGTCGTTCGTCGAAAGAGGCAATATGCACCCGGCGGCGCAAATACGCCCGGATTTGATTACCATTGCACCGTCGTGCAGCGGCGCTTTATTGTAGAAAATGTTTTTGATAAGCGCGACTTCGACGTCGGCATTTATAACGGTGCCTGTTTTGATTATATCGCCGAGATGCGTCGATCTTTCTATTACGATAAGCGCGCCCGTGTATTCCTGCGAAAGCTCGCTTGCCGCCCGGCATATATTCGATATAATTTCGTGCTTTGGCGACTGACCTTTCTGATCGCCCATTATCCTTGACAGCGGCGCGCCGCCGATCTTTTCAAGCCCTGAGCGGATTTCCGGCTGGAATATGACGATAAGCGCTATAAGTCCGACCTGAATAATATTGGAGAAAAGGAAGTTCATCGCTCTGAGATCGAATAAGCCGCATATTGCTATGACCGCGACAAAAAGAACGACACCGAGAGCGACGTTCCCCGCGCGTCTTGACCTGATGAATGTAATTACGAAGAATATCAGCGCCGCAACGAGCAGAATATCGATAACGTCGGATATTCCGCGAAATTGCGAAAAAATATACTTCAATGTTTCGCCTACCGAGCTCAATTTTCCATCCTCCAAAGATAAAGAGATT
>Ga0307453_100032_pt1 | contig 11532 bp, 11 predicted proteins | sample Goafecreptomycin_20_FD_204472 | JGI IMG/M metagenome (GOLD analysis project Ga0307453, IMG submission 204472) | Metatranscriptome of enriched fungal communities from goat fecal pellet, Isla Vista, California, United States - Xylan, Gen2, Rep 3... ... | reverse complement strand
CTTTGACGGTATTTGTCAATACTTTTTTTGAAAAAATTTACCGTAAAATATAAAAAAATTCAAAAAAACTATTTACAAGTATAAAATTTTGTGATACAATACAATTGCATCAAAGTATAAAGAGGTATTTTATGAATTGGCTTGACAGCATAAAACGTATAAAGAAAGAAAAAGGACTTACCAACGACGCGCTCTCCGAGCTTTCGGGGATATCGCTCGGCACGCTGAACAAGCTCCTTTCGGGCGCGACTGAGGACCCCAAGCTCTCGACGCTTCTTTCGCTTAAAGACGCGCTCGGCGTTTCGCTTGACAAGCTTCTCGGTATCGACGGTGCGGAAATGGACGCGGAGCTTCGCGCAAAATATGCCTCCCTTGACCGCGCGGGGCGTGAAACCGTCGACTATATTATAAATAAGGAACACGCGCGCGTTGCGCGTGAGCGCGAGGCAAAGCCGTACACGCTTGAAAATCCGCAGGTGCGCCGCATAAAACTGTTTGACACGGCGGCGTCAGCCGGAACCGGCACGTACCTTTCCGAAAGCAGTGCCACTGATATTTCCGTTTATTCAAATCCGATCACGGACGCGGCGGACTTTGCCGTGCGCGTATCGGGCGACAGTATGATGCCGAAATATCATAACGGCGACATTCTGCTTGTCGAGCAGACGGAGCAGATAAGCGAAGGCGAGCTTGGCATATTCACAGTCGACGGCGAGGCGTTTTTCAAAAAATACGGCGGCGACAGACTTATTTCGCTCAATCCTGAATACAAGGACATTCCCATCGGCGCGTACAACGACGTGCACTGCTTCGGCAGAGTCATCGGGCGGCTGAGAAAGTAAATATTTTGAAGTATGCCGCCTGAAAAGGCGGCTTTTTCATCGCCGGATTTTTGTAAATCCCAAAAGCTCTGTTTCGGCTTTTACATCGCGCCAAAGCGCGACAACGGCGACAAGATTCACCGCCGTCATCACGGCGACGCCAAAGTCCGTCAGCATCCACACGCGCGCCTCGCCCACAAGCGCTCCCACCACGACAAAAGCGCAATATGCCGCAAGATATACCCCGCCGACGCGGCGGCTTTTGCAGAGATATTCAAGGCACGTTTTTCCGTAAAATCCCCAGCAGATAAGAGTTGAAAAAGCGAAAAAAACTATCGCAACTGCGACGATATATCTCCCGGCGTCGCCGCAAAAATACGCAAAAGCATCGGACACAAGCGCCATTCCGACGCCGTCGCCGCCGTAAAGGAGTATCACAAACGCCGTCAGTGTGCATATAACGATAGTATCGAAGAAAACCTCAAACAGACCGAGAAGTCCCTCGCCCGCGGGGCTTTTTGTTTTTGCCTGCGCGTGTGAAAGCGGCGCCGTGCCGCCGCCTGCCTCGTGCGAATACGCGCCTTTTGCAACGCCGTGGCGCAGTGCCGCCCCCGTGAAAAAACCGACGATGCCGCCGCTCGCCGACGAGGGAGTGAACGCCGACGAAAATATTTTTTCCATCACATCGGGCAGCGTTGCCGCATTCGATATTACTATTTTAAGCGCAATAACTATATACGCGCCGCTCATTATCGGCACGATGACAGATGTTACGCGCGACACCGTTCCGAACCCGCCGAAAATCGACGCGGCACACAAAATCGCGAGCGTGGCGCCAACCGCAAGCGATGGTACGTTTACGACGCTTTGTACTGCGCCGACAGCCGCGCGCGACTGAACCAGATTGCCGAGTACAAATGACAAAACAACGCCGATAAGCGCAAACACCGCCGCAAGAATACGCCCGAAATTGCCGCCGACGCCGTTTTTCATATAGTACATCGGCCCGCCGCGATAGCCGTCGCCGCACACTTCGCGGTACTTTACGGCGAGGACGATCTCGGCATATTTCAATACGGCGGCGATAAGCGCCGACGCCCACATCCAGAATACAGCTCCCGCACCGCCGAGCGATATCGCAACGGCAACGCCGACGATGTTCCCCACACCCAGCGACCCCGCAAGCGAGAGCGACAGCGCGCGAAGCCCCGCGCTCTCAGATATCATTGCGCGCACCGTTTTTATCGGGTGTGAAAAAAAGAAAAAACGAAGCTTAAAAAGATAAAACGCACCGCACCCCATTATCAACACGGGCAGCACCGCCGTCGGAAAAGACAAAAACGCCATAACAAGTCCTCCTTTTTCAATGTATATGATACAAAAGCGGGAAAATGAACTCAAACAGCGTCGAAATTTAGCACTCGACGGAAAAAGTTATGAACTTTTCGTAAAATTTAGCAAAAAGGTATTGATTTTTTCATTGAATTGTAGTAAAATATCTCTTGAAATTGGCACTTAGGTATTTTGAGTGCTAAATTGGGAAAATAAAATTTCATTATATAAACGGAGGTAATTTTATGAAACTCAAACCGCTTTACGACCGCGTTGTAGTCAAGACGGTCGAAGCTGAGGAAACAACAAAGGGCGGCATCATCCTCACCGCTTCCGCAAAGGAAAAACCGCAGGTAGCCGAGGTCATCGCTGTCGGCGACGGCAACCCGCACGACGGATCGAAAGAGGCCGTTGCAGTTAAAGTCAAGGTTGGCGATAAAGTTATCGTTTCAAAATACGCCGGTACTGAAGTCAAGATCGACGGCGAGGAACTTACGATAGTCAACATGGGCGACATTCTCGCCATAGTCGAATAAGGAGGCATAATTATGGCAAAGAACATCATTTACGGAATAGAAGCAAGAAACGCGCTTCAGCGCGGCGTTGATAAACTTGCGGACACTGTCAAGATCACCCTCGGCCCCAAGGGCAGAAACGTAGTGCTTGACAAAAAATACGGCGCGCCGCTCATCACAAACGACGGCGTAACGATCGCAAAAGAGATCGAGCTTGAGGACGGAGCTGAAAATATGGGCGCGCAGCTCGTAAAAGAAGTTGCGACAAAGACAAACGACGCGGCAGGCGACGGTACAACGACGGCGACGCTTCTCGCTCAGGCTCTCATCCGCGAGGGTATGAAGAACGTTGCAGCAGGCGCAAACCCCATGGTGATCCGCAAGGGCATTCAGAAAGCTGTCGACGCGGCTGTCGAGTCGATGAAGAAGAACTCCAAGAAGGTAAGCGGTTCCGGCGATATCGCAAGAGTCGGCACGATTTCCGCAGGAGATGAAGTCATCGGCAAACTGATCGCCGACGCCATGGAAAAGGTAACGTCAGACGGCGTTATCACGGTCGAGGAGTCGAAGAGCGCCGAAACGTACTGCGAGGTCGTTGAAGGCATGCAGTTTGACCGCGGCTATCTCTCGCCCTACATGGCAACCGACACAGACAAGATGGAAGCCGTCATCGACGACGCGCTCATTCTCATTACAGACAAGAAGATATCTAACATTCAGGATCTGCTTCCGCTGCTTGAACAGATCGTTCAGTCGGGCAAAAAGCTCCTTATCATCGCCGAGGACATCGAGGGCGAAGCTCTTACAACGCTTATCCTCAACAAGCTCCGCGGCACGTTCACTTGCGTTGCCGTAAAAGCTCCCGGATTTGGCGACAGAAGAAAAGATATGCTCGGCGACATAGCTGCGCTCACAGGCGGCGAGGTCATCACGTCCGATCTCGGACTTGAGCTTAAAGACACGACGATAAACCAGCTCGGCCGCGCGCGCCAGGTTAAAGTAAACAAGGACAACACCATCATCGTCGGCGGTATGGGCGACCCGGCGGCAATCGCTTCGCGCGTCGCTCAGATACGTCAGGGTATCGAAACAACGACGTCCGAATTTGACAAAGAAAAACTCCAGGAGCGCCTTGCGAAACTCGCGGGCGGCGTTGCGGTCATCAAAGTCGGCGCTGCTACGGAAATCGAGATGAAGGAAAAGAAGCTCCGCATCGAAGACGCTCTCAACGCGACGAAAGCCGCTGTTGAAGAGGGCATCGTTTCCGGTGGCGGCATTGCGTTCCTCAGCACGATAAAAGACGTTGAAAAACTGCTTGACACCGTTGACGGCGACGAAAAGACAGGCGTTAAGATCGTTCTCAAAGCGCTTGAAGAGCCTGTTCGCCAGATCGCGCACAACGCAGGATTTGACGGCGGAGTCGTTATCGACAAGATCGTTTCTCAGAACAAGATCGGCTATGGATTTGACGCTTACAATGAAAAATACGTCGATATGTTCGAGGCGGGGATCATCGATCCGACAAAGGTATCGAGAAGCGCGCTTCAGAACGCCGCGTCGGTAGCTTCCACGGTGCTGACGACAGAATCCCTCGTTGTCGACATCAAAGAGCCTGAACCGGCGGCTCCTGCCGGCGGCATGGGCGGCGGCATGGGAATGTATTGATAAAGCAAAAAAAAGACGCTCGCAAGAGCGTCTTTTTTTATTTGAAAATCGTTTTTTCAGAATTTACGAGTATAAAGCTTTTTATACACAAGCCTTCCGTCAATGCGGGTGCTTTCCATAAGGTCAAACGAAACGACGCGTTTATCAAACGAGCGGACTGCCGCGTTAAAACTTTCCGCGTCGCACCCCGGTTGAAATTCCGCCTCGCGGCAAAGCGTCAAGTGCGGGGAGAACGGCTTTCTGTCGTAATATATCCCGCTTTTGTCAAGCGACGCGCGAAGATGGCCCGCAAGACGCTTTATTTCGTCGCCGCCGACGCCAAGCCATACGATGTTCCCAAACCTCCCCGCTCCACCGACAGCGATATCAAACGGGGAAAAGTCCACGCGCGCCGCCGCTTCAATGACGGATTTAAGGCTCACGCGGTCAACTTCTCCGAGGAACGCAAGCGTTATATGGAGATTTTCACGCCGCGTAAAATTCCCGCGGACGCACATTTTTTTGAGCGACGCGACGTTTTCGGAAATGACGTTCTTTTCCGCCTCCGAAAACCCGACGGCAAAAAACAATCTCATGGCGTAAGATCAGATCTCGATAAGCTCATATTCCCTTGAACCGAAACCGAGCTGTGCCGCCGCCTCAACGGTGTGTATGCCGTGGCGCGACTCAACGCGCTGAATGAAATGCGCCTGTCCCGGATCGTCCTTTGCCGCATAGATAAGGTCGATGCACGCCTGATCTATCGCCACGGGATCGAGTGATGAAAGCACGCCGATGTCCTTCATGCACGGGTCCTCTGCAACGTCGCAGCAGTCGCAGTCGACGGAGAGGTTTTTCATTACGTTGACAAACGCCATGTTGCCTTTGAAATAGTCGACGATAGACATCGCCGCGTCCGCCATTGATTCAAGGAAAGTATCCTGCGGCGGCAGATCGTTCCACAGGTTGAACTGATCTTCAGTTCTGCCTGCCGAGTGTATCAGCGACTTGCCTGCGCTTGATCCGAATCCGATAGAAAGCTGTTTCAGCGCGCCGCCGAATCCACCCATCGGATGTCCTTTGAAGTGCGACAGCACAAGCACAGAGTCATAGTTTTTCATATTCTTGCCGACGAGGTTTCTTTTCAGTACCTTGCCGTTTGGGATCAGAAGCTCGTCGTCCGGGCCTTGCGCGTCCATAAGGTCAAATTTGAAAAATTTGTTCCAGCCGTGCGCCTCGATGAGCTTTACGTGCTTTTTCGTCGTATTTCTCGCGCCGCCGTAAGCCGTGTTGCACTCAATGACAGTGCCGCCCACCTCCTCAACAAGAGGGCGAACAAAATCCGGGCGAAGGTAGTTCTGGTTGCCCTGCTCGCCCGAGTGAAGCTTTACGCCAACGTTGCCGGAAAGCTCTTTTCCGAGCGCGCGATATACCTTTATCAGACTTTCGGGTGAAAGCTCGCGAGTAAAATAAACTTTTGACTTACTCATTTATTTGCTCCTTATCTTATAAAATTCGTGTTGATTTTCTTCTCTTTTTCGGGCAGGCCGTATTTTTCTTTCCCGAGCGAGATGCTCTTCATCAAAAACGCCATATTTTTCGCAAGTGTACGCATCATCTGAAGCCCCTCGCCGTCCTGCGCCGCCTGCTCGGCGGAATTCCCGTGGATGCCGTTCCAATACTGCCCCGTCGCTATCGGCATACCCGAAATGGCGAAAAATTTGTTCATCTCGTCGTACGTTGCCGTAAGGCCACCGCGGCGCGCCGACGCAACGGCCGCGCCCACCTTCATAGTCTTATCAAAATGCGAGCTGTAGAACAACCGCTGCAATATCGCCTCGACAGTCGCGTTAGCGGAGGCGTAATATACCGGCGAGCCGACGACAAACCCGTCGCACTCTTCAAATTTCGGCGCAAGCTCGTTTACAACGTCATCGAACACGCACTTCCCGTTTTTGTAGCAATACCCACACGCAACACACCCGCGAACAGGCTTGTTGCCGACATGGACGATCTCCGCCTCGATCCCTTCTTTTTCAAACACGCGGCGCATTTCGTCAAGCGCAGTGTAAGTGCTTCCGTTTGCGTGCGGCGAGCCGTTGAGCATCAAAACCTTCATATATTATCCCCCTTATAAAGTTGCTTTTTCATTTTTCTGTGCGGTATGCCCGCGTCGTCGTAAACGTCGGAAATCACGGTAAACCCGCATTTTTCGTAGAACGGTATGGCGTGGCACTGTGCGCCGAGCAAAAGCTCGGCATATCCACGCTTGCCGTACGTATTTGCGGCAAATTCGAGCGCCGCGCGCCCGTACCCGCGCCCGCGATATTCTTTAAGTATGCAAAGCCGTCCGATGTGCGCCGCCGCCCCTTCGTCGAGCAGTACGCGGAACGCGCCGACGGGCTTTTTATCGCACATCAAAAGATAGTGATCGCACGGCGCGCCGGGCTTGTCGTACTCGTCAGCTTCAAGTTTTGGCGGCACGCCCTGTTCTGAAACAAACACGGCGCGGCGAATTTCAAGACAGCGAAAGACGCTGTCGTTTGCGGGGATTATATCCATATTCGCACCCCTTGTATAATATTACATATAAATTCTATCATAGATAAATGCATTTTTCAAGTAAAACAGGGGAGAAAACGAGGAAAATAATTTTTTTTACCGTGAATCGTGCAATAAAAAAGAGCGGCATTGCCGCTCTTTTTTTATTTTTTTATCTCTTGACTCTGGCGTTGCCGCTCCACACGCTCCAAACCTGCTCTTCGTCAGCCGGCTGCGCGTAGTCGGTGAGGAACGTCGTCGCAAGCGCGCCTGTCGCCCAACCGAAATGGAGCGCGTCCTCATACGAAAATCCCTTTATGATGCCGTATATAAGTCCGCCGACAAATCCGTCGCCGCCGCCGATGCGGTCAAGCACGTGGATCGGGCGCGGCTCGACTACCTGCCACTCGTCGTCAGCTAACATAATAGCTCCCCAAAGATGTTCGTTTGCGTTCACCACCTGACGGAGCGTTGTGGCAAAGATCTTTGCGTTCGGGAATTTTTCCTTCACGCATCCGATCATGCCCTTGAACCCGTCGATCTTCGCCGAAATATCCTTGCCGCCCGCTTCAGGCCCCTCGATGCCGAGACAAAGCTGGAAATCCTCCTCGTTGCCGACGAGAATGTCGGAAACGGACGCGATCTCCGTGAAGATCTCGCGCAGCTCGTCTTCTCTGCCCTTCCAGAACGAAGCGCGATAGTTCAAGTCAAACGAGATCAGCGTGCCGTATTTCTTCGCCGCGCGCGCAAGCTCGAGGCAGAATTTGCTCGTGTCGGGCGAAAGTGCGCCGATAAGACCCGAGAGATGAAGCACAGCCACGCCGTCTGTGCCGAAAAGGCGGTCGAGATCGAAGTCTTTGATGTTCAGCGTGCGCCCGACCTCACCGGCTCTGTCGTTGCACACGCGCGGACCGCGCGAGCCGTATCCGCTGTCGGCGATGTTGAACTGATGGCGGTATCCCCACGGGCCGCCCTGCTCGACCTCAGCGCCTTCGTAAGTCATTCCGCGAGAGCGGAGATTCTGCTTGATGAACGACGCTATCGGACTGTCCTTGACGAACGTCGTAAGCACGTGCGTCGGAAGTCCGAGATACGACGATATCGACGCGACGTTTGTTTCAGCGCTTGTCGCCTGCATGAAGAACATATCGCTCGCCGCAACGGGCTGTCCCGCCGCAGGAGAAATGCGGACGCCCATCGACGTCGGCACAACGAGCGCGTATTTGTAATTTTGTTTGATGTTAAGCATAATTGCCTCCGTTTTTTTGATTGCCTTCCCCTGACGGGGAAGGTGTCAGCCAACGGCTGACGGATGAGGAGATAACGCGAGGTCATATTTTGATATGTTTCAAAATATCCGCACATACTCCTTCAAAGTTTTCGTTGATTTCTTTATTTGAATATCTCAGTACTTTAAGTTCGTTTTTTTCGAGATATTCGCTTCTTTTTGCATCGTTTTCTTTGTTTTCCTTGTCCCAATGCTGCGAGCCGTCGAGTTCAATGACAAGCTTAGAAGAGGATATGAGAAAATCGACGATATAATTTCCGATATTCTTTTGTCGGTTTACTGTGACGGGGAGCTTTTTCAGAAAATCATACCAAAGATGTTTTTCTTCGGCTGTCATGTTTGTTCGTAATTCTTGCGCGTTTGCAACAAGTTTTTTGTTGTGCTTATACATGGCTTTTCGTTATCTCCTCATCCGTCGCGGCAAGCCGCGCCACCTTCCCCGTCAAGGGAAGTCATATAAAGTCACACCGTGTACTGCGTTGCGGCGGTGTCGCCGCCTTCGCCTGTCCAGTTGGTATGGAAGAATTGACCGCGCGGCGCGTCCACTCTTTCATACGTGTGCGCGCCGAAGTAGTCGCGCTGCGCTTGGAGCAGATTCTGCGGGAGACGTCCGCAGCGGAGTCCGTCGTAATAAGCGAGAGCCGCCGAGAACGCCGGAACGGGAACGCCCGCCTCGACCGCACCCGCAACGACTGCACGCCACGCGGGAACGAGCGATTTTATCTTCTCGCAGAAGTACGGATCAAGAAGCAGATTTTCAAGCTCGGGATTTTTGTCGTACGCCTCTTTGATCTTGCCGAGGAACACGGAACGGATGATGCATCCGCCGCGCCACATAAGCGCGATGCCGCCGTAGTTGAGGTTCCAGCCGTACGTCTTCGCCGCCGAGCGCATGAGCGTGTAGCCCTGCGCGTAGGAGATGATCTTCGACGCGAGCAGCGCCTGACGGAGCTTTTCAATAGCGACCTTCTTGTCTTCGGATCTGTATTTGTTGATATTGCCGCCGAGAATGCCCGAAGCTTTTACTCTTTCATCTTTCATTGCCGAAAGGCAGCGCGCGAACACGGCTTCCGTGATAAGCGTGAGCGGAACACCCTCGTCGAGCGCCGCGATGCCCGTCCATTTGCCTGTGCCCTTCTGTCCCGCAGTGTCGAGAATTTTGTCGACGAGCGGCTCGCCGTCCTCGTCTTTATGAGCGAGGATGTTCGTTGTTATTTCGATGAGATATGAGTCAAGCTCACCACGGTTCCACTCGGCGAAAACGTCGTGCATTTCGTCGGCAGTCATGCCGAGGAAGTCCTTCATAAACTGATATGCTTCGCAAATGAGCTGCATATCGCCGTATTCGATGCCGTTATGCACCATTTTGACGAAGTGCCCCGCGCCGTTCTCACCAACCCAGTCGCAACACGGCGAGCCGTCCTCGACCTTGGCGCAAATCGCCTGAAGTATCGGTTTGACGCGCGGCCATGCGGCAGGGCTGCCGCCGGGCATAAGGCTCGGACCTTTCAGCGCGCCCTCCTCGCCGCCGGAAACGCCCGTACCGATGTAGAGCTTGCCTTTGCTTTCGACGTATGCCGTGCGGCGCGCGGTGTCGGGAAAGTGCGAGTTGCCGCCGTCGATGATGATATCACCGTCGTCGAGAAGCGGAAGCAGCTTTTCTATCATGTCGTCGACAGGCTGCCCGGCTTTTATCATCATCATAACGCGGCGTGGCTTTTCAAGCGACGCGACGAGCTCTTCGAGCGAATACGTGCCGACGATGTTCTTGCCCTTTGCGCGCCCTTCGACGAAATTTTTGACTTTCTCCGTCGTGCGGTTGAATACGGAAACGGTAAAGCCGTGGCTTTCCATATTCATAACGAGATTTTCGCCCATTACCGCAAGTCCGATAAGTCCGATGTCTGATTTTTTCATTGTTTATCTATCTCCTTTGAAATAATGATTTCAATTTTAGCCTTCCCCTGACGGGGAAGGGGGACCGCGCCGACGGTTCCCAAATGCAAACAACGTGAGCGTTTGGGGTTCGCGGCTTGCGGTGAATGAGGAGATAACGTGCAGCCATATTTTTGGCGTATCTCCTCATCCGCCTCGCTATGCTCGGCACCTTCCCCGTCAGGGGAAGGCTTTTTATTTCACCCCACCGTCCACAGTCCGAGCGCGGGGTTTGAGATGTAGAATATCTCCTCGCCGCCGACTGTGTTGAAGCCGTCGACGAGCTTTGCGGGATCGTATTTTTTCGCCGCCTCGTCGTACGGAATATACCCGAAGCACGCGCCGCGCACATCTTCCCCCGTCAGCTCGCGCGTGCAGTAGGTGATATTGAATCTGCCGTCCGACGAGCCGTGGATAAGGTGCGCCGCGACGGAAAGATTGTTTTGCAGCTCAGGCTCGGTTTTGACAAGCTCGAGCACGCGCTCACGCCCGCAGTATCCGAATTTTCTTATCAGGCGATCGTTTTCCGCGTCCTCGCCGAATTTTTTCACGCCCGGCGCGAGGATTATAAGCTCGCCGCCGTCATCGATCGCCATGCGCGTGCGGTAGATCGCCTTATTGCCGAGCCATGTGCTTTTGAACTCTCGCGGATCGAGATAAACGACGACCTTTTTCAGCGGCTTTTCCATGTGAGTGAGGTTTTTCCGCTGACTTTCCGCCACAGCCATCTCGAACAGCTCGCGCTGTCTGCCTATAAACACGTCGTGAATGAACGTTTCGTCCCCCTTGTTCGTCGTAACCGTGAGGACGTACATCAGCGGCACGTCGGCGAGGAAATTCTTTTCCGCATAGTCGAATACGCGGCGCACGGGCGAGAAATCCTTGCCCATCACCCTCTCCATTCCGTAGAACGCGCCGAGCATATGCGAGGAGTTTATCATATTCGAGCCGCCGCACCCGACGAAAATGTTTTTGGAATAGTTCGCCATGCCGACGACCTCGTGCGGCACGACCTGCCCTATCGAAATTATGAGATCATACGACTTGTCGAGCAGGCGGCGGTTGACCTCAACGTCGATCTTCGACGTAACAAGCCCCTCGGAAACATCTGAAACAAATTCGCCCGGCACCTCGCCGATCTTGACGACATCCGTCCGCCAGTTGTGAACTATCATTTTCTCAAACGGGACGCCATCTCCGAAAAACGCCGTCCATTCCGCCTTTGTCATAGGCTCGTGCGTGCCGAGAGCCGGCATAATATCGACCTCGGCGACGTTTTTAAGCATTTCGTAGTACATCGCCGTGATCTTGCCCGCTCCCGAATACATGCGCGTGAAATCGGGCGGAAGGATAAGCACTTTTTTTATCTGTTTTCCCTTGATGGACTTTTCAAGAGCTGAAAAAAGTTCGCTGTCTTTTATATAAGTTTCACTTTTAATATACATTTTGTTTTCAT
>Ga0307453_100031_pt1 | contig 11687 bp, 12 predicted proteins | sample Goafecreptomycin_20_FD_204472 | JGI IMG/M metagenome (GOLD analysis project Ga0307453, IMG submission 204472) | Metatranscriptome of enriched fungal communities from goat fecal pellet, Isla Vista, California, United States - Xylan, Gen2, Rep 3... ... | reverse complement strand
TGCGGTTTTATTGCTTTTTGTGTTATTTTTTATTTATTGGATTGATGTTTGGTCTTATGTTTTGTTTTTTTATAATTTTTTAGTGTTTAAATTTTTATTTTGGTTTTATATAGATTTTTTAAACCGCTCGCTTTGCGCGGGCGGTTTATTTGTATTCCTTTTTCTTTGAAAGGTCGTCATACATCAAAAGGTAACTTTCGCGTCTTGACGGGGCTATTTTGCCCTCGCTGACCGCATTCGTGATCGCGCATCCGTCCTCTTTTGTATGGGTGCAGTCGCGCCAGCGACAAGCGCCGACGTACTTTTCAAACTCGGGGAAGGTCGACGGCAGGTCGCTTAGCGAAAAGAAGTTGAACGATATAAGATCGAGCATCGAAAAGCCCGGCGTGTCGGCAATGTACCCCGTCGCACCCGGCAAAAGCCGCGATAGCTCAAACAGCGACACGGAGCGCGTCGTGTGCTTGCCGCGCTCGATTTTTTCGGAAATGTCGCCCGTTTTTAGCGCAAGCGCGGGGATGAGCGCGTTCAGAAGCGACGATTTTCCAACGCCCGACGCGCCCGCAAAAGAGAACGTTTCGCTGTCTCTTGACGAAATAAATGCTGAAAGCTCCAAAATCCCGTCCCCATTTTTGCTCGACGTGATGAACACGGGAATACCGACCGTTTTGTATATCTCCGAAAGCCTCTGCGCTTCGTTCATATCGGCGTCAGCCTTCGTTATTGCAATGACAGGCTCGATCTTGTTGTATACGCAAACCGATATCAGCTTGTCTATATAAAGCAGATCGGGCGCGGGCGATTTCGGCGCAAACGCTATGATGAGCTTGTCTATATTCGCTATCGCGGGGCGAATGAGCGAATTTTTGCGCTGACGCAATTTTGTGATGACGTAGCCGCGCTCTTTATCGGCTGAAAACTCGCACTCATCCCCGACAAGCGGCGCTTCGTGCGTGTGCCTGAACAGGCCTTTGGCGCGCATACGGTAAGTCTTTCCGCCTGATAAGATCTCGTAAAGACCACCCGACGAGCCGATTATCTTACCCGTCATAAGCTGAGCGACCTTGCATAAAGCGATATTTTATCAAACACTGCCGACATAAAGCTCTCGCCTTTGGGCATTGATACGTCCCTTGAAATAAGCGTGTAAAGCAGGAACAAAAGCGCCGCCGCGATTATAAGGAATATGACGAAAATGAACACGATCGTCGCCTTTTCTTTCTTGCGCCCGCCGCCATCAGATCCCGGCCTTGCCTGTGATTGCCTGTTTTGCTGAGGCTGACCGGGCCGCGGCGCGCCTTGTCTTTGCGCCGACGGACGGCTTTGCTGGCTTTGCGCCGACGGACGACTTTGCTGGCTTTGCGCCGGCGTGCGAGCTTGCTGCCGCTGCTGCGGCTGTTGCTGCTGTGAAGGTGCGCGGCGAACTTGCTGATTTTCACCCGGCGCCGCCTTGTGCTGCAAATTATCGTAAACGCGCGCTCTTGCCTCCGGCTCGCGGCGAACCTGCTCGGCTTGCTGTTCGGGCGTGCGCTGATCGGGAGATGACGTTTCCGTGCGCTTTATCGCCACGTCTGACGTCGGCGTTTTCTGAGCCGGGCGGCGCATGATGAACACGATCGTCGGATCGTTTTCAAACTGGCGTATGTGACGAAGCATCTGCGACGCGCTCTGATAACGGTCCGCAGGCTTTTTCTGCATCGCGCACAAAATTATCTGTTCAAGTCCAAGCGGGATCCTGGGGTTGATCTGCGACGGTGCGACGGGCTGTTCGCTTATCTGCTTTACCGCCACCGCAACTGAGTTGTCAGCGGTGAAGGGCAGCTTGCCCGTTACCATTTCATAAAGCATACAGCCGAGCGAGTAAATGTCGGAACGGCAGTCGATCGTCGTATTCTGCGCCTGCTCGGGACTGATGTAGTACACCGTGCCGATGGCGGAGCTTGTCTTTACCGTCTGGTCTGTCGCGTCAAGCAGTTTTGCAATGCCGAAGTCCATCACCTTGACGTATCCGCCTTCGAGAAGCATAATGTTCTGCGGCTTTATGTCGCGGTGAACGACGCCGTTCTGATGCGCGTGATCGAGCGCGCGGAGGATCTGATCGATGTAGATCACGGCGTCGCGCCAGTCGAGCGGCTTTTTGTATTCCATATAGTCGTGAAGCGTCATCCCGTCGATGTACTCCATGACGATGTATTTCAACGGATTGTCGACGGAAACGTCGTAGATCCTGACGATGTTGTTGTGGTTAAGGCGGGCAACGGCGCGCGATTCGTTTACGAATCGGCGCAGTATCTGCGGATTTGCCGCTTCTTCCTCGCGCAGCATCTTTATGGCGACGCACCTGCCCGTCAGCGTATCCATGGCTTTGAACACGACAGCCATGCCGCCCATTCCGACGGGCTTTTCGATGCGATACCTGTCGTTTAAGAGCTTGCCGCAAAACCTGTTGTATTTTTCCATTCTTTTGCTATCCATAGTCCACCTCAAAACTTGCCTATAACGGCAGTAATGTTGTCAGCGCCTCCGCTTCCGTTTGCAATGGAGATTAGCTTGTTTACCTTCGCCGCAATGTCCGATTCCGACTCCTCGTCGTCGGGGCTTCTGTCGTAGATCACGTCAAAGAGCATCTGGTTGTCGACGTAGTTTGAAAGCCCGTCCGAGCAGAGAAGCAGATATCCGCCCTCCCACTCGGAGAGATCCGTCGAGAAGAAGTCGACGGGCGTCTTTTCGGCAACGCCGACCGCCCTTGTGATAACGTTGCGGCGCGGATACGTTTTCGCTTCCTCCTCGGTGAGCTTTCCGATGTCGATAAGGTGCTGAACAAACGAATGGTCGCGTGAGATCTGAATCGTTTTGTACCGCGTTATCATATACAGGCGACTGTCCCCGATGTTGACGGCGAACAGCTTGTTTTTATAAACAAACGCGCACACAAGCGTCGTACCCATCCCCTCGTAGTCGCTGTTCTGCTTAGATAGCATATACACCGCGCGGTTCGCCGCGTCGCACGAGGCGATAAGCTGGTATTTTATGTATGCGTCGGTCGTCGACATATCGGCTTGCTCGTCGGGACATTCACTGCTGAACATCGATTTTGAAAACGCCTCGATGGCTGTCTTTGAAGCGACGTCGCCCGCCTTGTGTCCGCCCATGCCGTCGCAGACGATGAGCAGCGTCCCCTCGCCGCCCCAAAGAGGGATCGTAAGAAAACTGTCCTGATTTATCGGGCGCTTCATACCGACGTCCGTATTTCCGTAGTATAACATATATCAGCACTTCCTATCAAAGTTTTTTTTCATGTTTTGCGCGAAGCTGACCGCACGACGCGTCAATATCCGAACCGAGCCTGCGCCTTACCGTTGCCTCTATGCGATTTTGTGTGAGAACGCCCGCAAATTTTTCAACTCTGCCCCTGTCGCTCGGCACAAAGCCGCGCTCGGTAACGTTGTTGACGGGGATAAGATTTACGTGAAGCGGCATTGTGCCGCAGTATTTTTTCAGCACCGACGCAAGCCTTGCCGCGTCGCGCTCGTCGTCGTTTTTGCCGCTGACAAGCGTGTATTCAAACGATATCCGCCGCCCCGTCTTTTTGAAGTAGTCGCGGCAGGCTGTCAGCAGTTTTTCGATGTTCCATTTGTTGTTTACAGGCATAAGGGATGAGCGCGTTTCATCGTCGGACGCGTGAAGGGAGATCGACAGCGTTATCGGCAAATCCTCATCTGCAAGCGCGTATATCTTGTCCACAATTCCGCAAGTGGAGAGGGAAATGTGGCGATATCCTATGTTAAGTCCGTCGGGGGAGCCGACAAGGCGAAGGAATTTTATCACGTTGTCGTAGTTGTCAAGCGGCTCGCCGATCCCCATCATAACGATGTTCGATATCCGCTCGCCCGCGTCCTTTTGCGTTTGAATGACTTGCGAGAGCATCTCCGAGGGCAGCAGCTTCCGCTTTATCCCGCCGAGCGTCGACGCGCAGAACGCGCACCCCATAGGGCAGCCGACCTCGCTCGATATGCATATCGTTTTCCCGTACTTGTACTGCATAAGCACGCTTTCAACGGCCTCGCCGTCGTAAAGCTCGTACAGGTATTTCACCGTGCCGTCGCGCGACACCTGCTTGTTTATCATCTTCGCGGACGCTACAAACGAAGCGTCGGAAAGTTTTTCTTTAAGGCTTTTCGGGATGTTTCCCATCCCGGAAATATCCTCCCCGCGCATAAGCCAGCCGTAAATCTGACCGGCGCGGTATTTCGGCTCGCCGAGGGAGATGACAAACTCCGTAAGCTCGGGGAGCGTCATTGACAAAATATCGGTTTTCATCACTTGTTCCTGTGCAGTTTTGAAATGAAGAACCCGTCTGTCTTGTGAACGTGCGGGTAAAGCGTTATCATTCCGCTACAATGAAGCGTCCCCGCGTCAAACGGGCAAAGCGAAAAGTCTTTGTGCGTGTTAAGAAAATCGTTTATAACATCCTCGTTTTCGGCCCTTCGCAGCGTGCAGGTGGAATACACGATGTCCCCTCCCGCGCAAACGTATGACGACGCAACGTCGAGTATCTTTTTCTGAAGGGCGGGCAGATCCTTGATCTCATCCTCGCCTTTGTGGCGTATGTCGGGCTTTTTGGCGATAACGCCGAGTCCCGAACACGGCACGTCGCATATCACCTTGTCGGATTTCGGCATGTCGGGGCGGGGAACGGTTCCGTTTTGAACGTTTGTTTCAATTATCGAAATTCCGAGCTTTTTCGCCGCCTCACTTATCAGTCCCAGCTTGTTTTTGTGAAGATCAAACGAAAGCACGCGCCCGCGGTTGTTCATATCGAGCGCCGCCGAAAAGCTCTTGCCGCCGGGGCAGGCGCACACGTCGATAACGGTGTCGCCCTCTTTTGCTCCGAGCGCCGCGCTCGCAAGCTGCGACGCTTCGTCCTGAACGAAGAACAGCCCGTCGATCTTTGATATGATCTCCATCGGCGCGGGGCCGAGAAGCCTTACGCCGTGCGGAGCAAACCTTGTCCGCTTCGCCATAACGCCGAGCTTTTCAAATTCCGCGATAAGCGCCGCCTCGTCTGTTTTAAGCGTGTTTGTCCTCACCGTCATTTTCGGGGCGAGAGAGATGGAATCGAGCAGCTTTTCGCACTCGGAAAAGCCAAGCTCGCGCACCCAAAGCGAGCATATCCACTCGGGAACGGAGTACGTTATCGAAAGATATTTTATCGGCTCTTTCTTTTTGTCGGGGAAAGCGATCTCGTCCTTTTTTCTGATATATCCGCGAAGCACCGCGTTGACAAACGCCTCGCTGTTTTTGGGCGTGTAAAACTTTTCGCACAGCTTTACGCTCTCGTTAACGGCGGCGGATTCGGGAACTTTGTCCATATACCGAAGCTGATAGACGCCGCATTCGAGTATCGTCATGACCTTTGCGTCGATATCCTCGATCTTGCGCGATGAAATGGCGGAAATTATATAGTCAAGAGTGATTTTTCTCTCGATCACGCCGTAAAAAAGCGCGGTGAAAAACGAACGTTCAACGCCCGTAAGCTCGTATTTTTTTATCGCCGTGTCAAGCTCGATGTTAGAGTATCCGCGACTTTGCACCGTTTTAAGCAGCGTACTGACCGCCGCCTGCCTTGCGCTGAGCATCTTTTACCTCACTCAAATTTGCCGCCGACGGCGCACCCGCGCCCGCGAACAAAATCTCCCGCGCTCATCTCGCGCTTTCCCTCGGGAACAAGGCGCGTTATGCGAAGAACGCCGTCGCCTGTTTTAACGTCGATGTATCCGTCCCCCTTCGGAGATGCGGCGACGATCTGCCCGATTTCACCATCACATCCGTCAAGGACTGCGGCGGAAAGTATCTTTACCGTTTTCCCGCCAAGGCGCGCCATGGCGCCGGGGGCGGGGGAGAGCGCGCGGATCTTGTTGTTTATCTTAACGGCCGGGAGCGAAAAATCTATCGCGCACTCGGCTTTTTCTATCTTCGGGGCGTACGTTGATCTTGAGTCGTCCTGTTTTTTCGGCGTCGCTTTGCCGTCCTCTATAAGAGAGAGCGCCTCGACAGCCATCTCGCCGCCGAGCTTTGCAAGCGCGTCGTAAATAATTCCAAACGGCTCGTCTGTAAACTTCATCGCGCGGGAAATTATCATATCTCCCGTGTCAAGTCCTTCGTTCATCTGCATTATCGTAACGCCGATCTCGTCCTCGCCGTCAAGAATGGCGCGCTGTATCGGCGCGGCGCCGCGGTATTTCGGCAGCATCGAGCCGTGGATGTTGATGCACCCGTATTTCGGCGCGCAAAGTACGTAACCCGGCAGTATCTTTCCGTATGCCGCAACGACGATTATATCGGGGGCAAGGGCGTCAAGCGTTTCCTTGAACGCGCCGTCTTTGAGCGTTTCGGGCTGATAGACGGGAATTCCGAGCTTCTCCGCCGCGATCTTGACATCCGACGGCAAAACCTTGTGCCCGCGGTCCTTTTGCGTATCCGGCTTTGTTACGACGCCGATTATCCCCGCGCCGAACTTGCTTTCATATATCGTTTCAAGCGCCGCCGACGCAAAGCTCGGCGTGCCCATAAATAAAATTCTCATCATCAGTCAACGTATTCAATGTCTGTCGCAATGGATGTGTAGAGCTTGCCGTCGAGGTGGTCTATCTCGTGGCAGAAGCACCGAGCAAGAAGTCCCTCGCCCTCGTATTCGCGCATAACGCCGTTTCTGTCAAGCGCGCGGACTTTGACGTATGACGGGCGCGTTACCGTGCCCTGCTTGCCCGGAACGGAAAGGCACCCTTCCGGCCCCGTCTGCTCGCCCATCGTCTTGATTATTTCGGGGTTGATAAGCTCGATAAGCTCCCCCTCTTCAACTTCAATAACGACGATGCGGCGCAAAACACCGACCTGCGGCGCCGCAAGTCCGACGCCGTTTGCGCGACGCATGGTCTGCGCCATATCGTCGAGCAGAGTTTTTGTGCGGTCCGTTATTTCAGTTACGGGGCGCGATATCTTTTTCAGCGTTTCGTCGCCCTCTTTGAGAATGTTCAGTATAGCCATATTTGCTCCTTTAAGTTATCGTCGGGTTGATATCTACAGATATCGCAACGGCCCCGCGCGCGCGATTTGAAAAATCTTTCAGCAGCTTTTCTATCATTTCGCGGTAGCGGGCTGTGTTTTTGTGCTTTATAACTATCCGACGACGGAATTTGTTTTTGATCTTGTAAACGGGCATATCAAACGGCCCGAAAATCTGCAGCGGCACGTCGGCGTATTCCGATTTGCGCGACGTGTCGAGCGAGCGGGCGAATCTGTCGGATATATTTCTCGCCTGCGCCTCTTCTTCGGATGAAAACGTAACTGTCGTTATGTCGCAAAACGGCGGAAACACAAGCGATTTGCGAAGAGCGATCTCATCGCCGTAAAACGCGTCGTAGTCCTGGCGCGACGCCAACCGTATCGTTTCGTTGTACGGGTTCATCGTCTGAATAACGGCTCTGCCGGGGAGCTTTGAGCGCCCCGCGCGCCCTATGACCTGCGTTATAAGGGAAAAAGTGCGCTCGTTTGCGCGGAAATCGTCCATAAACAGCGACGTATCCGCGTCGAGCACGCCAACAAGCGTCACGTTATCAAAATTATGCCCTTTTGCTATCATCTGCGTGCCGACAAGCACGTCAGCCTCGCCGCGCGAGAACGCGTCGACAATGTCGTCCTGCGAAAATTTTCCCTTTGTCGAGTCGGCGTCCATACGCATCGTTCTGGCTCCGGGAAGCTTTTGCGCGATCTCGTCCTCGATAAGCTGCGTGCCGAATCCGCCGTAGCTCAGATGCTCCGACGAGCATGACGGGCATATCCTCGGCGGCTTTTCCCTGTGACCGCAGTAGTGGCACACAAGCGCGCCGCCCGTTTTCGTTTTGTGATAAGTCAGCGACACGGAGCATCGCGGGCAAACGACGACCGAGCCGCACATACGGCAGATGACGTAGCTGTTGTAGCCGCGCCTGTTCAAAAAGAGCATCGACTGCTCTCCTCGCGCGGCGTTTTCTTTAAGCTCGCGTTCAAGGCGCGCGCCGATATATCCCGCGTCAGCCGGATGCTCAGCCTCGCGCATATCGGAAACGATGACCTCGGGCAGCTTTGCCGTGCCGTACCTGTTTTTAAGCTCCACAAGCTCGTATATGCCGTTTTTCGCCTTGAAAAAGCTTTCGACCGACGGCGTTGCCGACGCAAGCAGCATAAGCGCCCCCGAGTGCGCGGCGCGGTATCTGGCGATGTCGCGCGCGTGATATTTCGGAGTCGTGTCCGATTTGTATGTGTGTTCCTGCTCCTCGTCGATGACGATAAGCCCGATATTTTCAAGCGGGCAGAATATCGCCGAGCGCGTACCGAGTACAACGTCGACGTCGCCGCGCTTTATGCGCTTGTACGCGTCAAATCTCTCCCCGTCGGAAAGGGCGGAATGGATTATCGCAAGGCGGCTGCCGAATATTTTCGCAAACGTCATGACCGACTGCCACGTAAGCCCTATCTCCGGCACAAGCACAACGGCGCTTTTTTTGTTTTCCACCGCCTTTTTGCACAAAGAAAGGATAACGCTCGTTTTTCCGCTTCCGGTAACTCCGTAAAGCAGCGCGCCGTGCGGCTTTTCGTCAAGCATAAGAGATGAAAGCCTGTCAAACGCCGCCTGCTGCTCGCCGGAGAGCGTTGGAAGCGCGCCGTCGGCGGCGATGTTTTCATAGTGGTTGCGAATAAGCTCGCGCGACTTGATTTCGATAAGCCCGCGCTTTTCAAGCGCCTTTATGTGCGTGCGCTTGTAACCCGCGTCGACGATGTCTTTTACGGGTATGCCGTCGCTCTCGGCGACGATCTCAAAAATCTCGCGGTACGTCGCGGGCGTCCTTGCGCGCGAAAGCTGACTTGTGTCGGCGTCATCTTTTGCAAACGCTATCTCCGTATGAGCGCCGTCGTTTTCACGCAGGCGCGCGTCCTTGCCGATAAGCCCCTCCGATATCAGTCCCGAAAGGACGGCGCGGCAGTCGTCGCCGAATGCGTCCGTCAGCTTTTTCTGCTTTATCGGCGCGTGAGCTTTGACGTACAAAAAGACCTCCGCCGCCTTTTCGTTCAGCGGCATTTCGGGATCTTTGATGTAGATGACCGTTTCTTCCGAGCCTAAAAACGCCGACGGCGGCACAAATCTTTTCACCGCGTCGCCGACGGAGCAAAACGTCTGCGAGCGCATGAACTCGCACAGCCCCATAAGCTCGGGGGAGAGCGAAAGATTGTCGCCCGCCTTGTCGTAAACGGGTTTCAGCGCGGAATAATCGGCACAATCGCCGACGCCGACAACGAGCGCGACCTTCGTTTTGTTCGCTTTTCCAAACGGCACAAGCACAAAATCACCGACGCGTATATCCATATCGGAAAAATAGGTATATTCGCTGTCGATGTGGTACGGCACGTCGAGAATGTGAACGGCAACGCTCTTTATTGCTGACATTATACTTGTTTTGGAAGTACTATCTTATATTCACCGCTGTAAATGCGCTGAACGGCGTTCTCCACCGCCTTTTTGTTTCGCAGATCGTTGTCGATAAGCGAGGAGATCGGCTTGTCTGTCATTTTGTTTGCGACAAGTTTGTCTGCCTTTTCTCTCTGCTCAACGTACTCGTCTGTTACGATGCGCGCGCATTTTGCCGTTGCGATAACAAGCTCGTAGCGGTTTATTTCTCCTTTTGTAAGTTGTTCGATCGACGGTTTGATCATCATAATGTTTTTTCTCCTTATCTCAAACAAAATAGTTGTCTATAAATTCAGCGTTCCTTTTCGCGCTGAGCTTTTCCGCTTTTATTATCGCGCGGATATCGTCGGCGGCTTTTGATTGCTCGTCGTCGTCGTTGATAACGAGGTAGTCGTAATATTTCAGCATTCCGACCTCGTTTATTGCCGTTTGCATACGCTTTTCGATAACGTCCGCCGTTTCGGTGCCGCGCCCTTCAAGTCTTTTGCGAAGGATTTTGCCGCTTGGCGGTAGAAGCATTACAGAAACGGCCTCGGGCATTTTTTCCATAACGGCAAGCGCGCCCTTGGTTTCAATTTCGAGTATTACGTTCTTGCCGGCTTCAAGCGCCGCCACGACGGGCGCCTTCGGCGTTCCGTAGAAGTTGTCGACGTACTCCGCATATTCCAGCATTTCGCCGCGCGCTATTTTGTCCTCAAATTCCTCGCGGCTGACAAAGTAGTACGACACGCCCTCAACGTCGCTCGGGCGCGGTTTGCGCGTCGTCGCCGATACAGAGTACACAAATTCGTCGGAATTTTCCATCAGTTCTTTTATTACCGTACCCTTGCCGCTGCCGGCAGGGCCGGATATTATAAGCAAAAGCCCTCGCTTCACCGCTCGTCCTCGCTTTCGATATCCTCGTCGCCGTCGTTGCCGCTGAGGCGATAAGCTATCGTTTCCGTGCCGATAGCCGAGAGAATGACGTGGTCGCTGTCGGTGATGATGACGGCGCGCGTGCGTCTGCCGCACGAAACGTCGATAACGCGCCCTGCCTCTTTTGCGTCCTGAACAAGACGTTTTATCGGCGCCGAATCGGGAGAAACCACCGATACAACCCTGTTGTCCGCAACTACGTTGCCGTAACCAATGTTGATAAATCTCATATCCTGCCCTCGTTTATTCGATGTTTTGTATCTGTTCGCGAATTTTTTCAAGTTCGCTCTTTATTTCAACTACCGTGCGCGCGATCTCAGCGTCGCAAGCCTTTGAGCCGATAGTGTTCGTTTCGCGGTTGATCTCCTGAAGCAGAAAATCGAGCTTTCTGCCGACAGGTTCAGGGGAGGCGAGTATGCGGTCGAACTCTGAAAAGTGCGACGCAAGCCGCACAAGCTCCTCGTCTACGGCGATCTTGTCGGCGTATATTCCGCACTCGGTGACAATGCGCCCCTCGTCGATCGAAACGTCGCCGCAAAGCTCCTTTATGCGCGCTTTCAGCTTTTCAAACTGCTCCGCCTTGTCGCGCTCGGAAAGTGGGCCGATCTTTGAAACAAGCTCGACAACGCGCGCCTTTTTATCGCAGATGTCGGCCTTCATGTTTTCGCCCTCGCGCTCGCGCGACGCGATGAAAGCGTCAACGGCGCTCTCAAGCACGGGCAAAAAGTTCGCCCACTCGCCCTCGGCGTCCTCCTCCGCGCTCTTTACTGCGAAGATGTCCCTGTTCTGCGCCACGCGGCAGGTCGTTATGTCGTCGGTAAGACCGAAGTCGGCGCTAAGGCGCCGCAATGCGTCGATATAGCTTTTGGCGTAAGCCTCGTCGAGCTTTATCTCAACGCCGTCCTGTTCAAGTACGTCGATGCGTACGAAAATATCGACTTTCCCGCGCGATATGCCGCGCTTTGATACGTATGATTTTATTTTTTCCTCAAAGTAGGAAAACAGATGCGGAACTTTTACCGTGCAGTCGAGATAGCGGTTGTTGACAGATTTTATCTCAACTAGGATGTCGCGTCCGCCGCGCTCCTCCCTTGCTCGCCCGAAGGCAGTCATGCTTCTGACCATTTTATTCTCCTGTATTTTTTGAATTTTTTTCCTATTTTATACAAGTATATATATTATATAATATTTCAGCCCCCGTTGTCAATGTATTTTGAGGCGATTTTTTGTTTTTGTGTGCAAAAAAATCACCCGCTTTTGCGGGTGAGGG
>Ga0307453_100030_pt1 | contig 11789 bp, 10 predicted proteins | sample Goafecreptomycin_20_FD_204472 | JGI IMG/M metagenome (GOLD analysis project Ga0307453, IMG submission 204472) | Metatranscriptome of enriched fungal communities from goat fecal pellet, Isla Vista, California, United States - Xylan, Gen2, Rep 3... ... | reverse complement strand
TCTGCAAGCAGGACGTTTGTGTGCCAAACGTCAAAAGAGTGAAATCTTTTGCCTGACGGCAAAAGGTGAAATCTTCGGGCGCTGCCCTCAGGTGAAATCGAACGCTGACGCGTTCGGTGAAATAAAATCCACCCACCGCCGTCGAGGCGATTTCACTGCCCGAAGGGCAATTTCACCGCCACAGGCGATTTCACCCACCCCGCATGGGTGGATTTCGTTGCCGACTGTCCTTTGGGACAGTCGGCTAAAGGAAGGCTTTTTTTCATCTTATAATGCCGTGGATAAGCGTTTCATCGGGGACCGGCGCGTCGGAGTACGAAAGCGCCGATATGAACCGCTCCGTCGCCGCGCCGATCGACGCTTCGACGTTTGTGTGAAGGTACGCCATAACGTCGCCGCGCTCGACTTTATCGCCCGTTTTCTTGCATAGGATAATTCCCGCGGCAAAGTCGATAGTATCCTCCTTTGACGCGCGCCCGGCGCCGAGTATCGCCGCCGCTATGCCGATCTGCTCGGCGTTCATGAAAGAGATATACCCGTCGCGCTCGCTTATAATGGGGATGACGTGCGCGGCCTTGGGGAATTTTGACGTGTCTTCAAGGTAAGACGCGTCCCCTCCTTGCGATGATATCCACTCCTTCATCTTTTCAAACGCAGCGCCGCTCTCGATCGAGCCGACAACGAGCGATCTCGCCTGCTCGGCGGGGATCTTTTTTACAAGCGCCGTCATTTCCGTCGCAAGCGCGACGCAAACGTCGTAAAGATCGCCGCGCTTTTTGCCGCGCAGCACCTCTGTTGCCTCTATCACTTCAAGGCTGTTGCCGACGGCATTCCCGAGCGGGCGGTCCATATCGGTAAGCAGCGCCGCGATGTTTCGCCCGCAGCTTTTGCCTATCTTTACCATATTCTCGGCGAGCAGCTTTGCGTCATTGGCCGTTTTCATAAACGCGCCGCTGCCGACTTTGACGTCGAGGACGATGTTTTTTGAGCCTGCCGCAAGCTTTTTTGACATAATGCTCGACGTTATCAGCGGAATGGAGTCGACCGTCGCCGTTACGTCGCGCAGTGCGTACAGCTTTTTGTCCGCCGGAGTCAGATTTGCCGACTGACCGACAAGCGCGATGCCGACGCGCTCGACCTGCGCCATAAATTCGTCCTCGGTAAGCGTTGTGCGGTAGCCGGGGATAGATTCAAGCTTGTCGACGGTACCGCCCGTGTGCCCAAGCCCGCGCCCCGTCATTTTTGCGACTTTGCACCCGAGCGACGACACGATAGGGCATATCACAAGCGACGTTTTGTCGCCGACGCCGCCCGTTGAGTGCTTGTCTATCGTAAAATCGCCGAAGCGCGAAAGGTCGACCGTGTCGCCCGACGTCGCCATAAATTTTGTAAGCGCGACGGTCTCCCGCTCGCTCATTCCGCGAAAGAAAATCGCCATACACAGCGCCGACGCTTGATAATCGGGTATTTCGCCGCGCGTGTAGCCACTGACGAAAAAGGATATCTCCTCATCCGAAAGCTCGCCGCCGTCCCGCTTTTTGCGGATGATATCATACATTCTCATATTGATCACTCCGAATAATTATTTTGGGTAAAAGTGCTGTGATCCCGCATTTTACGAAACCACAGCACAAAATTTATCGTGCGCCCTTGTCGTACGGTATGCCTTCCGCCTTCGGCGCGCGCGAACTCTTTGACGTGAACGCAAGCACCACAAGCACGGCAACGTACGGGATAAGGTTGTAGAAATACATCGGCAGATTGAGGTTGTTCAAAAAGTCGAACTGCGAATAAATAACGCCGAGGCATTTGAGGAATCCGAACAGCAAAGCGCCGAGCGCGATGCCAAGCGGCTTCCAGTTGCCGAATATCATTATCGCAAGAGCGAGGAATCCCATTCCCGCGACAGCGCCCGACGCCGTGCCGTTTGCAACGGTGGCGATATAGACGTAGCCGCCAAAGCCCGCAAGCGCGCCCGAGATCGTCGTTCCGAGGTAGCGCATTCTATTGACGTCGATGCCGACGCTCGCCGCCGCCTGCGGATGCTCGCCGCATGAACGCAAACGCAGACCTGTCTTTGTCTTGTAGATGAATACCGAAAGCACAACGAACAGCGCAATGCTTATAAACGTCGAAATATACGCCTTATCGAAGAATATGCTTCCGACAGGGCCGAGGTCGTCGTTGAGCAGGGCATAGCCGAAGTCGACGGATTTGCCCGAGCCGCCTATCGCCGGTTCCATTTCAAGCGCGTCTTTTGTAAAGAATATCTTTATAAAGAACAGTGCTATCGCCGGGGCAAGCATATTCAGAGCCGTGCCGCCTATCGTCTGGTCCGCTTTCAGCTTTATCGCCGAGAAGGAGAGCAGAAGGGAGAACAGCGCGCCCGCGATCGACGCGACTACCATCGCAATAAGGAACGTAAGCTGGTTGTGATCGACGAAGAACGGCGATTTGCGGAGAAAATACGCCGCAAGCGCGCCCGCAAACGCGCCGAAGATCATAATACCGTCAAGCGCGATGTTGATGATGCCGCTTCGCTCCGCAAACATTCCCGCAAGAGCGACTATAAGAAGCGGGATCGTGAAAATAAGAGTTTTCTGTATCAAAAAGATCATTTCTCATCCCCTCCTTCCGCGTCTTTTGCGTCATCGGTCGGCGCGTCGTCATTTGGCGCCGATTTTGCGTCGTTATCGGTCGGCGCGTCGTCATTTGGCGCCGATTTTGCGTCGGATCCGACGGATTTTTGATCCGGCGCGTCGTCATCCTCAACTTCACGCCGCACTTTTTCGTAGTTTACGATAACGTCGGGCGTGCTAATCGCCGCTTTTTCCTTTTTCTTGCGGGAGAGAAGGTCTTTTATGAACTTCGCAAAGCCCGCAAAGTAGATTATCACCGCAATGATAAGCGATGAAACGTACTCGTTGAACGACGTCTGCGCGGCAAGGTTTGAGCCGCCGACGTTGAGGAATTTCAGGAATATACCAGAGAAGATAACGCCTATCGGGTTGTTGCTTGCAAGCAGCGCCGCGGGAATGCCGTTGAAACCGTCGGCGGGGAGCGTCTGGTACGTGTCCCACTTGAAGTCCTGCGCGCCGTTAAGGCACCACAGCGCCGCGCCCGCGGCGGCAAGACCGCCCGCTATCGCCATTGAAAGAACGATGTATTTCTTTTCGTTCATTCCGGCGTATTTTGACGCGTGCTTGTTGTAGCCGCATGCTTTAAGCTCGTAGCCGAATGTCGTCTTGTTCATTATGATGTAAAGCACGACAGCGGCGATTATCGCAAGGAATATTCCGATATCCATATACGAGCCGCCGAACAGCTTGTCAAGCCCCAGCGTTATCGTTTTAACGCCGTTTGTCGCCGTCTTTTTGATGAAGTTGACCTTCGTTTCGGCGTAGTTTACAAAGCTTTCGCTCGTCGCCTTGAACACCCAAGAAACGACGTTTGCGGCGATCCAGTTCGTCATAATGCAGACGATGACTTCGTTTACGTTGAATTTAGCTTTGAAAAATCCCGGTATCGCGCCCCAGAGAACGCCGAGCGCCGTGCCGGCCAGAAAGGCGAGTATCCACACGATCCACGCGGGAACGACGTCAGTCGGGATAGAGAGCGCCACGATAAGCGATCCCATAGCGCCCATAAGGTACTGGCCGGGCGCGCCGATGTTGAACAGTCCCGTCTTGAACGCCAGCGCAACGGAGAGTCCCGTCATTATAAGCGGCGTTGCGGAGAAGAGCATATTGCCCATCTGGAACAAAACGTCCTTGCCGTTGCCGGCGGAGAACGGCCCGCCGAGCACCGTGAAGAAGCCGAAAATGGCGTCTGACACGGGGATGTTTTTGTCGAATATCGAAAGCGCCAAAAGCACTAAAAATCCGACGAGCAGGCCGCCGACGATACATATCAGCGACGCTATGACAGAGCGCGTGCCCTGCTTTTTCCAAAGTGTTTGAAGTTTATCGGTAAAACCCGAATTTCCGCTGCGGCTCACGCTTTGTCACCTCCCGTCATATCCTGTCTTTTTGCGCCCGCCATGTAAAGTCCGAGCTCCTCGACGGTCGTCGTTTTCGGATCAAGCTCGCCGACGATCTCCCCCTCGTACATAACGAGGATCCTGTCGGATAGGTCCATGACCTCGTCAAGCTCAAGCGATACAAGAAGCACCGCCGCGCCCGCGTCGCGCGAGGCGACGATCTGCTCGTGAATGAACTCTATCGCGCCGACGTCAAGTCCGCGCGTCGGCTGGACGGCGATGAGAAGCTTGTGATCTCTGTCAAGCTCGCGCGCGATGATCGCTTTCTGCTGGTTGCCGCCCGACATCGAGCGCGCCGTCGTAACGGGGCCTTGTCCCGAGCGGACGTCGAATTTGTCGATAAGGTCGATGGCGTAGTTTCTGACCTCGGCAAATTTTATAAAGCCGTGGTTTTGGAACTGCGGCTCGAAATATCTTTGAAGCACAAGATTTTCTTCAAGCGAGTAGTCGAGAATAAGCCCGTGCTTATGTCTGTCTTCGGGGATGTGGCTTATGCCGTGGGTATTTTTGTAGCGGATGCTTTTTCTCGTTATGTCTTCGCCGCAGAGAATGACGGAGCTGCCCGGTTCGGCTTTTTCAAGTCCCGTCAAAGCCGAGACGAACTCGCTCTGCCCGTTGCCGTCAATGCCCGCGATGCACACTATCTCCCCAGCGCGCACCGAAAGGGAAACGTTGTTTACGGCGTTTTTCTTGTGTATCTTGCTCTTTACCGTGAGATTGTGTATTTCAAGCACTGTTTCTTTCGGCTGGGCGGGCGCTTTGTCGACGGAGAATTTGATGCTCCTGCCTACCATCATCGCCGAAAGCATTTCTTTTGTGGTGTCTTTGATGTTTACCGTGCCGATGTACTTGCCCTTGCGTAAAACGGTGCATCTGTCGGCAACTTCCATTATTTCGTTGAGCTTGTGCGAAATGAAAAGTATCGACTTTCCTTCCGCCGCCAGCCCTTTCATTATGTTCATAAGCTCGCTTATCTCCTGCGGAGTAAGCACTGCCGTCGGCTCGTCGAAGATAAGCACCTCGTTGTCGCGGTAGAGCATTTTCAGTATTTCCGTGCGCTGCTGCATACCGACCGTTATATCCTCGACGATCGCGTCGGGATCGACGTTGAGGCCGTACTTTTGCGAAAGCTCGATGACTTTTTTGCGCGCCTCTTTTTTGCGAAGGAAGCCCGCGGTATTCGGCTCAACGCCGAGGATAATATTGTCAAGAACGGTAAATACCTCGACGAGCTTGAAGTGCTGATGCACCATGCCGATTCCGAGGGCGTTTGCGTCGTTGGGGTCGTTTATCGTTACTTTTTCGCCGTTTTTGTATATTTCTCCCTTTTCGGGCTGATAAAGGCCGAAAAGCACAGACATAAGCGTCGATTTGCCGGCGCCGTTCTCGCCGAGAAGCGCGTGTATCTCGCCGCGTTTGAGCTGCAAAGTGATATTGTCGTTCGCAATGATGCCGGGGAATTCCTTGGTTATGTTTCGCATCTCGATAACGTACGGGTACTCGCTTGCTTTTTCAGCTTGTTCGTTTTTTGTTTTTTCGTTATCCATATCGGCTCTTTCTTTCTTATCTATTTATCAAAAAAGGGGATGGCTTGCCGCCATCCCCCCTCAAAGAACTATTATTTTTCAAGAGTTACCTTAACTTTTTCAAGTGTGAGTGTGGAAACGTCATCCGGGTACAGAGCGTCGGGGATGATCTTTCCGCTCTTTACGTCTGCAAACAGAGCGTTGTATTTATCAACTGTGAAGTTTTTGAGTCTCCATGTGGCTGTCGGGAGGCCTGTAGCGTCGTCAGCTGCGCCGAGGTTCTGAGCCTTGTTGGCAAGGACTGTGTCCCACTGACCTGCGAAGAACTGACCGAGGACCTTCTGAACGGATGCGGAGAGTCCCTTTACAGCGGACGTGATAACCTTCTCGGACTCGCCGGACTGGTCAACGTCAACGCCGATGATCTTTGCGTCTTTATATTCGCTTGCTGCACTCTTAACGGACTGGAACATAGAACCGCCGCACGCAAATACGACCTCTGTGCCGCTTGAATACCAACCTGCGATCTGTGTCTGAAGCTCAGATGATGCGGAGAACGTCTCACCGAATTTGAAGCTGTACTTCATATCAACGTCAACGCCTTTGATCTTAGCCGCGTCTTCAGCGCCCTGGATAAAGCCGTAACCGAAACGGCAAACAGCCGGGTTGCCGCCGCCACCGCCGCCCGTGAAGCCGAGCTTCGTGTAGCCTTCCATAACTGCCGCATAACCTGCAAGGTAGCCGGATTCCTGCTCTTTGTAAACGATAGCCGTTACGTTATCGAAGGAATAGCCGGTCTTTTCGCTGGTGCCGAGAGCCCAGCCATCGACGAATACGAACTTGACGTCCGGATTTTCTTCCGCAACAGTGGACATAGCCGTAGCCTGAAGGAAACCGGGGGCAACGATGATCTTCGCGCCGTTGTTGATCGCCTGTCTCATAGCTGCGATACGGTCGTTGTCAGTAGCGTCAGCGCCGTTTGCGGGCTGATAGTATTTGTAGGTCTTGTTGTTCGCTTTTGCGTAAGCCTCAACGCCTTCCCATGTGCCCTGGTTGAAACCTTTGTCCATGAGCTGACCGACGTCTGTTACGAGAGCGACTTCGTACGTGCTCTTTCCGCAGGATGCGAAAATGATCGCCATACTCAGCATCATAGCCAAGCAGATAACGATGCTCAGAATTTTTTTCATGTGAACGTCCTCCGAAGAATATTTTTAATTATTTATGGCTTTTGCCATCTGTTTCAATTATAGTATATCCGAAAAATAATTGCAATAGTTTTTTTGGAAAAAACAGACTTTTTTTGATAAAAAATATACAAATTTGTCAATTTTTCAAAAATACATTTGTATAAAATACACCAAGAAAATCATTTTATAAGGTTTTTCGGGGTAAACGCGCGAGGGAGAAGAGAGCCGAGCGTCGTGCGCTCAAATTCCGTTTCGGATTTTATCAAAAGCACGGGCATTTCGGGCGCGCAGAACTCGACAAGCGCCTGTCTGCATACGCCGCACGGCGGATACGACGGGGAGAGCACCTGCTCACGTCCGCCGCAGACCGCGAGAAGCGAAAAATCGCGCACGCCCTCGCTTACGGCTTTGAACAACGCCGTGCGCTCGGCGCATATCGTCGGGGTGTACGTCGCGCACTCGATGTTGCAGCCGGTGTAGATCTTGCCGTTACCGCCGAGCAGCGCCGCGCCGACGGTGTGAAGGGAATACGGTGCGTATGCGTTTTTCATTGCGGATATCGCCGCGCCGACAAGCGCCGATTCGCGCTCGTCGGGCTTTCTTATCAGCCCCATAAAGCTTTCGCCGTCGCCGCGCCACGAAATGCCGAGATAATCGGCAACGCTTGCCGCAATGTCGCAAAAGCCGACTCGTGTGCCGAGGTTTTTCGGCTCGATATTCTTTCCGTAAACGATAAGCGGCGTGTACTCGCGCGAGTGGTCGGTGTGGCTGTCGCCGGGGTCGCAGCCGTGGTCGGCGGTGATGATAAGCACGTCGTCATCCCGCATCTTTTCGGTAAACGACGGAAGCCACCCGTCAAACTCGGCGAAAGCCGCGGCGTAACCGTCAACGTCCTGCCGATGACCGTAGAGCATATCGAAATCGACGAGGTTTATAAAGCACAGTCCCTCAAAATCGCGGTCGAGCGCGTCAAGCGACACCTTCATCCCCTCGGTGTTGCCGTGGGTGAAGGTCATATCGGTAACGCCTTGCCCGGCAAAGATATCGTTTATCTTGCCGACGGCGTACACTGTCTTGCCCGCTTCGCTCAGCGCGTCGAGAAGCGTCTTTTTCGGCGGAAGAAGGGAAAAGTCGTGGCGGTTTGTCGTGCGGGTAAAGTTTCCCGCTTTTCCCGTGAACGGGCGCGCGATGACTCTGCCGACGGCGTGCTTGCCGGAAAGGATCTTTCTTGCGATGCGGCAGTATTCGTACAGCGTTTCGACGGGGACGACGTCCTCGTGCGCCGCGATCTGAAATACGCTGTCAGCCGAGGTGTAGACGATAAGGTCGCCCGTTTTGACGTGCTGCTCGCCGTAGTCGCGTATGACCTCGGTTCCGGAGTACGGCTTGTTGCAAAGAACGCCGCGCCCGGTCTGCTTTGAAAACTCGTCAAGTATCTCTTTGGGAAAGCCGTCGGGGTACGTCGGCAGCGGCGAGGGTGAAACGACGCCGGCTATCTCCCAGTGGCCGATTGTCGTATCCTTGCCCATCGAGCGTTCCTGAAGGCGGCACACTGCCGCCGCCGGATCGCTTTCGCGCGGGAGAAAGTCTTGCCCGTCGATGTTGCCCATGCCCATTTTTTTCATTGACTCAAAGCGGAACTTTGACGACGTCGAGATGCGTTTCAGCGTATGGCAGTCGTGATCGCCGAAAAGCGCCGCGTCAGGCTCCTCGCCCACTCCGAGCGAGTCGAGTACTATCAAAAATACACGTTTCATATTTTTCTCCGAAATTATTTGTCAGCGAGCTTTTTCGCCGTTTTGAGCGCAAGCTCCATCATTTCAGTAAACGAGTTCTGGCGCTCCTCGGACGTTGTCGATTCGCCCGTTACGAGATGGTCGGATATCGTGCATATCGCAAGCGCGTTCTTGCCGGCGCGAGCCGCGTTCATATAGAGCGCCGCCGCTTCCATTTCCTCGGCGAGAATGCCCATTTTCGACCACGAAAGCTGCGACATGAAGTTGTTCGGAACGCCCTCTTTGTCGACGTAGAAAACGTCGGCCGAAAGAATGTTTCCGACGTGGTACGGCGCGCCCATTTCCTCGGCTGTGTCAACGCAGGCGCGGAGCATCTCGTAGCTGCATATCGGCGCGAACGTGCCGGGGAGGTTGAAGGTGTGCGCGAAGTTCGAGTTTGTCGACGCGCCCATTGCGATAACGATGTCGCGCACTTTTATTTTTTCGCTCATGGCGCCGGCGGAGCCGATACGCATGATGTTGTCAACGCCGAAGAAGTTGAACAGCTCGTACGAGTATATGCCCATTGACGGCATACCCATGCCGCTCGCCATTACCGTTACGGGCGTGCCTTCGTATTTGCCGGTGTAGCCCTGAATGCCGCGGACGTTGTTGACAAGCTTAGCGTCGGTGAGAAAGTTCTCCGCGATGAATTTTGAACGGAGCGGGTCGCCCGGCATAAGCACCGTCTTTGCAAAATCCTCGGGTTTTGCGTTAATGTGTGGTGTGGGATAAAGTGCCATAGTGTTTCTCCTTTCGGTTTATGTCAAATTGTTTTCTTCAAGCTTTTTTGCGATGCCGACGATGCGGCTCGTTCCGAGGCGCGACGCGCCGAGATTTATAAAGTCCACCGCGTCGTCAAGCGACGAAATTCCGCCCGCCGCCTTGATTTTTACGTGGGGCGCCACGTATTTTTTCATCAGCGCAACGTCCTCTTTCGTCGCGCCCGCCTTTGAAAATCCGGTCGACGTCTTTATATATTCCGCGCCCGATTCCGATACGACGCGGCACATTTCTATCTTTTCCTCGTCTGTAAGCAGGCACGTTTCGATTATGACTTTGAGGAGCTTACCGCCGCACGCGGCCTTGACGGCTTTTATTTCGTCAAGCACGTCGTTGTACTTTCCGTCCTTTACCCAACCGATGTTGATGACCATATCGATCTCGTCGGCGCCGTTCTTTACCGCGTCCGCCGTTTCAAAGCATTTTGCCGCCGTTGTGTCGTAGCCGTTGGGGAAGCCGATGACGGTGCATATTTTCAGCTTGTCGCCGACAAATTCCTTTGCGGCTTTGACGTAGCTTGCCGGTATGCATACGGACGCTGTGCCGTACTTTATTCCGTCAAGGCAAAGAGATTTGATCTGTTCCCACGTCGCGCTCTGCGAAAGCAGTGTGTGGTCGCATTTTGAGAGTATTTCCTTGATATCCATTTTCCCGTTCTCCTTAAAAATTATAATATGTCCTCGGCGATGTCGCCGTACGTTTCCTCAATTTTGGCGCGGTAGCACTTGTAGCACATACCCGTATAGCTGTCGTTGCCGCCGAGAAATACCTGCGCGCCCTTTATGACTATTTTGCCGCTTTCGTCAAAGCGCGCGTTCACCGTCGCCTTGCGCCCGCAGCGGCATATCGACTTTATCTCGGATATGCTGTCCGCTATCTCGAAAAGGCGCATACTGCCGGGGAACAGCTTTGTCTGAAAGTCTGAGCGAAGCCCGAAGCACAAAACGGGCACGTCGAGCTTGTCCGCGATGTCTTTCATCTGGCTGACTTGCTTCGGCGTCAAAAACTGGCACTCGTCGCAGATGATGACGTCGGTGTACTTGCCGCCGTTTGAGCGCGCGGAAAATTCCGCAAAAATGTCAACGTCGGCGCTTATCGCTTCCGCCTCGGCAAAAAGCCCGATCCTTGAGCGAAGCACCGTCATCACCTTGCCGTCGCCGTCGCGCGTGTCGTCGCGGGTGTCGGTCGCCGGCTTTATCAGCCACACGGTCTGATCTTTTTCTTCGTAGTTGAATTTTGTCATCAGCGCCTGCGCCGTTTTTGACGAGCCCATCGCGCCGAACTTGAAATATAGCTTTGCCATACGTCACCTTTTTTGTGAAAATTATCGCTTTATGTCAATTCTACCATATAAAAACGCATCTTGCAAGGCTTCTTTTCAAAAAAGCAAATAAAAAGTCCCCCGAGGCCGGGGGAACTGTGATCAAAATTCTATTTCCATTCCGTCGTATGAAACGATAAAGCCGTATTTTGCCGCCGCATCGCTCATTTCGTCGAAAAGGATGCGCTCGCCGTTGTGCGAAAAATGGTTGCATACGAATATCGTCTTGCAGTCGGCGGCGCCCATTTCGATAAGCCTGTCTTTTACGACGGCGTTGCGCGAAAGGCTCATGTGCCCGTGGTATTTGAAGTCCTTGTCGCCCATTGTGCAGTCAAGAGAAACAAGCCCGAACTTTTTGCCGCTTTCCTTTATGAAGTCGAACACCTCGTCAAAGAAGATGTCGGTGTCGTGCCCGTAAAGCAGAGCCTTGCCGTCCTTTTCTATAATATATATGTAGGGATGCTCTGTGCCGTGGTACGCGGGGAGCGGGGTTATGTCGTATCCGTCGGCGGTGAACGTCTTGTACGGCTGAACCGTTTTCAGATTTACCGTGTTCGGAATGTCGCGCGGGAAGTTGCGCTGATATTTTTCAACGTTCAGCGCAAAGCCGTCGTAAAGGTCCTCAGAGCCGTAGATGGTGAGCTGGGGGCAGTCGTCCTCAAGCCTGCCGAACCACTTGCGCCGATTTCCGAAGTCCTGCGGGTAGTAGTGGTCCTCGTGGCTGTGCGTGATGATAAGCGAGGATATGCGCGTAAAGTCGATGCCGTGAATGATCGAGTGCATAAATGCGTCCGCCGGCCAGTCGATAAGGATCGTGTTGTCAACGATAGCCTGCGTGCGGGAGCGAATGTTCTTGCCGCCGAGCGCGCGTGCCTTTTTGCATTGCTCACATTCGCAAAACAGCGCCGGTATGCCCTCCGCGGCAGCGGTTCCGAGATATTTGAACTTCATATTACCCTCCAAATGTTTTTTTATTACATTTTATCATGTTGAAATAATAAATTCAATATCATTTCTATTTTGTTCCAAGATAATTTTTGATTATCAATACAATACTTTCCCGCTGTTTTGGCGTTAAAGCCCTGAAATTATTTATCAGTTTTGCCTCGTCTGCACTTATTGAAGAAACGTCTGCCCCATGCTCGTCTGAACGAC
>Ga0307453_100029_pt1 | contig 12027 bp, 4 predicted proteins | sample Goafecreptomycin_20_FD_204472 | JGI IMG/M metagenome (GOLD analysis project Ga0307453, IMG submission 204472) | Metatranscriptome of enriched fungal communities from goat fecal pellet, Isla Vista, California, United States - Xylan, Gen2, Rep 3... ... | reverse complement strand
TTTTTTTTATTTTTTTTAAAAAGCGTATCGGATGACCGATACGCTTTTTTTATTTGATCTTTTTGTGAACCGTAAGCCTGTTCAGCCCGCCCGCGTCCGAGTACTCGATGCCGTCGGAAATATTTTTGACTATCATTATTCCAAGCCCGCCGATCTTCCTTTCGGACACATCGACGTCAACGTCGGCGTCCGGCGATTTTATAGGATCAAACGGCGCGCCGTTGTCGGTGAACGTCATTTCCGCCTCTCCGCCAAGGACACTTAGCGATATTTCAAGACGCGGCTCCGCCACGCCGTCAAATGCGTAGCTTACGTAGTTGTTTATAAGCTCGTCGATAATGACGTCAAGCTCCGCGATCTTTTCCCCGTCGCCGCAAAGCTGCGAGTTTATCCGATCCGTTATTTTCGGTATATCGTCATATGTCGGCGGAGAAAGGATTATGACGTCCTCTTTTGCCACCTCGATAAGCAGCATCGTAACGTCGTCAAACTGCTCTTTCTCGCCGCAAAATTCGCAAAGCTTGCCGTAAAGGGACATAAGCACCTCGCCGCTTGAATCTTCAAGCGCTTTTTCGATGCGCTCGTAGCCGAATTCCTCGTTTGACGCGTTGATCCCTTCGTTCAGTCCGTCGGTGTAAAGCAGCATCCTGTCGCCGCCGCAAAGCTGTACCGTATCGCTGACGTAGGAAAAGTTCGGGAAGCCGCCGAGGATAAAGTTCGATTCTTCGCTTATCTTTTCAGCCTTGCCGCCGCGCAAAATAAACGGCTGCTCGTGTCCCGCTCTTACATACGTCAAAATCTTCGTATTCACGTCGTAAATGGCAATAAACGCCGTGATGAACAGCCCCTCTTTGTTGTTTTTGCAAAGCTCGTTGTTGACCGTCTGCGCTATTTCCACGACGTTCATGTCCCGACTCGCGCACGAGCGGATTATCTCCTTGCCGCGCATCATAAACAGCGCCGCAGGCACGCCCTTGCCCGAAACGTCCGCGATGACGAAAAACAGCCTGTTTTCGTCTATCATAAAGTAGTCGAAAAGGTCGCCGCCGACTTCTTTTGCGGGCCTTATGAAGCTTTCGATGCGGACGTTTTTGCGCAGAAGCGGCTTTTCCGGCAGGGATTCAAGCTGGATCTTGCTCGCAATGCCAAGCTCCGCGCGCATACGCTCCTCGGTTGCCGTCTTTTCGGATATTTCCCCGACGTAGCCGATTATCCTCTCTTGAAGCAATCGGAAATTCTCGGAAAGCGCGCCGATCTCGTCGTGGGACTTTACATTCGTATCGATTATTTCAAGCGTGCCGCCGCGTGTCAAGCGCGAGGTGAACTCTATCGCCGATTCCGACAGGCTCTTTATGTTCTTGACTATGTACTTATTCGCAAAAATGAGGTACACTATCAGCATCAGCGCCATTGCGACAAGCATCGTCGCCACAAGCGTGAACACAAATTCCATTTGACTGTTTACAAGCCTGTCTATCGAGTAGTAGCACGCGCAATACGCGATGATCTCCCCGTCCTCCGTCTTTATCGGCGAAAACCCGCCGAAAAGGTCAGATTCAAAAAACGCGACGCTCACCTCCGAGCAAAATACCTCGTTTTTCAGCCTTGTGCCGACTTTTTCAAAGCTTGCCGGGAAGTTGTAATCCCGGGAACTCGGGGGCGTCGAGTCGAAAAGGAAGACCGAGTTTTCATTTTCTTCATCGTAATAAACGACGTAGCCGCCAATCATCCCGTCAGACGATGAAATAAGGTCGATATACCTCAGCACCTCATTCCGGGAGTTGTTGAACTGTGCCATCTGGTACGAAAGTCCGAATCCTGTTCGCGGAGGGAAAACCCCCTCCGTTATCTCGGAGAAATATTTTGACTTTTCTTCATAGGAGACTGTGCCATCGTTGAGGATGAGGTCGATCTTGTCCATATTCTCCCTGTATATTTTATCGATCTTTTCCTTGTATTCGGAAAAGAAATCGCTGAATTCATCCTCGATAACGCCGCTTATTTTAAGCGATGAGGTCTTGCACAGGTTCAGCGTGTCGTTTCTTGTTTTAAGCATGAATATCACCGACGAAACGGCGATGGAAACGATGATGAACGCAAGCGAGAGCGCCGCCGTAAGCAGAAAGATCTTCTTTTTGATCGAAAACTTTTTAATCGAAAATTTCATACGATCGTGAGCGTTTTGTTGAATCCCGCAACGGAGAAGATCTCGGAAACGACCTTGTTTATGTTTCTGATGACCATTTTGTTGTTCGTTTCCATCACCTGTCTTTGAAGCGCGAGGATAAGCCTCAGCCCCGCCGACGAAATGTACTCGACGTCGGTAAAGTCAAAGTCGATGTCAAGCCCCGCCGTGTCCTCTTTGTCAAGCATTTCTTTGAGCTCAAGGCTCGTCACCGTGTCAAGCCGTCCCGATACCGCGACGAAAAGCGTACCGTTTTCTTTTTTGATGTTTGCCTGCATTTTTTAATTCTCCTTTGCAATATTTATTTCAAGGACCGTGTTGTTAAGACTCAGCACCCTTAAATAAGTCATTTTACTTACAAGCCCTTTTATAAGGCTTATGCCCCCGGCGGCGTCGCCGGAACGCCTTTCATATTTTGTGGGATCGAAAACGACGCCGTCGTCCCGTATGCGAAGCACCATTTTGTCGTTGACGATTTTGAGGTTTACGTCGATGGTGTTCCTTCGCTTTTTGTTATATCCGTAGGAAATGATGTTGTCGGCTATTTCCTCGCCCGCAAGAGCCACTATCTGCGCGTCGCGCTCGCTCATTCCGTGCGCGCGCGAGTAGTTCACAAGCTCCTCTGACAGCACCGCGCTTTGCTTAATGCTTGTGTCGATGCTGACGTCGTACGAGTCCTCAACGCTGTACGGCGGTATCATAAAAAGCCCGTAGCCGCGCAGTTTTTTGCGCTTTTGGTAGATAAAGACGAAGGCGTAAGTCAAAATAAGCGTAAACAGCTCCGTCAAAAACTGCGACATAGCATACCCCATAAGTCCGTTTGCGTAGAGCATTGATATCGTCAGCGGCAAAACAAGCACCGCCTCGCGCAAAGCGACCGTTATCATCGACGGCGTGTTTTTGCCGATCGACGGGTAGTATGACATACTGAACTTGTTCAGCTCATACGGGATAAACGCAAGCAGATACACGCGCATAATGGCAAAGTACTCGTCCCCGACAACGTCAACGCCGAACATCTTGCAGTAAATTCCCGGGTTTATCATAAGTATGCCCGTCAGGGCGGCGGTTACGATTATGGTCAGAAAATACAGCCGCCGCGCCGCCGCGCGAAGCGAAAAATAATCCTCCTCGCCGTAAAATACGGCGCACACCGTCGGAATAAGCTGATTTATTCCGCCGACAAGCAGATCGAAGCCGAAAACAAAGTTCGCCATAACTCCGAACACCGCTTGAAGAGCCGGATCGGTCACGACGTTTGCGATTATGATGTTCGCCACCGACATCTGCACCGCCGTCAGTATCATATTGAGAGCGGACGTCATAGACGCGCGCACGCTCTCGCCCAAAAGCCTCGCCGAGCCTTTGATTTTAAGCGAGAACGATAGCATCCTCTTATCGAATCGTATGTAGAATACAACGGCGACCATGCCGACAACATATCCCGCCGCCGTCGACAGAGCGGCACCGTACATATCCATTTTGAATGCACTTATAAACAGCACCTCAGAGCCGACCTTGACGATATTTGAAACGACGAAGAACGCGGACGCGATCCTCGGACTGTTGTCGGTCGAGATAAAGAACGAAAGCAGCAGCGCAAGCGTTATCACCGGGTTTGTGACAAGGTAGACGAAGATATACCGCCTGCCAAGCTCGCACAGCTCCGTCGGCAGATAAAGGGACGCAAGCGGCGCCGAAATCACGGGCGCAAGAAGCGCAAACACCGCCGACGCGCCGACGCCCGCGATCATACAGATCGAGAACGTCTTTGACGCCTTCTCCGTTTCCCTTTTGCCGAGGTATGCTCCGACGGCGATAGCGCCGCCCGTGCCTATTGCAAAACCGGGGAGCTGAATTATGAAAAGTATCGGCATGACAAGGCTTGACGCCGTCAGCGCCTGATCGGAAATGAGGTTTCCGACGATGATGCCGTCGGCAAGGGAGCCGAACTGCATCGCAAGCACCATAAAAAACGACGGCAGCAAATACTGATACAGCTTTCTGTCAAGCAGTTTTGAGTTTCTTTTCAGCATCAGATGTCACCTCTTGTAAAGAAGTCGAGCGAGCGGAGCGCTTCGATGACGCGAAGCAGGTAATCATCGTCCGTTATCGGCCACCTGTAACCGAGGCGATACAGCGCCTTTATGGTAAAGGTGTTGTCTGTCAGGATAAACTTATGAAGCAGGCTGTCGCTTGACGAATACGATATAAGGCTCGATACGAGCATATTTTTCTCGTCGTCCTCCATCATTTTCGAGAGCGCGGAGTTGAACGTTTCGTCGTCGACGATCTTTATATCAAAACCCGACGAGTTCATCGCGTCGATAACGTCGCCCATTTCCACCTCGTGCGAGTTTGCGGCGTGGAACAACGTGAACTCCCTCGGCGTCTGCGACAGGAGCACAACGGCCTTTGCGACCTCGTCTATCGGCGAAAAGTCGATGCGCGCGTCGCACCCCGAAACCGGGAACAGTCCGAGCGACTTGTAGCCTTTGAGGTCGCGGATAAATCCGTTTGTGATGGAGTTTATCTGGAATTCGCCGTCACTTTGACGTCCCATAAGGTTGCCCACGCGGATGATCTTCGCGTCAAGCCCGCCGTCGATAGCGTCAAGCACGGCGCGCTCCGCCATGAACTTCGAGTTGACGTACTTGTTTGAAATATCCTGCCCGACGTCAAGCTCGTTTTCGTGAACGCGGAACTCGTCTGCAAATTTTCCGCCGACGTTCTCGCCCGCAACGGAGAGGGTCGATATCTGGATAAGCCTTGCGCCGTGCGCTTTTGCGACGCGGATCATATTTTTAAGTCCGCCGACGTTGATGCGCTCGATGATGTCGTCAGCCGCGAAATGCTTTACACACGCGGCGCAGTTGATGACGGTGTCAAACTTCACCTCATCAAGAAGTTCATCGATATTCTCCGCGGTTATGTCAGCGTCGACAACGTCAACTCTTCCCCGCGCCCACTCGTTCATCGGCGCGTCGAAATAGTACAGCATCATCGCGTCAAGGCGCGTTTTCGCGTCGAGCCTGCCGCCTCTGACAAGCGCGACGACGTTGCACCCGTCGGAAAGTAATCTGAAAAGCACGTGCGCGCCGAGGAATCCCGTTGCACCCGTCAAAAGAACTGTTCCGAGAGGTCTTTCAAGTTTAATCCTATCGACGTTCTCGCAGATATTGTGCGATATCGCGCCCTCGTTATCGCGGATATTTTCCGTTTTCACCGCTTGTTTTTCCGTGCTCTTTGCGCCGGCATTGATATGCTCTTCAAGCTCTTTTACGCTCGGGTAGTCGAACACGTCCTTGTATGCTATGGCGATGCCTCCCGCAAGCGCGAGCATCGCGACCTTCGACGCGGACAGCGACGTGCCGCCAAGGTCGAAGAAGTCGTCGTCAACGCTGACCTCGCTCACTCCGAGCGCGCGGCAGAAGAGCGCGGCTATCTTTTTGCCAAGCTCCGTTGTCGGCGCTTTCACATTTCTCTTTTCAACGCTTGCCTGCGGCTCGGGAAGCGCGCGCTTGTCGATCTTTCCGTTTGGAGTAAGCGGCATTTTATCAAGCTTTACCATGATCTTCGGGATCATATACGGCGTCAGCGTCTTTGAAATGAACGATATAAGCTCGCTCTTGTCGAAATCTTTGCGCGCGGTGTAGTATGCGACGAGGTGATCGCCCTCCGCTTCGCTGTTTTTGACTATAACGACAGAGCTTGTAACGTACTCGAATGAGTTTATCGCCTTCTCTATTTCGTCAAGTTCAACGCGAAGACCGCGCAGTTTTACCTGGTTGTCGAGTCTTCCGAAGAACTCGACGTTGCCCTCGGAATTGTACCTCGCAAGGTCGCCGGAGCGGTACGCCCTGTCGCCTCGCACGGAAATGAAGCTCTGCGCCGTCTTTTCGGGAAGCCCGAGGTAGCCCGCTCCCACAGACTCGCCGGCGATGGTGAGGTCGCCGATGGCGTTGATCGGCAATATCTTGCCGTATTTATCAAGAAGATACAGCTTTGTGTTGCCGACGGGCTTGCCTATTGTGATGTATTTGTCCGTCACGTGATGATACGTGCAGGTGACCGTCGTTTCCGTCGGGCCGTAGCCGTTGTATATCTCGGCTTCAACTCCCGCCTCGCGCAGCTTCGATACAAGCTCGGGCGAAACGGCCTCGGCTCCCATATCGAGAACTTTCAGCTGTTTTAACGCCGCGACAAAGTCGGGCGCGTCAAGCGCGTTTGAAACGTATGACGGGGTAAGGAACATAAGATTTACGCCGTTTTTCTTCATCGTTTCGGCAAGGACAAGCGGATTTTCTATATCCTCGTCGCTTGCTATAACGGCGGTATATCCGTGGCTGAGCGGTACGCACTCCTCTTGAATCGACGCGTCAAACGACAGCGACGCGAATGAACACGAAACGACGTTGCCGACGTATCTGTACTCGTATGTCGCAAGGTTGCGCCCGTCAAGGCAGTAGTTTACGATGTTGCGGTTCGTTATCATAACGCCCTTCGGCTTGCCTGTCGAGCCTGACGTGAATATGATGTAGCACACCGCCGACTGCGGTATATCGACGCGCGGGGGTGTATTTCGTCCATTTTCGAGAATATCCTCGATCGCGAGCGCCGAAACGCCGAGTTTGTCTATCATTTCACGCTTTGACGCTATGATCTCACGCGTGGAGATGACCGCTTTTGCGCCCGAGGTCGATATGATGTACTCGATGCGCTCGTCGGGGTATTTCGGATCTATCGGCACAAACGCTGCGCCCGATTTCATCATTCCCTGCCGCACGGCGTATGCGTCTTTGACGCGCGGCATAAGCACCGCCGCTTTGTCGCCGACGGAGAGGCCCCGGTCGATAACCGTGTTTGCGACCTTGTTTGCCGCCCTGTCAAGCTCGGAGTATGTGTACTTTCCGTCGCGCGCGATGACAGCCGTCTTGTCGGGATTTGCCTTTACGATATCGCTGAACAGTTTGCAAAACGGAACGTTTGGCACCGGCACCGCCGTATCGTTGAACGCGTCGTAACGCGAAAGCTGTTTTTTTCCGACAAATTCGATCTCCCCTATCGTCTGCTTTGTTAAGATCCCCAAAAGGACGCACTCCATTGAGTCAAAGAACGAATTTACCGTGTCGGCGCCGAATTTCAAGCCGTCGTACTCAAAGCGGAAGCGGTACTTGCCGCCCTCGATGAAAACGTCGAGCGAGAACGCTGATTTCGGCTCGGTTGAGTCGAGCAGGATCACCTCGGCGCGCTCCCCGCCGATACTGTCGAACACGAAATTGTCGCCCTGGTATGCGAACATCACGTCGGCGGAAACGCCGTGCGCCGTCACTATATCGGAAAATGAGAATATATCGTTTGCCTGCGATGTGCGAAGCTGCTCCGAAACGGCGGAAACCGCCGCCGAGATCTTCTCTTTTACGTCGTATTTTATAAATACAGGCAGCGTTTTGACAAGCATCGAAACGTCGCGCTCCGTTCTCGGATCGCTGCGGCCGCTGTAGATCGTTGTAAAGTATGCGTCGTCCTTGTAGATAAAGCGCGAGAGCACAAGGCCGAATGCGAAGTTGAATATGCCGTTTGGCGTCGCGCCGTTGTCGGCGGCGAATTTTGATATGGCGTCAACTGAAATATCAGATATGATATCGGCGCACGCAAGACCTGCCTTGCCCGCTTTCATATCGTTTTTCATAATGTAATCGGAGCCGACGTCGCGCAGCAGCTTTTCGTAGTATTCGCGCGCCGCGCCAAAGCGGGCGGATGCGCGCTCGATCTGCTCCGCAAGCGCGATCTCATACCCCGTGTACGTTTCGTCTTCGGGCTTTTTCCCGAGGTACGCATTCGATATATCCTCGATCATGACCGCCTCGCTCGTTCCGTCGCATACGATGTGATGGAAATCGAGGAAAAGGTAGTTCGCGTCGGCGCAGGTGTATATCTCCGCTCTGTAAAGCGAGCCGCCGAGAAGCGTGAACGGGCGGACAAGCGCCGATTTATCGAGCTTGTCGGTTTTTATAATATCGACTTGCGGCTCGACGTCTTTTCTTAAGATAACAACGTTGCCATCCTCGTCTGTTCCGAGGGTGCTCATAACGTATCTGTGGGCTGAAAGCGTCGCCTTTATCGCTTCGCAAAGGCGCGAAACGTCGATTTTTCGGTCGAGTTTGAACAAGAACGGGATATTGTAGACCGTCGTTTCCGGGCGCGATATGCACTCGACAAAAATGCCCTCCTGCGTCTTTGTAAGCGGGTATTTGTCGCGTTTTTCAAACGTTTTTTCGTCAGCTGCGCCGCCTATGAACTTCGCCAAGGCGCGCGCGGTGGGGTTTTGGGTGATGTCGCTGATCTTTACCGTCTTTGAAAACGCCTTTGAAAGCTGGACCGTCAGCTTTATCGCCGTAACGGACGTAAGTCCCGCGGCGTAAACGTCAGTCGTTACGCCAAACGACGTATGCCCGACGATCGACGCAAGTATATCGTAGACCTTCTTCTCGTCCTCTCCATCGGGCATAACGATCTCCGCCGCCTCCATTTTCGGCTCGGGGAGAGCGCGTTTGTTGACCTTCTGGTTTTGGTTGAGCGGTATTTTGTCGATCTGCATTGTAAACGCAGGGATCATATACGGCGGCTTGTTTTTGCCGATGAAGGCGTTAAGCTCGTCAACGTCTATTTTTTCGTCGGATACGATATACGCCGCGATGAATTTTATCCCCGACGGATCGGTGAAGTCTTTGACGGTCGCGTCTTTTATTTTCGGGAATTTTCTGATTATCTGCTCCACCTCGGTAAGCTCGACGCGGAAGCCGCGAATCTTTACCTGCCCGTCGTTGCGTCCGATGAAGTCGACGGTGCCGTCGCATAGCAGGCGAACAACGTCGCCCGTTTTATACAGCTTTTCAAAGCGGGGATCCGGGTCAAACGGGTTTTTGCCGAATGCTTTTTTGTTTTCTTCGGGGCGGTTGAGATAGCCGCGCGCGACCTGCGGGCCTGATATGTAAAGCTCGCCCTTGACGCCCCACGGAACGCGCTTGCCCTGCGCGTTCAGGACGTAGAATTTGTATGTCGATATATTTTTGCCGATAGGCACGCGGTAGTACAGCTTGTCAACGGGGTGTTCCGTGCAGAAAACGGTGCCCTCCGTCGGGCCGTAGGCGTTGTGCAGCACGTAGTTTTTCGGCGGCTCGACAGGCACGAGCTTTTCCCCGCCGACGAAGAAATGGCGCACTGTTTTGAGTTCTATCTCCTCAACGACCTGGCGGCCGACCTGAGTTGTGATAAGCGAGTGAGTTATGCCCGTTTTGTTAAAATATTCGCCAAGGCGGACAAGGTCAAGGCGCATATCCTCGGGTATGATGCAGACGGTCCCTCCCGCCGTTATGGCGGTGTAAAGGTCCATCATATTCGCGTCAAAGCCGTATGACGCGTATGCGGACATTTTCGAGGACGCGTCCTCGCCGTATGCCTTGTTGCAGTAGCGGCAGAACGCGACGATGTTTTTGTGTTCAAGCATAACGCCCTTCGGAAGCCCCGTCGTGCCTGATGTGTAAAGCATTATGAACAGATCGTCGGGGCGAGGCAGCGTTTCGGGGCGCGATGCGTCCGTCAGCGCGTCGATCTCGTCAAGATAAAGACGGGCGCCGTCAAAATCCGGGATAAGCGAGTCGAGCGCGCGGTCGAGAACGACGATTTCAACACCCGCGTCCTTCATCATAAACGAAAGGCGCTCCGTCGGGTACGACGGGTCGAGCGGCTGGTAGGCAGCGCCCGATTTTATGACGCCGAGGCTTGCGATCACCGTATATTCGCATTTCGGTATAAGCACGGAAACGACGTTCTCGCGCTTGGCACCGAGCGATATCAGCTTGTTTGCTATCTTATTCGATATTTCGTCGCCCTCGGCGTATGTGTACTTTTTGTCGCCGAACTCGACAAGCGTGTGCGACGGATCACGCGAAAGATGCTCGTAGAAATAGTCAAGCACCGTCTTGTCGCTCTGTAAAAGCTCGGCGTCGACAACGTTCATTTTGTCAAGATTTGCAAGCTCGCCCGCGTTGCAAAGATCGATCTCGCCGATTTTGCCGCGCGTCATAAATTCCGTGAGCGCGATATCGTAAAGGTCGATGATATGCTCGATCATAACGTCATCGTAAAGATCGGAGCGGTACTCGTACCAGATGACAAATCCGTCGCCGTCGCGGTGAAGCTCGATTGACATATTGTTTTTGCCGTCGCGCCCGCCGACGTCGATAAAGCGGTATTCCCTGCCGCCGCTTGTCGTTTTGTAGAAGTAATCGCCCTGATATGCGAAAATTATATCGGAGGAAACGGAAAGGTCGCGCGCCGCGTCGACAAAGGAATATATCTCGTTTTTCACGCTTTCGATAAGCTGGGAATTACACGACGAAAGATATTCCGAAACGCTCATATCGTCGTCAAAGCGCGCATAGAACGGAAGCGTTTTGACAAACATACCGACGGTGTTTTTAAGCTTTTCGTTCCTGCCGTTATGTACCGTTGCGACAAGAGCTTCTTTTTCCATATTCAGCGTTGCGAGAAGATACGAAAAAGCCGAAATGAAAAACGTCGAAGTTTTAACGCCCGCGCGCTTTACAAACGCGCCAACGTCCGCTCTTTTTGTGTCAAGCGTTCTTTTTATCACCTTATGAGTTGCTTTGCCGTCGTTTTTGTCAAACGGAAGAACGGACGAACATTCAAGCGCGCCGAATTTTTCAAAGAAGTACTCTTTTGCGCGCTCAAACAAAGCGCCGCCGCGCTCCTCGTTTTCCCACTCGGAATAAAGCTCGGCGTCATATTCCTCAGGCGGCAGACTCTTCCCTTCATAAAGCGAAAAGATGCCGTCGATGAACAGTTTAAGGCTCGTCCCGTCGAAAATGATGTGGTGGAAGTCGAAGAACAAATACATTTCCCCGCCGACGTTATACATCTCGACGCGATACAGCGGCGCGTCAAGCATATCGAAATAGCGCATTTTTATATCGGAAATTGAAGAAACGCATATTTCGGGAATGTCAAGCGGCGTTTTTTCTATGTATTTTCCGACTTCTCCCTCCCCGTCAATGCAAAGCCGCATAAAAAGATGCGGGTGCAGATCGAAAAAGCGGCGCACAGCGTCCGCCATTTTGCCCGCGTCAAGTCCGTCAAGCGGGAGCAAGAGCGGGATATTGTACGCCGTGGTCGGCTCCATACAATCAAGATAAACTATCGTTTCCGAGCTGCTGAGCTTATAAATTCTTTTGTCCGACATCGAAAAGTTCCTCCGTTTTTATTGTAAAATCCTCATTCATAACACTGACCGAAATAAAGTAACCGTCATATTTTACCGTGTGCCTGAAATATTTTTTTCCGAGATATATGACCTCGCCGTCAAAAGGCAGTGCCGGGATCTGCGTAATATCGCCGACAAGTCCGCGCCCCTCCGCTTTAGACAAGCTCTCTTTTGATACGAAAAGCGGCAAAAAACCGACTTTATCAAGCGCCGCCGCTTCGCCGGGCGAGATGCAAACGTTCACGGGAAAATCGGCGTCCGCCTCGTCTTTTTCAATATCAAGTCCGACGTCAAACCTTGCGCCGACAGCGATCCCGACAATATCGCGCGAGTGCGAAACGTTAAAAAACACCCCGTCAGCCCGCGGCTTTCCGAATTTGTCGACATAAACGTCACCAACGTATTTTTTTGTAAGAAACGACGAGCCGAGCGACAAAAGACGGTCGTCCTCTTTGATGAACCGCTCGCATTTTGAAACCGCGTCATTGCCCACAAAAGCTTTCAAACGCAAAATATCGCGCCGCAAATATTCCGTTTTGGTAAGGTATAATTTTAA
>Ga0307453_100028_pt1 | contig 12064 bp, 12 predicted proteins | sample Goafecreptomycin_20_FD_204472 | JGI IMG/M metagenome (GOLD analysis project Ga0307453, IMG submission 204472) | Metatranscriptome of enriched fungal communities from goat fecal pellet, Isla Vista, California, United States - Xylan, Gen2, Rep 3... ... | reverse complement strand
AAAAAATATAATAAATAAATATTCTTGGAGGAAATATGGGCAAAGACATCAAATTCAAAAGGATCCTGATAAAACTCTCAGGAGAAGCTCTCTCCGGCGGAAAAGACGGCATACTCGATTACACGTTTCTTGAAACGGTCTGCTCGGAGATAAAGCAGTGCGTCGACATGGGAGTTCAGGTAAGCATCGTCGTGGGAGCGGGCAATATCTGGCGCGGCAGGCAGGGTGTGAATATGGATCGCACGCGCGCCGACCACATGGGAATGCTCGCCACGGTCATAAATTGTCTTGCGCTTCAAGACACGTTTGAGCGTCTGGGAGTACCTTCGCGCGTTATGACGGCGATCGAAATGAAGCAGTTCGCAGAGCCGTACATCAGAAACAAGGCTATCTCGCATCTTGAATCGGGAAAAGTTGTAATATTCGGCTGCGGGATCGGCAGTCCGTTCTTCTCGACTGACACAACGGCGGTGCTGAGAGCGGCCGAGATCGGCGCTGAGATCGTTCTTCTCGCCAAGAACGTAGACGGCGTATATACGGCAGATCCGAAACTCGATCCGTCAGCTACAAAAATCCCCTCCATCGAATATATAGAGATCCTGAAAAAAGGGCTTAAAGTCCTTGACTTTACGGCAACTTCGTTCAGTATGGAAAACCACATACCGATACTTCTTTTCGGACTTGACGATCCTCACAACATCGTCCGCGCCGTAATGGGAGAAAAGATCGGAACGATAGTAAGCGAACATATCGGGGATTGACCCCGTCAATAATATAACAGAAAAGGAGACGGCAAAATGAAACTTGACAAAAAAGAATACGAGATCAAAATGCAGAAATCATGTGCATCCTACGAAACGGAGCTTGAAAGCATCCGCGTCGGCAGAGCAAATCCCAACGTTCTCAACAAGATAACGGTTGACTATTGGGGCACGCCCACACCGATAACGCAGGTCGGAACTGTCAGCGTTCCCGACGCGAGAACTCTTCTTATCACACCGTGGGAAGCAAACCTTACGAAAGCGATCGAAAAAGCGATCAACATGAGCGATCTCGGGATCAACCCGCAGAACGACGGCAAGTCCATCCGCCTTTCGTTCCCGCCGCTTACCGAGGAACGCAGAAAAGAACTTCAAAAGCAGGTCGCAAAGCTCGGAGAGGACGCAAAGGTCGCCATCCGCAACATCAGACGCGACGCAAACGACGCCTGCAAGAAGATGAACAAGAACTCCGAAATGACGGAGGATGAGCAGAAAGCGTCCGAAAAAGAGGTCCAGGACCTTACCGACAAGTACATCAAACAGATAGATCAGATAACGGAGAAAAAACAGAAAGATATTCTTGAAATCTGACAAAAACGTAACCGCCCGAAAGGCGGTTACAGATTTATCAAAGGAGTTAAAATGCCAAATCAGGAAAAAGGCCGCGTAAATCACATTGCATTTATTATGGACGGCAACGGCAGATGGGCTAAAAAGCGACTTATGCCGCGCGAGTTCGGACATTTGCAGGGCGCTGAAAAATTCAAGGAAATTGTCAGATATTGCCGTAGCGAGCTGCATATAAAGTATATTACGGTATATGCTTTTTCGACGGAAAACTGGAAACGTCCCGAAAAAGAAGTCAAGGCTCTTATAAAAATATTCCGCGACTGTATCGAGGACGCTGAGCGCAAAGAACAAAAAATACGAGTCATCTTCCTCGGAAACAAAGAGCCATTCGGCGAAGAGATGAAGGCGGAAATGGAACGTCTTGAAGAAAAAACCAAAGAAAACGAATATACTCTGTGCGTTGCGATGAACTACGGCGGCCACGCGGAGATAGTCGACGCGGTGAATTCTCTTATTTCTTCGGGCAAAACAAAAATAACGGAAGATGATATTTCCGGGGCGATTTGCTCCGGCGTCGTTCCGCCGCCCGATATGATAGTCAGAACCGGCGGCGAGTTCAGACTTTCAAATTTTCTGCTTTGGCAATCGTCGTATTCCGAGTTGTTCTTTACAGACACGCTTTGGCCTGACCTTTCAACGTCGGAAGTAGACAAACTCGTTGATGAATTTTCAAAACGCCAAAGACGATTCGGCAACGTATGAGGAGGGAAATATGCTAAAACGTATAATAACCGCGGCGGTAGGTCTTTCGCTGTTTTTACCGATACTTTTCTTTTCAGACAAGGTACCGTGGCTTCTTATAGGAGTTATCGCGGTGCTTTCATTTATCGCGGAGTTTGAACTCTGCGGGTGCTTTGGCGTAAGAAAGGCGTTGTTTATCAGCATCCCGACATATATTTTTACCTTGTTTACGGTAGGATATGTCGCATTCTTCACGTATTTTGTTCCGGGAAAACCGAGTTTGGCCATATTTGCGGCGGCTTTATTTGCATACTTGTTCATTGTCTTTGCCGGAACGATGCTCTCAAACGGAAGAGCGAGATTTTCTCAGGCGGCATCGACAATCGCGTCAACGATTTACGTCATCACCGGTTTTTCCGCGATGATACTCACAAGATACACGGCGGCGTCAGGCGGCGTATTTACGTTTGAGTCAAAAGCGGGGCTGTATTATCTTCTTTTGGTATTTATAGGCGTGTGGTTGACAGATACCGGCGCGTATTTTATCGGCTCTGCAATGGGCAAACACAAGCTTATTCCCGTCGTCAGTCCGAATAAAACGGTAGAGGGCGCGATAGGCGGTATTTTGGGCTGTTTGCTCGGATATGCTATTTACGGACTTATTCTGAAATTCGCCGTCGGCGTTGAGGTAAATTTTATTTACCTTATGATCCTCGCCGTTGTTGTTTCGGTAATAGATCAGATAGGCGACCTTATCGCATCATTCATGAAGCGTGAGCGCGGCATTAAGGATTTCGGGACGATTTTTCCCGGACACGGCGGGGTCATGGACAGATTCGACTCGTCTATCGCCGTTGCGCCGTTCATTTTCTTCATCGTGTATTTTGTGAACGTAAACCTTTTCGTCGTTGCATAAATTTCCATGAGTAAAACAGTTAATATTCTCGGTTCAAGCGGATCTGTCGGAGTTCAGACGGTCGACGTCGTGAAAAAGCTTGGATATCGCGTAAGAGCGATAACCGTAGGAAAAAATATCGATACGGCGACGCGGCAGATATGGGAGCTTAAACCCGAGCTTTGTGCCGTTACCGACGATAATGCGGGGCGCGAGCTTTCGCGAAGGTTACAAGGCGTCGGTACGAAAATAATATACGGCGAGGACGCTGCCGAAAAGTGCGCCACGCTCGGCGCCGATATATGCGTCAACGCCATTTCGGGATTCGCGGGGCTAAGACCTACGATGGCGGCTCTTGAACATTGCGGCAGACTTGCGATAGCAAACAAGGAAACGCTTGTTGCGGCTGGCAAATTCGTAAAAGAAAAGGCTGCTGATACGGGGTGCGAAATTCTGCCGGTGGACAGCGAGCACAGCGCTGTTTTTCAGTGCCTTGCGGGCAATAATAAAAAAAGCGTCAAGCGTCTTATTTTAACGTGCTCCGGCGGCGCTTTTTACGGCAAAAGCGAACATGAGCTGAATCACGTCACGCTCAGCGACGCTCTCGCACATCCTACGTGGAATATGGGCGGCAAAATAACCGTCGACTGCGCGACGCTTATGAATAAAGGACTTGAAGTTATCGAAGCGATGCATTTGTTCGACGTTCCCGTCGATAATATATCGGTCGTTATCCACCGCGAAAGCATAATTCATTCGATGGTGGAATATGATGATAACACGATAATTGCTCAGCTCGGACCTCACGATATGCGTTTGCCGATACAGTACGCGCTGACGTATCCCGACAGGTGCGAGTGCCCGTGCGACGCGCTTGATCTTGCATCAATAGGGAAGCTTTCGTTTTCCGAGCCGGACACAAAAACGTTTCCGTCGCTCTCGCTTGCTTACGAAATGGCTCGTCGCGGCGGACTTTATCCGTGCGCTATGAATGCTGCCAACGAGGTTGCTGTCGATTGCTTTATCAAAGGCAAAATATCATTTTCCGACATTTATAACGTAACGGCTCAAACGCTTAAAGCTGCGCAGATCGACGAAATGTGCGATATTTACGACGTATATCGCTGTCATAAAGACGTTACGGACCTTGCAAGAGAGACGGCAAAAAGCTTTTATATAAAATAGGCGGAGATTTTTTATGGTTTATGTTTTAATTGCGATCTTACTTTTCGGCGTTCTGATTTTCGTTCACGAACTCGGGCATTTTCTCACCGCCCGTATGTTTGGAGTCACCGTTCACGAATTTGCGATCGGTATGGGGCCGAAAATAATATCGAAAGTATCGAAAAAAAGCGGTACGCGCTACTCGCTGAGGCTATTGCCCATTGGCGGCTTTTGCAGTATGGAGGGCGAGGATAAAGAGTCGGAGGATGAAGGCTCTTTTTCAAAAAAGCCCGTGTGGCAGAGAATAATAATCACCGCCGCCGGCTCGATCTCAAACATTTTGATAGGAATAATCGTGATGACGATAGTTACGGCCGGAACGATGCGTATTTCCACAACGATCGGCTCATTTGACGAGGGCGCGGTATCAAATTCGGTTCTTGAAGTGGGCGACGAGATAGTCAAAGTCGGCGGGCTTAACACCCACACCGGCAACGACGTCGCATACGCGATAAGCAAATACGGCAGTGAACCGGTAAACGTTACCGTTTTGCGAAACGGAGAGAAAAAGACGTTTGAAATAGCTTTCAAAACGTCATCGTCAAACGGTTACGCATTCGGGGAGTATGATTTTTCATTGTACAGTTCAAAAGCTATCGGCAAAGACGGATTTTTCACCGTTTTAGGCCATTCTCTCGCTCAGTCAAGGCTGATGATCGTAATGGTGACAGACTCGCTGCATGACCTTATTGTCGGCAAATACGGCATTAAAGATATGTCGGGCGTTGTCGGAGTTACGCAAGTTATAAGCGAGGCGGCGAGAGAGAGGAACGGAACTGTCTGGCTTTATTTCGTTCTGATCGCGATGAACCTGGGCGTAGTCAATCTGTTGCCGATACCCGCGCTTGACGGCGGGCGGATCGTCTTTATGCTGATCGAGCTTATAACAAGAAAAAAAGTGCCGCAGAAGGTCGAGTCGACAATTCACACCGTCGGTATGGTCTTGCTTTTGATATTTATGGCGGTGATAACGGTAAAGGACATCATTTATTTGTTCAAATAGAGGACGAAGATGGATTATAAAAGAAAACAGACCGCAAAAGTTTGTGTCGGGAACGTTGAAATAGGCGGAGGCGCTCCGATTTCCGTTCAGTCGATGACAAACGTCGATACGCACGACGTAAACGCCGTTTTCAGCCAGATAAACGAACTTCGCGCCGCGGGGTGCGATATCGTAAGGCTGACAGTTCCGGACGAAACCGCGGTAAAAACAATATACGAACTTAAAGCAAGAGGGTGTGATATCCCTCTTGTTGCCGATATTCATTTTGATTACAGAATCGCGATCGAGTGCGCCGCGGCGGGAATTGACAAGATCAGGATAAACCCCGGAAACATCGGCGATGACGCAAGAGTGCGCGACGTTGCAAAGGCGTGCGCCGCCAAAAATATCCCGATACGGATCGGCGTCAACAGCGGTTCGCTTGAAAAACATATCCTTAAAAAATACGGCTCGCCGACGCCCGAGGCGCTGTGCGAGAGCGCCATGTTTCATGCGTCGCTCCTTGAAAAATTCAATTTCAACGATATAGTTATTTCAGTCAAATCAAGTGACGTTCAGACGATGATAAAAACGAACAGACTCCTCTCCGAAAAATGCGATTATCCGCTCCACCTCGGCGTTACGGAGGCGGGAAGGATCGGTGAGGGGACAGTGAAATCGTCCATCGGCATCGGAACACTGCTTGCCGAGGGCATCGGAGACACTATTCGCGTCTCTCTTACGGATGACCCGGTGCGCGAGGTTGAGGCGGCAAAAAGCATCCTTCGCGCCCTGAACATTCAAAGCGGAGGATATTATAACATAGTCAGCTGTCCGACTTGCGGGCGGACGAAAATCGATCTGATAAGGATATGCGGCGAAGTCGAAAATGCACTTAAATCTTTGCCGTCACCGAGTAAAAAGATCGACGTCGCTATAATGGGATGCATCGTAAACGGCCCCGGTGAAGCGGCGGAAGCCGACATTGGGATCGCCGGGGCAAACGGCGAAGCTCTCCTGTTCAAAAAGGACAAGATAATTTGCCGAATAAAAGAAGAAAACATTGTTGAAAGACTTATTGACGAGATAAAGGAACTGGAAAGATAAAATGGCGGGAAAATCACTACTGGAACTGTTTGAAAAATACACTCCAAAGAGCAGTGAGCGCGGTATTCTTGAGCGTGCCGTTTGTTGCGGCACAAGAGTAGAGCGGGAAATGAGAATAATCGAAACGACAGCAACGCTGCCGTTTGTCGTTCCGAAAAAAGACCTTTACGCCATCGAGGAATCGGTAAAAGTCGCTTATCAGGTGAAAAAAGTTCGCATTTTTCCGAAATATGACGCGGCGCTGTACGACGATTCGTATTTTGGCGAGATAATGAAAGAAGCTCGCCGCAGGGATATCATTTCAGATAACTTTTTGAAAAACTATTCGGCTGAATTTGACGGCGAAAAAATAATCGTACATACGGGCTTCGGCAATGGCGGCGTTACGCTGCTTAATACTACGATGACCGCAAAAAAAATCTCTGAAATAATCGGCGAAGAGTTCGGTATTTACAGAAAGATCGAGTTTGTGGCGGATGACAGTATAGTTTCGTCGCACGTCGATATAAAAAGACGATATGACGACGCTGTCAGCGGAAGATCGGCCGCCGATAAAAGCGAGGCCGCGTCGGACGTTCTGCAAACGGCTCAAAAATCAAGCATTTACGCCGACGGGCCGGATACGTTTGTCAATGACGGGGTAATACACGCCGGGTATATGAAGTTTTCAGCCGAGGGAGCCGAACTTCTTTTCGGCGACGATTTTGATGTAATACCTACGGCAAAGCTTCACGACGCGGCGTCTCTCTTCGGCAGACATATCCTTTTAGGACAAGTTATTGAGAAAGAGGTGCGTCCGGCGCGCCGCGGCGCAACGCCCGTTTCTTTTTGCATTCATGACGGGGACGGCGCGATCTCCATTCGCGTTTCCGTAAAAGATGCGGAGCTTAAAAACTACGATAAAATATCGGACGATATGTGCATCGCCATAAAAGGCGCTATAACGCGCGACGATTTTGACGGCGAGCCGATCATCGTCCCGATGGCGGTGAAAAAGCTTTCAAAAATCGAGCGTATGGATACGGCTCCCGAAAAACGCGTTGAGCTTCACCTGCACACGACAATGTCTGCAATGGACGCTATAATTCCTCCCGACGTTGCGGTAAACACGGCAAAAGCGTGGGGGCATCGCGCGATAGCGATAACAGACCACGGCAACGTACAAGGCTTTCAGCAGGCGGCTGTTGCCGCAAAGAAATGCGGGATGAAGCTCCTTTACGGCATGGAGGCTTACTTTGTAGACGATACGGCAAAGGCGGTGTTCTCGGCCAAAAACGTCAACTTCAACGATGAATTTGTCGTGTTTGATATAGAAACGACGGGCCTTTCCGCTCTTTACTGCAAAATAACCGAGATCGGCGCCGTAAGAGTCAAAAATGATGAAGTGCTTGAAGTTTTCAGCACGTTTGTCGATCCGGAGGTTCACATTCCCGAACAGATAACCGAACTTACGGGGATTACCGATGAAATGGTTGCGGGCGCTCCGAAAACGGAGGAGGCAGTCCGCGCGTTTCTTGAATTTGCGGGCGGGCGGATGCTTGTCGCTCACAACGCGCAGTTCGATACAAGCTTTATCAGAAAAGCCGCAAGCGACTACGGCCTCGATTTTTCAAACGATTTTCTCGATACGGTTTCCATATCTCGCTTTGTAAACCCGGACCTTAAAAAACATAAGCTTGACGTTGTCGCCGAGTATTACAACCTCGGTGATTTCGGTCATCATCGCGCTTATAACGACGCTGAGATGACGGCGAAAATTTTCTATCGTATGATAGAAAAATTAAAAGGCGACGGCATTTATACAACGATGGAAATGGCGGCCGCCATGGAGGAGCGATCATCGACAAAAAAGCTCAGATCGTATCACCAGATACTTATTGCAAAGAATTATACGGGACTTAAAAATCTCTATAAAATCGTTTCAAACGGGTATCTCAATAACTTTTTCAGGCATCCGCGCGTTCCCAAAACGTATCTTGAAGAACACCGCGACGGGCTTATCGTCGGTTCGGCGTGCGAAGCGGGCGAGCTTTATACGGCGATCCTTGAAAATAAGCCCGAAGACGAAATAAAAAGCATTGCCGAGTTCTATGATTATTTTGAGATCCAGCCTATCTCCAACAACGAATTTCTGATCGCGGAAGGCAAGGTCGGAAGCAGGGAAGAATTGCGCGATCTCAACAGGAAGATCGTTGCTTTGGGCGATCAGATGGGTAAACCCGTCGTTGCGACGTGCGACGCGCACGTCCTTGAAAAGCATGACGAAATACACCGAAAAATACTGCTTTCGGGCATGAAATTCTCCGACGCCGACAGGGATATAAACGTTTACCTTCGCACGACAGACGAGATGCTTGAAGAATTTTCATATCTCGGCGCGGAGAAGGCTTACGAGGTTGTCGTAACCAATACAAACAAGATAGCCGACATGGTCGACGACGGTATGATCCCGTTCCCGGAGGGAACGTTCACGCCAAAAATGGAAGGCGCCGAGGAAGACCTTAAACGCATCTGTTATGAGCGCGCGACGTCGATGTACGGCGATCCTTTGCCCGAAATAGTTCAAAGCAGGCTTGATAAAGAGCTTAATTCGATCATTTCAAACGGTTTTGCCGTGCTTTATATGATAGCGCAAAAGCTTGTCTGGTACAGTGAAAGCCAAGGGTATCTTGTCGGCTCGCGCGGGTCTGTCGGCTCGTCGTTTGTTGCCACAATGGCGGGCATTTCGGAAGTTAACCCGCTTGTTCCTCACTACCGCTGTCCGAAATGCCACCACAGCGAATTCATAACGGATGGCTCGGTCGGCTCAGGCTTTGATCTGCCTGACAAAAATTGCCCCGCCTGCGGCGAGAAAATGATAGGCGACGGGCATGATATCCCGTTTGAAACGTTCCTCGGCTTCCACGGCGACAAATCGCCCGATATCGACCTTAATTTCTCGGGTGAAGTACAGGGAAAAGTACATAAATACACAGAGGAGCTTTTCGGCGCGGAAAACGTGTTCCGTGCCGGAACGATCGGCGAAGTTGCGAGCAAGACCGCGTACGGTTTTGTCATAAAATATCTTGAAGAGAGGGGACTTAACGTAACAAAAGCCGAGCAGAACAGGCTTATCTCAAAATGCGTCGGCGTAAAACGCACAACAGGACAGCATCCGGGCGGTATCGTCGTTGTTCCGAAAGAGTATGAAATTTACGATTTTTGCCCCGTTCAGCACCCGGCGGACGATCCGAACTCCGATATCATTACAACTCATTTCACGTTTGAGTATCTGCACGACACGCTGCTTAAACTCGATGAGCTTGGCCACGATATTCCGACAAAATACAAGTATATCGAAAAATACTCAAACACAAGCGTGCTTGACGTGCCGATGAATGCGCGCGAGGTTTACGAGCTGTTTGAATCGACGGCGCCGCTAAATGTGCTCGAGGGCGAGGAAATATACTGCAAAGTCGGCACGCTCGGGTTGCCCGAGTTCGGCACGGATTTCGTTATGCCTGTCGTTATAGAATCAAAGCCGAAAAACTTTGCCGATCTTTTGCAGGTTTCGGGGCTTACTCACGGCACGGACGTTTGGTCGGGCAACGCGCAGGAGCTTATCAGAAAAGGAATATGCGATATTTCCCAAGTCGTCGGAACGAGGGACGGCATAATGCTGACGCTGATAAAATACGGCCTTGAAAGCAGTATAGCGTTCAAGATAATGGAATTTGTACGCAAGAACAAAAAAGGCAAAGAGATACCGGATGAAATGGTTAAAGCCATGAACGAAAAACACGTCGACGAGTGGTATATCGACAGCCTTCGCAAAATCAAGTATATGTTCCCGAAAGCGCACGCCGCGGCATACGTTATGTCGGCAATACGTATCGGATGGTACAAGATACACGATCCCGTATCGTTCTACGCCGGATTTTTCAGCGCTGCGCCGTCGGGATTTGACGCATCTATTGTAATGAAAGGCAAGCGCGTTATCAGACGTACAATAGACGAGCTGAAAGAAAAGAAAAAGAACAGGGAATCGACTCAAAAGGACAACGAGCTTCACGACGTATTGCTTCTTGCAAACGAGTATATCGCCAGAGGATATGAATTTCTGCCTGTCGATCTGTATAAGTCCGACGCACGTCTGTTTTTGCCCGAAAACGGCAAGATAAGGCTTCCGTTCGGCTCGCTTCCCGGCGTTGGAGAAGCGGCGGCGCTCTCTCTGCAAAAAGCAAGGGACGACGGCGAATTTCTGTCGGTTGAAGAGCTGAAGCAGCGTTCAGCAGTATCAAAGGCGGTAATCGAGATACTCGATGAAAACGGTGTTCTTGAAGGCCTTTCAGAAACAAACCAGCTCACACTATTCTGATTTTTTGCTGTTTTTCATTTCAAATGCCGTAAAAAATTGAATTTTTCTGCATTTTTTAGAAAAAATAGAATTTATTTTCAAAAAACCCTTGTAAAAAAGTCAAATCGTGTTATAATTTATTTGAGCACGAAAATGCTTTATCGCGCAATTTTTTATATTGAAAGGAAATATAACCATGAACAAAACTCAACTCGTTGAAGCAATCGCTCAGAAAACAGGTCTTAAGAAAAAAGACGCAGAAGCTGCTGTAAGCGCACTTGTTGACGCTACTGTTGCAGCACTCGCTGACGGCGACAAAGTCCAGATCTCAGGTCTTGGAACACTCGCAGTTAAAGAAAAAGCTGCAAGAACAGGCAGAAACCCCAGAACACAGGCTACGATCACAATTCCCGCTTCGAAGTCTGCTACATTCACAGCAAGCAAGACACTTAAGGAATCGCTTAATAAATAAAAAAACAGATCAAGCCGCCACTGGCGGCTTTGATTTTTTCGGAGGTGATGCTGAGTCATGCGACTTGACAAATACCTGATGGTATCAAGAATAATAAAAAGACGAACCGTTTCAAACAACGCCTGCGACACGGAAAAAGTAAGCGTAAACGGCAGAGTCGTAAAAGCGTCGTATAACGTTAAGGTCGGCGACGTTATTGAGGTTACGTTTGGCGAAAGAACGCTCAAAGTCAGAGTTAAGGATATAAAAGAGCATACGCTCAAATCCAACGCCGCGGAACTGTATGAAGTTATAGATCAATGAATAAAAGATCCTCCACTGGCATATATCTTAGTGAATATGTGTGGAGGATTTTTATATGCAGGGAACATCTGAACTCAAAAGCAATATCATAATCGAAAACAGGGAAAAAATATCAATAAGCGGCGTTACCGACGTTGTGGAGTTTGACGACAGCGGTATTATGCTCAGAACCGAGGCGGGTAATCTTATCGTTGAGGGCAGCGGAATACAAATATCGGTGCTTGACGTTGAAAGCGGAAGGCTTGAAGCCGTCGGAAAGATAGATTCAGCATCATACAGTGACAGGGAAACGCCGAAAAAGAAGGGCTTATTTTCGAGATTTGCAAAATGAACGGCTTTTTTTACGACTCTTGGCCGCTTCTTTTCGGAGGGCTTGTTTTAGGGCTGATTTTCGGCGTTATATATGATCTTTTTCGCTTTGCAAGGCTTTCTGTGCAGTCAAAAAGACAAGCGCCGCAAGGGCGATTTTTTGAGCTTATATCCCCGAAGCGCCGGTTGATTCACATAACAAGAAAAAAGAACAAAACAGGGAAAAACATTGCATCTGTCGTGATAATGATTGAAGATATTTTGTTTTTCATCATTGTATTTTACATAGTTTTGCTTGGATGATAATTGATATTATTGTAGAGAACAGTATTTATAATAAGGGCTTTTGTTATTTCAGTTTTTT
>Ga0307453_100027_pt1 | contig 12527 bp, 10 predicted proteins | sample Goafecreptomycin_20_FD_204472 | JGI IMG/M metagenome (GOLD analysis project Ga0307453, IMG submission 204472) | Metatranscriptome of enriched fungal communities from goat fecal pellet, Isla Vista, California, United States - Xylan, Gen2, Rep 3... ... | reverse complement strand
GTGATATTATAATCGGTGCATAAAAATCTTACAGAGAGGAAAAGGCAACAATGAAAGAGGGAATCCATCCGAACTATGTTGACGCCACGATCACTTGTGCGTGCGGCGAGGTTATTCATACAAAGTCAACAAAGGGCGATTTCAAGGTAGAAATTTGCTCGAAATGTCATCCCTTCTATACCGGCAAGCAGAAGTTTGTCGATGCAGGCGGGCGCGTTGATAAGTTCAAAAAGCGTCTTGAAGGAAAAAGACAGTAAAAAGACCGAGTGGGAATGCGTCGCATTCCCACTTTTTTTATGCTTGTGCAAAGCGGAAACCATCGCTCTTTTCTTTCAGGGAGCGAAAGAAAAGGAGCGCAAAAGAAAGCTCAAAAGCTTTGTGCGCGCCCTATGCGTGCTTCCGTTGTCTGCGACAGCCGGTTCACGCAAATTCGGGCGAAGGTGTGCAGTCCATCGGACATCAGGCGTTGTATACCTATTTCCGATGTGCAAGCCACAGCATCCGCCGCTCCACATCCGCGCGCTATGTTCGCACATTAAGCCTCCTTTGTGTAAAGGGAGGTGGCAACGAGCATAGCGAGTTGACGGAGGGATTGTTCGTGACGCAAAACAAACGCCATCCCCGCCCGTCGCCCAAAGGGCGACACCTTGCGGCGTTCTGTGAACGCCGATTATAGCCTTCCCCGCGGGGAAGGCTGAAAGCAACCGTGGGAGCAAATGTACGCTGACGGGATTGTTCGTGACGTAAACAAGCGGCGGGAGCAAGCCTTTTCTCCGTCTCCACGACGTTCTCCCAGCCCTTTGGGCGTGCGACATCCCCATCCCATCAAGCCCCACATTTTCAAAAAGCATCACGGAGGTGATACCTATGCAAAACCTATTCGATAAATCAAAAACGGCGCGCGCGGCGCTCGTTTCCGTCGTGCCGAAGGGCGCCGACGCCGACTTTTACGAGGCGTCCCTATCCGAGCTTTCACGCTTGTGCGAAACGGCGGGGGCGGAGGTCGTGGCAACGCTCGTTCAGCAAAAGGAAAGCCCTGACCCGTCGACGTATCTCGGCTCGGGCAAGCTTATCGAGCTGTGCGAGCTGTGCAAGAACCATGACGTTGACACCGCCGTTTTCGACTGTGAGTTGTCGCCGTCCCAGATAAAGAACGTCGAGGACGCGATAGGCGTTTCCGTCATCGACCGCAGTATGCTTATCCTCGATATATTCGCGCTCCACGCGACAAGCGCGGAGGGCAAGCTTCAAGTCGAGCTGGCGCAGCTAAAGTATACCGTGCCGCGCCTTATCGGAAAGGGCAACGAGCTTTCAAGGCTCGGCGGCGGCATCGGCACGCGCGGCCCCGGCGAGAGCAAGCTTGAAACAGACCGCCGCCACGTAAAGCGGCGCATGGACGCGCTTGAGGCCGAAATACGCGAGCTTGCGTCAAACAGGGAAACACAACGCGCGGCGCGCGATCGCTCCGGAATATTCAAATTCGCCGTCGCGGGATACACCAACGCCGGCAAATCGACGCTGACAAACTACCTCACGGGCGCGGGCATTCTCGCCGAGGACAAGCTTTTCGCAACGCTCGACCCCACAACGCGCAAGTACGACCTGCCGTCCGGCACGTCGGTACTGCTTACCGACACCGTCGGCTTTATCAGAAACTTGCCACACCACCTTATAAAAGCGTTCAGGTCAACGCTTGACGAGGTGGCGTATGCCGACGCGATACTCGTCGTTATAGACTCATCCGATCCCGAGGCGCGCGCACAGCTTGACGTTACCGTCGGGCTTATCGAGGAGCTTGGCGCGGGCGCAAAGCCGATAATTTACGTCATGAACAAAGCCGACAAGGCTCAGACGGCGCTTATCGGCACGTCGAGCGACGACACGGTGTTCATCTCGGCAAAGACGGGAGATGGAGTCGACGCGCTTATCGACGCTATGGAGAGCGTTGTTTCAAAGCGCAAAAAGCGGCTTAAATTCATGTTCCCGCACGAAAGCCTCGGGCTTTTGAACTCGCTTTACACAAACGCCGCCGTGTCAGTCGAAAGCGTGGAGTACACCGAAAGCGGCGCTGTGGTTATCGCCGTGTGCGACGAAAAGACGGCGGGCAGGCTCGGCGGATTTGTTGCGGGGTGAAAATGATGGACGTTTTGAAAACGCTCGGCAAAGAGGCCGACGCCGAATTTACGGAAAAGAAGTCCGTTTTCATCGGGTACGCCGCGCCCGTTTCAAGCGAGGACGAGGCGCGAGAATTCGTCGCCAAAATAAAGAAAAAGCACGCGGACGCGCGCCATAACGTTTCGGCATACGTGCTGTCGGGCGGGATAATGCACTCCTCCGACGACGGCGAGCCGTCGGGAACGGCGGGGGTGCCGGTGCTTGAAGTGATAAAAAAGAGCGGCGTCGTCAACGCCGTCGTCGTCGTAACGCGGTATTTCGGCGGGATACTGCTGGGCGCCGGCGGGCTTGTGCGCGCATACTCAGCGGCGGCAAAGGCGGCGATAGACGCGGCGGGCGTCGTCGTTTACGAAAAGTTCGACGAGTGCGCGATAAAATGCTCATACGGCGACTACAACGACGTGCTTTACCGCCTTTCTCAGTTCACGGTAAAAGTCGGGCAGGCGGTGTTTGACGAAAACGTCACGGTGTCATTTTCCGTGCTGAAAGAGGAGCGGGGAAGGCTTGACGATGAGATAACCGCGCGCTTTGACGGGCGATACTCCGTCGAAAAGCTCGGCGAAAAATATGACGTAAGATGAAAAAAACCGACCTCGCGGTCGGTTTTGCTTTTTTCATCATCTCGACGTTTTCTTTACCTTGTCGCCGTATATCGTCTTGAAGTCGTTCTTCATCGATATAACGATAAATCCGTAGTTTTTCCAGTCCTCGCCGAGCTTTGTCGTCTTTTCGGTGTTGCCCCAGTCCCTGTCCTCGTCGTCGGCAATGAGCATGAACGCCGCGCTCTTGTACTTGTTGTTCGTGATCGTGTACATGTGCATACTGACGTCACCCGAGCTGTTGCCGAATGAAAGAACGGGCTGTCTGCCGATCTCCTGCGCGATCTGTGCAACTTTGTTCATTTTCAGATTTTTTATAAGCAGAGTCGATGTGCGAAGCACTCTGTCGCCTGACGTGAACTGATAATTGAGGCTGTCCTTTTCTCCCTGATTTGACGCAACAAGCTTTACGTCCATACCGATCACTCTTTCATACGGTATCCCGCATGCCTCGCTCGCGAGCGCGCGGCAGATGAATCTGTCGGAACCGCTGACGATGTAAGCGAGAAATCCGTTGTCCTGAAGGTAAGAAATGACCTCTATCATCGGCTTGTAGAACGCCTCGGCATACGTCATCCCCTCAAAGCCTTCGGGAGTCATTTTAAGAAAATCCTTGACGTATTTTTCAAATTCGTCAATGCTCATCCCCTCAAACGCCTTTGCCTGACAAAGCGCGTGCTGCATCGGCATATCGCTCGGGAATTTGCCGATCTTCGCACCCTCGCGGATGGCTGTCGCCACCTCTTTCATCTCGTCACTTGCCGTGTACGTCGGATCGTCAAGGCATCTGTAAGCGCACAGAAGATACTCGATATACGTCGGGAAAAGCTCGCCGTAAAGTGTGCCGTCCATATCAAAAACGGCAATTCTGTCCTGCTTTGGAATAAAGTTTTCCGACTTTTCGTCAGTTACGTCGGCAACGTAAGCTTTAAGCGACGTCAGCGCGTCGCACTCGTTCCATAAGGTAAGCGACGCCTTTTCGTTTTTCGCGCCGCATCCCGCAACGGCGAAAACCGTTACGATGACGATTATGAGCGCGATGATTCTTTTTGTGTTTTTCATTTTTTCTCCTTAATCCTTGGTGAATTATGAAATGATTATACTACCGTTTTGCGAAAAAATCAAGAAAAAAATGAAAATATCCGGCAAGGCGGCGCCGCTCAAAAAAAACCGACCTTGCGGTCGGCTTTTTTTCGTTATTCGCTTTTTGGCAGAGTAAGGCATTTGAACGCCGCCTCCGACATGACGTTTATATACCCCTCGCCGCCGAACTTCCGCGCGGAGCGGAAAATGCCGTCGTCAAGACCTTTTATCTCTCCGGGTTTGCCCGAAATTATAAATAGATCGACAGCGTCCTTGTCGGGCGACATACGCGCTATCAGATCAACAATACCGAGAAACGCTCCCGTACCGTCAAGACGCCATGTTTTTGAAAGCTGTCGCCACTTTATGTCGTTGTTCTGACACTCTATGATCGTACATTTGTTTGCGGTCTTTTTTGTTACAAACGCAATAAAACGCTGTCCGCTATACGAAAATTCATACACGTTCAAAAACTCGGTCTCGGAAGTTTTCCGTCTCTGCTTTTTGTATGCGTCGTAAAGCGAAATGGCGACGGGCTCGTGGGAAAAAGTCGCTATATCGCCTATGTCGCAGTTCAGAACTTCGCATATTTTTGAAAGCGTGTCCGTCGTCACGGACTCGTTTTTTGAAAGCTTCGCCATGGTGCGACTGCTTATTCCGGCAGCACTGCAAAGATCATTTTTGCCGATGTTGCGTTCGGCAAGCAGCACCCACAGCTTTTCATAGCTTATGCACATATTGTTTTCCCCCGTATACTTGATCGCAAGAATATAATACCATATGAATTTATTTTTGTCAATATAAAATTTACATTTGTAAATTAATTTTGTAAATTTATCGTGAAACAAAGATATGTATATATATAATAAAAAAATTTTTTCATAAAATTTCAAAAAAAAAGAGGATTTTTCGATTTTTTTTCGTATATTATAGGTGAAAAGATAAAAACAGGGGGAAATTGCATTGAACATAGTCGAGATGCTGTACAAAAAAGAGGACGAATACCTCTCTCCATACGCCTGCAAAAGCCGCGACACAAAGGGAAGAGCCGTTTACATTGAACCGGACGGGCTTCGCACCGATTTTCAGCGTGACCGCGACAGGATAACGCACTCAAAGGCGTTCCGTCGGCTTATGCACAAGACGCAGGTCTTTCTCTCTCCCGAGGACGAGCATTTCCGCACAAGGCTGACGCATACGCTTGAAGTCACGCAGATAGCGCGCACCATCGCCCGCGGGCTGTCGCTCAACGAAGACCTGACGGAAGCCGCGGCGCTTGGGCACGACCTCGGGCACACGCCTTTCGGCCACGCGGGCGAGCGGATACTCCAACAGTGCTTCTCTCCCGACTTTACGCACTACAAGCAGAGCCTGCGCGTCGTTGACAAGCTTGAAAACGGCGGCGCGGGGCTTAACCTCACGTACGAGGTGCGCGACGGCATCCTCAACCACACGGGCGATTGCATGGCAAGCACGCTTGAGGGCGTTATCGTCAAATTTGCCGACCGCATAGCGTACATAAACCACGACATCGACGACGCGATCCGCGCCGGCGTCATCTCGGGGGACGACATACCAAAGCACCTGCGCGACATTCTCGGAAACACCCACTCGCAGCGCATAGCGACAATGGTCATCAGCACGATAAATTCAAGTTTCGGCAAAAACGAAATATCAATGGAGCCGGAAATTCAGGACGCGATGATGCAGCTGCGCGAATTTTTATATGAGCGCGTCTACAAAAACCCCATCGCCAAAGGCGAGGAGGTGCGCGCCTGCTCGATGCTCCAGCAGCTCTATGAATATTTCGTAAAGCACCCCGAAAAAATGCCCGAGGAATTTATGCGCGACGAAAGCGAAAGCGTCGAGCGGCACGTTTGCGACTACATCGCCGGAATGACGGACAGATTTGCCATAAACCTGTTTGAAGAGCTGTTCATCCCGAAGATCTGGAAAAACATCAAATAAACGCAAAACATAGAAATATTTACATACATAAATAAATCAAGCGGAAGGAGGATATAATGAACATCACGCCGGAATTTATCGACGAGCTTAAACTGCGAAATCGCATCGAGGACGTCGTATCGTCGTACGTTAATCTGAAACACACCGGTTCAAGCTACGTCGGGCTTTGCCCGTTCCACAGCGAAAGGACGCCGTCCTTCCACGTATCCCCCTCGCGCTCGATGTTCCACTGCTTCGGCTGCGGAGCGGGGGGCGACGTCATAACTTTCGTTATGCGCGCCGAAAACCTCGATTATATCTCGGCGCTTGAGGTGCTGTGCCACCGCGTCGGTATGGAAATGCCGGGCGACGACGGCAGAAAGAGCGAGCTTTTGCGCCGCTCGCGCATATTTGAAATGAACAGGGAAGCGGCGCGGTTTTTCAACGCGTGCCTGAACGATCCCTCGGCGACGGCGGCGCAGGCATACCTCAGAAAGCGCGGACTCACACCCGCGGCGGTGAAGCACTTCGGACTCGGGTACTCGCCCGATTCGTTTGACGCGCTCCGCAACCATATGCGCTCCCTCGGCTATCGCGACGAGGAGCTGGGCGAGGCGTTCCTCTGCGGAAAAAGCCGCCGCACAGGCGGATATTTCGACTATTTCCGCTCGCGCCTCATGTTCCCGATAATCGACAATATCGGCAACGTCATCGCATTCGGCGGGCGCGCCCTTGACGACTCCACGCCGAAGTACCTCAACACGTCCGACACCCCCGCGTTCAAAAAGAGCCGCAACCTCTTTGCGCTCAATTTCGCAAAAAATACCGATTTTGACTACTTCATCCTTTGCGAAGGGTATATGGACGTCATTGCGATGCACATGGCGGGATTTTCAAACGCCGTGGCGACGCTCGGCACCGCGCTGACAAGCGAGCAGGCGCGCGTCATCGCAAAATACAAAAAGAAGGTCGTTTTGTGCTATGACAGCGACGAGGCGGGGCAGAACGCCACGCGCCGCGCACTGCCGATCCTTGCGGAAGCGGGACTTGAAACGCGCGTTTTGCGCGTTGTCGACGCAAAGGACCCCGACGAATACATAAAAAAATTCGGCGCCGAAAAATTCAAACTGCTCGTCGAGGGCAGCAAGTCCCGGCTCGAATTTCTGATAGACAGCGCAACCACGAAATACAATATTGTGGTGCCGGAGGAAAAAATCAAAGCCGCAAACGAGCTTTGCGCCGAGGCGGCGGGCGTTTATTCCGACGTTGAACGTGAAATATATATAGACAGGATCGCCGAAAGGCTCGGCGTCGAGCGGCAAAACGTAAAATCGGACGTCGATCGCCGCCGCCGCGCCGCGCGAAAAAAAGAGGACGGCGAGCGCATAACGAACGTCATCTCAAAGACCGTCGGCTACGGCGACAGGATCAACCGCGAGCGCGCGCAGAACATAAAGGCGTCGCGCGCCGAGGAGTCGATAATCGGAATGATGATCCTTTATCCCGAGCTGCGCGAGGCGGTCGTTAGCGGCAGGGTGCAGATCGCCCCCGACGATTTTTTGACGGAGTTCAACCGCCGCGCGTTTGAGTCCGTGCTGAAACGAGGCTCCGATATCGGCCTTATCGCGCAGGATTTCACGGTCGAGGAGATCGCGCGCATCGAGGACGCGGTCGAGCGGCGCGCCGAGCTTTCCGACAACGGCGAGGCTGTGCTGATCGACAACGTAAACGCCCTGAAAGGCGAGAAAAAAGCCGCGGATGACGATCTTGGCGCGGCGCTTGAAATACTTAAAAAGAAAACAAAAAAGTAAAAATACAATAAGGTGGTAACAACATGACGGACGTAACAAAAAAGAAAGCGGCAGAGCCGATCGAAGAAAACGACATCGACGCGGAGCTTGACGCGAAATTCGACGCGGACGCCGAGGCGGCAAAAGCCGAGGAAGAAGCGAAAACAGACGATGAAGATAAGGGCACGGGCAACATCCAGTCGCTTATCGACAAGGCAAAGACGAAGGGCAAGCTTTCGTATTCCGAAATAGTTGAGGCGCTGGGCGACGATTACGAGATCGACCAGATCGAAAAGCTGCACGACACGCTCGAAGGCATGGGCATAAATATGACCGACTTCGGCGACGATCTGCCCGACGCCGACGACATCGACGACGACGAGCTTGAAGAGATCGAGAGCGTTGAGAACATCGAGCGGACGCTGTCGCAGGACGGCGTCGTGCTTGACGACCCCGTAAGAATGTACCTCAAAGAGATCGGCAAGGTGCCGCTTCTCGTCGACGCGGCGGAAGAGATGGAGCTCTCGCGCCGTATGTCGGAGGGGGATGAGAAGGCAAAGCAGAAGCTTGTCGAGGCCAACCTCCGCCTTGTCGTCAGCATTGCGAAGAAATATATGGGCAAGGGGCTTGTGTTCCTCGATCTGATACAGGAGGGCAACCTCGGACTTATGAAGGCGGTGTCGAAGTTCGACTACACGAAGGGATATAAATTCTCGACGTACGCGACGTGGTGGATACGTCAGGCGATAACGCGCGCCATAGCAGATCAGGCGAGGACAATCCGCATCCCCGTTCACATGGTCGAAACGATACACAAGGTAACGAAAGTGTCGCGCCGTATGCTTCAAGAGCAGGGGCGCGAGGTCAGCGACGAGGAGATCGCAAAAGAAATGGGCATGAGCGCCGACAAGGTGCGCGAAATAATGAAGATAGCGCAGGATCCTATCTCCCTTGAAACGCCTATCGGCGAGGAAGAGGACAGCCACATCGGCGACTTCATCGAGGACAGGGAAACGCCGGCTCCCGCGGACGCGGCTTCATACGCTCTGCTCCGCGAGCAACTCAACGAAGTACTTCACACGCTCCAACCGCGCGAGGAAAACGTGCTTAAACTCCGCTTCGGACTTGAGGACGGCCGCCCGCGCACGCTTGAAGAGGTGGGCAAGCAGTTCAACATCACGCGTGAGCGCATCCGTCAGATCGAGGTCAAGGCGCTTCGCAAACTGCGCCACCCGTCGCGCTCGAAAAAACTGAAAGATTTTCTCGATAACTGAGCCTGTTTGTTTGTCAACTTGCACATAAATTCGCGCGTTATTTGTCAAATAAAACAAAATTGACCGGCGCGCATCGAATGAAACGAAAACCGACTTGACATCAACCGATTTTTGATGTAAAATATATAAGTATTATTTTATAATAATATATTGTTTTGCTCATTTCGGCAGATGTATTTTTGGAGGAACACACAATGACAAAGAAAATTTGGTGTATTGTTTTGGCGGCGCTGATGCTTGCGGTGACAGTACTGCTTGCGGGCTGCGGCGAAACAAAGACAAAAGAACTTTCCGAAAGACTCCCCGCAACGATAAGTGTTCTGGGTATCACCGACGAAAGCACGACTCCGGCGGCGATCGAAAGAGTCGAGGCGGAGATAAATAAAGTCATGGAGGCGATGTATCAGACGCACATCGACCTTACTCTTGTCACGCGCGACAAATACGAGGCGCTCGTGCGCGAGCGTGTCGCCCTCGCCAAATACAACGAAAAGCTGGACAGCGCAGTCAACAGCTATAACACGAATGCGCTCTCCGAGGCTAACGCGGCGGTGATCACAAAGCAGTTCGGCAGATGGAGAACGAACGTGGCGGGCGTTACTGCGACAACGATAACGACGCGCCCGCAGTATACCGAAAAGCATACGGAGATAAACGAGCAGGGCATCATCGAGGTCGTTTATCCCGACGCGGCTTCCCCGATCGACGTATTTATGGTCATCGGCGAGGATATGTACGATGAATTTGACGAGCTTGGCGCTCTTCGCTCCATAAAGGCGGAGCTTTCGACAGAGGCGTTCACAAAGTTCACGCAGTTCATCTACCCCACGTATTTCGATATACTCAAAACTGTAAAGGGCGACGTCAAAGCCATCCCCAACAATAACCTCCTTGCCGAATACACATACATAATTATAGACAAAGAGCTTGCCGAAAAATACGACTTTGACGTTGAATCGGTAAACAACTACTCCGATATCGAGGGCTTCCTCTCCGACGTCAAGGCGGGCGAGGACGTGATCCCGATGGCGCACGTTCCGGAGGCGCTCGGCATATTCAACCTGTTTGATAACGAGGGCATCTCCATCGGAACGTACTGCGATCCGATGGTCGGATATAACACCGAGGAAGGCTCCTCGTACACCATCCAGAACATATTTGACATACCGCAGTACAAAGCTCACGCCGAGCTTATGGACAAATACAAAGCCGCGGGCTACTTTGAGTCCGCAAGCGGCAGCAAAGACTTTGCCGTTGACGTCATCACCGGCGACGCGTCGGTCGCAAAAATTTACGGCGACAAGTACGACGTCAAGATAATCCAGAACCCGTTTGTCAGAAGAAGCGACGCGTTTGAGGGAATGCTCGCCGTTTACAGCAAGACGTCAAGCTACACAAGATCGCTTGAATTCATCCTCGAGCTTACGACAAACCCCGAGCTCAAAAACCTGTTCCAGTACGGCGTTGAGGGCGAAAACTACGATGTAAACGAGGACGGCACGCTTCACATTCTGAACAATACCTACTCGATGAACAACAACCTTACAGGCAACGTATATATGAGCACTCCGCTTGAAGGCGAGCTTACCGACAAGTGGGAATATATGAAAAAGACGAACCTCGACTCGCTCATCGATCCCTACCTTACCTTCACCGTATCCGCGGCGGGCGACTATTCGGGCGTTTACCTTGTTACCGACGCAACGCTTGACGAAATAATCACGCAGGCGCTTGTAAGAGCTTCCGTCGACGAGGAACTGCGCCTTATGGGCAGTGATTACACCTACGACTATTACGTCACCGAGAAGGCAAACAATACGGAGAACGTTGCCCGTGTCGGCAACCCGATAAAACGACTTGCCAAATACAGAGAAAGATTTGTTGCCGACATAATGGAAGACGCCGGCGTGTCATACGACAAAGCGACGGATATCCTTCTCAATTCCGCATCGTTTTCCACAACGGGCGCGACGATACTTTACTCTTACGACTGGTACTTTGAGCATCTCGCAAAATACAAAAAGGAAGAGAAATACTCAAACCTCTACACCGCAACGGGACTTGACACGGCTATCTGGGAAAGAATAGCGTCGGCGGCGGGCGTAAGACTTGAAACGTTTGACAACTCCGTCAAGAACGCGAAAGACTATTACAGCAACATCGAAACGCTCAGGATCATGACTCGCCTTATCATCTGGGACGAACTTTCGGATGAGGAATGGCAGGTTTATCAGGACATGAGCGCCGTCGACTTTGAAAAGGCGGTTTATAATTACGTGCGCGACCACTACGTTGAGGAAAACAACCTCGACGACGAAAAATACGAGGAACTCGTGCGCGCTTTCATGCTCTCCACCTCGACGTTCATCGACAAAGACGACAACACCTCCTACAAGATAACGTGGGATCAGTACAAGGACATCAAAGAAGCGGCTCAGCCGTCGTTTGAGCTTATCAAAGAGCTCCGCGAAGCTTACGAAAGCGAGCTTAAAGCTTACCTCGGTATGCTTTACTCGATGTACACGGACTCCGAAATTCCGGAAACCATCCACGAGATGCTCTACGTAAATTGGCTGAGTGAGAACAGCTACAAGAAATCCGACTTTGAAACGGAGCTTTACAACGAAATTCTCGCGTTCATGGACCTCGATTACGAAGGCTTCCAGAAGCTCCGCCGCGGCGACAGCGTTAAGTTCGCAGCGCAGATGCGCCGCATAAAAGACCAGTACAAGAGCATTCTTGTCGAGGCTTACTCGGAAGCGCAGTTCAAAAACGACAGGATATCAAACGACAACGTCCTCTCGGCGATCCTTTCACACAAGATCGAGGAGCGCACGGGCATCTATGCGTCGATGAGCGACAAGCTCGGCATCTCGTATGGCGAGTACAAGAACAGAATAGCGGCGCTCAATGAGTTTATCGAAAAGGCGACAAGCCTGCGCGACGCGTCCATCTACACGCTTCTCACAAAGTACACGCAGTCGCAGATAAACAGCTTCGACTATAACGATATCGACGTTATCGTATATGAAATGATGTCCGAATCGGGCTTCTATACAAATGAATTCTGCCGCTTCATCAGCGTAAGCCTGAGCAAATTCATGCAAAAGAAGAGCGACGCGAAGGATTACATTTCGTACCTTACAAAGCTTGCGTCGACATACGCCGATGACATCGCCTCCCGCGGATACACGCAGGATGAGTTCGTCGGTCTGCCGATAGACACGGCAAAAGAAGTGCTTTACGACATTGCAAAAGAAAAATACTTCTCCGACGCGCTGACAGTTGAAGATATGCTCTCCGGCGTTTCCGAAAGCTATGTAAACGGCTATGTTTCGGCTGATAACTACGCCGAGTACGTAAAGAAAGCTTCAAGCGAGATCAACTCCGACGCGCTGTTCACGTCTATCGTTTACTACCTCAGAACAGCACTTGCAAAAGAGCTTTCGCCGAGCGAAAGCTGATAAACAGAGAAAAAAAACAAGTGAAAAAATACTAAAATATAATAAAAAAATAACAAAAAAAAAAAAAAAAAAACAAAATACCGATAAAATAAATGTTAAAAAAATATAATAAAACAAGCTAAATTCAATATTTAAAAAGAGAAAAGTTAACAAAAAAAATTAAACAAAATAGATTTAACTAATATATAAAAAAGG
>Ga0307453_100026_pt1 | contig 12765 bp, 7 predicted proteins | sample Goafecreptomycin_20_FD_204472 | JGI IMG/M metagenome (GOLD analysis project Ga0307453, IMG submission 204472) | Metatranscriptome of enriched fungal communities from goat fecal pellet, Isla Vista, California, United States - Xylan, Gen2, Rep 3... ... | reverse complement strand
AATAATTTATCTTTTTTGATTTTTTAGCTCTCCTTGAATTTTTTTTTTCGCTTTTTTGTCTGCTTTTTTGTTTTTCATTACATACCGCCGAATCCCGAGTGTTCGATACCCTGGATAAGCTTTCTCTGCATAAACAGATACATTATGATAAGCGGAATGATTACAAGGAAGCCGGCAGTATTTCTGACCGCGACCGTGTAAATATCGCTTGCCGATGTAGCGCCAGCAAGCTGGACCTGGCTGATCGTTTTCAGCGTCGTCGGCATCGTCTGCCAGAACGATTCGCTTGTGAGCAAGAGCGTACTGTTGCCCGGCAGGAACATATTTACGTAGAACGTATCCGTCCACTGCCACGAGAACGACAGTATGAACACCGTTACAAGCATCGGTACCGACAGCGGCAAAATGATGTAGAAGAACGTCTTGAACACGCCGTATCCGTCAACGTATGACGATTCCTCAAGCTCGTCGGGCACGCCTCGATAGAACTGTCGCATAATGAAGATGAACAATCCGTTCTTGAAGGCAAGGCCCGTCAGCGAAAGAATTATCAGCGGCACAAACGTGTCAATAAATCCGTTGGTCAGACCAAACGCTCGGAATAGTCCCTCGGGCAAAAGGTACCTGAATTTAAGGAACATTGACGATTCCATAAACTGATGAGGTATCATCATCGTTACAAGCACGATAATGAACATAACGCCGTTGCCTTTGAATTTGAACTTCGCAAAGCCGTAGCCGATAAACGCGCATATAAACGTTTGCAGCAGCGCGCACACACCCGAAAGTATGAACGTGTTGAACAGCGCTTTGAAATAGCCGTTTTCGGTGATGAGGTATCTGTACTGATCGAGCGTCGGGAATTTCGGGATATACTTAACGTCCGTCTGCAAAAAGTCCTTCGGGCTCATAAAAGACGCCGAGATCTTCGAGAAGAACGGGAAAAGTATGATGTACGAAAGTCCGAGCAAAAGCAAGAAGCGGAACAGATTGATAAGCAGCTTGCGATAGAAGAAACCGTTGAGGTACTTCGCTTTAAGTCTGTCTTTAAGCGGAGTGCGGTCGAACTCGACCTTTATCTTGTTTTTCGATTCCCTTTTGACGCGGGGAGCCGTTTCGTTGTTATTCATTTATCTTGCCTCCCCTCTCAGTCATTTCTTCGTTGATAGAAGACGAATCTCGATACGATAAGCGCCACAAGTCCAAGCAGTACCGCTATCACAAGGAAGTAGATCACGGAAGCCGCCGACTGCGTCGGGTAGCTGCCGATCCCGAGGATCCCCTGCATTAAAAGGTTGCTCTCAGACGTGAGCGAGTCGATAACCGTGTATACCGCGTTTGCAAGTATCATCGGGCTTATCATCGGGAAAGTTATCTTCCAGAACGTTTCCCAACCGGTAGCGCCTTCCATCTGGCACGACTCGTAGATCGAGGGTGAGATGGACTGAAGTCCGGCAAGGAATATAAGCATCTGAACGCCCGCGCGGTTGACTATGTCGTAAATGTCGGAAACAAGCCCGACGACCATATCGACAAGTCCCGATCCGATGCCGAGGTTTTTGAACAGCATCGAAATATCCATCGCGTTGACAAGTCCGCTCATCGCAGACTGGTTGACGGCGCCCGTGTCGATTATCTCACCGTTTGACATCGCCTCAAGGATGATGTTCTGCCCCGAGGTATCTATCTTTGCGATGATACCCGTACCGATGACGACAGGCACGAAGAATATCGCACGGAACGCTGCGCGCCCGATCATTTTCTGATTGAGCAGCACCGCCACGAACAGCGAAAGCAGGATGATCGTTATGATATCGACGATCTGGCTGCCGATACTTGTGACAAGCATTTCAAGGAACGGCACGCTCTCGCCTGCTTCGTTTGTAAGTCTTAACGTATCGAATACGTATTTGTAGTTTTCAAATCCGACCCATTCAAGGTAGTAACCGCCGCCCTGTGTGATCGAATTTGTCTTGAACGTTGCAAAGCTGAATTGCAGCGTGTCGAAAACGATCGAAATGTAGAAAAGTACAAGACCGATTATGAACGGGGCGAGGAATATCCAGCCCATTCTCGCACGGCGGGTAGTCAGGGACGCGCCGCGGCGTTTTCTCTTCTCGGCAACCAAAGCGTCGCCGTTTTGCAATGTTTTATCCATTAGCGCATCTCCTTTCATTTTCTTACAATGATGTAGGACTGAGAAGCTATCGTTCTGAAGTCCGTATCGCTGACTTTGACTATTACCGGGCTTGACGAGTAGTTGATGATAACCGTTGAGCCTTCAGCCGTCTTTGCCGTGTAAACGTCGGACGCTTTCGTCATCGACGAAACAAGGTTTGAAACGGTCGCCTTGCGGCGCTCGATCATCGTCGTGTTGCCGGACGCGATGGCGCTTACAAGCTCTGCATAGTAGTTGTCAAACGACGTCTTCTGTCTTGCGGTAGGCGTATATGCCGACGCGGCTTCGTACTGTTTTACAACTTCTCTGTCGTACTTGATCTCGCCCTCTGATACAAACGATTCCGCTCCGACAACAAATACCTTGCCGTTGTCGCTCTTGACCACAACGTCGTATGTGTTGTAGTTGATGTAGAACGTTCTCGTCGTTCCCGCGGGCGTTGTGTACGTTACCGAAACAACGTCGCCGGTGTTGTATCTGTCGATTATCTTTGACGAAACTTCAAGCCGTGCCTTTGCGGTGTTGTATTTCTCCGTCGCCGCGACCTCGACGCTTATAGCCTCGTCGGCGGTGCGCTGGTTGCGGATAAGCTCGTCGACGGCGTCGACAGCGTCAAAGTAGTTCTTTTCGCTTGTCTTGTACTCTTCGTTGAATTTGTCTTCAAGTCCGAATATGACAGACGCGACCTCGGGCGTCATGCGGTACGCCGTCGGGAAGGTGTGAGATGTGATCTTGGCGTCGGTAAGATCGCCTATCGCATCGTTCAGCGTCTTATACGCGCTTACGACTTCGCTCTGGAGCGTATCGAACATCATCGAGTAGTACTTTGATATTTCGCTCGTTTTTACAAGCTCCGTATTTCTGTACGAAAGGATGAAATAGAGTCCGGCGCCGTTTTCAAGCGATTTCAAGACGTAGAACGTCGTGTCGCCGTCCATGTTGACCGCCTTGCCGGCGTAATTCTTGTAGCCGTGAAGCACGATTCCGATAAACGGAACGGAGTAGCTTGAGATCGCGTATCCGCTGTTGTCGAGCGGAAGCTCGATAACGTCGGTGGTGTACTTGAACGTGTATGCGTTGCCGCCGGAAACAAGGAACGTGGAGTTATCCTTGGCGATCCTTGAAAGCAGATCCTCGGTGTAGTCCAGAGCTTCCTGACGCATCAGCGGGTTTTTGTCGCTGAAGTCGGAGTTCAGTTCCGCGCCGATCGTCTTTGCGCCGAGCGCGTCAACGCCGTATTTGTTGTATTTCTTTGCGAATTTTGTGTAGATCTCGTCATACGCGCTTGCGGAAACGAGGTTCTTTTTGCCCATTCTGGAATACTGTTGCAGGACGAAATCGTATTCCCTCAGGACAGCGTACCTGCCGCTCATGGTGCGTGCGGCGTACTTATCCATATTGAATCCGCCCTTGTAAGCCTCAACGTTTACAAAGTCGTACTGAGGGATAACGGTGTATCCGTTTTCACTTGCGTAGCTGAGGAGCTTCTTGAAGCCGCCGTTGCCGCCGAGCTTCCCTTCCCAGTTGGCGTAAGTGGGGTAATACGATTTTGTCATCGTTCCGTTGCCAAAGCCCGTCAGAATGAAGCGCTGGTTGTAAATGCCGTTCTCGGCAAATATTTCCATCATCGTCTTTACGTCGTCAAACGTCGTAAGCGGGGTGGTAACGGTGATCGGGAACGTAAGGAACGAGGAGGTCGCCTTTATCGCGCCGAATGACTCGACGTAAAGCGGTATTCCGTTTTCCGTTTTTACGTTTTCGATTGTTCTCAGCTGATCCGTGTCTATAAGATAGTCCCTGTAAGCGTCAGCCATGCCGACGTACGTCGGTTCAAAGCGCTCGGCGCCCGCGTCCTTCGCCGTCTGCGTATCGGAGAGCAGGACGTATCTTATCGAGTAGTTGCCGGTGTATTTTGTGTCCATCGTCGTTGAAAGCGCAGACTCGCCGCCGAGCGTACCGCCCATTTCGACCGTGTCTTCCTGCGTCATCGAGAAGGACGCGTAAACCGTGTTGTATTCCGTCGTTGTCGTCGCAAGGTTTGACCATGCCATCTGACCGAGGTTTGCGACAACGCTTGCAAACGTTTCGCCCGACGTGATTATCGCCGTGTAGCCGCGGGAGTAGGAAATAGTCTGTTTTTTGTCCGGACGGTTGACGCGCGACGTGCTGTAAGTCACGCTGTAATCTTCAACAAGGCCGTAAACCGGAACTTTTGCGCTCTCGGCGTTAGCGGATGAGGTCAGCGTTTCCTTTGAGTTGTCGGGGCCGTACATAACACCGGTACTTTGCGTACCGACGTTTGCCGTGCCGTCGGCTTTATAATAGGAAAGCAGCGTGCCGCTTCCGTCGGGGATGAAGATGTAGCCGCCGTTGCGGACGGTGTTATTCGACGTCTTTACCGTCGTGCAGCCGAAGTACGGGAGCAGGACGATATTTAAGAGCGCGTAGTTTGTGCTGTTGTATCTTATCGACTTTGCGGGGATAGTCGCCGTAAAGCCCTTCTCGTCGAATGTGTATTCAACTGCAAGACGGAACAGCGGAAGCTCTTTTTCCTGCGCCTCATACTCGGTAAGGTTGTGGTCGTATTCAAGCTCGTCATACGTGTATGCCGGGCAGTATTTACGGATGAGCTTCTCTACCCTTGACTTTGTGCTTTCAAGTCCCTGGAAGACGTATATCTTCATTTCGGGATTTGTAACAAGGCAATGGTAGCTTTCGCGCCACGTTTCAATGTAGATCTCATTGTTCGGGTTCGTCTGGTCGTAGAATTTATAATAAGTATCGTTTCTCATCTTATTATAAACCGTTTCTTCGGCCTCCGTCATACGCTTGTCGGCCTTTGCCTGTTCGAGAACGTTCAGGATGTTGTTTTCAAATCTTGACTGCTCAACCCAGATCGGCACAAGGCGTTTTGCCTCGACGGTACCCATGGCGTACTCGACGCGCACGCCGTTTTTGAGCGTTTTATAAGCGATCTGCCCGCTCGTCGCGGCGCTGCCGTAGCTTGAAATATAAGCCGGCGTGCCGCTTGCGGTATCCTTGTATTCGAGAAGTATCTGCGAGAGCAGAGCGTTCTTTGCAAGGTTTACCTTCTGATCGGAGTTTACGTTCAGATCATAGGGGTTTGAGAACGTGTACTCACCGGTGACTTTGTCCATTATCGCAAATTCGCCGGACGTTCTGTCGATATACATCGCGTAGTTGTCGTTTTCGTATTCCAGCGTCATCGTGTTGACTTTCGCCTTCTGCGTTGCATAGGTCGCTGTGTAGTACTTGTAGTACGTGTCGTCATCGCTCTGTACCTCTTCCTCCTTGGCAAAAGCCACAACGGAAAGAGAGGTTATGATGAACAGTACTGAAAGCACTATTGATAGAATTTTCTTTGTTTTCATTTTAACTCTCCTTTCCGGATTATTTGGAGTGGTACGAGATCTCTGTGATGACCTCGCCGATGAAGCTTACCATTCTCGAAACAAGGTTTGAGAACAGCATTATCAGGAACGCGATAAAGAGCATTCCGAGGATGGTGAACAGCGTTATCGCAAAGTTCTTGCCAAGCGAATATCCGTGCGTTATCATAGCGCCGAAGAAGAGCAGGAAGCCCACCCATACGAGCGCGATGCCCGAAAGAAGCGTTGAGATCGCAACCTCGTCAAGCGAGAGGATATTTGAAAGCAGAGCCGCGGGAATAAGAAGAATTACCAGCGGAACGAGCGAATACGTTGTCGAAATGAATATGTCCTTGAAGTTGCCCTCGCCGTCAAACAGTGTTGTAAGGCACCAGTTGCCCACGATCCAAAGGAATACAGGGATAAGCACCGTTGCGATGAGGTAGAAGAAGTTTGCTTTGTCTTTTGTGGGGTTTGACATCCACGATTTGCCCACAACGCTGTAAACGTATGCGAGCGTTGCGAGTATCAGCCAGAAAAGGCCGCCGCGAACAGAGCCGCGTTTTTCGTGTTTCAGATCCCAGAATCCGTCAAACGGATGGATGATGACGTGGAAGCCGAACAGCACTTCTTCACCGAAGGTGCGGCGTCCCGTCTTTGTCGCGCCCGCTTTGTTCTTCTTGCTTACGTATTTCAGCGCTTTTACAAGAAGTATCACAAGTACGACGACGACTATCGGAACGATCCATATCCACTTGCTGATCCACTGTTTGCGGACCTGCTTGTATGCGTCGGAGTAGTTCTTTGTGTCGTTTGCGGCCTTGAAGTTTTTGAGCGATGCGGCATAGTCGCCGGTGCGGAGCTGGTTTTTGCCGACGCCGATATATGCGGAGTCGCAGTTTACGTTAAAGGAAAGTATCTTTTCCCAGTCGGCTCTCGCCTGCGAGTAGTTACGGTTGATGTCGTTATAAAGAGCCTGGTCGATAGCGTCGCCGTATTCCGTTCTCTTGTAGGAGGTGATGGAGTTCATCTTCGAGTCGAGGATGTAGATATCGCTTCCGAAGAACGTTATCGCCGTAGGTGCGCGAAGGTTGCCGAGCTGTGTTCCCGTGTCGCCAAACGCCACGAGAAGCACGCCGTTCTGGTCATAGATGTAAGTTTTGGAACGCTTTGAGTCGATGACCGCCCACATTCCGTTGGGGCCGAGCGCGATATCGGCAAGATCGGATACACCCGTGCCCTTGAAGCTTGCCGACATGAACGAAAGCTCGCCGGCGGGCATTGCAAATCCGGAACGAACCATGACGTCGGAGCCGGAAACGTTCAGTCTTTTTATCGGCGCGTACGTTGTGTCGTTGCTCTGGATGGCGCTTTCAAACTGCTGTTCGTTCTGGCTTGTATCGACCGTCGCCCATACAAATCCGTCATCATCTATCGTGCAGGAAAGGTAACCTATCGTGACCTCTTCGCTTATAACGGAGTTCGGGAAGAAGAATTTTCTTATCTTTTCCGAAACGCTCAGCGACGATTTCTGCGCGCCGATGAAGCTCTGGAACTGCTTGTTTTCGTCGTACGAGAAGATACCGGAGTACGTCTGCGAAGAAACGACGTACATTCTTCCCGCGTTGTCCACTGCCACGGAGGCGGGACGGAACGCCGTATCGGTGCCCATGATGTCAGCCTCGGGGGAGTAGATGATCGACTGGAAGTTGCCTTCAAGGTCGAACAGGACTATTCTCGATTTTTTCGAGTCGCATACGTAGATCGACTCGTCCGTTACGAAAAGTCCCAACGGCTCTTCGAGCGCGTCTTTAACGCCCTCGGAGTTGACAAATTCCGTTATTTCAAACTGGTAAATGAACTCGGAGTTGCAAACGATAACGCGCTTGTTGCCCGTGTCCGAAATGTAGATGTTGTTGTTTTTATCGACGAATATGTCGCTCGGGCCGTTAAGCGGTTTGTCCATATTCATATCGAAGTTCGTTATTTCCTTGTCCGGAACGTATGCGTGAGGTGATTCCAGCGGCTCGTAGTTTATGTCGTATGTATACGACTTATACGGAGCGCTTGCCGCGCCCGCACCTACCGAGAACACTGCCAGAACAAACGCCACGGCAAAGAACAGCGAGAGTATTTTTGCTTTTTTCATCTCTACCCTCCTTAATCCTTCATACCTGACGTCGACATCGTTTCAACGACGCGGCTCTGGCTGAATACGAATACGAGTATCGGCACGATCATCATAACGACGGTCGCCGCCATGCCGACGCCGGCACGTGAAACGCCGCCCGATACGACCTGCTGTACCGCATAGTTGAACGTTTTGTATTGCTCGCTCATGATGTACGCCGAGGAACCCATATTCCACAGGTCCTTGAACGAGTACACGATAAGCGTCAGCCACGCCGGTTTTACCATCGGCATCGCTATCGTCCAGTACGTGCGGAACTCACTCGATCCGTCAAGACGCGCCGATTCAAGCACGGCGTCCGAAATGCCCGATTCCATAAACTGCTTCATAAGGAACATACCGAGCGTCGCGCCCCAGGCGGGGATTATCACCGCCCAGTACGAGTCGATAAGTCCCAGCGTGCTCATCGTCATAAAGTTGACGATGGACGCGACTGTTGTATGGAACATAAGGGACATTTTTACAAGTCGGAACATCATTTTGCCGCCGGGGAACTTGATCTTTGAGATCGCGTATGCCGCAAGCGAGCCGAACACGAGGTTGCCAAACGTTCCCACAACGGAGATAAGCACCGTATTGAATATGTAGCGCGAGAACGGCACCCATGACGTTGACATTGACGAGAACATCGTCGAGAAGTTTGAGAGCGTCGGGTTTACGACGTAAAATCTCGGCGGGAAGTACCACAGCTCATCGAGAGGTTTCAGTGACTGAACGACGGCGTAGTACATCGGGACGAACATGAACGCGCCGAATATTACGAGGAATATCGTAATACCGACGTCACCGCCGGCGGAGCGGTTAAGGACAACTTTATGATTTCTGGTTCTTAGCTTTTTACTCATATCATTGCCCTACCTTATCCAGAATTTTGTTGACAAGCATATTGGAGCCTATCATTATCGCGAACAGTATAACCGCGATCGCGGAAGCGTAGCCGACCTCAAATCTCTGACCGCCGTAGTCTTCGAGGTGGTGGACTATCGTATGCGCGCAGTAGTTGACCGACGGGAATCCGGCAAGCGCCGTAACGATCGCGCCGAATCCGAACGAGCCGGATATCGCCATAACGGCGCCGAACATAAGCTGCTGCTTCATATTCGGCAGAGTGACGTACCAAAGCTCTTGCCAGCGGTTGCGTATGCCGTCAACGGCGCCCGCTTCAAACTGCGATTTGTCGATCGTCTGAAGACCGCCGATAAATGCAAGGAACGATGTGCCGAGCGACGTCCACAGTGCGACGACGATACATATAGGCATGACGTACGTCGCGTTCTGGAACCACTGTATCGGTGTGCTTATGATGTCAAGCTCCATAAGAAGCGCGTTTGCGTATCCGTAAGAGTCGCCCGAGAAGATGACCGCCCATATCATGTAGATACCGCCGGATATCGACGGGGCGTAGAATATAAGCGTTACGACAGCGCGTATCCTCGGTGGCAGCTCGTTTATGAACCACGCCACAAACAGCGACAGAAAATACGAAACAGGGCCGGTTATAACGGCGAAGATGAGCGTGTTCTTTACTGAAATAAGGAATACGTCGTCATCAAGGAATAGTCTTGAATAGTTTTCAAGGAATATGAACTTCGGAGCCTCCACCATGTTGAATATGGTGAAACTGAAGAACATAGACAGAAGAACGGGGCCGATGGTGAACAGGGTGAATATGGCGAAGAAAGGAATACACATTATGTACGCGACGTAGTTGCGTTTCATTTCTTTCCATGTCCACTGCCACATGGTCATGTCTTTTCTGGCTGTCGGTTTCTTCGGCGCCGTCTGTTCTATAACAGCATTGTTTTCAGCCATGTTTTTTCTCCTTAATTATTATATAAAATTACTGGCTCGAAGCATCCGAAGGAATGAAGAACGAGCGGCTTGTGTCTTTTCCGTTTTCAAGCTCTTCGCGCTTCCTTGAAAGCTCTGCGTTGATGGAGTCGATGTAGGAAAGAAGTGCGTCAGCGGGAACTGCTCCGCTGTTGTACGTTTCCATAAATGCGAACTGAACGTAGCGAAGGATGATGTAACCGCCGGGCATCTCGGGGTAGCCTTTAAGATGCGAGTAGAGGTTGTTCAGCGTGCGAAGCTCGCTTGCCGTCCATGGCATAGCGTTAAATGCGTTGAAGTTCGCCGTTGCGTACTTGCCGGCAGGACCGAGGATCGCAACGAGGTCGTTGGCGTACTCGCCCTGGATGTCCTCTCCCATCCACCATCTCATATAATCGAATGCCGCCTGGCCCGTGCCGCGCGTTGCCGCGTCTTTCATGATGACCATGGCCGTGATCGTTGAAACGTTGGAGTAATTTATCGAACCGTCCGCCTGGCGCGTGCCCGGAATGGAGGTAAAGCCCCAAAGTCCTTTAAGCTCGGTCGCATAAACGGTGAACTGGTTATAGAACGATATGTAATCCGCGATAAGCAGCGGCATCTCGCCTGTACGGAAGCGGTTTGCCGCGTCGTACGTTACGGGGCAGCTGTAAAGGTTGAAGAAGTCGCAAAGCTTTTTGAACGACGTCAGCGCCTCATCACTGTCAAACGCAACCTGCGTACCCGAATTCTTGTAAAGTGTTCCGTTGTTCTGATATATAAGTGAAACGAGGAAGCCGAGAGAAGAAACAGTTGCCGACTTCGGCACTATCATACCTACCTGATAGTTGCGGCTTAAAAGTTTTGAAAGAAGGAGCTGGAAATCGTCCCACGTTTCGGGAACGTTTGCTCCGAGGTCCGCAAAGATGTCCTTGCGGTAGAACATAACGTCAAACGACTGCGTCTGCGGGATGCCGAACACGGCCTTCTTCCCTTCCGACGAGCCGAGAGCGACTGTCAGAGGCGCGAGCGCCGACGAATGGAAGCGCGACGCAAGCTCTTCAAATCCGTCAAAGCCCGATACGTCAAGCACGGCGCCGCGGACGGCGTAGTTGATGGCGTCGCTCTGGCCGACGTCCATCATGACGTCGGGGCCTTTGCCCGAGAGCGTTGCGGGAAGCAGCGTGCCGCCGGCAACGATCTTCATATTGACCGCGATATTGGGGTTCTTCGCCGAGAAGTCCTCGTCGACAAGCGCGCGGATAAGCTGCGTTCTCTCGCGGGAAGCGACAGTCCATACCTCGATCTCCGTTGCGTCCTCTGCCGATTCGACGATGGACGTAAAGGACGTATTATCGACGGTGAACGAAGCGACGAAGCGGCATATCTCGTACCACGTGTTCTGGAAGAAGTTGCCGTTTGCTTTCAGCTTTTTCGTGTTTTCCGTCGAGCGAACGACGAGGTAGTCGAGCTGCAGCGACTGCGCGGCGATCTGATTCAGCATCGTACCGAGGTTGCCTATGTACGATTTGAGCGCCGCAAACTGCTTTGCTATCTGCGTTTCACTGTCGGACGCCATTTTGCGAAGCACGCGCGCCACGTTTTCTATCGTCGCGGAGTTGGAGCTTCCGCCGCCGCCGAGAACTTTAAGTCTTTCGGCGATAGCGGTCAGCACTTCGGCAAGCTCTCTCATACGCACGATGTCGTCGGGGATACGCGCATAGAACTGATACGACGTATCCGAGTCGGGCGTTGAACCTGCGATCTGCAGTATCTTTATATAGATCGCGTTGATCTCGTCGAGCGCGGCGCGAATATCGGAAACGATCTCGCTGAGGTTGCCGTAGTCGATCTCGAGCTTTATCGTATGCTCGCCTTCGTCGAAGTAGAATTCAAACGCCTCGTCCTCTGTTCCGAGTCCCGTTACCTGCCACGTATTCTTGAACGAGAATTCAAGTCCGTTTGCCTCGGCAAACGGCACCTCGCCGTCGATATACATACGGCGCGAAACGTAAAGGCCTTCTACCTGGCTCTGGATGAATCTCGCGTCAATGCGGTAAATGCCCGCCATGCCCTTTGGAACGGTGAATTTCCATTCTATCCACTGCCCCATCGTCTGCCACGTGTCGCCGCCGATGGAGTTCAGCACGCTGTACGCGTTGTCCTGCGGGCTTGTGATAGCGGAGGAGCGGTCTGCGATCGGGTAAAGCGTGTTGTCCGAAACGGCAGACGGCGTTTCCGCCTCTATCATTATGTAAGCCTCCGCCGGCGCGGGGTTATATTTTGAATGGATCTCTTTGAGATAATCTTCGTAAGTCGTCTGCGGCGTGTATTTTTCAAGCTTCAGCGCCTTGATGGCGACAGGCTCTTTCTGCGCGCCGATGCCTATTTCGTTCTCGCCCGCTTCAAGATAGAATACAAACTGACCGTTGTAGTACCCTGTCGGATCGGAAACGTAATAGTGCTTCCAGCTCGGTATCTGATTCATCGACGGGCGGCGGTCGTTGCCGTTGCCGTCTTTGTCAAATACGACTTTGCCGTTATCGTCATACTTATAGCTGTTGACCCACGTCTTCGTCATAAGCAGGTTGCGTACCTCGTTGAACGGCACCTTGCCGTTTATGCGGAGCGTACGCTCGATATTCGTCGATTTTGACGGCAGATCGTAGTAGTCCCAGCTTATGGCGTAGATACCGCTTTCGGGGACGTTTACCTTGAACGTGACCGTTCCCGTTTCGGGAAGCACCACGCATTTTTCGCCGCCGTATTCGGCGTTCTTGTCAAATACGTACCTCGACTCGTCATCGATCATTTCATCCTCGATGGCGGCGCTTGAAAGGTCGACGTAAATATCCTCGCCCTTATAGAACGGGTATTTCGCCTCCGCAAGCGAAGCTCTGTACGTTTTCCACTTTACGTCGCTGAGTATCTCGATAGCCTGCGCGACTTCGTTTGAAAGCGCCGTCGACGTCGTCGTTGAAGCGGCGAGCGCCGGAGTCATCATTCCCAGCGCAAAGACCATCGAGAGTACGAGCGCCAAAGCGGCCGTAAACTTTGTTCTTCTCATCGTTTCCTCCATAGGATTTTTTCTTGCGCGCACAACCCGCGCCTACGCGCGCGCTGTGCGATAAGTAACTTTATATTATCATAATAGGGCTTTTGTGTCAAGAAGGCGAGGGGCAAAAAAATCGCCGCTT
>Ga0307453_100025_pt1 | contig 13145 bp, 3 predicted proteins | sample Goafecreptomycin_20_FD_204472 | JGI IMG/M metagenome (GOLD analysis project Ga0307453, IMG submission 204472) | Metatranscriptome of enriched fungal communities from goat fecal pellet, Isla Vista, California, United States - Xylan, Gen2, Rep 3... ... | reverse complement strand
TTTTTAATTTTTATTTTTATCTCCATTTCTCTTTACAAATGACATCTTATATAGTATAATATTATAAGGCAAAAATGGGAAACTATCACAATCAAGCGAAAGGAGGCGCCGAAAATGACGAACGGAAAGAACAAAAAAAGCATACTTATTCTCGTGGGAAGCTTTGCGTCCCTCGTCATTGTTTTCGTCGTGCTTTTGCTTGCGGTAGGGTATAGTTTCAACCGCACACTCGGCTGGTTCGCCGCAAATAAACAGGTCACTGCGGACGATATGTCCGTCACCATATACGATTTTTCCACCTTTGAGATCTACGTCGCAAACGACGATATGACCGAATTTGCGAATAATGATGACTTTTTAACTCACTTAAACAACCACGAAAACGCTTTCCAGCAGAATATTACGTCAAATACGCGCGTCGGCGCGCTGTGCCAGATGAAGAGCGAGGTCGTCTCTTCGGAAATCGATGATGACGGTATTTCCCCCGGCTCCTACGGCACGATAACGTTTGACATCATACCGAAAGTGGAGTTGACGTCGGTAACGTTCGACATTTCGTATTTCGGCCTCACCGGCACTAACTCGGGAGTCGCTGATACCGCGCCCGATTCGCTTGCGGGCGGGATGCTCTCGGGGCACTTGCTCATGTTTGAAGACCGCACGCCGATAAGCGGCAGCGACGGGCCGTATTATTATTATTCGGACCGCGTGAACGGAACGTACACGTACACGTTCGGCGCGTCGCCCGACTTCACCGACTCGTACGGCGAGCATTACACCGTAACGCTGTACTGGGTATGGCCCGCGACGTTCGGCCAGATGATTTTCAACGACGGGGACGCGCGCCTGCACTCGCGCTCGATATTCTCGCCGTCGGACACGACAAGCTCGTCGGAACTGCAAACGTATATTATCGCCAACAACGAATATTTCCTTTACAACTCCGGCAAAACGCTGATCCCGTTTCTCGGAACGGACCACGCCGACTTTGAGCTCAACTATGCCGATCTGAGCGGTGAATACAACGAGGGCGACCAGCTGATAGGCGAATCGGTGAGATATGTCGCCGTTTTATTTGAAGCCACGGCAAACGAATAACAACGGTTATAAATTTTTCATTTGGAGACTGATATGAAAAGCAACAGACTGATAATCAGCGGAGAAAGGGCAGTGCGTATCGCGCGTACTGTCATTGTCGTGTTGCTTGCTTTGCTTGTGTGCGCGGTGCCGACGTATTCTTGGTTTTACGTCGGACGGCGCGCGGTGGCGATAACTCCTGTTTCAAACCCGACGGCTCTATACATCAGCGCCGCGAACAAGGAGGATATCTCGTATCTTGACCTTTCGGGTATCGACGTTACGAACGGGACGTACAAGGACTATGTGTTCTGTATACGCGGCAACAACGTTTGGAATTATATGCTTCAGCTTGCCTACACCACGAACAACCAGTTCACGTTTGAGATCTACCGCGCCGAAATGACGACGGGCAGCGTCCCCGGTTCCGCGCTCGGCACCGTATTATACGTCCCGCACGACGGAACGGCGGACCAGTACTATTACATACCGAACGCCGACTCGCAGGTGACGGGGCATTTCCTGAATAACCTTTCCGGCAGCGACACTCTTGCAAAAGACAACGACGCTTACCACGACGACACGTACTCCGGGTACGCTGACACCGCGTATATAAATCAATATGCCGAGCCGCTGTACTGGCACGCCGATACGGCGATCAACGTTCCGAATGAAGACATGGACTATCTCAACAACTTCTTCCACTACTACATTTTGCGCGTGCGCTGGTCAAATGAAAAACAAAACGACAGGGAAACCGACATAATTTACATTTCCGCAAGGAACTCAACGTCATAAAGAAAAAACGGGTAAAGGAGGGGTTACCGTGAAAAAAAGAAATAAGCATATATTGAAGGCGGTGATCGTCTCCGTTATCGCTGTCGCGCTTTTTCTGACGGGAGTCGTTTCGTATGCCGAATACACGAAGAGCAGCAGAGCGAAGCGAGTCATCGCGTCATACGCGGATTCGGACGTGCTGTTCTCATCCAACTATATGTCGATAAACACGGCGACGAGTGCGACAGAAGCCGCGAACAAGCGCATCGTGTTCACCAGCGCGACGACTCAGGGTGCGGCGACCGATATTACGATATGCAACTTCGCGCAGGGCAACTCGACCAAATACTACTCGCAAGACATTGAATACACTCTCAGCGCCAAGCTCGTAAAAGTTTCCGGCAACACAAAATCCGATATCACCGGCGCGGACAACACGGCGGGCAAAACGGTAACTCTCTCTTTCAACGGCGAAAACGTAACGCTTGACGCTTCTTCCGCTTCCGGCAGGGAACACACATTTTCTTCTTCGACGCTCGATCGCAGGCAAGCGTCGACGGACGTTTGCAGCGTAAGCTTCAGCACGGCTTTCAACGACGATGAAAACGACATTTATCTTTACATCACGGCGAAGCTTGTCGGATCATACGTCGGGATCGCCGATATCGACTGCCTGATGGCAACGGCGGTGGCTCACAAGGCAAGCAGACTCGACTGGAAAGGGTATTTCAACGAAGTCGGCGCCCTTGCGGACAGCGGATTGCCCGTACCGAACGTGCTTGACGGATTCAACTACGTCATTTCCGGCGTCGGAGCAACGACGCTCAGACTCAAGTGGAAGACGTCTGCCGTTTTGCCGAGTCAAGTGTTTACACTCGGCAAAACGATAGGAACGGACGGGGAGTGGAGCTACGTCGATTTCGATGTCGATTCCGACACGATAAACAGATACGACCTGCAATTCTATCGCGTTTACGCAACGACCGACTCTTTTTCAACGTGGGCGACAGTCAAAGAATACGTCGTACTTGATTACGCACCGACATCGGGCGGTTGAGATATTGATTTCCCGACATTTTGAAGAATACGGAAGGAACAGCCATGAAAACAGTAAGACACAACAAAAATAATTTAAGGCGGATCTTGTCATGCGCCTTTGTGTTCGCGCTCGTTTTTACGGCGGCGATGTTCCTCAGCGTAAATACGGTTCATGCGGAAGATACCCCTCTTGAACAAGAGCCGGCAGGAACATACAGTATTAACAGCTCCGAGAATCTCATCGACTATGCAGACGCATATTCGCGAGGCGGACGCAATCCCGAAGACACGCTTGACTTTTCGCTTGCAAGCGGTTCGAGTTTCGAGCTCGACAGCACGTTTGTCGGGATAGGAACGGAATCGCGTCCGTTCAACGGCAAGATAATCATTGCGAGCACCTCGACGAATAAGTTTTATCTTCAGACGTCGCTTTTCGGCGGAATAACGACAGGCGCTGAAATAGTTGACGAAAACAACAACTCCAGAGAACTCATACTTCACAGAACGGTTGATGGTGTCGACAAGCCGATATTTGCGGACTACGTGGAGCAGTCGGGCTCGTCGGTTGCCAAATGGAAAATAACTCTCGACGTCGACGCGCGCGACAATGCAAACAAACACGCGTACAGTTTTGCCGGCGTTATCGGCACAATGGAGGAAGGAGCAAAGGCGAATATCGAGTTTACCCATACATCTTTCTTCTCATTAGATAACTCAAGCGGCGTATCGAACGTCGTCAGCGCGGGCGACGTGGGAATTATATGCGGAACGATGAACGCGGGCGCCGAACTCACGGCAAAGATCACCGCAAGTTCCGAATTTACCGTTACCTCGTCCGGAGCAAATGCGGGCGGTATCGTCGGCAAAATGGAAGACGGCGCAAAACTTATCCTTGAAGACAGCTTCACGTCTGTATCCACTGTTGCCGCAAACTCCGGCTATGCAGGCGGACTTGTCGGATATGCCACGAACGCGGAGCTTGAAATCGCGAGCGGGGAAACGGTGAAGGTGAATATTACAAAGAACGTTGTCGGTCAAAAAGGCGTTGGCGGCATATACGGTTACTACAACGCAACGACCGATGATAAAACGTTCGATCTTTCGCAGATAAGGACGGATTTCACCGCGGGCAGCAGCGCCACGGGAGTAGCGACAAGCAGAGACTGCGGCGGAATTATCGGAAAACTCAAATCAGAAGTCAATGTAACATTTAACGGCGGAGACACCATATCGACGAGCGGTAATCCGGCTCGCGTCGATACAGATCCCGCATACAACAATAGAAAAGTAACGTTTGTAAACTGCACGAATGTCGGCGGCGTAGTCGGCACGTACGTCAATACGTCGCTTGAAAATACGCTTCTCGTTGAAAATACGTGCGCTTACGTAAGAGTAACGAGCGCCACCACTTCGGGCGGCATCATAGGCAAAATAGTTAAAATGGATAATGATGTCACAGTCGGCGGCGCCGCTTATGTGAAAACGGAAAACGTTTCCGTCAAATCCGACGGCGGCTCAAACGTCACGGGCGGACTCGTGGGAAGCATGAGCGATGCGGAAGGCAGTTTCCTTGACGTTTACGGAACAACTCACGCGACTGGATCCAAATTCGGATCGGGACTTGTCGGAGCTCAGGGCGCAGGCGTCGTTCGCATACAGGGAACGACTGATTTCCATGGCGCGTCTTTCTCAACGGCGCACCTTGTCGGCACGCGCGGCAACGGCCTTGTTTACGCGCTCGGCAGCGGCACTGATTCGGGTTGGACTTTCATCCGGGCAAACAGCAGCGTCAACGACATAGGCGACTGGGGCGAGGTACTTCGTCTCAGCTCGGCGAACGGGCTTTCGGAAAGCGATTTCTTTACGCTCGGCACTACAGAACATACCGTTACCGTTGAAAATCCCGTTTTGTCTATTGGCACGGTTAAGGATTTCATCAAAACGGCGCTCAATATTCAGCTCAACGATCAGGATCGCGGCGCGTTGAAATTTAGTTCAACAGAGGAACACCGCGCCTCTGCTCTTCTTTCGAAAAATTTGACCCTGACCGCCGATATCGACCTTTCCGGCACCGGCATTCTCGGGTTTATGCGTGATAAGGACACAACTGTTCCGTACAGCGGAACGTTTGACGGCGGCAATCATAAAATAACATTTGCCGTCGGCGAACCGTACGGATATAAAAATGATTTTTATCCCGCAAGCGACAAGGGAAACAACGGCCTCGGCACGATAAGGGCTTCGTCAAGCGGACATAATTTCCAGGGACTTTTCTCGAAAACGAGCAACGCAACGATAAATGAACTTGAAATAGACGGTTATTTCTCGGTTGTGGGAGACTCAGATCTCCGTCTGGGAGGGATAATAGCTTCGTCAAATACGACTTCCGGAAATTCCTTAACACTTAATAAAGTAACCACAAGCCAGACAACCTCAGTATACGTTACAAATAAAAATAACGTTTATTGCGGCGGCGCAGTGGGGTATATAGACACTTCTTCATCCGGAACGATAGATATAGTCGATTGCACGTTTGGCGCGTCGATAATCGAAACGCATCCGAATAACAATACCTCTACGTATTTCGGCGGAGCGATCGGTTATGTCGCCACCAAGGAAAGTATTACTTTTGTCGTTGACAATACTTCGGTCGGGGGCACGTATAACAATTCTTCTTCTGCCTCTGCAGTGGATTCGCACTACGGCGGTCTGATATGCTATATCGTCAGCACGGGAACAAACGCAAAAGAAAACAACCGCACCATAAATCTGAATAACGTAACTGTTCCCGACGGCACGTCTATAACGACGAAAACGTCGAACTCCGGCGCAAGAAAAGCCGGATCCGGTGCGTTCCTCGGCTGGGCATGGCTTGATACGAACGTTGTCATCGGCACAGACGGAAGCACCGACGGCGTAACGATAGGCGGCAGCGGCGCAAATCCGCCTTCGATCAGCGTTGCTTCCGGATCGTCAAACGTCAACGTGGCGGCGCTTGTATATAAAGGCACGGGCTACTGGCGCGTCAATCACGTTTTGGTCAATCAGGCGAATATCAGCACGGATGTCGACGCTAATTCCTTCGGATTTATTGTAAACGACGGCTATTCGTCGGACGACAACTCCGCACTCTATTCCGCACTCTATCTCGAACTCGTTTCGGACGGATACGATATATCCGCAACGAATTTGACAGGCACGTATTCCGTTTTCGATGAAATAGTTGCCTATACCGTTGTTCCCGGCACCAATATCGAAGATAACGGTCAGGCCATTGTATCCATTCGCACGGCGGGCGGCGCTCCTCTGATTATGACGGGCAGCGGTTGCAACACGTATCAGAACCAGACGTCGTATGCAACAAAATCCAACCAAAATACGCGCTATTACTACAATATAGACGCTTTCAGAACAAAAGGATCTCCTTCTGATCCGGAAAAACTGATGCTTTGGAGTCTTAACAAATACGCTCATTCAAAGCTCAAAACGCTGTTCACAAATCATATCGGCTCAACGCTTCAGGGAACGTATGATATGAACGGATATTCATACTATCCCGTCGACGCGACAGGAATGCGTATCAATGCGTCCACACTCAAATTCTATAACTCAAAGATAGAAGCCGGAGAAGCTCTCGGCGACGGCGACAGCTTTGCGCGCACTACTTTGCGAACGGCATCAAACGGCGCATATACCCAGCATTATCTTATGCACGCCGGTCTTTTCAAGAATTACACCGGCTCGCTGAATCTCTCGGGCAAACTCACGCTTCAAGGCGACGTTTCGCTCAACTATTTCGGTTCGGGATTCATCATCTGCGGAACGCTCGGCGGGAACAGCACCAATAAAACGACTGTATCCGTCAAGACTGTATCCGGCAACGGCGGCATCCTGCTTGACGGCGCAAAGGTTTCTGGCGCATCGGCACAGGTCGACGCCGTATGGAAATACGCTCCGCTTCTCGTCAATAAAGTGGCGCTGAACACAAACCTGACGCTGAACAACGTCAGCACGTCGGCGGCCGGATATTCCGGACTGTCGGGTTATGCCGCGTCCAGCCTTATCGGCTCGGTCGGCTCGACCACGGCAAAGGATATAAACCTCAACTTCTCGCACATCGCTCTCGATGCGCGCACTCAAGCATTGTCAAATTCCGTTGCAGACGAAAGTTTGACGTCGAAATACGGCACGTCTACGACGATCTTCTCGCGCGCGACGCTGCTCGATAGCTTTACTTATAATACGGGTTGTTCCGGTATATACAACTATACGGTTGACGAAGACTGGACTGCCGGCGGAGCCGCTGTGCATAAAGTTACATACGGTAAAGAAGTAACGTCTTCTTTGGAACACCCGAACGAGCAGAAAAACTACCTCGCGAGCGACTATTTCACGAACCCCACTTCGTTGACGACGACAGATAATTTCTTGTTCAGCACTGGATTTTTGCCGTACGTTTACGTCGCGTACAACAATGAGGAGTTCAAACACGAGCTTTCCGTAAACCTCACTTCCGCATCGCTTACGGAAGGATGCGGAAAATACAACCACCCGTACGTCGTCACGTCGGGCAAACAGCTTGTCTCGATAGCGCAGATAATACGCGGCGATTCCGTCGACGCAAGCTTCAGGATCACTCTTCCGACCGACTACACATCGGCAACGCCGACCATGTGGTGCTCTGACAACGCCACCGACGTCGAATATACGTACAACAATTTGACGGCAGATCAAAAACTCAGCGTGCGCAAATATCTTGCGGGCGCGTACTACGAGATAGCAAGCTCAGTTACGATACCGGCGAGCAGATTCTTCGGGCTCGGCGCGTCCAACGGCGCCGTTGCGACCGACAATTACGAAAGTCCGTACGCGTTCCGCGGCGTTATAGTGGGACGCAACAATGCCGGCGTATATCCGACGATAGTCAACAAATCGAACGTTCCTCTTATCTATGCGTCGAACGGCTGCGTCATAAAGAACGTGACGGTAGAGCTCGACGCCGCGGTTACGGTAACGCAAGCGACGGTCGACACTTTCCAGTATGAAGTCGGTTGCTATGCTTACGGCACGGTCATCGGGCGCGTTATGGGAGGCGACAATATAATAGACAATGTAAGCGTTACGTTCGGCGAGTCGGCGTCCATCACGTTTGATAATAATTCCACCTGTGTGAATCTTGCTCCCGTTGGCGGATATGTCGGCGTTGTTGTCAGCGGCGGTTTGATCTTCCGCAATATGGAATCGGCGACCCACACCGGTCTGACTGCCTCTGTATGCGCAAGGATAAACGACGCAACGGTTACAGACAGTAACACAAGCGCACTACTCTCCGAGTATTCGACGAGAACGGCGAAATATCTTTACGTGAACCCGATTATCGGCAGGGTAGTATCGGGATATGCGTTTACGGAGACATCGTCTTATAACTGCAATTCAAGTGCCGTGACAATGAACAACGGCACGAAGAACTACGCTATCCCCGATCTCAACCCGAACGGAACGAAGCTCGACGTTACGGCGTCGAGTGCGTCGAGCCACGAGATAACGATAGCTGACGGTCAGGCGCTTTACGTGCTTGCGGCTATCGTCAACAGCGGAGCGGGCAGCGCGCAGTATAATGCAAGCACAGAGAAGGCGTATGACAACACGTTAAAGAATCCGTACAGTGCTTACAGAAGCTACACCTGCACAAGAGCGGCAAACTATGATGAAGTCGGCACTGCTGCAACTGCGGACGGCGACTATGCGAAAACTAAATCAGATGTAAAAGGCGATATTTTCAGCGGCAGCACCAAGATACCGTATATCGTCCGCGCTTATACTACGACGCAAAACAATATGTATCGCGCGAGAAGCATCTGCGGCAACGGAGACAATGCCGCCGTATCGACAATTACCGTTTCGGATGCCGATATCGGCGCGGGATATCGCGGCATCGGCAACAATTTCAGCACTTCCAATGCTTTCAAACTCCGCTTCCAAAAGCTCACAGGCGGATCCGACGGAGCAACGATAAACATGGATATTTTCTATCAGGAATACAACCATGAATCGGGGAATCAAAGCACAAAATCCAACACGACTATAGCGACTATAGAAAATTACAAGGCTGTTGAAAATTCGGGATTCGGTTTGTTCAACAACATGTATCACATGAGTGCTTCAAGCACCAACTGTATTGAAAATCTGACTCTTACCGGCAGCGTATTCTACGACGTCAGAAAGGCGTCAAACGGTGCGAATATACTCTATGCTTACGAATGGCACAACTATAATAATACGACCGGCTTTTATCCAGACGTTCAGGACAGAATAGAGGCCAATACGCTTCTTCACGCAGGTGGTCTTGCGGGAACTATTGCAAATACTACATACATCACAAATGTAGCTCTCGGCACGGGCGCATCGCCGAATGATTTTTCTGTTGAAGGTGCAAAATACGTAGGCGGTCTTATCGGATATGATAATGCCAAAACACTTACGATAACCGATCCGAGCGCAAGCAATCTCAGCGTTACCGCGGGATTCTGTGCGGGCGGTCTTATCGGATATTTTAACAACGCAACTCTGTCCATCACCGGAAGTTCAAACAACACGGCTGTGATCGGGCTTACTAAAGTCGAAGTGAAAGGCGAGCCGAGCTGCGCAAAGATAGATTTCAAGGATTTCAGCCAGATGTTCCACTGTGGCGGAGGCATTTGCGGATATGCAAGTACAAATAGTACTTCAAAAACAATGACGGTAAAATACGTCAAAGTTACCGGCGGAATTATCAACGCTACCAAAAGGAACAGAAAACCGAGCGACATGAGATATAAGGTCATGCTCGGCGGTATGTTCGGAAGAATTGAAAAATCAAAACTTGATTTTGATACCTGTACCGTCGAGGGCGTCGATATTTTCGGAAACACGGTCGGCGGCATTATCGGATGCTCAAGGAACAGCCTTGATGGATCGATGAAAAAAATCACTATTAACGGCAACACCGGAAATATGGACAAAAAAATCGACGGAACAAATATGACGGGCGGCATTATCGGATATAATTTCAAGTCCGGCGTTACTCTTAAATTATCTGAAATTTTCATAAACGATTATCAGATCTTATCTTCCGAAAACGCGGAAAAAGCTGGCGCCGGCGGCTTATTCGGAACACTGGCTCTTGGCAGTGGAAACTATGTTGATCTTGAAGACGTGATTCTGCAGAACTGTTATCTAGAAAGAATTTCAAACGTTTCAAGTGCAGGTGACGAGTATTTATATGGCATCGGCGGCTTGGCGGGCTCTCTTTCCGATAACGGAACTCTTTACGGACACGACATTTTGATAAATAACGTAACGTATAATAATAATAATACTGCTACCGGCAATAGAAGGGTCGGTCTGATCGTCGGAACAAACACAAAATCGGCCGTCATCAAACTTGTCGGCGTGTCTGTTCAGGGCGGAGCAGCAACCGGAAATTCCGTAACACCTGTGGCGCATTATTCAAGCAACGGATATTTCGGCACGAACGGCTACGTCGTTCTTGCCGACTACGACGGCACATCTCTCGGCGTCAACAATAACACGTCCTATATTTCCGTAAACGGCGAAACAAACGTTGACGCACACTCGCCTTACGTTGTCGGAAATCCGTATCTCCCGATAGGAGACAATCATTTACATCTCACGGGCGACGGTATTTCAAGCACCAAAGAAGGTATTTCAAGCACCATAGAAGGTCTTGTATTCCACGATATAAAGAACGAAAACGGACAAAAGCTGTATAAATATTCCGCTGAATATATAAAAAAATTCAACGACAAGTATTTGTCCAAGCTTTCAACGTTCAAGGCAGAGCAGGGAACTTCTCTTACAGATGACTTTGCGGTCCTCGTTGTTGAAGACGTTTCGCGTGCAAATACCACGGAAATGATCAATTCGTATATCAACATCATAGCAAATACAAAATATGATTATACGGCAGACGTTTCAAACGTTTATGATGTGGGAATATACCGCATGGAATTTGATGAAAACTCGGGCTTTGTGAAGTCAAACGAGGCGGCAAACCTCGGCAGAGACACTTCAAACCACGAGTTCTACATGACCGGTGTCGACTACGATACGTCGGGAACGATGTTCACGCTTATCGACGTCAAGTTCTTCGATCCCAACGACTCGGGAAAGGTCGCATATCACCTGTATATACCAGTGATCGTTAAAAAACTCATGGTGTACGAGTTCAAGGTCGCCACAGGCGCGGGAACGAACTACGATCACAACTGGTACAGCGATCCCGACGGAGACCCGCTGACCGATGACAGCAGATTCGGCAAACCGCTTATGGAAAACCTCGGCGCACCTGTAAGCATTTATTTCGAGTACTTCTATATGCGCTCTGCCGAAGAATGGCAGATCGCCCTTGACAACGGAGAACTATACAGAAACTACGTTAAAAAGCTCAAGTTCGAAAAGAGCGGCGATTCCAGCGAATTTGACAACGATACGATCCTTGTTCTTGTCGACAGAAACAGAGGCGGCAAGCCGTATTATGCCCGCTTTGGCGACGCATACGAGGCCGGATATATAGACTTGTCCAAGTTTACTGAAGATCTCGACGATCCAGATTCGGCAGAGTTTTCGCCGATACCGCTGACCGATCTTTTGGATATCGAATATGAAACGGCAACGGACGGCAGATTTGTCGAGGCGGAATCGGAAGGCGATGCCACGGCAAAAGCATCGAAGAACGGAACGACGAAGTTCTTCAGGATCGCGAAAGCCACCGATTCAAGCAAACAGCATTATAAACTTACTGTCAAGAATACCGATATTTCGGACAGCGGGGATCCTCATTATAAATGTGTTGACGCTAATGAAAGCTACTATATCTCGTTCTTCACGGAGGCAAATGACAGCACTTCCGTCAGCAACTACTCGATCTCGACGGATACCGATCTTAGGGATCCTACATACCCGTCCCGTGTAAAAGATATTCATGAACTGCAGCAGGGAAGCGGCACCGCGCGTCTGATAATGGGCAACATCTTCATTCAGGATAACGCTACGCTTTGGGCGACGAACGGCGTCGAAGAGATGTCGACGACAAACCGCACGCTTACCGCCGATATGAGCGTATCCGTAAGTGTTGACAATACGATTTCTCCGCAAGTCAGCGGATACCTCGCGCCCAACAGTTCGTCGGGAATACATATTTATCAAAGCTTCTTGATAAACCTCACGATGACCGATTCAAGCGGCGCAAGCAGAAAGCTCATCGTCGGCTCGCCCGCATGCTCCGGCACGTATTCGATAGCGGGTTCCGCAAGCACGAGTTATCCTTCTGTGGACCAAAAAGAAAGCTATATCGAATTTTCGAACAATATTCCGCTGAACAGCTATCTGTATGACAACAACGGAATGCTGCGTGGAGCCGTTACGATAACGGCGAGCGTATCGATCGAATATTCTGGAGAAGGGAACATCACCGATCAGTTCCCGGCCAAGACCGATGTTACGGACAGAACGATAGGTACTGTTATTTCCGGCAGCTCAAATATGGGATATGACGCATCGACGACGGCGTTCAGCAAATCATCGGAATCGATGTCTGATGATAATGCCCATGTTTACTACTACCGCGAAACAAAGTCGGCAAAACTTGAATTCAACGTCAGAAACGACTCCGAATTCGGCGATTACGGCTCTCTCGGTATAAATCCTCTCGATTCGAATAACCTTACGAGGATACTTATCCGCACGATAGGCGAGCAAGACATCAGTACGATAATCGACTTGGCAGAAGACTACGATCTTGTCATGGCAAGTATTCAGCTTTTCTGCAAGTCTGACGGATATACGACTCCGCTAAATGTGGGAACGTATATGACCGACGTCTCACTTGAAGGCGTCACCGCCGTTTCGTCGAGCAGAAGCGGCTCAACTTACGAGTTCATCATGAACAGGGATGATATTGACGACATAACGGGCGAAAAACTGCTGATCCCGATAAACTTCACCGTCCTTACGGGCAGCGAATTTGAAAGCAGGAATCTGACGTATTCGAATTACAAGATCGTATTGTCCGTCAAGCTTATAAAGAGCGACGGTGGCGGCGGATATGACGAGCTTCAGCCGTCGGAAAGCAGCAACTTTATAATCTACACAATAAATAATAACTATAAAAAGATATGTAATTCTAAAAAAAACCAGTTAAACTGTTATAATTTAGTGAACTTATACAAAAACCATGGGAAAGAAAGAGAAAG
>Ga0307453_100024_pt1 | contig 13272 bp, 14 predicted proteins | sample Goafecreptomycin_20_FD_204472 | JGI IMG/M metagenome (GOLD analysis project Ga0307453, IMG submission 204472) | Metatranscriptome of enriched fungal communities from goat fecal pellet, Isla Vista, California, United States - Xylan, Gen2, Rep 3... ... | reverse complement strand
CGTTTTTATTGTAAAAATTGCACAATTTTTGTCGTTTGAATTTGTTTTTTTCATTGAAAATTTGTTTTATTTATTGACAAAAATTGAAAGTATGCTATAATTAAAATAAATTTCTATAGGTTCTGCTTGCACTTTTTTTATTCATGGACGAAAAAAAGGAATTGTCTTTCAATAATCTTTATGAGTCTTATCTTCCGCTGATGAAGAGCGTCGCTCAAAAAACCGCGGAAATATACTCATTGCCCGATTCCGAATTCGACGATCTGCTTCAGGAAGCGGCGATAGCTTTATATACTTCCGCGGCGGCATTCGACAAGGACCGCGGCGTTTCGTTTGGCGTTTATGCAAGGATCTGCATCAAAAATAAGCTGATTTCATATATAAATCAGCGTTTTAAGTCGGCTCGCATACCGGATGAGGTATCGCTTGACGAAATATTGGACATTGAAAGCGACGATACAACGCCGGACAAGTTCGTTGTTGGAAAAGAATCGCTTGACATTTTGAAGAATACAATCGACGAGATGCTGACGGATTTTGAAAGCTCTGTACTATGGCTGTATATAAGCGGTATGTCGTACAACGATATTTCAAAAGCACTGTCAAAGCCTCTGAAAACAGTTGACAATGCCCTCCATAGGATCAAGGTTAAGTTACGGAAAATATATCCCCGTTAAATTGCCTTTATCATAATTTGTTTCAAAACCGGCGTTTCGGTTTGAAATATATGCCCGAATAGCTTAATCAAGAGCGTTGTTATCAAAGATGTCGGTTGGAGTCCGTCTTGGGGCAAATTAAAAAACACCAAAAATCAAGCGAGGTATGAAAAATGTACGAGGACAAAACTTTAATTTGCAAGGACTGTGGCAAAGAGTTCGTATTCACCGCAGGTGAGCAGGAATTCTATGCTGAAAAGGGCTTCCAGAACGAGCCGCAGAGATGCAAGGAATGTCGTATTGCAAGAAAGAACGCAGCCAAACCCGCCCGCGAGCTGTTTACGGCAGTTTGCGCTAAATGCGGAAAAGAAGCTAAAATTCCTTTCGAGCCGAAGAGCGACAAACCGGTTTATTGCAGCGAGTGCTTCGCAGCAATGAAGCAGGCATAATTCAGTCAAAAACGCAAGCCTCCGTTAATTCGGAGGCTTTTTCTTATGAAAATTTACAATTATGCGATTGACTCAAAGGCAATATTGTGATATATTAAGTATATAATAAAAATATACGGTGGTAAAATGAAATTTCTTAAAATTACACTTGTTATCATACTGGTATTTGCGTCTGCCGTCGCAATTGTTTCGTGCGGCAAAAACGACGACGCGCCGAAGGATATGCAAAGGGCGAGCAGCGAGTTCGTAAATTACGTTCTTTTCGTTCCGAAAACGTGGACAGTCGACAAAACGGACGGCGTTATTTCCGCATACGTTGCCGACGATAAAAGCAACGTCAGCGTAACGACCTTCACGCCAACGCGCTCATACGACAGCGTTGTCGACTATACGGAAGAATACCTTAAAACACTCGAAAAGACGTATGTCGGGTATGAGTATATTGAAAAGGAAAGCCTTATACCGACAGCCGAAAAGCTTGAAACGGGCATAACGCTCGGCGGCGTTAACGCCACTCGCCTTGCTTACAAGCTCAGCCAAGGCGACACGGTCTATAAAATAATGCAGGTCATAATATCCGCCAAGGGATACGTTTACACGCTGACCTACACTGCCCTTGCAGATAAATACGACGCGCACGTCGACGACGTTGCGAAAATAATCGCGGAGTTCAAATTCAAATAAAATGACGATACACTATCTTGACAATAGCGCGACGACTCCGCTTTGCGACGCTGCGAAAGCGGCAATCGAAAAGACGGCAAACGATATTTTCGGCAATCCGTCGTCCCTTCATACGATAGGAGTCGACGCCGAAAGTGCCGTTGAAGCGGCGCGAGCGGACATTCTTCGCGCAATGGGATTTCATAATTCTGACGGGACGCTGATTTTCACATCCGGCGGAACAGAAGCCGCCAACCTCGCCATTATCGGATGTGCAACGGCAAAAGCGCGTAATAAAGGCAAAACGGTGATCGTCGGCGAAACGGAACACGACTGCGTGCTGAAATCAGCCGATCATTTGTCAACGCTCGGATATAAAATCGTGAAAATCCCGTCGCCCGACGGCGTGTGGGATATGGAAAAATACCTTGCGGCGCTTAACGAAAACGTAATACTTGTATCAGCAATGCTTGTAAACAACGAAACGGGCGCTGTAAACGATATAAACGAGATCGCAAGAGCCGCGCGCGCGGCGTCCCCGGGTGTGCTTGTGCATACTGACGCGGTTCAAGGGTTTTTGAAGCTCGACGGAAGGCTTTCCGATCTTGACGTCGATATGATCAGCATAAGCGGCCATAAGATCGGCGCCCCGAAAGGCGTCGGCGCTCTTTACGTTAAAAACAACGTTATAAAATCGCGCTCCATTGCGCCGATCATTTTCGGGGGTGGACAGGAAAAGGGGCTGCGCTCGGGAACCGAAAATACGATCGGCATCTGCGCTTTCGGCGCGGCGGCAAAATACGGCAAAGAAAACCTCAGTAAAAACCTTTCGCATATCGCTTCCCTGCGCGAAAGACTCATAAGCGGACTTTGCGACGTCGACGGCATCCGCCTGAACGTTCCGAAGACGCAATTTTGCGCGCAAAACATCCTCAACATGACCGTTTTCGGCATAAGAAGCGAAACAATGCTCCACCACCTTTCAAGCTACGGTGTGTTCGTTTCAAGCGGATCGGCGTGTGCGTCGAACACAGGACACAGCTCGCAGGCGCTTTTATCATTCGGACTTCCAGAAAAAGAAGCCGGCGAATCCATTCGCGTAAGCCTCGGCGTTCAGAACACGGAGGACGATATCGAAGCGTTCATATCCGCCCTTAAAGACGGAATATCGAAGCTTGTGCGTCGGAGGTGAATTTATGATAATTACGACTCATTCGACGGCACAGACCGAAAGCGCGGGAGAAATGATCGCAAAAACGCTTCACCGCGGCGATTTTGTCGCCATGTTCGGCGATCTCGGCGTCGGAAAAACGGCATTTGTACGCGGCATGGCAAAGTATCTCTGCCCCGGAGCGAGAGTTCAAAGTCCGACGTACACGATAGTCAACGAATACCGCGGTTCGATCCCGCTTTATCATTTCGATATGTACCGGATCGACGGCGAGGAAACGCTTTACGCGACAGGATTTTTCGATTATATCGAAAACGGGATCTGCGTTGCGGAGTGGTGCGAAAATATAGGCCCGTACATACCCGATCGCTCGGTGATCGTCAAAATCGAAAAAGATCCCTCGGGAAACGACACTGAGCTCAGAACAATAACTATAGAGGACAGAAGATGAGAATACTTGCAATTGACACATCGGCAAAAACAGCGAGCGCCGCTGTCTGCGACGGAACACGTCTGCTTTCGATGTACACGCAGAACGTTGGACTGACGCAAAGCGAAACGATGCTTCCGATGGTTGAATCGATACTGCGCGACTCGAAAATATCAGTTGACGATATCGACGCCCTCGCCTGCACGACGGGGCCGGGATCGTTCACCGGCGTGAGGATAGGCGTTTCCGTTGTGAAAGGACTTGCATTCGGCAAGGAAAAGATATGTATCGGCGTTTCATCTCTGAAAGCCCTTTCGTACAACGTTGATAATACCGACGCGCTTATCGTTCCGGTCATGGACGCGCGCGCCGACAGGCTGTATTGCGCCGCTTTTGAAATAAACGGCGGAAAGCGGAAGAGAGTTCTCGATGACGACGTGATGACGGTCGGCGAGCTTGAACAAAAACTCGCTGCGATCGGGCGTGACGTTATATTTGTCGGCGACGGAAGAAATATCGCAAAGAAAATGACTCGTGTCAGCTTTGTTGAGGCTCCGTATCTCCTATCCGACGCAAACGGATATTCTGTCGCGATGGCGGCGCTTGACGAATACGAAAATGCCGATGATAACGCAAAAAAAGCGTTTACCGATATGAATTTATGCCCTGTTTACCTGCGTCCGTCGCAGGCCGAAAGGACGCTTGTCGAAAAGGAGAAACAAAATGGAAAAAATTAAGATCGCTCTCGGCGCCGACCACGCCGGATATGCGTATAAGGCAAAATTTATAGAATACCTCACATCCCTCGGGTATGAGTGCGTAAACTGCGGGACAGACAGTGCCGAGAGCGTTGACTATCCGATATACGCCGATAAGGTATGCAAGCAGGTAACTGACGGGGGCTGCAAGTTCGGCATTCTGATATGCGGCACGGGGATCGGAATGAGCATGGCGGCAAACAAACACCACGCCATACGCGCCGCCCTTTGCGGCGACGTCGAGTCCGCAAAGCTGACGAGGATGCACAACGACGCAAACGTCCTCTGCCTCGGCGCAAGGATAATCGATTACGACAAGGCAAAGGAAATTCTCGACGCTTTCCTCGGCCAGTCTTTCATGGGCGAGCACCACATTCGCCGCGTGAAAATGCTTGACGAATTGATTTAATATTTTATTATACAAATTTTTGTCAAATTATCTGTTATTATATACAAAAATTTTGGGAATACAAATAATATTATTGACATCTATCACCGTTTTGTGATATAATTTTATAAACCAAAAAAGGTGAAATAAAAAAATTTATATATTTCAGAAAGGAAACAATCAAATGAAAAAGATCTTAGCAACGCTTATTGCTGTTATCTTCATCATCAGCGCTTTCTCTGTTCTTGCTTTTGCGGCTGAAACAGCAGAAGGACATCCGCTCACGCTCGATATGTACGGCGGCTATCTGAAGAGCTATTCAGGTCTTGATTTCAGCAATGAAAACAACATCTGGACCGTATACGACGAGGACAGCGGCAAATGGGTATACAGCGAAAAGTACAGCCAGTTCCTTACGGACGGCACGTACAATTCCAAAACAGGCAAGCTTGAAAACGTAACGAAGATGTACTACTCCATTTTCGACGACGACGAGGGTATTTATCAGATCCTTATCGACGGCGAATGGGTTGAAGAAGACTGGGATTACCCGGACAACAACGATCTTATCAAGATCCCCGCAAGCCCGTATATTTCCTCGCTCGGCAAAGATTACCTCGGCTCAGGAAGCAAAACAAGACTTGAGTGGGAAGTCAGCCCCGACGGCGAGTACATCACTTTCAAATCCGTAAGCACGAGCGCAAGCCCCGGTATCGCATTTGAAATTGACGAATCCAGAAAATATTTCACCATTGGTAAAGAAACTGATGAAGACGGCACAACTCACGAAGCAAAACCGCACGCTGAATATGCGGCTATCAGAGTAAGAAACCGTTCGTCGGCTTCCCTGTTCTCCTTTGCAGTTGTTACGTCCAGCACAAACGGCGGTAACGCTTTTACGGGAAGAGCATTCTTTGATTACAAAGACGAAAGCTACAAATCCAACTCCGGCGAATGGGAAACATACATTATAAATATGGCTCAGATCGCCGCTGACAACAACGAAAACTCCGCTTGGAACTCCAATCTCCGCGTTCTCGCGATCTTCCCGTTCGGTTACGGAAAGACAGACGGCACAGGCGCATACAACGGTGCTGAAATCGACATCGATTATATCGTAATCGGTTCCAAGGAATACTGCGAAAACTACAAGAGCGAACTTCAGAAAGAAGAAGAGAGCGTTTCTTCCATCAAGCTCATCAGCGAGCCGACCAAGAAAGACTACCGCGTTGGCGATACGCTCGACCTTTCCGGACTTGTTATCGAAGCTACATACGATGACGGCAGAGTTGAAGAAATCACAGACTGCGGCGCTTCTTATGACTTCACAACGGCTCCCGAGAGCGGCAAGACAACAGTTACTCTTAAATACGGCACAAAGACAACTCCTATCACATACGAAGTAAACATTTCCGGTATCAAGTCCGTTTCCATCAACGGCATCGACGCTGATGAAAAACCGTATCCGACATCATTTGAAATCTCAAAGGTTGCCAACGGCATAACGGCTGAACTCATAAAAGGCCTTACCCTGACTGTTGAATATGAAGACGGATATGTAGACGACAAATATACTCCCACATCGAGAAACTGCGAGCTTTCCGGCAAGGAAGCAGGCACTCAGGTCGTTACCGTTAACCTTTACGGAACAAAAGCTTCGTATTCGGTTAACGTCATCAACGTTTCTTCCCTTACGGTAAACGGCGTCAAAAAGACTGTTCACTATGGCGAAACGATTGATAAAGGCGATCTTGACATTACTTGCGTATATTCCGACGGCAGCGAGAAGTCCATTAGCGATGCAGGACTTGTTGACAGTATCACAGATATCACGTATTCAACAAAGACAGCCGGCGAAACGGATATTTCCGTTACCGTTGTAAACGAAGCATACGGCGTTAACATCACAGGCACAGGCAAGATGACTGTTGAAACACCGAAGGCTCTTGTTGTAAAGAGCAACCCCACAAAGACAACGTACACTCCGGGCGACACGCTTGACACAGCAGGTCTTGTTCTCGCTTACACGTACGAAGACGGCGCAGAGAGAGAAGTTGCGATTGCCGACGTTGACAAACCGAAGTACGACTTCTCCGAACCGGGCGAAAAGACAGTTACGATCACATCCGGCAGCCTCAGCGCTACGTTTACCGTAACAGTTGACGGTACGGCTCCCACAAGACCGGCATCTTCATCCAAACCCGCATCAAGCGGCGGTTGCGGTTCCTTCATCGGAGCAGGCGCAATAGCTGTAATTGCATGTGCAACGGCGGCAGGCGTTGTAATCTGCAAGAAGAAAGACAACTGATATTTTAATGCTTGTACCCTTGCCGATAACATCGGCAAGGGTACATTTTTTTGAAGGTGAGATAATGTATCCGTATGCACTTTTCGGCGACATAACGCTTTACGAGGTATTTTTATCCCTCGGCGTTGTTTGCGCGCTTGTTGTGTTCAGAATAATGGCGGACAAGCTGAAAATAGGCGCAAAGCTATTCAATTTTACGCTTATTTGCGGATTGTGCGCGATCGCAAGCGGTATCTTTTTCGCTGTTTTCGTTCAAGCGCTCTACAATATTGCCGACAGAGGCGCATTCATTATAGATAAGGATACGGGCGCAACGTTTGCAGGCGGTCTTATCGGCGGCGCGGCGGTATTCTTTATCATTTATTTCATCTTCGGAAAAAAAGCGGACAAAAACTATAAAAATCAGCTTTGGAAAATCATCGAATGCGGCGCGTGTGCAATTCCGGCGGCGCACTCGTTCGGGCGGATCGGCTGCCTAATGGCGGGATGCTGTCACGGGGAAAAGACCGATTCTTTTATCGGGATCTATATGCGCAATCTCGGTTACAAGGCTGTTCCAACGCAGCTTTTTGAAGCGGTATTCCTTGCGATCCTCGCGGCTGCTTTGATCGTTCTTACCGTAAAAAAAGGGCGCTATGCAATGGTCGTTTACCTTATATCATACGGGGTATGGCGTTTCTTTATCGAATTTATCAGGGACGATTACAGGGGCGAATCGCTCGTTCCGTTCCTGACGCCATCGCAGCTTATTGCCTTGCTGATGATCATCGGTGGGATCGTGCTTTTGGCTCTTACACGTCGGCACGTAAAGATGGCGGTGCATAATGAGTAAGATCAGCAGAAAAACGTGCATAATTGCGCTTATAATCGCTGTTTTGGCATTGACTGCGATAGAAATAATAAAACCTTCGCCGTTTGAAAGTGCCGAAATAAACAGATCGTTTCAAGCGATTATTTCTCGCGCTGTCGGCGCAGCTTTGTTCATTTTGATCGCCATATATCTCGGTTACGATATTTTCAGATTAAAAAAGGCGATAAACAAAAAAGCTCTGTTTGCGCTTCCCTGCCTCATTGTCGCGCTGAACAATTTGCCATACGTCGCGCTTATGCGCGGGGACGCAATGATAACAGGCGCGCCGGCCGAGATCTATTTTTTCATTTTGGAATGTATATTCGTTGCACTGTTTGAAGAAGTTGCATTTCGCGGAGTGCTGTATCTTACTTTGCAGAAAGGACGTACAACTCGGCGCGGACTGTTCTTTTCTGTAATCGTTTCATCGGTCGTGTTCGGGCTGTTCCATTTGATAAATCTGTTTTACGGCGCGTCGATCGGACAAACGGCGCTTCAAGTCGGGTATTCTTTCCTTGTCGGATGTATGTGCGCGTTTGTACTTATTAAAACAGGCAGTATTTGGTACTGCGTTATTATTCACGCAATTTATAACTTCTGCGGGCAGATAGTTTCCCGACTGGGTGCGGGAGAGATACTGAACGCACCGCAAATTATCATCACAGTCATAATTTCACTTTTGTGCGCTATTTATATAGTGATCAGCTTATTCAAGTCAACGCCTGACGACGTTGGAGGATTTTATATTTCAAAGGAGTAAAAATGGGACAGGCTACAATTATTTCACTTATCATTTTCGCGGCGACATACGTGCTTATGCTCGCCTTTCAGAAAGCTCGACCGTATATCGTGCTTGCGTCGGCGGCAATATTCGTTCTAATAGGTACAACCGGCTGGATTTCGGGGTTTTCATACTCATTTGTCGACGCTGTATCTCAGATAGACTGGAACGTTCTTATGATGATAGCCGGCACGATGGGACTTGTGTACCTTTTCATCGAGTCGAAAATGCCGCAGCTTATCTCCGACGTGCTTATTTCAAAAGTGCCCGACGTGCGTGCCGCGGTAATTGTTCTGTCACTATTCGCCGGAATAATATCCGCGTTTGTGGATAACGTCGCAACGGTCATTATGATTGCGCCTGTCGCGATCTCGTTTTGCAAAAAGCTGAATATTTCGCCCGTTCCGGCGATAATATGCATTGCCATATCGTCAAATTTGCAGGGCGCGGCAACACTTGTCGGAGATACGACGTCAATTCTTCTCGGCAAGGCGGCAAACCTTGATTTCTTCGACTTTTTCTGGGACGAGGGACGGCTTGGGATGTTCTTTGTCGTTGAGCTTGGCGCAATTGCGGCGACGCTTGTCATCGCTTGGCTGTTCCGCAAGCAAAATCAAAAGATCGATATGCACGAGCGCACGGAAGTAAAAGATAAAGTGCCGACGGTTCTTCTCCTTTTAGCCATAGCAACGCTTATCGCGGCGTCTTTCATCCCGTACAAATCAAACGCCGCAGAAGGACAGTTCTACAAACCTGAAATAACAAACGGACTTATCTGTATGTTCTATTTTATTGTAGGACTTGTTTACAAAGTGATAAAAACAAAGAAATTCGATATCGTCAAAAACGCCCTCAAAGAAATAGACTATTATACCATCGTTCTTCTTGCGGGATTGTTTATCGTCATCGGCGGAATTACGGAAGCCGGCGTTATCGATTGGCTCGGCCAGACGATTTCAAAAGCAGGCGGCAGCGGCGGGTCAGTGTTCCTTGTCTATACGATAATAGTATGGGCGTCCGTTCTGCTTTCCGCGTTCGTTGATAACATTCCGTACACGGCGACAATGCTGCCCGTTGTCGCGGTAATTGCGAACACGCTGTCAACGTCAGTCGGTTCTGTAAATCCAAAGCTCCTTTACTACGGATTGCTTGTCGGCGCAACACTCGGCGGAAATCTGACGCCTATCGGCGCGTCGGCAAATATTGCCGGGATCGGAATCCTTCGCAAAGAGGGTTACGAGGTAAAATCGGGCGAGTTTATGAAATACGGCATACCGATAACACTTGCCGCAGTTGTCACGGGGTATCTTCTCGTGTGGGCGATCTGGTCATAAAAAAAGCAGGCTATGCCTGCTTTTTTATTTATTATCTGTTGATTCTTCGGTTTTTTTCGGAAATTCGCTTAGTCCCACAACACTGTCGACCGGAAGCGAAAACGCAATTCCCTGTCCCGCGGTGTTAAGCCCGACTGATTTATACAGCGCATGAAGCACCGCGTCGCGTATTTCCGACTTTACTATTATCATCACGACCTCTTTTTCGGGCTGAACAACTATTCCAAAAGCCTTTTCGGCTTCGCTGTTTGCGGTTCCGCGCGCGTGAATGACAGTGCCGCCGCCGGCTCCCGCTTCCCTTGCCGCGTCCATAACCGTATCGGTAAATCCCGCATTTACAATGCAAAAAATAACTTCGTGGTCAAATTTTTTCATATCACAACCTCATTTCTGATCGCTCAAAAACCTGTATGCCGCAACGCCGATCACGGATGACATCGGAACGGTAAACGCTATACCGCGTCCGTTTTTAACTGTTGAAAACTTTTCTTCGAGAAATTTCAGCGCCGACGCGCTGTTGTCCTCGCGCACTACCCCGACGACAACAGCCTTATCCGAATCGGAAAGGCCGATGCGTTCAAGCATCTCAGAGCTTGCCGTACCGTCGGCGGAAAGGATCAGCGATGCGTTTATGCCGTACGATTGAAGCAGCGCCGCATAAAGCTCGGCGCGCTGGCGCGGAATGATCAAAAAAAGCACTTTAAGCTTCGGCGGCGTCGGCTTTTGTTCCTGCCTTCTTTGAGGGGATTTTTTCGGCTTTTTTTCCGACTTTATTTCGTTTTCGTCCATGCCGTCCTCCTTACATGAAGCTGATTATCTGTTCGTCGTCAGCATTGAGGATGCGGCGCAGCGCCGCCTTTTCGCTGACCTTCTTTTTCATTATAGCGCGGAATCCGAGGAGCTGGATCGTTATAAGCGGCGTCATCGCTACCATTGCGACAATACCGAATGCGTCCGTCATTATGCTGTCGACATTTCCGTTCATTGCAAAGCAAACGCCGATCGTCATCGGCAAAATAAAGCTTGACGTAAGCGGGCCGCTCGCAACGCCGCCCGAGTCAAACGCGATCGCCGTATAAAGTCCCGGCACAAAGAACGAAAGCGCCAACGATATGAAATACCCGGGTATAAGGTAGTAAAGAATATTGAACCCGAGCGCAATTCTCAGCATCGAAAGCCCGATAGAAAGCCCTACGCCGACGGAAAGCGCTATCATCATCGAGCGCTTGCTCACCATGCCGTCGGTAATTTGCTCTACCTGACGGTTCAATACGTGAACGGCAGGCTCAGCAAGCACAACAACGGCGCCGATGGCAAAGCCGAACAATACGACAAGCCACTCGTGCCCGCTTGACGCAAGATCGCCACCGAGCTTGTATCCTATCGGCATAAAACCGATTTCGACAGCCGTCAAAAATATAACAAGTCCCAAAACGGTGTAGATTATTCCGACGCCTATCTGCAAAAGCTTCTTTTTCGGAAGTTTAAGGCAAGTAAACTGCAAAATAATAAAGAAAACCGACACAAGTCCTATAGCGATCAAAACTTCCTTCGTTTTGTGAAGAAGAATATTGAATATGCCAAGCGAAAGAGTGCTTTCCATCGAATAATCGGGCAACTCGTATGTAATTTCGCCCCTCGCAAATATACCCATCGCCATAACCGCGATTATCGGGCCAACCGAGCAAAGAGCAATTAAGCCAAAGCTGTTTTCACGCGCGTTTTTGCCGCCGAGCGTCATCGCTATACCGACGCCAAACGCCATAATAAAAGGCACTGTTATCGGCCCCGTCGTTACGCCGCCCGAGTCAAACGCAAGCGCGAGGAAGTTGCCGTGTCCGCCGACGGCGACAAGCGACGTCAGCATAAACAAAAGCATATAGAACAAAAGCAGCATCATCGAAAGCGGACGCTTTGTAACTATCCTGACTACCGCCAACACCAAAAATAGCCCGACTCCGACGCCGACAAAAACGATAAGCGCTGTGCCGCTTAGTATGCTTGAAACCTGCCCCGAAAGCACTGAAAGATCAGGCTCGGCGACCGTGATAAGCATTCCCATAAGGAAGCATACGGCAAGTATCACGGGCAGTTTTGCCGTTTTTGAAAGTCCGGCGCCGATGTGATCGCCCATCGGAGTCATCGCAAGGTCAGCGCCGAGATTAAACAAACTGATGCCGAGAACGAGAAAAAGCGCGGATATGATAAACACCGTTATCTCATTCGCGCTAAAATCGACGAGCGGAGTGAAATTAAGCAAAATGACAATCGCAACAACGGGGGCGACGGAAACCGTCGCCTCCATAAGCTTTTTGCTAAGCGTAGTCATAAGCTTATTCAACTCCGCACCCCTTTTCGTATTTTAGTTATTGATTTTCTGTTTATCCGCCGTATTTTTCCGTCTGCGCGCGAATAAGCTCTTCATCGGAGAAATAGTCTATCTTCATCGCGCCCTTGACCTCGGAAAGCGTCTTTGCCGCAACTTCACGCGCTTCGTCGCTCCCCTTTTTGAGTATGTTATAAACCTCGGGGATATCACGCTCGTATTCGTGACGGCGAGCGCGTATCGGTTCTAGCATTTCCTGCATTATATTGTTCAGGAATTTCTTGATTTTCACGTCGCCGAGTCCGCCGCGCATATAATGAGCTTTAAGCTCGTCGAGGTTTGCATAATCGGGCAGATATCTTTCAAAATGTTCTGGGCGGGAGAATGCGTCAAGATACGTGAAAACAGTGTTCCCCTCAACGTGTCCCGGATCGCTCACGGCGATATGAGTCGGGTCTGTATACATACTCATAACCTTTGTTTTAACGTCGTCGGGCGAATCGGAAAGATAAATGCAGTTGCCGAGAGATTTTGACATTTTTGCCTTGCCGTCAGTTCCCGGAAGGCGACGGCACGCGTCGCTTGTCGGCAAAAGCGCGTCCGGCTCAACAAGCACGTTTGCATACGTCTGATTGAATTTACGCACTATTTCGCGCGTCTGCTCGATCATCGGAAGCTGATCTTCGCCGACGGGAACTGTCGTCGCTTTGAATGCCGTAATATCGGCTGCCTGCGAGATAGGATACGTGAAGAATCCGACGGGTAGGCTCGTTTCAAAGTTTCGCATCTGGATCTCGGCTTTAACCGTCGGGTTGCGCTGCAAGCGCGAAACGGTAACAAGGTCCATATAGTAAAATGTAAGCTCGCACAGCTCGGAAATCTGCGACTGGATAAGGAGCGTCGACTTTGCGGGATCGAGCCCGCAGGAAAGGTAGTCGAGCGCGACCTCTATGATGTTCTGGCGCACCTTTTCCGGATTGTCTATATTATCTGTCAACGCCTGAGCGTCCGCGATCATTATAAACGTTTTATCATATTCACCCGAGTTCTGAAGTTCAACACGGCGGCGAAGCGAACCGACGTAATGCCCTATGTGAAGCTTTCCTGTCGGTCTGTCGCCTGTAAGAATAATTTTTTTCATATTTCCTCCGCAATAGG
>Ga0307453_100023_pt1 | contig 13273 bp, 13 predicted proteins | sample Goafecreptomycin_20_FD_204472 | JGI IMG/M metagenome (GOLD analysis project Ga0307453, IMG submission 204472) | Metatranscriptome of enriched fungal communities from goat fecal pellet, Isla Vista, California, United States - Xylan, Gen2, Rep 3... ... | reverse complement strand
GTATAATAGGCTCACAAAACACCGCCAAAGGTAAAATCAGGAGGAAATCATGGCACAATTTGAGATAATACACGGTTGCGAGGTATACTCTTACGAGATAAAGAACGACGATATTTACGGCAGCGATATCAACGAACAGATGCTCACGCGTCATCGCCGCTCAAAAGAGATAGACCGTGAGTGCGCGAAGTTTTCTCCCACGGCGGCGCAGGCAAGGCGGCTCGGACGCATTGCGTAATCGGCTTTGATGATCGGTTTTTTCTTCCAAAACGTCTGAATTTTTTGCGTCGCAAATTTGCGGCGCAAAATTTTTACGAAAAAAAGACTGCCAAGCGGCAGTCTTTTATATTCTCGGAACATATCTTAACATCTTTGCGTATCGCTCGCTTTGCGAAAGTACAAGGTCGGCGGGGCTGCCGCGCTCGATATAAATATCGGTAAGCTCGGGGCAGTTGTCAAAGGTGCTTCTGTAAATCTCTTTAAGATTTATCGGCAGGCGCACCTCTTTCAGTTGCGTGCATCCGTAAAACGTCTGCTCGCCGATGCGGCGAACTGAATCGGGAAGTGTAATGTCGCGCAGGCCGCGGCAATCGTAGAACGCTCGGTCGCCGATTTCGTCAAGACCGTTTGAAAGATCGACGCAGAATAGGTGCCTGCACTCGAAAAACGCGTTGCGCTCTATAACGCTGACCGAATCTGAAAGATGCACCATTGAAAGTTGCTCGCACGAGGAAAAAGCGTTTGCGCCGATCCGCTCAACGCCCTCGCGCACAAAAATCTCAAACAGAAACGGGCATTCTGTAAAAGCGCGCGGCTCGATCTCTCTGACCGGAAGTCCCATCGCCTCCGACGGCACCTCGCACCGCGGCTGGAGCCTGTCGCGATAGCCGCTAACAGTTACGTATCCGTCTTTTTTTGTGAATCTCAGCGGATACTTTGACTCGCGCACACGATCGGATAATGCTGAGAAAAATTCTTTAATAACAGACATATCGCCGCCCCCTTTCTTCATTATATATTATAACATATTTTTTCGGTTGTGTCTATATTGCGGCTCGATTTGATAAAAAAAGCTCCCTTTCGGGAGCTTTTTATAATAATTACATACCGCGTTTTATATAGCTTGTGTGAAGCACTTCGTGCGCCTTGTGCGAGCCGGGTGTACCGAAGAACTCGTCGTAAAGTCTCTTTACGCCGGAGTTATCCTGCGATTTTCTGAGGTCGCGGGATGCGTCGTCGTTGTAAAGAACCTTTGCACGAACGGCTCTCAGGTCAACCGAGTTGCGTACGGATGCGGGCTGATAAGGCTGGCCGCCGCCGTTTACACAACCGCCGGGGCACGCCATGATCTCGATGAACTGAACGTCATACTCGCCGCTCTGAACGCCGCGAAGGAGTTTCTTCGCATTCTTTGTGCCGGAAGCGACGGCAACGTTGATCTTCGTTCCGCCAAGATCGTAGGACGCGAACTTGATGCCTTCCGTGCCGCGGACCTCGGGGAAGTCGACCTTCTCGATCTTCTTTCCGAGAACTATCTCAGCCGCATATCTGAGAGCGGCTTCCATAACGCCGCCCGTTGCGCCGAAGATAACGCCCGCACCGGAGGAAATTTCAAACGGTTCGTCGAACTTTTCGTCTTTGAGTGCGCGGAAGTTGATGCCCGCACGCTCGATCATTCTGCCGACCTCGCGCGTTGTTATTGCAACGTCAACGTCGGGAACGCCGCCTGCGTTCTGATCAGGTCTTCCAACCTCGAACTTCTTTGCCGTGCAAGGGATAGCAGATACGAATACGATGTCTTTCGGATCGTAGCCCATCTTCTGTGCGAAGTATGTCTTCATAACCGCGCCGAACATCTGCTGAGGCGATTTGCACGTCGAGAGATTTTCCGTCATCTCGGGGAAGTAATGCTCGCAGTATTTGATCCAACCGGGCGAGCATGATGTGATCATCGGGAGTGTTCCGCCCTTTGTCATTCTTTCAACAAGCTCTGTTGCTTCCTCAACGATAGTAAGGTCTGCCGTGAGGTTCATATCGAATACGCCGTCAAAGCCGAGTCGTTTGAGAGCGGCAACCATCTTGCCTTCGCAGTCTGTTCCCGGTTCGTAGCCGAAGCATTCGCCGATCTGTGCACGAACGGAAGGTGCCGTACAGATGTAAACGTGCTTTGTGGGATCGTCGAGAGCGGCGAATACCTTGTCTGTATCATCTCTCTCGTGAAGCGCACCCGTCGGGCACGCAACGATGCACTGACCGCAGTTTACGCAAGTCGTCGAAGCGAGGTCTTTGTCAAACGACGTGCCGATGACCGTGTCAAAGCCGCGGTTTACGGCGCCGATAACGCCGATGTCCTGCATATTCTTGCAGGCCGCAACGCAACGGCGGCAAAGAACGCACTTGGAATTGTCGCGAATGATTGCGACGGAAGAATCGTCGATGGCTGTCTGCGTCTTTTTGCCGCTGAAGTGATTTTCGTCAACTCCGTAGTCGCGGCAGAGCTTTTGCAGTTCGCAAGTCGTGGAACGAACGCACGACAGGCACTCCTTATTATGATTGGAAAGGAGCAGCTCAAGGTTGAGCTTTCTCGACTTCTTTATCTTTTCGGAATTTGTAACGATGCTCATACCCTCTGTTACGGGATATACGCAAGCGGTTACCATTCTTGCCGGCCCGAGCGAGGGACCGCGCATCTCCTGAACTTCCACAAGGCAAAGACGGCAGGCGCCGATCTCGTTGATGTCCTTGAGGTAGCACAGCGTGGGTATATCGATTTCGGCGGCTTTTGCGGCTTCAAGAACAGTTACGCCCTTGGGAACCTGATAGCTTACGCCGTTGATTTTAATATTAAGCATATCCATTATCGTTTGCTCCTTTCTCAGCTTTTGTAGATGGCCTTGAACTTACACGTTGCGATGCAGGCGCCGCACTTCACGCACTTCGACTGATCTATAACGAGATAAGGAAGCTTCTTGCCTTCTTTGACTACCGCGCCGTCGTTGACGTGTATAGCGTCCGCCGGGCAGCCCTTTGAGCACATCTTGCAGCCAACGCACTTGTTGTCGTCGATAATATACTGCATAAGGTTCTTGCAGACGTGAGCGGGGCACTTCTTGTCCACAACGTGAGCAACGTACTCGTCGCGGAAGAAGCGGAGCGTTGAAAGTACCGGGTTCGGAGCCGTCTGACCAAGACCGCAAAGCGATCCGGACTTGATGTAATTGCAAAGCTCCTCAAGCTTGTCGAGATCTTCAAGCTCGCCGCGGCCGTCTGTGATTTTTTCAAGAGTTTCAAGCAGACGAACGATACCTACGCGGCACGGTGTGCATTTACCGCAGGACTCGTCGACTGTGAATTCAAGGTAGAACTTCGCGATATCGACCATGCAGTTGTCCTCGTCCATGACGATAAGACCGCCGGAACCCATCATACAGCCGATAGCAGTAAGGTTGTCGTAGTCGATAGGCGTGTCGATAAGGTCAGCCGGGATGCAGCCGCCGGACGGGCCGCCTGTCTGAGCGGCTTTGAACTTCTTTCCGTTCGGAACGCCGCCGCCGATTTCCTCGATGATCTCGCGCAGCGTTGTACCCATAGGAACTTCAACAAGTCCCGTGTTGGTGATCTTGCCGCCGAGAGCGAATACCTTTGTGCCTTTGGATTTTTCCGTACCCATGGAAGCATACCAGTCGGCGCCGTTGAGGATGATCTGAGCAACGTTTGCATACGTTTCAACGTTGTTGTTCATCGTCGGCTTGCCGAACAGACCTTTTACAGCCGGGAACGGCGGACGGGGACGCGGCTCGCCGCGGTGTCCCTCAATGGAGGTAAGGAGAGCTGTTTCCTCACCGCATACGAATGCGCCCGCGCCAAGACGGAGAGTGATATCGAAATTGAAATCCGTGCCGAGGATATTTTTGCCGAGAAGGCCCTTTTCATGCGCCTGTTTGATGGCGACCTGAAGTCTGTGTACGGCGATAGGATACTCTGCGCGCACGTAGATGTAGCCCTCGTCGGCGCCGATAGCGTAACCCGCTATCTCCATAGCCTCGATAACTGCGTGAGGATCGCCTTCAAGGATGGAACGGTCCATAAACGCGCCCGGGTCGCCCTCGTCGGCGTTGCAGACAACGTACTTCTTGCCCTTGGGCTGATCTGCGGCAAACTGCCATTTGAGTCCCGTCGGGAAGCCGCCGCCGCCGCGTCCGCGAAGACCGGACTTCTTCATCTCGTCGATGACCTGCTGGGGCTCCATCTCGTTAAGGGCTTTCGCAATAGCGCGATAACCGTCGCGGCCTATGTACTCGTCGATGTTCTCCGGATCGATAAATCCGCAGTTACGAAGAGCAACACGGTGCTGTTTTTTGTAGAACTGAGATTCGGAAAGGGAGGTCGGTTCAACGTTTCCGCTTGCCGTTTTCTCTTTGTGAAGAAGTCTTTCAACTTCTTTGCCGCCGACAAGGTGCTCGTTTACGATCTCGTCAACGTCGTCAACGGATACGTGCGTGTAAAACGTGCCCTCGGGGTAAACTATCATGATCGGGCCATTGGCGCAAAGACCGAAACAACCCGTCTGGATAACTTTTACTTCGTCGGAAATGCCGCGCTCTTCAAGAGCTTTCTGCATAGCGTCGTGAATTTTGACGCTTCCGGAAGACGTACAGCCCGTACCGCCGCAGATAAGAACGTTTCTCTTATGGCCGGCAGATTTGCCCGCGCGGATGTCGAGCGTTTCCTTCACGGACTGCTGTATTGTTGTAAGATTTTCAATGTTCATAAGTACAGATCCTTTCGTGAAGTTTACTTACTGATATTTGCGAATGATGCCGGCAACGTCGGCAGGCGTAAGACGGCCGTAAACGTCGCCGTTTACCGTCATGACGGGAGCAAGACCGCACGCGCCGATGCAGCGTGTGGCTTCAAAGCTGTATTTGCCGTCGCTCGTCGTTTCGCCCGGGTGAAGACCGACTATCTCGGTAACCTTGTCCGCAAGCTGACCGGAACCCTTGACGTAGCAAGCGGTGCCGAGGCAAACCGCGATGGCGATGTCGCCGTCCGGATTGAGCTTGAACTGCGCATAGAACGATGCAACTCCGAAAACCTCAGCCTCCGGAACTTCAAGTCCGAGCGCGACAGTTTTCTGAACTTCCGGCGGGAGATAGCCGTAGATTTCCTGCGCCTTTTGAAGAACGGGAAGAAGGTTGCCCTCTTTGCCCTTGTATTCCTCAATAACGGCGAGGAGCTTTTCCCGCTTTTCTGCCGAGTCATTGAATGTGACCGACGTAAGTTTCTTTTTCATGGAAAACTTCCTCCGTTTATGTATTTTGCGTATCGGCGGCATTGCCGCCGTTCATAGCACAAATATTATTATACACCCGCGCGCGAAAAATTGCTATACTTTTTTTGAATTTTTTTTGCGTTTTCCGCTATATTTTTTCGGAAAAAACGGCAATTTCGTGAAATACGGAAAGTGCCCGTCACTGTTAGCTTTTGCTAACATTTGCGCGGAGCGGCAACCGCCCCGTGGCGCGCACAAAAAAGCTCCCTTTTGCAAGGGAGCCTTCGGCGTTGATTTTTATTATTTTGCCGCAAGATGAAAAGCGAATCCGCCGATCTCGTTTTTGAGGTAGATGACGTTGAGCCTGCCGGCGCTGTCGTATTTTGCCGAGCTTTCGTCAAATTCAAAGCCGAGCTTTTCAAGATAAGCTCTGGCGCGGTCGGGGTTTGACGTTCCGATGGCGATGTGACCGCACGCGCCGCGGAAAGGCGATTTCATGACCTCGACAAGAGTGCCGACAAACGTGGCGCCCGCGCGGTCGTCGGGAAGCAGACCGAGCAAACGGCACAGCTTTTCGGAAACGTTGGCCGCCTCTTTTGCATTGTCGCAGTTGATGCCGACGTGCTTTATTTCAAATCCGAGCATACGGTGCACGGCGTCGGCGGCGCAGCGTGTAATCGAGGTAAAATCGCCGGCGTCGATAAGCGCTTCCTTTGCCATAAAACTTCCGCCGCACGCCGCAACGCACGGAAGCGACAGATATTGCATCATATTGCCCGCGTCGATGCCGCCCGTCGGCATAAAGTGAAGATTTTTGTACGGGGCGCTTACCGCTTTGAGAAAAGCGGCGCCGCCCGACGCTTCGGCGGGGAAGAATTTGACCGTATCAAGCCCCAGCGCCATCGCCTGCTCCATCTCTCCGCACGACGCGCACCCCGGGATGACTGTTACGTTTTTCGATATGCAGTATTTCACCGTGTCGGGATTAAAACCGGGCGAAACGATGAACTTCGCCCCTGCTTCGATCGCCTCGTCCACCTGAGCGCGAGTCAGCACCGTACCCGCGCCGACAAGCATTTGCGGATATTCCTTTGAGATGCGCGATATGGCCTGCGCCGCGGCGCTTGTGCGGAAAGTGACCTCGATCACGTCAAGCCCGCCGTCAAGCAGCGCGCGGGCAAGCGGAAGGGCGTTTTCCGCGTTCTTTATCTTTATCACGGGAACTATCCCGCAAAGGTATATTTTTCTTGTGATATCGTTCATTTCAGCCTCCGAAAAAATAATTGCACCTGAATTATATAATAAAATCTTGCATTTGTAAACAGTTTGTTGTATAATTTACTTAAACGAATTTTTTTGGGACACAATAAAGGAGAACGATATGAAAGAATTTCTCGGTGACGATTTTTTGCTTGACAGCGATCTTGCACAGGTACTGTATCACAACTACGCGGAAACAATGCCGATAATCGACTACCACTGCCACGTAAGCGCCTCGGAGATACTCGAGGACAAGCACTACGAAAACATAACTGAACTGTGGCTCTCGGGCGACCATTACAAATGGCGCGCCATGCGCTCGTGCGGAATAAACGAGCGGCTTATAACGGGGGACGCTTCCGACTACGAGAAATTCGAGGCGTACTGCGCCGCCATTCCTCAGCTTATCGGCAACCCGCTTTACCACTGGTCGCATCTTGAACTCAAAAGGTACTTCGATTACGAAGGGGTTATTTCTCCCGAAACGTGCCGCGAGATATGGGATCTTACAAAAGAAAAACTCGCCGAGGACGATATGGGCGTGCGCGGCATAATCAAAAAGTCAAACGTGGCGCTGCTTTGCACCACCGACGACCCCGCCGACAGTCTTGAATATCACATCAAGCTGCGCGACGTGACCGATTTTGAAACGCAGGTGCTTCCCGCGTTCCGTCCGGACAACGCGATGAAGATCCAGAACGCGGGATTTCGCGATTATATCCTTCGCCTGTCGCGCGTTTGCGGCGTTGAAATACGCGATTTTGCAACGCTATGCGACGTTCTTCTTTCCCGCATAGCATACTTTAATGCGCTCGGCTGCCGCACCGCCGATCACGGTATGGATTTTGAGTATCTGTTTGACGGCTCGCTTTCCGCGGCGCAGGCCGTTTCCATTGCGGACGTTTCGTTCAAGCGCGCCATGGCGGGCGAGCTTATACAGAATGATATGGCGCTCGCTTACCGCTCGGCGCTTATCCGCGTGCTTGCACACGAATACACAAAGCTCGGCTGGGTAATGCAGATACACGCCGGCGTTATAAGAAACCCCAACACCGTCGAGTTCCGCCGCGGCGGCGCCGACATGGGATACGACACGATGGGCACATTTGACATCCGCACCCTTGCGGATATGCTCGACGCGCTCAATTACGAAAATTCTCTTCCAAAAACGGTCATTTACTCCATCAACCCGAATGATAACGCCGCCATAGCGACGCTTATCGGCTCGTTCCAGTTCACAAGCGACGAATCGGAGGGGCTTTGCAACCCGATGAAGATCCAGCACGGCGCGGCTTGGTGGTTCAACGACAACAAGGCCGGCATCACGGCGCAGCTTGAAAACCTCGCAAATCTTTCGGCGCTTTCCAAATTTATCGGAATGCTGACAGACTCGCGCAGCTTTGTTTCATACACGCGTCACGAATATTTCAGACGCATACTTTGCTCCGTTATCGCGGGATACGTCGAGCGCGGCGAATATCCGCTCGACATAGACACGCTCGCGCAGACTGTTTGCGATATATGCTACAACAACGCAAAAGACTACTTCGGCTTTAAGCTCATCTGATACACGAAAGGAAAAAAACACAATGGCAGATACCAAAAATACAAATACATCATCGGAAAACTGCACGCACGATTGCTCAAGCTGCTCTGCAAACTGCTCGTCTCGCGGAGGCGCGCCGCAGTATGAAAAACTCAATCAGTACAGCCACGTCGGACGCGTTATAGGCGTCGTATCCGGCAAGGGAGGCGTCGGCAAGTCCATGGTTTCATCCCTGCTTGCGACAGAGCTTTCCCGCCGCGACGAAAAGGTCGGCATTCTCGACGCCGATATAACAGGCCCGTCTATCCCGAAGGCATTCGGACTCAAAGGCACGTGCAACGCCTCTCCCATGGGCGGCATCGAGCCGATGGAAACGACGACGGGAATTGAGGTTATGAGCATCAACCTTCTGCTCGAGGACGCGACGTCGCCTGTCGTATGGCGCGGCCCCGTTATCGCAGGCGCTGTTAAGCAGTTCTGGACGGACGTCGTCTGGGGCGACGTCGATACGCTTGTCATCGACTGCCCTCCGGGCACGGGGGACGTTCCGCTGACGCTGTTCCAGTCTATCCCGCTTGACGGCATCGTTATCGTAACAAGTCCGCAGGACCTTGTTTCCATGATCGTCGCAAAAGCGGTCAAAATGGCAAAAATGATGAACGTGCCTATCATCGGCATCGTCGAAAATATGAGCTACGTCGTCTGCCCCGACTGCGGCAAAAAGATAGAAGTATTCGGAAACAGCCACGTCGACTCGGTCGCGCTCGACTACGGAATACCCGTTCTTGCAAAGATACCGATAGATTCAAAGCTTACGGCTCTTTGCGACAGAGGAATGACAGAGCTGTTTGAAAACGACTATATCACCGCCGTTGCGGACAGTGTTCAGGCGCTTCCGAAAAAATAAACGGTATGAAGAGCGTTCTTTTTGTCTGCGACCTCAATATCTGCCGCTCGCAGATGGCGCAGGCGATAACAAACGAGGTTTACGGGGGCGACTATATCGCCGATTCGGCGGGACTGTTCACGACGCGGGGACGGCCTATGTCATACGACGCGCGTGCGGCGCTTACAAGGCATGGCTACGATAAAGACAAGCTGCGTATGCAGATATCAAAACCGATAACGCGCGAGCTCGTGTCGAAAAGCGACATCGTCGTCGGCGTAACGTCGGCGCACGCCGAAAAAATAGCGGAGCGCTATCCGGAATTCAAAGACAAAATAACGACGTTCAAGGCGGGCATTTCGGCCCCTGCCGACTACGACGAGAACGCGCACGACGAGTGCTTTTTCGCGCTTTGCCGCGAGATCGAAAAACTGCTTTATCCGGACGGTTCAAAATGGATATCGAAATAAGACGCGCGACGTCGGCTGACCTTTCCGCCGTTTCGTCGCTTTGGCAAAGGTGCTACTCTATCCCGTGGAGCGACGCGGCGATAGAAAACGAAATAAACGACGCGTCATCCGTTTTTCTTGTCGCGATGGCGGGGGGAGCGCTTGTCGGCTACGCACTTATGAAATGTGCGGTCGGCGAAGGGGAGCTGTGCAATATCGCCGTTGAACCGGAACAAAGGCGGCTCGGCGCGGGGCGCGCGCTTGTGAGCGAGCTGCTCTGCGTTGCAAAATCGCTCGGACTCGACGTCGTTATGCTTGAAGTGCGCGCGTCAAACGACGCGGCGATATCGCTGTATGAAAACGCCGGTTTTGAACGCGTCGGAATGAGAAAAAACTACTACCGCGCACCGCGCGAGGACGCATACCTTTACAATTACTATCTTTAAGAAAGACAAATGAAATGAAAATACTCGGATTTGAAAGCTCATGCGACGAAACAAGCGCGGCGGTGCTTGAATTTGACGACAACGGGAAGATCACGGTCTTGTCGAATATCGTTGCGTCGCAAATAGATATACACGCGCGTTTCGGCGGCGTTGTGCCTGAAATTGCAAGCCGCGCACATACGGAGGCAATATCGAAGATCACATACGAAGCGCTTGAAACGGCAAACGCCGCCATCGGCGATATTGACGCTGTCGCCGTAACGGCAAGCCCCGGGCTTATAGGTGCGCTTCTCGTCGGAGTCAACTTCGCAAAATCGCTCGCCTATGCAAATAAAAAGCCGCTTATCGCCGTCAATCACATCAAAGGGCATATTGCGGCAAACTACATAGACCACCCGGAACTCAAACCTCCGTTTCTCGCACTTGTCGCGTCAGGCGGCCATACGTCGCTTATTAAAGCCGACACTTACCGCGATATGACGACGATCGGTGCAACGCGCGACGACGCGCTTGGCGAAGCGTTTGACAAAGTGGCGCGCGTTCTCGGTATGCCGTACCCCGGAGGCGCCGCGATGGATAAGCTGGCGTATGAGGGCAAGCCGAATATCAAATTCCCGTCGGCCGCAATAAAGGACGACACGCTCGATTTTTCATTTTCGGGCATAAAAACGGCGGTGCTGAATCACATCAACTCTTGCTCGCAAAAGGGCGGGGAGCTACCGAGGGCCGATATCGCGGCAAGCTTTGTCGAGGCGGCGGTTTCGTCTGTCGTCATCAAAATGAACGAGGCGCTGGACAAATACCCGGACGTTCACCGCGTTGTGCTTGCGGGCGGCGTTGCGGCAAATTCACACCTTCGTGCGGCGCTTGAAAATCTGTGCAAAAACCGCGGCGTGCAGCTCTATATGCCGGCGCTGAAATACTGCGGCGACAATGCCGCGATGATAGCTTCGGCGGCTTACTTTGAGTACAAAGCGGGCGCGTTTTCGGACGTGTCGCTCAACGCATCGGCCGTGGCGGAAGTGTAAAAGACGTCATTTTAGACAAAAAAATATATGAATTTTCGGCGTTATTTCGCTTGATTTTATTTCATACAACTGTATATTTTTCGCCGTTATCCAATTGAAAAGTTTTCCACATTGAGTGGAAAGAAATTTTGTCGAGCAACGGCAGATTTTGTCAAAATCGGGCAAAAGCAAGGCCAAATCGGGCTTTTATAGTGGAAAACTCTGTTGATAATGTGGAAAAAACAGCGAACGGAAGCGCATATAAATGTGGAAAACTTCATATTAAGGCAGTCGGATACGTTCCATAAATGGAAAATATTTACATCAAGTAACAGACATAGAAAAACAAAGCGAGAGGTGCTTTATGATAAAGCTGAAATACGGCGCGTCGGTAATATCTCTGCCCGGCGCCGTGAAGGATAAAATAAGCGAGGCGGGCGAGGCGGAGCTTCGCGTTCTTGTCGCGCTTTGCGCGGGGAACAGCGAGGGGGAGCTTGCGTCTGTTTGCTCACTCGACGGGGGTGCGGTTTCAAAAGCGCTCTCTTTCTGGCGCGGCGCTGGGATCGTCGATGGCGATGAGGAGCCGATGCAAAAGCGCCGCATAACCCCGAGCGACAGCACATCGCGAGTTTACACGGGGGATGAGATAGCAAAGATACGCGAGAGCGATCCGTCGGTCGACGGACTTATAATAAAGTGCCGCGAAATACTCGGCTCGCACGTGTTCACTCACGCCGAGTCAAGCTCTGTTATATATCTTCGTCAGGGGCTTGGACTTGAACCGGAGTACATAATGCTGCTCTGTTCTCACTACGCGCGCCGCGAGAAGATAACGGTGCGTTTTATCGAAAAAAAGGCGATATCCCTTTACGATGGCGGCATCCGCACCGTCGACGCGCTTGAAGCGTACCTCGACGGCGAAAACAAAAAGCATGACGTCGAATATCTTGTCCGTCGCCTGTTCGGCCTCGGCGAGCGCGCGCTCGTTCCGCGCGAGCGGGAGTACATATCAAATTGGGTAAAATGGGGCATGAGCGAGGAGATGATACGCCGCGCTTATGAAGAAACGATATCGAACACCGAGCGCCCGACGCTCGCATACGCCAACGCGATAATGGACAACTGGCACAAAAGCGGCGTTTCAAACGGCGCAGAAGCCGAAGAAAAGAAAAAAGAATTCAAAGAAAAATCGGGCAAAAAGAGCAAAAAACAGAAAAACGATCCCGGGTTTGATCTTGACGAATTTCTCGATCTTGCCATCGCGCGCGGCGAGAGCAATATCGGAAAATAAAGGAGGAGCGTATGCCTTACAGCAGTGAGAGCGTTACAAAAGTAACGGAACTGTATGCAAAGAAAAAGGTCGCGGCGGAAGTCGCGGCGGAAGTCGAAAAAGCGCAGCTGTATTCCGCTGTGCCGGACGTGAAAAAAATCGACAACAGGCTGTCGTCGATAGGTCTGCGTATTTTCAAAGAGAGCATGCGCGGCGGCGCAGATCTTTGCGGCAGAATAGATAACATCCGCGTGGAAGCCGAGGAGCTTGTTTCGGAGCGAGCAAGGCTTGTTGCCGCCTCGGGATTTGACGCAGATATGGGGGAGCCGAAGTACGATTGTCCGCTATGCAAAGATACCGGATATGACAAAAACGGGAAGATGTGCAAGTGTCTTCACCGTGCGCTTGTCGACGCGGAGTTCAAGAATTCCGGTATGTCGGGCCTTATATCAAAGCAGGATTTTGACAACTTTTCGCTCGACTATTACATCGGCGTCGATCGGACGAAAATGGAAAACAACCTTATTCGCGCAAAAGCTTTTGCCGCGGCCGTTGCCGAAGGGCAGTGCCGCAATATGCTCTTTATGGGCACGACGGGACTCGGCAAAACGCATCTTTCAAGCGGCATCGCAAAGAGCGTGATCGAGAGCGGGTGCAGCGTTATATACGAAAGCGCGCAGAATATGTTTTCTGATTTCAGCTACGAGCGGTTCAACAAAGGCTTTGGCGACAAAACACCGTCAAAAACCGATAAGTACTTCGAGTGCGACTTGCTTATAATCGACGATCTCGGCACGGAGGTATCAAATCAGTTTACGTCAGCCTGCCTGTATAACGTGATCAACACGCGCATCGTGTCTGAAAAAAGTATGCTCATCTCCACAAACGTAAGACGAAACGAGCTTCTCGAACAGTACAACGAAAGGATCGTTTCGCGCCTCATAGGCGAGTTTGAGGTATGCGCCTTTGTCGGCAGGGACGTACGAGGCGAAAAGCCTCGTGTTACAGAAGCCAACACAAGGTTCTAAAATAAGTAAGTCGTGATAAATATAGACGACTCCACAACGAAATATATAGAGAATTATTGAAACAAACAAAGACATATCGTAATGAAAAGATGTATAATTTAAAGCTACC
>Ga0307453_100022_pt1 | contig 13912 bp, 13 predicted proteins | sample Goafecreptomycin_20_FD_204472 | JGI IMG/M metagenome (GOLD analysis project Ga0307453, IMG submission 204472) | Metatranscriptome of enriched fungal communities from goat fecal pellet, Isla Vista, California, United States - Xylan, Gen2, Rep 3... ... | reverse complement strand
GTTACGTCAGAAAACGCAAAAAAAGTATCAAAAAACGCATACTTGTCGCAGTTTTTGCTCTTATTTTTGCGGCGCTGGGGGTGATAATCTTCATCAACCGCAAGCTTGACGCGATAGTCAAAGACGTGGCAAGCGAGCAGATACGCGCGTCGATCTCGCGGACTCTGTCGGACATTTTCAAAAACTACGCTTTCGACGGCGAATATATAAAAGCACAGTATGAGGGCGGTGCCGTAAAGTCGGTCACGACGAACACGACGCTTTTGAACGCTCTTTCATCCCGCGCGCTTTCAGACGTTTCGGCGGCGATCGAGGAAACCCCCGAATACGAGGTCAAAATCTCGCTTTCAAACATATTTGACGACGAGGTCATCCTCGGAAGCGTGCCCATAAGCGTGCGAGCCACCGTCCTTCCGACATACAGCGCAAACGCCGATATACGCTCCGAACTTTCTTCAGCAGGGATAAATCAATCGCACTACAAGCTGTACTTATCGATAAACGTCAATGTAACGGCCGTGCTTTTGATATCGACAGTCGACGTTCACACCGAGTATGAAATATGTATTTGCGATATGCTGATAGTCGGCGATGTGCCGCAGTTTTACGTTTCGGGCGAGTAAACTCCGCTCAGATCAAACGGCGGGATGAAGCTTTCCTTCTGCGTTCCGCCCTCTTGAACAAAGCCGTTGATAATGCCAAATTCCTCAGCCGCGGCAAGCACTTTTTGATATTCATACGTCGTAAGCCTTCGCCGCAACTCAGGGTGCTTTTCGCTTGTCAGAGGCGTGTATTGATTCATTATACTGACATAAATTCCGTCGCCGTGTGAATTATACAGATATTTACATATTTCAATAGCTTCATCGGCGTGCGACGGCAAAACGAGCACGCGGACAATAACGCCTCGTTTCATCATTCCGTCGCTGTCAAAGACCGGTTTTCCTGCGATATTCACCATTTCGCAAAGAGCCTCTTTTGCCACTTCCGGGTAGTTTGGCGCGTTTGAATATCGCTGTGCGGTTTCGGCGCTCATGTATTTGAAATCTGTCAGGAATATGTCGGCGCGTCCGCTGAGCGAGCGCACCGTTTCCGCGCTTTCGTACCCGCCGACGTTCCACACAAACGGAAGATCAAACCCGCGCGCGTGCGCGTCGTCGACGGCTTTTACAATGCTCGGCACAAAGTGGGATGGCGTGACAAGATTTATATTGTGCGCTCCTTTATTTTTAAGCTCATAAAATATTTCCGTCAGCCGCTCGACCGAGATCGCTCCGCCTCCGCGCGAGCGCGATATGTCGTAGTTTTGGCAAAATGAACATTTCAGCGCGCATCCGCAAAAAAAGATTGTCCCGCTGCCGCGCTCGCCCGATATGCACGGTTCTTCCCAAAAGTGCAGTGCGGCGCGGGAGATGCGAATTTCATCGGTTTCGCCGCAGTAGCCGACTTTCTCTTTTCTGTTTATTCCGCATTTGCGCGGGCAGAGCATGCAGTTTTCGTAGGCGCTTGTCATTTCAGCTTTTGCTGGATCTGCCAGATGCTCATAACTGCGCTGTGCGGGAGAATTTTCACTCCAAGCACCTGCATTTTTGCCTTAAATCCCGGCACGATATAGTCTTTTTTCTTCTTCTTCAGCGCGCGCCACGCTTTGTCTACAATGAACGACGGCTCGTACATTGCGACGTATTTTTTCACCACCGCGCCCTTTTTCTTGTCAACCGCACGGTCAAAAAATGCCGTTTTCGTCCAGAACGGGCAAACGGCAAGCACGCGTATGCCCCGCGGCATAAGCTCGCGTGACAGCGCCCTTGAAAAGCTCAGCACAAATGCCTTCGACGCGCCGTAAATGTTGATGTACGGTATCGGCTGGAACGCCGCTACCGACGCGATGTTTATTATCTCGCCGCCCTTTTCCATGTATGGAAGCACCGCCTGAGTAAGCGACACAAGCGCGCGGCAGTTGAGGTCGATCATTCCGAGGTTGTCCTCTTCCGGCGTGTTTTCAAAACTGTCGAATTTCCCGAATCCGCTGCAATTTATCAAAATCTTCACGTTTGGCTTTTCTACGTCAAGCAGCGATTTTATCGTGTCAAACGACGCCGCCGCGGTAAGATCGAGCGACAGCGGACGGACGGGGAATGGTATATCATCCTTCAGCGCCTCAAGCCGTTCCGCGTTTCGCGCTATCGCCCAGACTTCGTCGTACGCGCCGTGGCTTGAAAGAGTGCGCGCAAATTCACGCCCGATGCCGCTTGACGCGCCCGTAATAATCGCAATATTCTTCATTTTATACTCCTGTATAATTATTTTATTCAATTGTATAATATCAAAAAAGCAAGGCGAAGTCTATATTTTTCGCCCTGACTTTTTCAACTCCTCCTCGAATGCTTCGGGATTCTTTTTGTAATAGTCCTGATGATATTCCTCGGCGGGATAAAACGAATCAAACGGTTCAACGCTTATATAAACGCTCTCCCCCGAGCTTTTCTCAAGCTCTGATATTGCTTTCTCCGCCGCTGATTTTTCGCTCTGATCATTATAGTAGACCGCAAGCGTGTACGAGCGTCCGCGGTCGATAAACTGCCCGCCTCCGTCAAACGGATCGACCGAGCGGACAAATATATCGAGGAGCTTTTCGTAGCTTGTTTTCGCCTCGTCGTACGTTATTTCTATCGTTTCGCGGTGGAGCGTCATCTGCGCCTTTACCTGCTCGTATGTTGGCTCGCCTTTGCCGCCCGAATACCCCGCGATGACGCTTTCAACGCCGTTTGTTGATTCAAAAGTCGGCGTTATGCACCAAAAGCAACCGCCGGCAAAATACGCTTTTTTCATTCTACTGCCTCAATATAAAAACTCACGGGGCGGAATCCGTCGTTGCAGGACACCATCGCACTTTTAGGATCTTTCATCCACCCGTCGAAAAAGTTGCCGCCGCCCTTTGCAAGCGCCTGTGCAAATTCACGAATGCTTTTCCACGCTTCAACGCACATACCTTCGGGCATCTCGCCGTGATCGGAGAAAAACACCTGACCGAGCATCACGTCACACTCGTGCTCTATCGGGTTTTCATATTTTTCTATAAGTTCGTCGTGGCGGACTTTATTTACTACTGTGATCTTAATCATAGAAATATTTACATAATTAAATATAAAGTCGGTTTACTTATATTTTTGTCTTGGCTCGTAATGCTCGAATATCACAACGTCAAAATCCGCCTCGGCGCTATCGTCGTGCGCCGTCCACGCGACCTTGACTGCCCCAAGCGCTTCGCAAAAGCGCACGGCGGCAGGCTTTTTTCCTATGCGATAAGAAATGAAATGCGGACGCGCAATGACGTTGAAGAGCAGATTCCCCAGTATGAACCCCGTTGCTTTGTTCATTCCGGCCTCAGCATAGAACCTCGGCGGCTGGGCGAGCTGCCCGCGGAAAATTTTCGGCGCGTGGCGAGAAAACCACGCCACGATCATCGGGTTAAAGCTTTCGATGCACGTTTCTCCGTTGTAGTTTTTAAGGTATTCAAGCGTCTTTTCGCAAAGCTCGGCGTTGCAGTGCCCGTTTTTCAATTCAACTATTATCGGAACGCGCCCGCCGATCACGTCAAGCACTTCCGAAAAAAGCGGTATGCGCTCGTCCGTGTTGCAAAGACGGAGCGTTTCAAGCTCGTCAAAATCTACCTCGTCGACGCGGCGCTCGTCCCCGCAAATGCGGGCGAGAGTATCGTCGTGGAATACCACAACGCGCCCGTCGCGGCTGAGCTGTACGTCAAGTTCAACGCCGTATCCCGCATCTGCGGCGCGGGCAAATGCCGGCAGGGAATTTTCGGGTATGCTCTGATCGGGCGTAAACAGTCCGCGGTGGGCGATGTTGCGCCCGCGGAACGCATCTCCTTTTTTGCCGACGTGCCCGGGTGCGAGAATGACGGGCGGCAGTATTATCGCCACCGCCGCCACAACTATAAGAACAATTATAACAGGCGCCATTTATCAGTCGCCCTCTATCGCTTCAAGCCAGTACGTATTATCCACCTTTTTTGCCTTGATACTCTTGACAAGAATCGAGAATACAATGCAGCTCAGCGCGAATAATATCGTCGAATAAATGGGAAGCGCGCGCCATGCAAGCGACGCTTTGAATACAAGCCCGAGAAGTACCGGTGTTACCGTCTGTGCCGACATACTTGCCGCGTAGTAGTACCCCGTAAACTTGCCGATCTTCTTGTTTGAGCAAAGCTCGACTACCATCGGGAACGAGCAGTTGTGAACAAGCGCCATTCCGAATCCCTTTATTGCCCAGACCGCAAACAGAAGGGCGGGGAACGAGTACTCGCCGTTTGCGCCGACGATATTTCCTGTCGGTGAAACAAAGCACATTGCCGTCATTGCCGCAATCGTTATCGCAAGGCCGCACGTTATCGTCCACTTGCGCCCGATCTTGTCAGCGATAATTCCCGCCGTGGCAAAGCCGGCAATGCTTGCAACGCCGCCGATGATCGTCAAAAGCATTGTTGCGCTCGACGCGGAATTGAGGTAATAAATAACGTAGTTCCCGATGTACGTTCCGATGGCGTTGTCAGCCATAAACCACAAAAATTCGGCTGCGAGGATCGCAAGCAGCATACGGCGGTTCGCCTTTGTCATCGGCGCGTCGTCGACGACGGGATTTTCAATGGCGGCAAGCTTTTCGCCCTCTGCCATTTCGTCTTTCATCTCGTCGGCTATCTTGTTTTCCTTGACTGTTGCGTAAAGCACAAACGCGGAAATGACCATAAGCACGGAAGCCACGATGAACGGTATTTCAATTATCCAGAGCTTGCGCGCGTTGTCCGGTGCGTTTATGTAGTCGGAAAGTTTGAGGAATATACCAAGCACTGTCGCAAACGCGCCGCCGAGATATCCCATTATGTTGATAATGCCGTTTGCCTTTGCGCGAAGGGGCTTTGGCGTGATGTCGGGCATCAGCGCAACGGCGGGGTTGCGGTACATCATCATAAACAGCAACACGACCGCCATCATAACGACCATTCCGGCGATACTGTTGTTGTGGAAGAGAAGCGGTATGAACGGGAACGCGATCGCCGCAACCATCGTACCTGTCAGAATGTACGGCATACGCTTTCCTATCGGAGATTTCGTCTTGTCGGAAAGATTGCCGAATATGGGAAGCAGTATCAGCGCCGCCAGATTGTCGCACGCCATGATAATGCCGACTATCCACTGAACGTTCAGTATTTTTGACGGGTCGCCCGCTTTCAGCTCCGCTGAGGAAATGTTATACATACTCCGCGCGAAGATATCAGTCAAAAACGTCGGGCACCACGAGTCGTAAACCTGCCACAGCAAAAGGATGCCGAAAAAGGCAAATCCGATAAGGAACGTCCGCTTGTAGTTCAGTTTAAGCTTTCCCGGGCTTGTTTTTGTGTTGTCCATGGTTCTTCTCCTTTTATGTAAATTTGTTTATTCTCATTTCAGCAATGCGTAAAGTTTATTCGCTCCATTCAAGATAAAACGAAACTGTCGCGCTCCCCGGTCCCAGCGCTTCGAGAAGATCGCTTTTCGATACGTTGCCGATTCGCGCAAGACGCGTAAAGCTCCACGTGTTCTCGCCGTAATAAACAGTTATTGAATTTCCGTTGTAAAGAATGATATCGCCCGGGGACGTCGTTATTTTAGTGTCGTTTCTCGGAAGCGAATACGGAAGCGACGCCACCTTTTCAAATCCGCCGTAGTCGCTCATATCAAGCGTCAGCGGCTCTGCGCTCAGCTTTTCGATAAGCGCCTTTGCCGAGGAGTTGTCTTCAAGCGTTGCGTAAAATTTCTTTTTTCCCGTGTCGACAACGAGAACCGGCGTCGGCTCGGGCGTTTTTTGTTTTGTTATTTCGCCCGTCCAGTCGAGTATTCCTCCGAATTCATACACGTTTCTATACCCCATTTCATAGAGTTTTTGCGAAGCTTCCTTGCTTCTCCGCCCGCTGCGGCAGTAGACGAGGATTATCTGATCAAAATCAGGCAGCTCCTTCGGCTTTTGCGTCGATATGCTTTCGTTTGGTATGCAGACGGCTCCGGGAATATGTCCCGATTCAAATTCGTCCTGCCTGCGTACGTCGACAACGATATGCCCGTCGTTTTTCTGCATCATTTCCTTCGCCGTTTCCTGCGAAATATGCGTATAGCTCCCGCTTTGCGCCGGGGCCGCTGCTTTTGTTGAAAATATAATGATAAGCACAACGGCGAATATTGCAAGCACAGCCGCGCCGACGATAATAAAGTACTTCATGTTTCGCTCCTCAGTGCTTTGCGGACATTTCAAGCTCGATATTGAAAAATCCGCTGCCAAGGTTGTTTGGAAGTCTTAGACAGTCGTGGACTGTTATTTGCTCGCCTGTATCAAAAGAAAACGTCAGCGTCTTTTCGGATAACGATCTGAAGCTCCTCTCGGGAAGGCCGGCGTATGCGAGCAATCCTTTTGACGTGATGATCGACTTTATATGATCTATCGTTTCGGCGTCGACGGGTTTTTCGCTGTTATATATCGTCGGATCGTTGTATTTTGACGTTTTTACATTCGTTCCCGTGCCGTCGGGATTTATAGTCAGCGTCGCTTTCGTGTAGCCTCCGTCGCGCCTTTCTTCCGAAAAATCGATCTTTTTCAGATTTTCGACGTTTGGAAGCGGTGCTTTTTCGCCCGAAAGTGCGCGTGAGAACAGTCCCACTATCTTCTTGGCGTCCTCATTTTTAAGTACGGGCGAATGATTATCGGAATAGCTGATATTTTCCCCGTTTGCAAATTCAACGTATATGCTTCCGCCGAAATTGCGCGGTAGCCCCGCCGTGCTTGAATGGTAGCCGTTGTTTTTTGCCATATCGCACTCGCGCACAAGCTCGGTTATGGCGGGGAATACGTTATCCTTTATAAGCGCCCATTCGTATTTTGACGGCTCGTCATAATCCTTGTAATTTCTCTTTTCCAAAAATATGAACGTGCCGTTATCGGCTGCCGCCGCAAAAGCGGAAACGTAAATAAGCCTGTCCATATCGGTGTCGTTCATTCCGAATCCAAGCTCAGACTCCGCACAAAACAGCGTCATTTCATCGCACGTTATCTCTTTGGGCGCTTTTGTGTCAAGCGTTGTGTATGTTCCTCCGCAAACGTTGGGTTCCGGCTTTTCCAAAACCACAACGCCGTCGTCCGTTTTCTTTTTCTTTTTGAATAAGTTGAACATAGCGCCCTCCGTTATAATTTATTTTGAGTTTTCTTTTTTCATTTTTTGCCTCGATATAAATTTAAGTCAATCATTCAATTGTTATCAAAACCCAAGGCTTTGGCGTATCAGTATTTGACCTCTTCCGGTATGCATTTTTCAACTTCTTCGCGCGGTATGGAAAGGAATACGTTGACGATCTGCGCGTCAAGCTGCGTTCCCGCAACTTCTTTGATTATTCTTACGGCGTCGTCGTAAGTTTTGGGAGCCTTGTAAGAGCGGCGCATTGTGATCGCGGAGTACGTGTCGGCGACTGAAATGATTTTTGACGCAAGCGGAATTTCTTTTTCGGGTATTTTATAGTATCCGTTTCCGTCGATGCGCTCGTGATGATAGCATATCCAGCTGTCGATGTCGTCAAATGCTTTCAGCGGTTGAAGGAGCTTTACGCCTATCTTCGGATGAGTACGCATTATCTCCCATTCTTCGTCGGTGAGCTTTGCGGGCTTGTTGAGGATCGCCTCGGGAATGCCGAGCTTGCCCACGTCGTGCATAAGCGACGCATATTCAAGGCTTATGGGGTTGATCTCGGCCCTCATGTAACGCGGCATATATTTGTATATCAGCATCGTAAGACGCTGAACGTGCAGACTGTGTCCGTTTAAGTTCGGGTCGCGCGCGTCGATGACGCTTATCAGCACTTTTGCGATATCAAGGCTTCGCGTTTTCACCGTTTCAAGCAGTTTGAACATAAGGATGAGCATTATCGAAACGAATATGCTTCCAAAGAACAGTATCAGCGCCACAACGATGTTCCGCTCTGCGAATATCGCGACGAAAAGATAAGCCAAGAAGAAGAATATCAGAAGAACAAGCCCAGCAGCCCGCCATATTTTGTCGCCCTTGCCGCCGTACGACAAAACGTCATTGGTGCTTTTAAGGAAAATAATGTACCTGATGATGTCGTACAGCATTATAGCCGTTCCCATAATGATAAAAGCCAAAATTAAAGTGTCCATTTTTGCCCTCTTGGTATATAAAAGAATTTATTTTTTCAAATTGATTTCCGCTTATTTGCGATGTTTTTCGATTCCCGACGTAAGATAGAAATGTTCCTTGTCGGCGTACATCATTTCATCCGACGCCTCGATCATTTCGACTATCGTTTTCTCTCCGTTTGCACAGAAGCAGTAACCGATAGAGCAGGTGTATTTTGTTTCGGATATGTTCTTTTTTATGCGCTCGACAAGCTCCTTTATTTCGTCTTCCGACGACTTGCGGCACAAAACCGTAAATTCGTCGCCGCCTATTCGGTAAACTGAATGCTTGCTGTTTTTTGCGCGCATAAAGCACGACGCAAGCGTTTCGATAGCCTCGTCGCCTGCGGCGTGACCTTCGTTATCGTTGATCTTTTTAAGCCCGTTCATATCTATCGAAACAACGCCCGTCACCGTTTTTGCGTCCTTGTCTATCGCCGAGTAAAATGCCTGACGGTTAAGCAGTCCCGTCAGCGCGTCCTTGCTTGTGAGCTGAAGGATCGAAAAGTCGTAATATACAAACAGCGCGATCATTATTGTCGTGCAGAAGATTTTTGAATAGTCTTTTCCGAGAATAAACGGCATAACAAGGCCGGATATAAACGCAAGCGACATAAAAACGATAGGTATTATCTCTGACGACTGCTTGTTGCAGTTGCGGAACAGCGTATAGATAAGCAAAGCGCTGTAAAGACCGACCGCGATGTACGGCAGATACCCGAGCGGGCCGCGCACAAGCGTGTTTGACTCGTCTGTGCTGAAAACGATACCGGTGAAAATCGAAACCACGTTGAATATAGTAAATACTATCGCAGGCGTGAAAACGAACCACCTGACCTTTTTTACAAGGGTGTACAGTATCATCGCCATGATAAAAGGCGTCGCGCTGTATCTTATGGCGGTCAATACTGTCCGAACCTCCCTTGACATCCCCTGGCTGCTCTGGTTGAACTCCGCGAAAACGATAAACGAGAGAAGAAATACCGACGCGATAAGAATATACATACGCCGTTTCATCTTTGTTTCAAGAAAGATCGTTGTTTTCAGAATGATGGCAAAAGCCATCGTTACAAGTATCAAAGCCCAGTTTTCAAGCAAATAAGCTTTAATCATTTTAAGCACCTCGTCGAAAAGTTAAAAGTTATATTATTGACCAAACAAGCGCTCCTATGGGAAATTATCTTCCTTTTTTGTGCGCCTGTTTGTTTTCGTACATCATCTGGTCTGCGCGATGAAATACCGTTTCAAAATCCGGATCATCTGGCGTGTAATCGGCTATTCCGACGGACGCCGAGAAACGAAGCCAAGGATCACGGCTTTCATCTTTTTCGGCTTCTGCAAACTTTTTGTTGATTTCTTCGATCTTCGATAGCCTCTCCCGATAATCACTTTCGGCAGGCACCGCGACAAATTCATCTCCGCCGATGCGATATACGGGGGAATGCTTGAACGTTTCACAAAGTATCTGACAGCACCCGCTGATATACTCGTCGCCCGCGATATGCCCGTATGTGTCGTTAACCTTTTTCAGCATATTTATATCCATAACGACAACGGCAAACTCAGCCGTGCCGTTTTTTATAAGTCCGTCAAGCTCTTTCGTCTTTTCTATGTAAGCCGCTTTATTGCCAACGCCGGTATGTGAATCACGATATGCCTTTTGGCTGATCATGCCGATCTCTTGTTCCTTGCTTTTTACAACGTCCTCAACCATTTCTTTTTCCTTGCGGATCTGCGTGATGCTGTTGATATGGTCGATTATACGGATCTGCATTGATTTTGTTTCTTCATATATATCCCTGATCTCATCGTTTCTTCTTAAATCGGCTTTGATGACTCCGGCTTCTTCGTACGTCAGACCTTCTTCGGGAACAAACCGCTTCATTCCTTCCGTCAGCTTGTTAAGCGGACTGATAACCGTTCTGTGAACGAAGATAACCGCGCCGGCAATAATGAAGATTATTAAAATAACAGTCGTAACGGTGATGGAAACAAGAAAGTCGATTCTGCCTTTCATCACGTCTTCCATGTCCAGATCACAGCCGACGGTGCATACAAGCTCGCCTTCATTATCATATACGGGAGCGTAGGCGGAACAGAGCCATCCCCAGCTTCCGTTTGATATGGTCGGCTCCATCTCGTCGTATGCATCGACGTAAAGAAACTCTTTTTCGCGTTCCTCATAATAACCTGTCTCATATATCGGCACGTCGTCCGCGTCAAGAAGATACATATTATATATGTTTTCGTGATCGCCCCATACCACAATATAGAGATATTTTATATCACTTACGTTGTTTACATAAGTTCTGAGCTTCTCTCGTTCCGTTTCATACTGTGTCAGGAGACCTTTTTCATCAAGGTAATCAATGACTGCCTTTTCATCATCGGATTCTTCCGCGCGATCCCTCAGCTCCTGATACTCCTTTGACAGAACAACGGTTTTTAATTTTTTGAGGTACTCAACATCCGTAAGCGTTGCATAGTTTTTTGCGGAATCGAGCGTGATGCGCTTATAAAACTGCTCCATTTTGCTTGCGTTGATGAAATATGACAGCAAGGCAACGCCAATAGTGGCAAAAAGAACCACTGTCGTCACAAAGAAGTACATCTTTTTACCCAATGTAAACCTGAATTTCAAAGCATTATCCTCCTGAATATATCTTAATGATCACGTCACCCGTGACACGGTATTTGTTTTGTTTGATCAGCCTCTTGTCATCAGCACCACGCACTCAACGTGCCTTGGGACAATAGGGTGAATAAATTGGGCATTATCTACGCTGCCCACACGACCCTCGGCGTCAGGAATATGCCGTTGATCATTTTCACAAAGTCTTTGTCAAAGGCTATACATGGACGGTTGTCACGGTGAAATGATTCGCCATTTCATCATACTGGCAACAACATAATTTGAATCGCGCATAGAATCAGGTTCAGTTGAGAGATCCCCGCACCATGTTATAAACCCGTCCTTTGAAAAAGAAATGGATGAATCGAGCAGTTCGTATTCAACATCTTTAATCTGAAAGTCTTTGATGCCCTCGAAAACCATTTCAATAAGTGTATCATAGATACTCGTAACCATCACTCGAAGTACCAGTTTTGTCTTTTCAGGGTCAATATACATTGGATTGCCCCATGTATAGCCTTGATGTTGATAATCAACTGAGATGATGTATCCATCATGCAAGCCGTTCGCTTCTGCTAAAAAAGCTGCGGCATCTTTCTCATCGGATATTATACGATAATCCATTCATCCGATCCTCCTATGCTATATCTATTACATAATCCATCTAATCTGTAGTCACAACCCGCCTCGAGACATCAGCACCACACACTCAACGTGCCTTGGGACAATAGCGTGAACAAAACGGTGTCTATTTACGTTGTTGTCACGATCGTTGTCGTAAAGTATACGCCGTTGCGCGACGCATGAAAAGCACTTAAAATGATTCCTTTGTTCATTCACGACTGAACCATTTTGACAGTTTCGATATACTCGTTCAGCAAAGCCTCTATAATTTCTTTTTTTGCTTCTGCAGAAAAATAATGGTGACCGCAGTTTGGCAACAAATGGACAATATCCGCCCCTTTTTCCTTGGCGATAGAAGCTGATCGTGGGCTGACAATTTCGTCCCGATCTGCAAAAAAGTATTTGGCATGGACATACGGAAGCTTCATTCGTCTTACACGGCGGATCATACGCAACAACTCCATATAAGGATGCAAACATGAAATATAGGCCAGCGGAGTTTTGGCACTTACGCTATTCGCTTCTTTTGTTGCCAGAACAAAAGGATCGGTCGGTTCTTTCTGAAATGAAAGTATATTGTTTTTCATGTATCGAAAAGTCAGGCGAATTGAAAAAGGGCAACACAGCAATATCATGCCGGAAAATAATCCTGGATTTTTTTGCTCGGCGATTAATCCAAGCAGACATCCCATTGAATGACCGACAAAGATTATTTTGTCGCACTTTAAACGCATATCTGTGGCGGCGTCAATAACTGCTGATAGCCATATGCCCTGATCGCTGTGACGGAACTGCGTTACGCCGGCACCGTGTCCCGGCAGCAAGAGGCAGTTGATAAGCGTATCACCCGGAAGCGTTTCCGTCAGAAAGCGAAACTGTTCCGGCCTTCCCTGTATGCCGTGTACCATGAGCACACCGACTTTGCCGGCAGCCATATCATACACGTTATCTCGTTTTCCTGAATTTATTTGCATAATGCTGATTTGCCCTCTTTCTTAATGTATGGTTTGAACAGCATATGAACAGCCGATATCCAACAGGTTCCCTCTGCTATAAGCGCGTAATCAACACCACGCACTCAACGTGTCCCGTCCTTGGGAACATATCTACCGCCGCGATGTCTTTGAGCTTATACCCTATTTCCGCAAATGCGCGTGCGTCCCTTGCGCCCGTCGCACTGTTGCACGAGATCATAACTATCCTTTCCGGGCGCATCTTTCCGATGGCGTCGTAAACGTCTGCGCCGCAGCCTTTTCGCGGCGGATCGACTATCAGCACGTCTGGGCGGATGCCGCTGTCGGCGAGCATATTTGCCGCCTTGCCCGCGTCGGCACAAATGAACTCCGCGTTTTCGATCCCGTTATTTTTCGCATTCTGTCGCGCGTTTTCAACAGCCGACGGCACTATCTCAACGCCTATAAGCTTTCCCGCGTCCTTCGCCATTGAAAGCCCGATCGTGCCCGTGCCGCAGTAAAGATCGACGAGTGTTTCGCCGCCCGACAGGGAAGCGTATTTTGCCGCGAGGCCGTAGAGCAGCTCCGCGCCGTCGTGGTTGACTTGATAAAACGAATGCGGGGAAATATCAAATTTCATTTTGCAAAGCGTGTCGGTTATGCCGCCTTTTCCCCACAAAACAGAGCTTTTTTCGCCGAGGATGACGTTTGTTTTCTCGGTGTTCTTTATCAGCATCACCGAAACGACGCCCGGGGCCGCCCCGCGCAAAGCGTCTGTAAATTCGTCAGAATGCGGAAGCGCGTCGTCGTTTATCACAAGCGCGACCATGACCTCTCCGCTCCCGACTCCGTGCCGCACGTACAAATGGCGTACAAGTCCCGCGCCGCTCTCCTCGCTGTATGCGGGGATCTTGTATTTGTTCAGAAAGTCCTCCGCCGCGCCGACGATGTCGGCATAAAAATCAGGCTGAAGCGCGCAGGCGCGGCACGGCGCGACTCTGTGCGAGTGCGTGGAGTAAAACCCGAACCGAAGCCGCCCGTCCTTTTGGGTTTCGGCGGGGTACTGCGCTTTGTTGCGGTATCCGTCGGGAGATGACGGCGAGTAAATCTCGATATCCCCCACGTCAAAGCCGCCTATGCGGCGGAAGTTTTCAACTACCCATCCTTTTTTGATCCCGCGCTCGTTTTCGTATTTGATGTGCCTGTAAAGGCACCCGCCGCATCGCGGGAAAACGGGGCAGTCCGGCGATGTTCTCATATCTGAGCTTTTAATTATCTCTTCGATTTTCGCATATCCGAAAGACTTGTCCGCCTTCAGCACACGTGCGCTGACAACGTCGCCGGGGGATGTGCCCGCGACGAAAACGACGTATCCGTCAACGCGGCCGACGCCCGTGCCTTCGGAGGTGAGGTCGGTTATTTCAAGAGTTATAACGTCGTTTTTCTTTATCATTTCGGCATTCTTCCC
>Ga0307453_100021_pt1 | contig 13980 bp, 8 predicted proteins | sample Goafecreptomycin_20_FD_204472 | JGI IMG/M metagenome (GOLD analysis project Ga0307453, IMG submission 204472) | Metatranscriptome of enriched fungal communities from goat fecal pellet, Isla Vista, California, United States - Xylan, Gen2, Rep 3... ... | reverse complement strand
TAAAATCGCCCGGAAATACCGAGCGATAAAATTATTTGAGAAAACTGAGGAATCCGACAACGCCGTATGATGCAAGCGTCATAATAATTCCCGCCAAAAGCACGCCGATAGTGATTGCAAGCATCGACGTTTTGAACTTCGTCCCCGAAAGCGCCGCCAAAAGCGCGCCCGTCCACGCGCCCGTACCCGGTATCGGAATTGCAACAAACAGCATCAGCCCTAAAAAAACGCCCTTTTCAAGCTTGCCCTTGTTTTTTTCCGCTCTCTTTTCAAGCCAGAGCGCAAAGCGCGAAAACGCCTTCGTCGTTTTCATCCATTCGATTATCTTTTTTATAAGCAGCAAAACAAACGGCACGGGCAGAAGATTTCCGGCAATGCTTATAATAAAATTCAGATACCACGGTATTCCGCACGCCGCGCCAAGCGGTATCGAGCCGCGAAGCTCGATTATCGGAAGCACCGAACACAGAAAAACCGCTATTTTGTCACCAAAAGCACTGCCGAACAAATTGACAAAAAAGTTCTTTATAGATTCAGCCATAAAGCTCCCATTTTACATTGAAATATTTATATATTTATATTTATGGATGTTATTTTCAATCGTTGTTTTTTCCTTTTATCACGCGGGAAAGCGGCTTGTAGACAAAAAACGTTATAAGCACGCACAAAATTCCCTTCACAAACGTAAACGGCACGTTGAAGATGAGCAGCGCCTTTATAAGCGTGTCAGCCGCCGGAACGATAGCGCGGTACATACCGATTATCGCGTCCATCGGCATAAAGTTCGTGTAAAAAGGATACGTTATGAAGTAATTGACCGGAACGCTCACCGCCGCCGCGAAAAGTGCGCCCGCAAGCGAGCCGATGACGGCGCCGCCGCGCGTCTTTTTCTTCTTGTAGATCAGTCCCGCGGGGAAAACGAGCAGCGCGCCGATGATGAAGTTTGCCAGCTCCCCGACGCCGCTTGTCTGCGTAAACGGCAAGTGTATAACGTTTTTCAGCAGTTCGACAAGCACGCCCCAAAGCGGCCCGAGCGAGAACGACGTTATGACGGCGGGCAGATCGGAAAAATCAAATTTCAGAAACGACGGCACGATCGGCACGGAAAATTCAAGAAACATCAGCACCGCCGCCACCGCTGACATTATGCCCGTAACTGTAATTTTTCGTATGTTTTTTATATTATTCTTCATTTTTCACCTCAAAAATTCAAAATTTTCAAGGGGAAAGAAAAATCCCCGCGCAAACGGGGAGCAATTTTCATTCTTTTCCCTTCCGGACTTTACCGTCGGTTCAGGAATTTCACCTGATCGGCTCTCGCTCGTGGACTTTACCACCGGTATGGAATTTCACCATTCCCCAAAGATATGTATATTATTTTGTCTTGATAAAAATGCTATTGTTCGGGGCGGCAAGCCGCCCCGAACAATAAAGATCGGAATTATTCGATGATCTCTGCAACGATGCCGGAACCAACTGTTCTGCCACCCTCACGGATAGCGAACGTAAGGCTCTTTTCCATAGCGATCGGGCTGATAAGCTCGACTGTCATGTCAACGTTGTCGCCCGGGCGGCACATTTCAACGCCCTCAGGAAGGTTGATAACGCCGGTAACGTCAGTTGTTCTGAAATAGAACTGCGGGCGGTAGCCGGAGAAGAACGGCTTTGAACGGCCGCCTTCTTTTTCCGTAAGAACGTAAACCTGTCCTACGAATTTCGTGTGAGGATGAACGGAACCGGGTTTGCAAACAACCTGTCCACGCTCGATCTCGTTCTTAGCAACGCCACGGAGAAGTACGCCGATGTTATCGCCGGCCTCTGCCTGGTCAAGAAGCTTGTGGAACATCTCAACGCCTGTAACGACGGATTTTCTTCTCTCTTCCGTAAGGCCGAGGATCTCAACTTCGTCGCTTACCTTAACTGTACCGCGCTCAACTCTACCTGTAGCGACCGTGCCACGGCCGGAGATCGAGAATACGTCCTCGACAGGCATAAGGAACGGAAGGTCAGCTTTTCTTTCAGGAGTCGGGATATAGTTGTCAACAGCGTCCATGAGTTCGAGGATGGACTTGTAAACGGGATCGTTGATATCGGTGGATGTGGATTCAAGCGCTTCTCTTGCGGAGCCGCGGATTATCGGTACATCGTCACCGGGGAAGTTGTACTGGTTAAGAAGGTCGCGAACGTCCATCTCAACGAGTTCAAGAAGCTCTTCGTCATCTACGAGGTCGCATTTGTTGAGGTAAACTACCATTGCAGGAACGCCTACCTGGTGAGCAAGCAGAACGTGCTCACGTGTCTGCTGCAGAGGACCGTCGGAAGCTGCAACAACGAGGATAGCGCCGTCCATCTGAGCGGCACCCGTGATCATGTTCTTGACATAGTCAGCGTGTCCCGGGCAGTCAACGTGTGCGTAGTGGCGTTTAGCCGTCTCGTACTCAACGTGTCTTGTGTTGATTGTGATACCTCTTGCCTTCTCTTCGGGAGCATTGTCGATCTGGTCATAAGCCAGGAATTCGTTTTTGCCGTTCTGGAGAGCAAGAGTTTTTGTGATAGCGGCGGTAAGAGTTGTCTTGCCGTGGTCAACGTGGCCGATAGTACCAATGTTGACGTGGGGTTTGGTTCTTTCGAATTTTTCCTTTGCCATTGTAAAATCCTCCTTGATTTGCAGAATACTGCTATTTTAATTTTTTTAATTCGATACTTTGCGTCCGGAAATAATTTCATCGGCGATATTCTTCGGCACCTGAGCGAAGTGGCTCGGTTCCATTGAATAAAGCCCGCGTCCCTGCGTCTTTGAACGGAGGTCCGTCGCATATCCGAACATATTTGAAAGCGGAACGGTAGATGTTATCTGCGTTGCGCCGTTTTGCGGTTCCATCGATGTGATGTTGCCGCGGCGGGAGTTGAGATCTCCGATAACGTCGCCGAGGTAGTCGTCGGGCGTAATTACGATGACCTTCATGATCGGCTCCGTAAGTACCGGCGAGGCTTTTCTCATGGCATTCTTGAAGGCCATCGAGCCCGCGATCTTGAATGCCATTTCAGACGAGTCAACCTCGTGGTAAGAGCCGCCCGTGAGCGTTACTTTTACGTCCACTACGTTGTATCCGGCGAGAACGCCGGCCTGCATAGCCCCCTGTATTCCCGCGTCTACCGCAGGGATATACTCCTTGGGAACTTCACCTCCGACAACCTTACTGATAAACTCATATCCCTTGCCCGGCTCGTTAGGTTCGATCGTGATCTTGACGTGACCGTACTGTCCCTTACCGCCGGACTGACGTGCATACTTGCAGTCTTCATCAGCCGATTTGGTTATTGTTTCTTTGTAGGAAACCTGAGGTTTACCTACGTTAGCCTCTACCTTGAATTCGCGCAGAAGTCTGTCAACGATGATCTCAAGATGAAGCTCACCCATTCCGGCGATGATCGTCTGCCCCGTTTCTTCGTCGGTATAGGTTCTGAATGTCGGGTCTTCCTCCGCAAGCTTTGCGAGGGCAATACCCATTTTCTCCTGGCCTGCTTTTGTCTTCGGTTCGATAGCGACCTTGATAACAGGCTCGGGGAATTCCATTGATTCAAGGAGTATCGGGTGCCGCTCATCGCAGAGCGTGTCGCCTGTTGTGGTATTTTTCGTACCGACTATGGCGGCGATGTCGCCCGCGTAGCAAGCGTCGATATCCTTGCGTTCATTTGCGTGCATCTGAAGGATCCTGCCGAAGCGCTCGCGCGTCTTTTTTTCGACGTTGAGCGCCGTTTCACCGGCCTGAATGGAGCCCGAATATACGCGGAAGAAGCAGAGCTTTCCGACGTAGGGGTCCGTCATGATCTTGAATGCAAGCGCTGCAAACGGCGCGTCGTCGCTGGAAGGTCTTTCTTCCTCCTGCTCGGTGTTCGGATTTATTCCCTTTATGTGAGGAACGTCCGTCGGCGCGGGCATATAATCGACGATGGCGTCAAGCAGTTTCTGAACGCCTTTGTTTCTGTAAGACGTCCCGCATACGACGGGAACGACTTTATTGGATATGGTCTCCGCACGAAGCGCGCGCTTGATCTCCGGAACGGTGATCTCGTCGCCGTTGCAGAACTTTTCAAACAGCTCCTCGTCAGACTCGGCAATTGCCTCTATCATGTTCTGACGGTACTCGTTTGCAAGCTCGACCATATCATCGGGTATCGGCTCAACACGAACGTCCTTGCCCAGATCGTCGTAATAAACGTCGGCCTCCATATTTACAAGGTCGATAATTCCGCGGAACGTATCTTCCTTGCCTATGGGGAGCTGGATCGGGACGGGATTTGCTTTGAGGCGATCCTTGATCATTTTTACAACACGGTAGAAATCGGCGCCGTTGATATCCATTTTGTTGACGTAGCACATTCTCGGCACGCCATACTTGTCCGCCTGACGCCAAACAGTCTCCGACTGCGGCTCAACGCCGCCCTTTGCACAAAGCACCGTTACCGATCCATCAAGAACTCTGAGCGAGCGCTCGACCTCGACTGTGAAGTCAACGTGTCCCGGTGTGTCGATGATGTTTATTCTGTTTCCTTTCCAGAAACAAGTCGTTGCGGCGGAGGTTATCGTGATACCTCTCTCCTGCTCCTGCTCCATCCAGTCCATTGTGGCTGCGCCGTCGTGGACCTCGCCGAGCTTGTGAGTTTTACCCGTGTAATAAAGTATTCTTTCGGTTGTTGTGGTTTTGCCGGCGTCGATGTGAGCCATGATACCAATATTTCTTGTATTTTCAAGAGTATACTCTCTTGGCATAAATTAGCTCCTTACTTGTTAGAATTTGCTTTAATTTGATATTTCGCTGATAGCAACTCCAATCGGCAAAACGATCAATACCTGTAGTGTGCAAAAGCTCTGTTTGCTTCTGCCATTCTGTGCGTTTCTTCTTTTTTCTTGACTGCTGCGCCGGTATTTGCGAGTGCATCCGTAATTTCGCCGGCGAGTCTCTGAGCCATTGTTCTCTCAGAGCGCTTTCTTGCAAAGCCGATGAGCCAACGCAGACCGAGAGTCTGTCTTCTCTCGGGGCGTACCTCCATCGGTACCTGGTAAGTCGAACCGCCTACACGGCGAGCTTTGACTTCAAGTACGGGCATGATGTTTTCAAGAGCTTCCGTGAAAGCCTCGAGTGCGTCTTTACCCGACTTCTGTGCAACTGTTTCAAAAGCGTCATAGACGATCTTCTGGGCAACGCCCTTTTTGCCGTCTTCCATTACGTTGTTGATAAGCTTTGTTACGAGCTTAGAATTATACATAGGATCCGGCAGAACGTCTCTTTTTGAAATCTGACCTCTTCTTGGCACTGTACTTCCCTCCTTCATTAATATTCATGAAATCTCAGGTACTCGAAAGTTTCCTCCCGTTGTGCGCTTTTACTTTTTGGTTACATTTTATTTATCCAAAACAAAAAGCACATACGATAAGTTCTTTTCTTAATAACCTTTTTTGGCCGGTATTACTTTGCGGCCTTCTTACCGCGCTTAGCGCCGTAAAGCGAACGTCCCTGTTTGCGGTTTGCAACACCCTGTGCGTCAAGTGTACCGCGGATTATGTGGTAACGTACGCCAGGCAGGTCACGGACTCTTCCTCCGCGGATAAGCACAACGCTGTGTTCCTGAAGGTTATGTCCGATGCCGGGGATGTAGCAAGTAGCCTCAAGACCGTTTGTAAGACGAACACGGGCGATTTTACGAAGAGCCGAGTTAGGTTTCTTCGGCGTCGTCGTAGTTACCTTCGTGCAAACGCCTCTCTTTTGCGGAGAAGCCTGATCGGTGTCGCTCTTTTTGATGGAGTTGTAACCTTTCTGAAGCACGGGCGCCTTTGACTTGTATTCGCGTTTTTCACGACCAAGACGGACGAGCTGGTTAAATGTTGGCATTTTGTTCCTCCTTTCCCGATAAATAAAATGTTTATTTTTTACACATCCGGGATGCACCCCGAAGATTGTAAACTTAGATCATTTCAGCGCAACGCACGCCGCGCATTTTACGTCAATGCCGCACATCTGTCCGAGTTCGGCGAGCGTATGAGTCCCGTCAAGCTCCACGTCATATTCGCGGCAGAGATCACTGATTACACCTGTGACTTTTTCATCGGCGTCAGACGCGATATACGCCTTTTTGACCGCCGAGGATCTGATTAGTTTTTTCGATTGAGTTACGCCCGCAACATATATGTCGGGCACGCTACTGTCAGGTGACATTATAACGATTATTCCTTTCGTTTTTGTGATGAGGCATTTATTGCATACCTACATAGCTTAAATAATACCATAAAAAAGGCAAGATGTCAACAAGATTTTTTCAATTATTTCCGATTTTTTTCGATATTTTTTGCGTTTTGTCGAAAATGACAAGACCCGCCGCAAAAGTGCGGCGGGTTTTGATTATTTTAACCTGCGATCATCTCGTCGTCGTTATCGTTTGTCTCCGTTTTTACAACTTCGACGTCGCGGTAAACCTGAAGTCCAGTACCTGCGGGGATAAGCTTACCGATGATAACGTTTTCTTTAAGTCCGACAAGGTGGTCTACCTTGCCCTTGATAGCGGCTTCGGTGAGGACTTTCGTCGTTTCCTGGAAGGACGCTGCCGAGAGGAACGACTCCGTTTGAAGCGCTGCCTTTGTGATACCGAGCAGAAGCGGAGTTGCCGTTGCGGGGCGGACGGTTCTGTTGCCCGCGGCGATGGCGTCCTCGATCTTCTTGTTCTCGTCGTTGAATTCCGTAACGTCGACAACGCTGCCGATAAGCATGTCTGTGTCGCCGCTGTCGTCAATGCGGACTTTGCGCGTCATCTGACGTGCGATGACCTCGATGTGCTTGTCGTTGATGCCGATATCCTGGCTGCGGTAAACGCGCTGTACCTCTTTGATAAGGTATTCGTATGCCGCGTCGATGCCGTTTACGCGGGAAATGTCAGCCGGGGCGAAGTTACCCTCTGTGATAGGATCGCCGCGCGTGATATATCCGCCGTCCTCGACGAGTATCTTTACGCCGTACGGGATAGGATAAACTATCTCGTCGCCCGTTTCGCTCGACGTGATTATAACGTTGCGCGCGCGCTTTGTTTCCGCGATCTTGACAAAGCCCGTCGTATCCGCGATCGTTGCCGTCTTCTTTGGGTGGCGAGCCTCGAACAACTCCTCGACTCTCGGAAGACCTTGCGTGATATCCGAACCTGCGATACCGCCGGTGTGGAACGTTCTCATCGTAAGCTGAGTACCCGGCTCACCGATGGACTGCGCAGCGATGATACCGACGGACTCGCCGACGCTTACTATCTTCGACGTTGCAAGGTCGACGCCGTAGCAATGAGCGCATACGCCGCGACGGCACTTACATTTGAGGATCGAGCGGACGTGTACGCGCTCGATGCCCGCCGCGATGATAGCCGACGTCTGATCGATGGAGATCATTTCGCCGTTCTTGACGATGACCTCGTGCGTTTCGGGATTTATAACGTCGCCGATAGCGAAGCGTCCCGTAAGACGATCCGCAAGCGGTTCGATCATTTCGTTGCCGTCCTTGATGTCGGAAACCCAAATACCATCTGTCGTTCCGCAGTCAACTTCGTTTACGATGACCTCCTGCGATACGTCGACAAGGCGGCGCGTAAGGTAACCGGAGTCAGCCGTTTTAAGAGCCGTGTCGGAAAGCGATTTACGCGAGCCGCGCGCACCGATGAAGTACTCGAGTACGTTAAGGCCTTCGCGGAAGTTCGATCTGATCGGAATTTCCATCGTTTTACCGGATGTCGAGAACATAAGTCCGCGCATACCGGCGAGCTGTCTCATCTGCGCCATTGAACCGCGGGCGCCGGAGTCGCTCATCATCTTGATCGGGTTGTATCTGTTAAGGCATTCCTGAAGCGCGTCGGTAACGTCCTTTGTCGTCTGTTCCCAAACGGAAATGACAGCCTTGTAGCGCTCTTCATCGGAAAGCAGACCGCGGCGGAAGTCTTTTGCGATCTTCTCTACCTTGCGCTGCGCTTCTTCAAGAAGCACGGGCTTTTCAGCCGGCACCGTCATATCGCTTACCGATATGGAAATGGAAGCCTTTGTCGAATATTTGTAGCCGTTTTCCTTGATGGCGTCAAGCACTTCGGCGGTTACCATCGGGCCGTGTTTCTTTATCGTGCGGTCGACGATCTGACCGAGCTGCTTTTTGGCCGTTGTGAACATGATCTCAAGGTCGAGCAGCTTTGACGGGTCGCTTCTGTCGACAAATCCGAGGTCCTGCGGGATAGGCTTATTGAATATAAGGCGGCCGAGAGTTGCGTCGATGATGCCCGTGTGGACAACGCCGTCGATCTCCTTTGATACGCGCACCTTGATCGGCGCGTGCAGGCCGAGAACGCCGTTCTCGTATGCCATCATAGCCTCGTCGAAGTCGCGGAATACGCTTCCCTCGCCGGGTTCGCCCGCGCGGTCGATGGTGAGGTAGTATGAGCCGAGCACCATGTCCTGCGACGGAACCGTTACGGCTTTACCGTCAACGGGTTTTAAGAAGTTGTTGGCGGAAAGCATAAGGAATCTCGCCTCTGCCTGCGCCTCGGACGAAAGCGGAACGTGGATCGGCATCTGGTCGCCGTCGAAGTCCGCGTTGAACGCCGCGCAAACGAGCGGGTGGAGTTTTATGGCTCTGCCCTCGACAAGCACAGGCTCAAACGCCTGGATCGAAAGGCGGTGAAGCGTCGGCGCACGGTTGAGCAGCACGGGGTGATCCTTGATGACGTTTTCAAGTGCGTCCCAGACCTCCGGGCTTGCCTTTTCGACCTTTTTCTTTGCGTCTTTGATGTTGGACGCGTTCTGCGTTTCAACAAGGCGCTTCATAACGAAAGGCTTGAACAGCTCAAGCGCCATTTCCTTCGGAAGACCGCACTGATATATTTTCAGCGACGGGCCGACGACGATAACCGAACGTCCCGAATAGTCAACGCGCTTGCCGAGCAGGTTCTGACGGAAACGTCCCTGCTTGCCGCGAAGCATCTCGGAAAGCGATTTCAGCGTTCTGTTGGACGAGCCGATAACGGGCTTTCCGCGGCGACCGTTGTCGATAAGCGCGTCAACCGCTTCCTGAAGCATACGCTTCTCGTTGCGAACGATTATCTCCGGTCCGTGAAGCTCGATAAGCTTTTTAAGTCTGTTGTTTCTGTTTATAACTCTGCGATAAAGGTCGTTGAGGTCGGACGTGGCGTATCTGCCGCCGTCAAGCGGTACCATAGGACGAATATCCGGCGGAATGACCGGTATAACGTCGAGTATCATCCACTCTGGCTTGTTTCCGGATTTACGGAACGCCTCGACGATCTCAAGTCTTTTGATAATGCGGATCTTTTTCTGTCCCGACGCGCGCGAAAGCTCGTCTTTGAGTTCGGCGGAGAGCTTTTCGATGTCTATTTCGGAAAGAAGCTGCTTTATAGCCTCGGCGCCCATGCCGACTTTGAAATCGTCCTCGTATTTTTCATACATATCGTTGTACTCGCGCTCCGAGAGAAGCTGCATTTTTTCAAGCGGCGTTGAACCCGGATCGAGCACGATATACTGCATGAAGTAAAGTACTCTTTCAAGCGCGCGGGGCGTGATGTCAAGAAGAAGTCCCATCTTCGAGGGGATGGCTTTGAAGTACCAGATGTGGCTTACGGGAGCCGCAAGCTCGATGTGTCCCATGCGCTCGCGGCGCACTTTCTTCGTCGTAACTTCAACGCCGCACTTTTCGCAGACTTTGCCCTTGTAGCGCACGCGTTTGTACTTTCCGCAAAGACATTCCCAGTCCTTCGTAGGCCCGAATATCTTTTCGCAGAACAGGCCGTCGCGCTCCGGACGGAGCGTGCGGTAGTTGATGGTCTCGGGCTTTGTTACCTCGCCGCTCGACCAACTTCTTATCATTTCGGGAGAAGCCAGACCGATCTTTATGGAATCAAAAGAATTTCTAACCATTTTTCTCTCCCCTTTCGTTATTCATCATATTCGTCGTCGGCGCCCTCGTCGAACTCTTCGCCGAACATATCGTCGTCAAGCATATCGTCGTTTTCAAGGTCCTCGACGTCGCCGAATGTCATTTCGTTTTCGTCGCCCTCGCTCTCGACCGTCTTGCCTATATCATCGTCGGATACGTATCTCGGCGCCATTTCATCTTCAAGCTCGCTGAGCTGAGAAAGTTCGATCTCCTCGCCGTTTTCGTCAAGCACTCTTATATCGAGCGCAAGCGACTGCAGCTCTTTTACAAGTACGCGGAAAGATTCCGGTATGCCCGGCTGAGGTATGTTCTGACCTTTGACGATAGCCTCGTAAGCCTTCACACGTCCCGTGACGTCGTCCGACTTGACTGTCAGTATCTCCTGCAGTGTATAAGCCGCGCCGTAAGCTTCAAGCGCCCAGACCTCCATCTCGCCGAAACGCTGACCGCCGAACTGAGCTTTACCGCCCAGAGGCTGCTGCGTGACGAGGGAGTACGGACCTGTGCTTCTCGCGTGGATCTTATCGTCAACGAGGTGGTGGAGCTTGAGGTAGTACATTATGCCGACTGTAACGGGGTTGTCAAACGGCTCGCCCGTTCTGCCGTCGTAAAGGATGCGCTTGCCGTCGACTGTTTTGAGTCGTTTTTCGCGGATAAGCTCGTCAAGCCACGGCTTGTCTGTAAGCTTTTCCGTCGGAACGGGAACGTAAACGGACTTGCCGTCCTCGTTCTTTTCTTCATACAGCGTCTTGCCGGAAAGGACTTCGTTGGGGAGTATCTCGCGGTACAGTCCCGCCTCTGTCATAGCTTCCGTAATGTCGCTCTCTTTCGCGCCGTCGAATGCAGGCGTCATGACCTTGAATCCGAGCGTCTTTGCCGCGATGCCGAGGTGGACCTCAAGCACCTGACCGATGTTCATTCGGGAAGGAACGCCCAGCGGGTTAAGCACTATGTCAAGCGGCGTGCCGTCTGCAAGGAACGGCATGTCTTCCGGCGGGAGAATTCTCGAAACGACACCCTTGTTACCGTGGCGTCCCGCCATTTTATCGCCCACGGAGATCTTTCTCTTCTGCGCGATGTAAATTTTTACCGTCTTGTTGACGCCCGGAGGCAGCTCGTCGCCGTTCTCACGCGTGAACACGCGGATGTCGACGATGATACCCGACTCGCCGTTCTTGACGCGCAGGGACGTATCTCTTACTTCCCTTGCCTTTTCGCCGAAGATGGCGCGAAGCAGTCTTTCCTCGGGGGTAAGCTCCGTTTCGCCCTTTGGCGTGACCTTGCCTACAAGGATGTCGCCGTTATGCACTTCCGTGCCCTTGCGGACGATACCGTCGGAATCGAGGTCTTTGAGCATTTCGTCGCTGCTGTTGGGCACCTCGCGCGTGATCTCCTCCGGCCCGAGCTTCGTTTCGCGCGCGTCGATGGAGTATTCTTCGATATGGATAGACGTGTACGTGTCGTTGCGTACAAGCTTTTCGTTGAGCAGTACGGCGTCCTCGTAGTTGTAGCCTTCCCACGTCATAAAGCCGATGAGAGCGTTCTTGCCGAGCGCGATCTCGCCGTTTGCGGTTGCCGGGCCGTCAGCTATAACGTCGCCCTTTTCAACTCTTTCACCCGCGTTTACTATCGGGCGCTGATTTATGCACGTGCTCTGGTTGGAGCGTTTGAATTTTGTAAGGTAATATGCGTCTTTCTGACCGTTGTCGCGCACGATTATGATGGAGTCGGCGTCTACTCTTTCAACGTATCCGCTCTCTTTTGCGAGAACGCACACGCCGGAGTCAACGGCTGTTTTATACTCCATACCCGTACCGACGATAGGCGACTCCGTCGTCATAAGCGGCACTGCCTGCTTCTGCATGTTGGAGCCCATCAGCGCGCGGGCGTTGTCGTCGTTTTCAAGGAACGGAATGAATCCCGTTGCGACTGAAATGACCATCTTCGGCGAAACGTCGATATAGTCGGCTTTTGAAGCCTCGACCTCGATGATCTCCGCACGGTCGCGCGCGGCTACCTTTTTATTTACAAAATGACCGTTTTCGTCGATAGGCTCGTTTGCCTGCGCGATGATGAAGTTATCCTCCATATCGGCGGTCATATACTCAACGATGTCGGTAACTTTGCCCGTTTCCTTATCTATCTTGCGATAGGGCGCCTCGATAAAGCCGTAGTCGTTTATCTTTGCGTAGGAAGCGAGGTAGGAAATAAGACCGATGTTCGGGCCTTCAGGCGTTTCGATCGGGCATATACGTCCGTAGTGCGTATAGTGAACGTCGCGCACGTCAAACGACGCGCGATCTCTCGAAAGACCGCCCGGGCCGAGCGCGGAAAGACGACGCTTGTGCGTAAGCTCCGCAAGCGGGTTGTTCTGATCGAGGAACGATGAAAGCGGGGATGATCCGAAGAACTCGCGGATAGCCGCCGTTACCGGTCTTATATTGATAAGTCCCTGCGGCGTCAGCGATTCGGGGTCCTGGATCGTCATGCGCTCTTTGATATTTTTATCCATACGGGAGAAGCCGATGCGAAGCTGGTTCTGGATAAGCTCGCCTACGGCGCGGATACGTCTGTTCCCGAGGTGGTCAATGTCGTCCGTCGTGCCGATGTCGTGCGACAGGCAGATGAGGTAGTTGATCGACGCAAAAATATCGTCCTTTGTGATGTGACGCGGCGAAAGCTCCGCGGCTTTGTCCTTTGCGGCTTTCTTTACCGCTTCAAGATCGCCGTCAGCTTCTTCAAGCATTGAAAGAAGCATACCGAGCTTGACGTGCTCGTTTATGCCGACTTCGGTAAGGTCGATGCCAAGCACTTTCTTGGGGTCCACCATCCCGTTGCCGAACACTTTTATTTCCTTGCCGTCGCCGATGTCGACGTACGCCTCGTTGACGCCCGCGTCCTCGATGCTCATCGCTTCCGCGAAAGTAAGCGTCTTGCCCGCCTCAAAGAGCATTTCGCCCGTGATGGGGCTGATAACGTTGCGGCTGAGCGTCTTGCCGCTGAGTCGCTTGCCGAGAGCGACCTTTTTGTCAAATTTGTATCTGCCGACGGCCCCGATGTCGTAGCGCTTGGGGTCGAAGAACATATTGTTGAGAAGTATCTGCGCGCTCTCAACGATAGCCGGCTCGCCGGGGCGGAGCTTTCTGTATATCTCTTTGAGAGATTCTTCATAAGCCGTCGTTCCGTTTTTGTCAGCCTCGGCCTGCATACCGTCTTTTTCAAGCGTTGCTTTGATCTTCACGTCGTCGCCGAAGACTTCCATAACGCCTGTTGCGGTCGATGCGCTCTCGTCAAGCGCACGGATAAGCACCGTTACGGGTATCTTGCGGTTTTTGTCGATACGGACGTAGAAGATGTCGTTGATATCCGTTTCGTATTCAAGCCATGCGCCGCGGTACGGGATGACCTGAGAAGTAAGTATGCCCTTGCCCGATTTGTCGATAGCCGCGGCATAGTACATACCCGGCGAGCGGACAAGCTGCGATACCACGGCGCGCTCTGCGCCGTTGATGATGAACGTTCCGACGTCGGTCATAAGCGGAAGGTCGCCCATGTAAACGTCGTGCTGCTGCATTTCGCCCGTTTCCCTGTTTGTAAGCCTTACGGTAACGCGGAACGGAACGGAATAGTTCACGCTGCGCGCCTTGCACTCTTCCACCGAATACTTCGGCTCAGCGTCGAGCGAAAAGTCGACAAATTCAACGACGAGCTTGTCTGAATAGTCGACGATCGGCGATACGTCGCGAAGCACTTCCATAATACCCTTGTCGAGCAGCCATTTGTACGACTTTTTCTGGATCTCGAGAAGGTTCGGCATCTCCAGGATCTCGTCGATCTTGGCGAAGCTCATTCTGACGTTCTTGCCGACCTGCTTTGGTTTGATTCTCAATACAATCACTCCATTTCTTTTTGTTTCATGATCATTTGCGAACACTATATTCATCCCAAAACGTCTGCCGTGCATCGCCGTTTTAACTATGTTAAAGGCGCAAAAAGGCAACATTTTGAG
>Ga0307453_100020_pt1 | contig 14001 bp, 10 predicted proteins | sample Goafecreptomycin_20_FD_204472 | JGI IMG/M metagenome (GOLD analysis project Ga0307453, IMG submission 204472) | Metatranscriptome of enriched fungal communities from goat fecal pellet, Isla Vista, California, United States - Xylan, Gen2, Rep 3... ... | reverse complement strand
AGCAAACATGGAAAAACTTGCATTACTCGGCGGACCGCAGACGATAACGGAAGCGCCTCCCGCATCGCTTTTCAAATGGCCGATCATCACGGAAGAGGACGAGGCCGCGGCGCTTGAAGTCGTGAAAAACAACAAGTTTTCAGGCAGGGACATAACTGAAAAATTCCAGGATGAATTTGCCGCGTGGGAAGGCAGCAAATACGCCATCGCATACTGCAACGGCACAATGGCTCTGACAAGCGCGATGTTTGCCATCGGTCTTGGGGCGGGGGACGAGATAATCTGCCCTACAAAGACGTATTGGGGGAGCGTGTCGCAGGCGATAAACTTCGGCGCGTCGGCTGTTTTCTGCAACATAACGGATATGCTCAGCCTTGACCCAGACGATCTTGAAAGGTGCATAACGCCGAGAACGAAGGCGATAATGGTCGTTCATTATTTTGCGTACCCGTGCGATATGGACAGGATCATGGAGATAGCGCGCCGCCACAACCTTTACGTCATCGAGGACGTTTCGCACGCGCAGGGCGGAATGTACAAAGGCAGACGGCTCGGCACGATAGGCGATATCGGCGCCATGTCGATGATGAGCGGCAAATCTTTTGCCGCGGGCGAGCTTGGTATGCTTGTGACTGACAACCGTAAATTCTATGAACGCGCCATGGCTTTCGGCCATTACGAGCGCAACAACGACAAATATATAAAAGAGAGCGAAGAACTCAAACCGTACTTCCACATAGCCCTCGGCGGCGCTAAGGGAAGGGCAAATCAGCTTTGCTCGGCGATAGCGCGCGTTCAGCTGAAATATTACGACGAGCGCTGCGCCGAAATTCGCCGCTCGATGAACTACTTCTGGGATCTGCTCGAAGGGGTAAAGGGCATTCGCGCCATCAGAGTCGACGAAAGCACCGGCTCGAATATGGCGGGGTGGTACTGCCCGCACGGCGCGTACTACCCGGATGAGCTTGGCGGGCTGTCTGTCAACAAATACGCCGAAGCCGTAAGGGCGGAGATAGGGAGCAATCAGTGCTGGGAGGGCGGAAACTTCTGTCTTCACACGCACAACTTCTTCAAAACGTTTGACCTGATAAATATCGGCAAGCCCTCGCGTATCGCGTTCAACGAGCGCGACGTGCGCGTCGACGACGACGCCTGCAAGCCGTCGGAAACGAAATACTGCTTCTCTGTGCCGTGGTTCAAGCACTATGATACAAAATGGATAGAGCTATACGCCAATGCGTTCAGAAAAGTATCCGAAAATTACGAGCAGCTGCTCGGCGAGGACGTAAAGGCCGTTCAGGGCGGCAGATGGTACGGAACCGAAAACAAATAAAAAAGGCGAGAATATGTATAAAATAGACGCACACAATCACCCCGATTTTCACGGGATGAACTACGATCGGCAGATCGAAAATATGGATAAGCTCGGCATTGCGAAAACGTGGCTTCTCTCATGGGAAACGCCCGAGGACGAGTATGCGCCCGAAACGGTGTACTGTATGTCGCTTCCCGTAACGGAAAGGGGCCCGAACCCGTTTTCGCTCTGCTGGGAATACAAGCAAAAAGCGCCTGATCGCTTTATCCTCGGCTACGGCCCCGACCCGCGCGACAGCCGATGCATACAGAAAATGAAAAGCGCGATAAAAACGTACAACGTTCAGGTATGCGGCGAAATAAAGCTGCGTATGATGTACGACAACCCGGACGCCATCGAACTTTTCCGCTTCTGCGGCGAAAACGGCCTGCCTGTAACGCTTCATTTTGACAATGCGGGCGCACAAAAAACGGGCAGAGAATTTCCGCGCCGCTCGTGGTGGTACGGCGGCGACATCGACACGCTTGAACGCGTGCTGAAACTTTGCCCCGAAACGAATTTTCTCGGGCACGCGCCCGGATTTTGGTGCCACATTTCAAACGATGATCTCGGCTACAAAACGCCGTACCCCGACGGGCCGGTGATACCCGGCGGCAAGATCGAGAAACTGCTTGAAAAATACCCCAACCTTTACTGCGATTGCTCGGCAGGCTCGTGCCTGCGAGCGTTCAAGCGCGATCCTGGATATACGAAAAAGCTGATAGAAGCGCACCCCACGCGATTCGTTTACGCGCGCGACTATTTTGACAACAAGCTATCCGAGTTTATCGACGGACTGGGGCTGACGTCCGACGTGCTTGAAAAATTCTATCACGAAAACGCCGAGCGCCTCGTTCCCGAAATAGCGCAGGTAAATATAAAATAATATATCAAAGCGAACGTTTTGCGTTCGCTTTATCAAAAGGTGAAAAATGAACGATAAAACAAATAATTCGGCGCCGCTGAGGCTTTGGTACGACGCGCCCGCAAGCCATGACAAGGACGGCGTATTTGAAAATATGGGGGACAGCCTTCCAAGCAACCGCGCAAGGATAAAAACGAGCGTCGACGACGACTGGGAGAGGTGGTCGCTTCCCGTCGGGAACGGATATTTCGGCGCGAACGTGTTCGGCAGAACGGAAAGGGAGCGCATCACCGTCGCGGAGAAGACGCTTGCAACGTCGTGGATGAAGACTGACAATTACCTTGCGGGCGGGCTCAACACGTTTGCGGAGCTTTATTTTGATTTCGGACACAAATTTGAAAACGTTTCAGACTACGTCCGCGAGCTTGATCTGAAAACGGGCGTCGCATCCGTAAAATACACATACGGCGGCGCAAATTTTGCTCGCCGTGTGTTTGCGTCATACCCCGACCGTGCGCTCGTTATCTGTATGACGGCGCGCGGCGGCACGCTTGATTTTACCTTTTCGCCGACGGTGCCGTGGGTGCAGGAATATATGCAAAAGCCGGGCGATCGCGGCGGCAAAACGGGAAAGGTCGAAAGCTATATCGATAGCGGCGTCGGCTGCGCCGAGCTTTCGGGGAAAATGGAATATTACGGCGTCGACTTCTGCGGCCTCTTCCGCGTTTACTGCGACGGAAAGATGACGGCGGAAAACGGCAAGATCTCAGTGTCGGGCGCGGAAAATGCGCTTATCATTCTGACGCTTGATACAAGCTATGAGCTTTCAGAGGATGTTTTCACATCCCCCGATAATGACAAGCCGACGATGCACCGCGACTATTCTTTTGCGCTCAAAAAAGCGAGCGCCCACCTTGAAAAAATAACAAATCGTCTTTCGGGGGACGTGATCTCCGACTATAATATGCTGAGATCGGCGCACCTGTCCGATCACGGCGAGCTTTTCGGAAGAGTCGAGCTTTTGCTTGACTTTGATACGCGCGACTTTACGCTTACGACAGACAAGCTCCTTGAAGAATACAAAAACGGGAGCGGGAGCCGCTATCTTGAAGCGCTGTACTTCCAATACGGGCGGTATCTGCTTATCGCCTCGTCGAGAAAAGGCGCGCTTCCGGCGCACCTGCAAGGCGTATGGAACAAATACCGTCAGCCGATGTGGACGTCGGGCTACTGGCACAATATAAACGTTCAGATGAACTACTGGCCGGCGTTTTCGACGAATATTTCCGAAACGTTTGACGCGTATATCGACTTTTGCCGCGCTTATATGGCGGCGGCGAGAAGCTACGCCGACGAGTACGTCGGCAAATTCAATCCCGAGGTCTTTGGCAAAGACGGCGGCAACGGCTGGAATATCGGAACCGGCAACGGGCCGCACAGAATATCGGGCGATCGCTCGGCGGGCAATATCGGCTTTACCACGCAGCTTTTCTGGGACCTTTACCTGTTTACAAAAGACAAGAATATACTGAAAAATACTGTCTATCCGCTCCTTGCGGACGCGGCGCGGTACATCACAAAATGCGTAAAAGACGACGGAAATGGTCATTACCTTGTCGAGTACGGCGACTCGCCCGAGCAGCACGTCGACGGAGTGTGGTACTACACCGTCGGCACAACGTACGCGCAGACGTTTGCGTATCTTAACAACTACCACGCACTGCTCGCGGCGCGCGACGCGGGGATCGACACCGATGACGACGAGCTTTTGTCGCGCGATGAATACTCGATACTCAAAACGGTGATGGAGCAGCTCGATAAATACGATCCGATAATCGTCGGACTTTCGGGGCAGATAAAGGAATTCCGTCAGGAAAAATACTACGGCGATCTTGGCGAATACAGGCATCGCCACATATCAAACCTCGTCGGGCTTTATCCCGGTGAGATGATAAATTCAAACACTCCCGCATGGCTTGACGCCGCCGAATATACGCTTACCGAGCGCGGCGACGAAGCGACGGGGTGGGGAGTCGCTCACAGGCTTTGCCTTTGGGCAAGGGTGAAAAACGGCGAGCGGGCGCACGACCTGCTTTCCCAGCTCCTCAAAAACAACACCGCGACAAACCTGTGGGACCTTCACCCGCCGTTTCAGATAGACGGCAACCTCGGCGGCACGGCGGGCGTTGCGGAGATGCTTGTCCAAAGTCACGAGGGGTATATCGAGCCGCTTGCGGCGATGCCGTCGTGCTGGGATAACGGCGCGTTCTCGGGGCTTTTGGCGCGCGGCAATTTCGTCGTTTCGGCAAGCTGGAAGAATAAAAAGATCGAGCGCGTTACAATACTTTCCCGCGCGGGCGGAATTGTGCGCGTCAAGATCGGGGGCGCCGTGTCGGTGCGCGTTTCATCAAGCGGCAAAGAGATTGAAAGCACGCTTGATCGCGGCGTTATCGAATTTTTTACGGCGGCGGGGGAAGAGTACGAAATTACCGACGTAATTATGGCGGATAAGCCCGAAAAAATACGCGGGCTATACGTTTCCGAAAGGGGATATAAAAGCGCGAAGATCAGATGGAGCGACAGCGAGGACGCTGAGTACTACAACGTTTACAGAGCAGACAACAGCGAGCGCGGCTATACTCTTGCGGGCAGGAGCGAAACAAACTCATACGCCTTTGAGATCGGCAGAAACGTCGCGCGCGCGACGTTTGCTGTCTGCGCCGTAAATGGCGACGGCGCCGAGTCCGACAGAAGCACCGTAAGCTATGTTCGCACACAATAAAATCAAAGCAAGCCTCACCGGGCTTGCTTTTGGTATTTTTTTACATTTGAATCAAAGTTTGACTTTTCTATTTACTTTTTTTGTATTTTAATGTATAATAATTAAAATACAAATTATATGAGAGATGTTTTATGAGTAAATTGTTTGTTTATTATACGAATTCCGGCAACGGGGAGGTCGTTTCAAAGCGAGTACGTGAGCTTGGGGCGGAATTGCGCCGCGTTCAGCCGAAAAAGGATCTGCCGAAGTCGTTTCTCGGAAAAATGCTTTCCGGCGGCTTTCAGGCAAGCGTAAAATACAAGGCAAAGCTCGATAATTTTGACTTTGATATATCGCAATACGATGAAATAATCATCGGCTCGCCGATATGGAACGGGCGCATTTCAAGCCCGATAAACTCGGTTCTCGGCGCGCTTGATCTCTCCCAAAAAAAGGTTACGTTCATTCTTTACTCCGCAAGCGGAAAAGCCGACAAATCGGTGCAAAGGATAAATAAGGAATACCCGTCGGCGCGCGTCATCGTTCTCAAAGAGCCGAAAAAATACGGCGACGAGCTCGAAAAAATCGATATCTGACAGGTGAAAAATGGACATTAAAGAAAAACTCGGTCAACTGCTTATTTCTCGCCCGAGGGCAAAAGACATAGAAAACAGTGTTCGCCGCGGGATCGTGGGCGGGCTTTACGTTCCGCCGAATTTCGATCGCGCGCTCGTGTCGGAGCTTAAATGCTCCCGCGAGGTTCCGCTGCTTATCGCCGCCGATCTTGAATGCGGCGAGCTTACCGACTGCATCGGCTGGCCGTGCGCCATGGCCGCGGCTCAAAGCGGAGCCGACGGCGTTTACAAATGGGCAAGGGCGCAGGCGAGAGAGGCGCGCGCCGTCGGCGTTGACGCCGTATTCGGCCCTGTTTTCGACGTCGCTTTCACGCGTCGCGGGATAGCGACGGGCTACCGACCGCTCGGGCAGACGCCGGATGAGGTCGCGTCGCTCGGGTATGAGGCTGTCCGCGGATACCAGGACGGCGGTTTGCTTACGTTCTGCAAGCATTTTCCGGGATTCGGCAGAGCCGAGGACGACGCGCACATATCGCTTTCGTCGATAGGCGTATCAAAGGAACAGTTTTTATCAGAGGATTATTTGCCCTATGCGCGCTCGGCATATCAGGATCCGTGCCTTTCGGGCGTTATGACGGGGCACATATCTATCCCGTGCATCGATAACGTGCCGTCGCCGATGTCTCGCAAAGTCGTTGACGTTTTGCGCTCGGGCGGCTTTGACGGGCTTATTATGACAGACTCGCTCGCGATGAAGAGCATTCAGTTCTACTACACGGAAAAACAGCTCTACGTCGGCGCGCTGAAAGCGGGACACGAAATGATCCTTGCCGACTATAACACAAGCGACGAGGAGGGCGCGGAGTGGCTTTATGAAGCATACCGCGACGGCGTGCTTACGGAAGATGAGATCGACGAAAAGGTCGCCCGCGTTCTTCGCGCAAAACGACGCCTGTCGGAATTTGTTTGTGAGAAGCCGGACTATGAAGGCGACAAAAAGGTGTTCGATCTTATCTCCGAAAACAGCATAAAAGCGGGGAAGACTATCGACAGCACAAAAAAGACGCTTTTTGTCATTGCCGATGAGATGGGCGATAATGTCAGCGGCGAGGTCGCGTTTTCAAGCCGCGGGGCAGAGGAGATATCGCGCCGCATCAAGAGCGATTTTGTAAACGGCGAAATAATGCTCATCGACATCTGCCCGTCAGCCGACAAGATCGCCGACGTGCTTCTTGAAGGACTGCACTGCGATCAGGTGGTGTTCATCGTTCACGCGCCTGTCAAGGCATACGCGGGGACGGCGCATTTTCACAAGCCGATGCTTTCGCTTATCGAGGGTATGAAGCGGCGCACGGCGGCGGTGTGCGTCTGGGGCAACGCTTTTGCGGCGGACGATCTGCCGAAAGACGTAAACACGTTCATTTGCTACGATTTCGGCAATTTTGCCAATTCATTGTTCGATAAACTTACCGACGGGAATAAATGATAATGAGAAAATTCACAACGTTCATCAAGGGAATAATCCTCGGATTTGTCGGCCTTGCCGTGCCGGGACTGAGCGCGTCGACGGTTGCACTTGAGGTGGGCATTTATCAGCATATGATAAACGCTCTGTCCAACCTGTTCAAAAAGTTCAAGAGCAGCGCGCTGTTTTTGGGCGTACTTATGCTGGGGTACTTTACGGGCGGATTTATCGGCTCCGTCGCCGTCGAATCGATATACAAAACGGCGCCGCTTGTGATGATACTTCTCGTCATCGGGCTTCTTATCGGCGGTATGCCGCACATGGCGAAAAGTCTTAAACCCGGGGCGAAAAAGGTGTCCGACTGGATAGTGCTTGCCGTTGTCGTTGTATTTCTTATAATCTTTTCGTTTATCCTGACGGGCGGCAAAGAGATCAGCTTTGAAAATATGAAGGTCACCGACTACATAATGCTGTTCTTTGTCGGAATAATAACGTCAACAACGCTTGTTGTGCCGGGCGTCGACTTTGCGGTACTGCTCATTTCGCTTGGCTATTACAACGCGTTTACGGGCGTTATTTCGAATATCTTTGACTTTTCGCAGATCGTGCATAATCTGCTTATCCTCGGCACTTACATAATCGGATACGGCATCGGCGCGTTCGTTTTCTCAAAGCTGATAAAGAAGATAATCGATAAGTTCAGCGATCAGACGACGTTTGCGTCGTTTGGCTTCGTTCTTGTGGCTCCGGTCATCGTCATAAAAAAGGGAATAATCGACAACCCGGATTTCAGATATTCGACGTTTGACATAATTTTCGGCGCGATACTCGGAATATCATCGATGCTGATAATGATTTATTTCCTTTACGTATTCGACAAAAAGAAAAAGATAAAAGAGCAGAAAGAAAAGAAAGAACAGGAACAGAAAGAGAACGTAAATGCTTAGGTTTATTATTATAATAATTATCTTTTTTCCGTATTGCATTGCGTTTTACTTCAAGGCAAAACGCGCGATAAAGAACAAGAACATGACTGTCGATGAAAGATATGGCATCGTCAGGGAAATGATCTGCAAGATATGCAAAAAAAGCAGGATCACAGTCAACACCTACGGCGCTGAAAATTTGCCGAAGAAAGACGGCTACGCGCTTGTGCCTAACCACCAGGGGCGCTTTGACGGGCTTGCGATCATCAAAAGCAGCGAGAGGAATATTTCGTTTTTGATAGACGAGAAAAGGTCCAATATGCCGATCGAAAAGACGATAGTCGACGCACTGGGGTGCGTCAGGATCGACAGGACTGATCTTGCAAAGGTGAGAAATTCGCTCCGTCAGCTCGGCGGTGTTATAAAAAGCGGCAGAAACATCGCCGTTTTTCCCGAGGGACAGTGGAGCGACAACAAAAACGAGCTTCAAGAATTCAAAACGGGGGCACTCAGCGTGCTTTCAAACATCGGCTGCCCGATAGTTCCGGTGTGCCTTTATGACACGTACAAGGTCTACGGCATAAACTCGCTGAAAAAAGTGAGCTGTCAGGTGCATTTTTTAAGTCCGATATATTACGAGGAGTACAAAGATCTGTCGCGCGCGGAGCTTGGCGATCTTATAAAGCAAAGAATAGGTGAAAAACTAAGTGAGCTGAAGGGACAAGAACAAAAAAGTCGCGTCTGATAAATAAGGAGGCTTTTATGTATAGCTACAAAGGCAGAGAAGTTGCGATAAAAGTTGAGATCTACCCTGACGTTGTTCCATATCTTGCAGGCGCGGATATGATCAAATTCATTACCGATCCCGTATGCTGCGCTGACGCGTGGGAGGCGGCAAAGGAAAAATTCTATGCCGAGTTCGGCGAAGAGTTGCCGCTGAGCAAGGTCGCGCCGCATCCGATCTCATATATGCATCTTGTCGCAATGGGCGCCAAACTTGATATGAGCCACGGCGGCGAGCCTAACGTTCACGCGTTTGCAAACGATATTGACGAAGCGATAGCTTTTGCCAAGGCGCACGAGCGATTCAATTATGAAAATATGAAAGAGGCGAATGACCTCTTTGAAATGTGCGCGTATCTGAAAAAGCGTTTTCCGAGTGATGACGTGTCGCTCTTTTCGGGATTCGGACACGAGGGGCCGGTAACGACGGCGGTGCTTATGCGCGGCTCGGATTTTTACTGTGATTTGTATGAAGAACCGGAAAAGTGCAAGGAGCTTTTGCGACTGCTTTCCGAGGGAGCGGGCAGACACGCGAATTTTGTGAGGATCAAGAGCGGCGGTAAAATCAACGATTACGCATACTCGATCTGCGACGACTTCGCGGCTCTTATCCCGCCTGATATGTTTGAAGAGTTTGTGATCCCTTACTGGTACGCCTTTGGCGACGCGACAACGCTCGACAGACCGCGCAGATTCTTTTTGCACTGCGAGGGCATGACGCCGCGTCACATGGAAAAACTCGGCAGCGCGAAAATAAATCATTTTCAGCCGTCCGTTTCCCCCGCGCTGAAGCTGTCGGACATCACGCCGTGGCTTTACAAGTCGTTCAACGAATTTGACTGGCTGTGTTATGCTTTTAACGTTGTGAATATGAGCGACGGGGAGATAGAACAATTTATCGAAAACTCGCTTGAGGCGGGCGCTGTCGCTGTGAGAACGCAAATCGGCGCATACGCTTTCAAATCCGGAAAAACCGACAGGATCAAAGCATGGCTGAGGGCGGCGAAGAAGTACAAAATATAAAAAAGGGCGCTTGCGCCCTTTTATTTTTGCGTTTATGTAAGTTTTACGTCAATTACGTTTTCCCCGGCTGAAAGCTTGTATTTTTCGCCGAAGATCACAGCGCTTGCCGGCACGTTTTCGGGGACGGTAAATGTAAACTTTACGTCATGTGCGCAAATCTCCCACTTTGATATAAGCGTTCCGTGCGGCGTTTTTATAGACGCTGAAACGCTCGATATACGCTTGTCGACAGCAGGCTCGAACACGACTTCGCCGTATCCCGCACGTGTTGGCTTTATCCCCGCCATAACGGAGTACATCCAATCGCCGACAGAACCGTATGCGTAGTGGTTGAACGAGTTCATTTTTTCGTCCCAGAGATCGCCGTTTTCCTTTATGCCGTCCCAGTGCTCCCACATTGTCGTCGCGCCGCGGCTCACCTGATACAGCCACGACGGATATTCTTTTCGCAGAAGCAGCGAATATGCCGTTTTTTCATAACCGTTGTCGCTTAGCGCGAAAAGCAGGTACGGCGTTCCGACAAAGCCTGTTGTCAGATGCGTGCCGCAGCCGAGTACCATGTCGTTAAGCTTTTCTGAAAGCTCCGCTCTTTCGCCGTTGCTGTCATAAAGCCCGAATGAAAGCCGCAAAACGTAGTACGTCTGAGTGTAAAGGGAAGAGTCGCCGTGCGACGCCTGGTATGCTGACTCGTCACTGAAATCGCGCCGTATTACATCGCGGCAAAAATCGTAAAATTCGGAATACTTTTCGTATTCTTTGCCGAGAATTTTCGACATTTCAATAAACAGCTCAGTCGAGCGGGCGCAGAATGCGACGGCTATAAATTCCTTTGGCGTTTTGCCCGAGTATTCGTCGGGTACATCAAGCGCAAGCCAGTCGCCAAAGTGACGTTTATCGGCGATGTAGTCGTCAAAATTGTTCCGCAAATAGTCTATCCAGCGCCGCATCATATCGTAATTGTCGGAAATAATGCGCTCATCTCCGTACTGCATATATAAATTGTACGGGATAATGACGCCGGCGTCGGACCACGCCGCCGACGTTCTCGCCCAATACGACGGCACAACGACGGGTATCCTTCCGTCGTCTTTCTGGCAGGCGCGCATATCGGAAAGCCATTTTTCAAAAAAGCGAAGAACGTCAAAGTTCTTTGCCGCGCAGCTTGAAAAAACCTGCGCGTCGCCTGTCCATCCCATGCGCTCATCTCTTTGCGGGCAGTCGGTCGGCACGTCGAGAAAATTCCCCTTTTGCCCCCAGATCACGTTTTCATAAAGCTTGTTAAGCCCGTCGTGCGAGCAATGAAAATTGCCGATCCGCTCCATATTTGAATAGACGGCAACGGCGCATATATCGTCGGGAACAAGCTCGCCGTTCCACTCGTCGACGCGCACGTATCTGAACCCGTAGAATGAAAACTTTGGCTTGAAAACAAATTCGCCGCCGCCGCATATTATCGTCGTCTGCGCCTTTGCCGCGCGGTAGTTGTCGCGGTAGAAGTTGCCGTCCTTGTCAAGTACCTCGCCGTAAGTAAGGCGGCATACCCCGGCGGTAGCGCGGACTTTAATTTGAAGATAACCTGTAATATTTTGCCCGAAGTCAAGCACCGTTTCGCCGCGCGGCGTTAAAATGACTTCTTTTACACCAAAACGCTCGTGCTCGCCGATCTCGCACCCGTCTTGAAAAACGAGCGTGTCTGTCCCGGCGGGGAGAACGGATGCTAAAACGGGTGAAGGAGGGATAAAAGTGCTGTCGTAGACGTCGCCGTCGTACATGTCGCAGCTTCGCCATTTGGTTTGGCCGACAAGCCACGTTTCGTCGGTGCTTATGTTTTCGGTACTGCCGTCGTCATACAATATATCAAGTGAGCAAATAACGGCGGTTCCGCTCGGATCAAGCCCCGTCAGGAGAGTTCTCGGCGTGCCGTCGTGCGATACGGCCTGACACAAAAATCCGCGCCCTACCGAGAGGGAGATAACGTTTTCTCCCTCTTTTATAAGTGATGAAACGTCGGTTTTTTGATATTGGACGCGGTACTGATACATCGTCCACCCCGGCGCAAGCGGATATACGCCCGCATTGGCACCGTTGATCCTCGCCGTGTAAACGCCGATGGAGGACGAGCAAAGAGTCGCTTTTTTTATTTTTTTGCGCGCGAAAAAACGCTTTGAATACTCAAAAACGGCGTTGCCCGCGCTGCCTTTGGCGCTTATCCATTTTGAATTGTAAATTTTGTCCATTATTTTTTCTCGCTGCCGTAAGAGCCTGACATATCAAACGATCTTTCGTTTACGTTTTCTTTTCTGCGGCTTGTTTTTATGCGTTTTTCAAGCTCGGATAAGTAAAGATCGTCGTCGATCGGAAGCTGAACGGTCTTGCCGAGCCACTGAGAGAGCAGGCAAGCATCCATAAACTCAACGCCGAGAAGTCCGTCGTCGCCGTTTACCATAAGCTCGTCTTTGCCGAGCAGTGCGTCGGTAAAGTTTTGTATGATGCCGGCGTGCTGCGGATTTTTTCCGTCGGTTACAACGTCGACGGTTTCCTGCTTTGGCGGCATGTGCGCGTTTTCGCTTTCAAAGCAGTATTTGCGCTCGTCGACGTCGTTTTTTGTATAGTAGAGCTTGTTGTTCTCGCACACGAGCTTGCCGAGTGTTCCGAGTATCTCAAACCTGTTTGTACCGGGCGCGTCGGCGGTGGAGGTGACAAATACGCCCGTCGCGCCGTTTTCATATTCCATATAAACGGTAACGTCGTCCTCGACCTCGATGTTGTGCCATTTTCCGAAGTGGCAGTGCGCGCTGATGCGGGCGGGAGTCATTCCTGTTACCCACTGCAAAAGATCGATCTGGTGCGGGCACTGGTTGAACAGCACGCCGCCGCCCTCGCCTGACCACGTGGCGCGCCAGTCGCCCGAATCATAGTACGCCTGCGTGCGATACCAGTCGGTGATTATCCAGTTGACGCGCTTGATCGTTCCGATGCCGCCCTTTCGCACGATCTCGCGCATTTTTCTGTAAATGCAGTTTGTGCGTTGGTTGAACATCATGGTGAACAGACCTTTTGATCTGTGCGCCGCACAAAGCATCTCTTTGACCTGCTTTGTATAAACGCCGGCGGGCTTTTCGCAAATGACCGAAAGACCGCGGTCAAGCGCGCGGATCGAAAGGGAGGGGTGAAAGTAGTGCGGCACCGCGACGATGACGGCGTCAACGTCGGCGTTGTCGATAAGCTCGTCGCCGCTGTTGTAAACCGTAACGTCGGGTGCTACGCTTAACGCGCGCGCTCTTCTGTCCTCTCTTACGTCGGCGACGGCTGTGACGACGGCTCCGTCGATCTCGCCGCTGTGCAGTGTTTTAAGATGCGCGGAACCTATGTTTCCCACGCCGATGATCCCAAATCTTACTTTTTCCATTTTACACCTCGAATGATTTAAGATATTTTGCGCTTGGCGCTATTAGTTCAAGCGGGTCGTCGGCTTCGGCGGCATTGTCCATTTCGACAAGAAAATACTCCGTCCCCGCGCGTTTCATTTCGGGTATGATCTTGCCAAAATCGAGATTCCCCTCGCCGAGCGGCGCGAATGACGGCTCAAATTTGCCGTCCGATGAAATTTTTATCGCGTAGTCTTTAAGATGAACGCAACCGATTTTGCCTGCGAGCTTTTTAACCGTTTCGCATACGTCCGCTCCGCCGTACTGCACCCAATACGTGTCAAGCGTCACGTTAAGTGACGGGATGCGCTCTAAAATTATGTCAAGAACGGTCTTTTTGCCGTACTTTGTAAATTCGACGTGGTGGTTGTGGTAGAAAAACTTAAATCCGTTTTTCTTCATCTTTTCGGCGGATAGACAGAGCGCGTCGAGCGTTTTTGTAAGCTCGTTTTCGTCTTTGACGACGTTCCACGGGATAGAGCCCAGCCCGATGTTCCGGCATCCGAATTTTTCGTGCTCCGCCATCAGCGCGTCAACGTCGCCGACGATCACATCAAGCGGGACGTGCGTCAGAACAAACGGCGCGCCCGTTCTTTTGCTGACGCGCTCTATCATATCGGCGTCAAACGGCGCGCCCGAAAACTGAAAATACGTGTATCCCATTTCCATAAGGGAAAAAACGGTACTTTCAAGCTCCTTCTCGGTCCTTATCATATTTCTCAGCGAGTATAAATTCAGTCCGAATTCTTTCATTTTTGATATCCTCCGTTTATACCTTGATTTTACCATAAAAAGTATTTCGTTGCAATAGTATTTGATTT